>Ga0101944_10000075_pt1 | contig 327429 bp, 281 predicted proteins | sample DewCreD2012metaG_FD_75245 | JGI IMG/M metagenome (GOLD analysis project Ga0101944, IMG submission 75245) | Hot spring sediment bacterial and archeal communities from British Columbia, Canada, to study Microbial Dark Matter (Phase II) - Dewar... ... | reverse complement strand
AGGGCTTAAGCGTGCTATACTCCATTCAGACCCTCCTTGGTTTTTTTGGCTGTTTTGTCGCAACCATTTTACCGAGAAGGGTCTTTTTGTCTACCCGTCAAGCTTTCTTGAAAAAGCCATATCCCGATGGTACGTCACTGCCGCCTTCAGAATAATCCAGGAAAAGCTGAAAAAGCTTCATGGGGTCAAAGTGTCGAAACTCACCGGATGTCCGCCAGCGTTTGTAAGTCTCCATTTCTTCCTGGGTTGCCGTTGTCGTGTAGAATGCCATAGAACCGAAGGTTACGTCTGAAGGTCCCAGCCGCGTCTCGATGTGCAAGTGAGCATTGACCACGTTATAGCCCGTCATTCCCACAGCCCCAATGACGTTGCCGCAAGACACCATGTCACCCAACCCAACCAGCGGAGGATCATCAAAATGGGCATATAGGGTGTAAAGGGACTCTCCAGGTTGACCTCCCAAAGCCTGGAAGAACGCTTCCGGGAAATATTCTTGAGGCGTCTCAATGATAATCATATTGCCATAGGGTAAGCGGTCTATAACAACCGTTGCCACCCGTCCAGCTAAAATCGATTGCACCGGCTCACCTTGAATCGTTGAGCGCCCCTTTCGGCTCCAATGCGAAAAATCTGCCCCATGATGTCGCTCATCCCGACCCGGCGGTGGAGGCGCATATGGGTCTGATAGAATTTCCCACAACTCCGGAATCGTTTCCCATTGCAGCGGTGAGCAAACCTGAAAATCGGCTGACGGCGTGACAGGAACAGCAGGCTCATCCGTTGGTATTGGGGAGGCGATTTCTGGCAATACAGTAGCCGTGGCAGCCGCCATCTTTACAGGTTCTGCCACTGTGGGAGTAACCGTCTGCGCCAACGCAGGATTCTCAGCCGCCTGCTCTGTAGCGGGGGGACTGCTGCAGGCGGCTGTCAGCCAGAGGACCAAAATCACAAGGCTTCCACTCGCCTTAGACCACGACATTCACCAGTTTTCCAGGCACCAGAACCACTTTCTTGGGAGATTGCCCCGCCAGGTAACGCTGCACCACATCGCTGGACAGCGCCATCTGACGCGCCTCTTCGTCGCTGATGTCGGCAGGCACGACTAAACGATCGCGCACCTTGCCATTGACCTGGAGCACCAGCGTGACCGTCTCGACCTCGGTCGCCGCTTGGTCCAGCTCAGGCCAGGGCTGCAAGTGAATCGAATAAGGCTTTCCAGACAGCGTCCACAGCTCCTCAGTAATGTGAGGTGTCACCGGCGCCATCATCCTCAGATAATAATCCAACGCTTCATCCCATTCTGCGCTCCCCACAGCACCGGCTTCCCGCGCTTTGTACATTTCATTCATCAATTCCATCAGGCTCGAGACAATGGTGTTGAATTCAAAATTTTCGAAATCGCGGGTTATGCTCTTCAAAGTCTGGTGAACCTTCCGCCGCAGGTTGCGCAGCGCCGATTCATCCGCCTTTCCTGGCTTGTGTGCTTCTGTGTACAGCGCCCAAACCCTGCGCAGCCACCGCATGGTACCCTCGATACCTGTAGAACTCCACGGCGCGCCCATGTCCCAGCGGGCAAAGAACATCAAATAAGCCCGGACGGCATCAGCGCCGTAGCGCGCCACCAGCTCATCCGGCGCGATGACATTGCCCCGGCTCTTCGACATCTTTTCGTGATCTTCACCCAACACCATCCCCTGGTTTCTGAGCTGCAACATTGGCTCATGCCCCTCAGTGATGCCCATGTCGCGGCAGGCTTTGTGAAAGAAGCGCGTATAGATCAGGTGCATGGTGGCGTGCTCGATGCCCCCTGTGTACGTGTCCACCGGCATCCAATAATCATATTCTTTGGGGTCGAAAGGTCCCTCATGATACCAGGGGCTGAGGTAACGCAAGTGATACCAGGAGGAACACATGAAGGTATCCATGGTATCCGTCTCTCGCTCCGCTTCGCCGCCGCAGCGGGGGCATTTCGTGTACTTCCAGGTTGGGTGCAGTTTGAGCGGACTTTCGCCCGTTGGCTTCCAGGCGACATCATCGGGCAGTAAAACCGGCAGTTGATCTTCTGGAACGGGCTGCCACCCGCAACTTGCACAATGCACCATGGGAATCGGCGCGCCCCAATAACGCTGCCGGCTAATCAGCCAGTCACGCAGCTTATAATTGACGGCGTACTTGCCCTTTCCTGTTTTTTCCAGCCAGGAAGTCACCTGCTTTTTAGCCGTCTCCCCTGGCGTGCCAGAAAATTCACCAGAATGAATCATCTTCCCATAATCGGCATGAAAGAGCACGTCCTGGTAAAAAGGCGCCTGACTGACCATTTCCATAACCGTACGGAATTTCTGCCTCGAGGTCGATAGCGCCTTACATCTCGCCAGGATCGCCTGGTCTTGCTCAACAGAGTCTAATTCCAGCACTTCATCTTGAAAAATAAAAAACCAGCTTGCGCCGACGATTTCACTCCAGAAACCCTCGCGCAGGTGGGACTGAACCAGGGCAATATACGATTGCACCTGATCAGCTTTCAAAGTCACATACAAGCCTTCTCCAGCGTCGCCAAACTTCCCTGCGTAAAATTCGACGCCCTGGGACTTCAGCGCTTCCGTCATACCAGCCGTAACCGATTCGGGAAAGATCACGCTCTTGCTCACGCCGTCCGGTCGTTCAATGACCGGAATGATAGGCAACCCATATTTGATCGCAAAAGCAAAATCGCGCTCGTCATGAGCGGGAACCGCCATAATAGCGCCTGTGCCGTATGTCATGAGCACATAATCGGCGATCCAGATGGGGATGCGCTGACCATTCACCGGATTGATGGCATAGCCGCCTGTGAAAATGCCTGTCTTTTCCTTGTCTGCCGCCTCGCGCTGGATATCGGATTGTCGAAGCGCCTGTTGGATATACGCATCGACCTGCAATTTCTGCTCAGCCGAGGTCACCTTCGTAACCAGGGGATGTTCGGGCGCCAACACCATGAAAGTTGCGCCCCATAACGTATCGGGTCGAGTCGTGAAGACTTCCAGGGAATCGCCTTCTTCCGTTTCGAATACGACCGACGCACCTTCTGAACGACCAATCCAGTTGGTTTGCAGCGTCCGCACCCTTTCGGGCCAATCGATAAGAGAGAAATCCAGCAATTCTTCGGCGTACCGTGTGGTGCGGAAAAACCACTGCTCCAGGTCTTTCTTGATTACCGGCGTTCCACATCGCTCACAATGCCGATCCTCACCCCAAACTTGCTCACGCGCCAACGTCGTATTGCAGTTAGGGCACCAATCGACCGGAGACATCTTGCGGTAAGCCAAGCCATGCTGATACAACCGGACAAAGAACATCTGTGTCCAGCGGTAATATTCTGGATCGGACGAAATGATTTCCCTCCGCCAATCGATCATCGCGCCCATGCTGCGCAATTGCTTGCGCATGCGCTCGATGTTGGCATAAGTCCATTGTCGGGGATGAATGTTATTCTTGACTGCCGCATTCTCCGCCGGCAATCCGAAGGCATCAAAGCCCATTGGGAACATGACATTGAAACCCCGCATGCGCATAAAGCGCGCCCGCGCATCGGAGGGAGTCATGGCGTACCAGTGACCGATATGCAATTCTCCTGAAGGATAGGGCAGCATTGTCAGCGCGTAATGTTTCGGCTTGGAATAGTCAATATTCGCGTGGTACAGTCCATCCTTCTCCCATCGTTCCTGCCATTTGGGCTCGATCTCTCCTGGATTGTAAATTTTTGGTTCTTTCATCATCTTCTCCAAATTCCGAATTTATGACACAAAGGTCAACCATCCATATTTATCGGGAATCTCGCCGTTGACAATGCCAAAGAAGGCTTCTTGTAAACGCTGCGTGATTGGACCCCGTTTTCCGTTGCCAATTTCGATGTGATCGATTGACCGGATTGGCGTAATTTCAGCCGCTGTCCCTGTGAAAAAAACCTCGTCTGCAATGTACAACAACTCGCGTGGGATGAGCTGTTCTTTCACTTCGTAACCGAATTCCTTTGCCAGAGTAAGCACAAACTCGCGCGTGATACCCATCAAAATCGAGGCGCCTACCGGTGGGGTATATATCTTTCCACGTGATACGACAAAGATGTTTTCACCGCTGCCCTCACCCACATAACCCTGAACATCCAGCGCAATGCCTTCCACAAACCCATATTCCTTGGCTTCCATGGCAACGAATTGAGCGTTCAGGTAATTGCCGCCAGCTTTCGCCATCATGGGCATCGTATCCGGAGCAATACGTCGCCAGGAGCTGATATTGACATCCACGCCCTGCTCGATGGCATCTGACCCAAGATAGCGTCCCCATTCAAAGGTGATGATGACCACTTCAGAGGGACATTCGCGCCCATCCAGGCTGAAATTGCCAGCTCCGCGGAAGACTAACGGGCGGATATAACACGATTGATGCTCGTTCCGCCTGACCGTTTCGAGAATGGCATCGTGCAGTTGTTCGAAAGTGTAAGGAATCGCCAGGCGAACAATCTTGCAAGAGTCGAAAAGCCGGCGCAGGTGCTGTGGTAATCCCAGCACCGCTGGTCCCTTGGGTGTGGCATAGGCGCGCAAGCCCTCGAATACGCTGGAACCATAATGCAACACGTGAGCAGTCACGTGCACATTTGCCTCATTCCAAGGAACGAACTTTCCATTGAACCAGATCCAATTCGATTTCGGTAGTGGCATTTTCTTCTTCTCCCATGGTTAAAAATAAAAATCCTTCATCTCAGGGACGAAGGATTCCTCCGCGGTACCACCCTGCTTGCTCAATATTATCAGGGCTGCTTCCAGCCCGATCATTGAGCCGCTTAGGTTCGCGCTAACGGGCGAAACCCGTTGTCGGCTAAGAATTCCTTCCTCACCAACAAACCTGCCCTCTCGGGCAACAGGCGAGTTCAGTCCTGACTTGATGCTGTGCTCTGCGAACACCACGCCGGGCTTCCACCTCTCTCTCCCGACTCGCTGGCAGATGACCTACTACTCCTGTGATGGTTTTCAATCCCACTCACAACCAAATCAACTGATTGCAGGCTTTGGTTGCCAGTGGTTAACTTGAGTGGACCCAGAGGGATTCGAACCCTCGACCTTCTCAATGCCATTGAGACGCGCTCCCAACTGCGCTATGGGCCCCCTTCTCTGGCGGTTATTCCTTGAGAAAATAACCGTCCGGATGGACCTGGAGGGATTCGAACCCTCGACCTCCTCAGTGCGATTGAGGCGCGCTCCCAACTGCGCTACAGGCCCCTGATGCGAAGTAGCGGAATTGTACCTGAGGGCACAGAACATGTCAAGCGGCGGAAAAAATTACTTTATGGCTTGACCTGTTCCCAAGCTAGCTGACCCTTCACGCCGCCGATGTGCGCTGCAACGGACCGTCCACAAGCACAGCCTATTTCCAGGCACCTTTCCAAATCTAACCCGCGCAGCCAGCCCGCCAGAAAGCCGGCGTCAAAACTATCGCCTGCACCGACGCTATCGCCTCCGTACACCGGCTCGACTCCACACCGATATATCCGGTATCCGTCTGACGCGAGCGCACCTTTTTCACCTTGCTTGACCACCACCAGACCCGCGCCCAAGGTGTGCAATCTTTGGATGCCCGCAGCCAAATCCTGTTCACCGCTGACAAACAGCGCCTCCTGTTCATTGGGCATGAAAATATCTACCTCGCTGATCACGCCACTGAGGTCTGCACCCCAACGCTCATCAGGATCCCAGTTCGTATCCAGCGAGATCGTCAAACCAAGCGCCTTTGCCCGCCTGAAGATCTCAGGGATGCCAGCTTTGAGTCCGGTGTGAAGATAATAACTGCCGTGATGGAGATGGCGCGCTTTGGCTAAAAAATGTTCGCTAACATCGCCCGGCGTCAACACATTGATAGTCCCTAGATAAGTCAAGATGGCGCGGTCGCCATCTGGTCGGCACAGGGCAACGCCGATGCCTGTTTTTAAGGACGAATCGATGGTCACATACTGAGTATCCACACCGCTCTCTCTGAGCCGGGTCAAGATCAGCTCGCCAAATTGGTCCGCGCCAACCTTCCCCAAAATTGCCACCCGCAAGCCCAGCTTGGCAGCCTGGCACGCAAAAATGCTGCAAGACCCTCCCATCTCAAGATAGTAATCCCCCACCAGCTTCTCCACCTGTCCAAATTCAGGGGTCACATCGTCGCCATAGACCATCAGGTCAACGCATAGGTCGCCAAATGTGATCAGATCATACTCTTTATCCATGTATCTAGAATCCCTTTGAATATCATGAGTTTTCATACCACGAGTTATGTAAAAGGCCAGATGACCGGCAAGAATAACATTACCACAAGAAACAATAACAACACCAGTGGAAAACCGACTTTGAAATAATCTCGAAACCGGTACCCGCCAGGACCCATCACCAGGACATTCACAGGGTGTCCCAGTGGTGTGAGAAAGGTCATCGAGGTCGCCAGCGTTACGCCCATCACAAATGAGTGTGGCTCAAGAGAAAGGCTCCTGGCAACCTGTATGGCAATCGGCACCATGACTGCAGCCACCGCTCCGGAATGCATTACTTGAGCCAATAGCATCGTGACGAGAAATAACCCGGCTAAGAGTAATACCGGGTTTCCAGTTCCCATGAGGGCAATCATATTCTTAGCCGCCAGCTCCCCCGCCCCAGTTTTCGAAATAGCTAACCCCATCGATAACATTCCTGCCACCAGGAATACGCTCTTCCATTCGATCGCCCGATAAGCTTCCTCCATGCTCAACAAGCGGAAAGCCACCATGGATAAACCACCTGCCAGCAAAATTTCTGCGATCGCCTCTGGGAATACAATGGAAGCCGTCAAGGCAGCTAGCATAATAGCTACCGCCAGCGAACCTTGGCGCGTCGGCTTATAAGATTCGTCCTCGCCGTTTAGCAGGATGACATCCGGCTCAGTCGCCAGGACAGGCAACCGGTCACGCGGTCCTTGCAGCAATAAGGCATCTCCAAATTCGAGCTTCAAATTTGCTAAATCGCGACGGATAGGTCTCCCGCTGCGCCACACAGCAAGCACGACCATACCATACTTTTCGCGGAAGTTAACTTCTTTTAGAGTTTGCCCAATCAGGCGGGATCGTGGAGAAAGCACTGCTTCCACCACTGCGACTTGAGATGATTCCAAATCCCGCTCACCCCAGACTCGAGGCGGCATCACCTGCAACGAATTTTGGAGTTGTTCCCAAGGGACCTGATCCACCCGCCCTTCCAGCGTTAAAACATCCCCCGAGGCAAACCTCAGTTTTGGTGAAGGCGATAGAATCATCTGCCCAGAATGCTCAACTGCGACCACGCTAAGCCCATAACTCTCCCGTAAACGGCTCTGACTGAGCGTTAAGCCAACTAAGGGGCTGCTGGCAGTGATCTTTGCTTGCAACAATCTCTCGCCCAGGCGATAGACACCGACCAGGTCAGTTTCTTCGGGCGTCTCAGGCAAAGGCAAGCCCGCCGGAAGTAAACGTTTCCCAATGAAAATCATGTAGGTTAATCCCGCCAACACGATCGGCAAACCTAGCGGTGCAAAATCCAGCAAGCCAAAGCCCGATAAATTTTCATCCCGAAGCAAACTGCTGGCGATAATGTTAGTCGTAGTCAGCAACGTCGCCATACCACCCAGAATCGTCGAAAAAGCCAAAGGCATTAGCAATCGCGAAGGTTTGACTTGCGACCGCCGTGCAGCTACAGACACAGCAGGCAACAGAACCGCTGCGGCTGCAATGTTATTCATAAAGAGTGAAAGAAATGCCCCCGCTAACATGACAAGCAATACCAGCCGACCCTCTTTTGCGCCTGCGAACCGCACCAACCAACGCCCCACCTGGTCGGTAACCCCGGTTCGCCTCAGCCCTTCGGCGAGGAAGAATATCGCAATGATGGTAATCACTGCAGACCGGCTAAAACCTGCCAGCGTTTCCTGGGGCGAAAGCACGCCTGTCAAGCCCAAAGCCACTGCGACAAACATACCAATCAGGTCAGCGCTCAGTTTATCAGACAGGAAGAGAATTGTGGCTATGACCAGTATAACCAGCGTTGTGATGAGTGGATCGAGCATCTTCCTAATCGCCTGGGAGAGTCAAATTGCACCTATTTTACTCTATTCAGCTCATCAAGAACGTTTCCGCTCGGGTGTAAATCATCACTGTGAGGGTTAAAAGCTAATCAAGGTATAATCACCTCATTCTTTCATCAATCGACATCTCGGTTTGGAGAGGCAACCATGAAGTTCACTGATGGCTATTGGAATATGCGCCCAGGGGTGACGCCGTATTATGCCACGCAAGCGCACGAGATTGAAGCCCAAGCTGATTCGTTAACGGTTTACGCAGCCACAAAACGGCTGACACACCGCGGCGATACCCTCAACTTGCCGTTGATCACCATCCGCTACTCATCGCCCATGGAAAACATCATCAGAGTTCAGGTATGGCATCATAAAGGCGCTCTGCCCCGCAAACCTGCCTTCGAAGTGAAACATCAAACCGCTCTCCCCGTGGTCATCCAGGATAGTCCCCAAGGAGCGACCCTGACTTCAGGTCAGTTGTCGGTGCAGGTGGCAAAGGATAGCGATTGGCAGGTCTCCTTTGTAGCTGGCGACAAGGAAATCACACGTTCGGGATGGCGTGCATTGGGCTTCGTGGATACCCCTGAAGGACGATTCATTCACGAACAACTGGCGCTTGGCGTTGGCGAGTGTGTCTATGGACTTGGGGAACGCTTCACCCACTTCGTCAAGAATGGACAAGTCGTGGATTTATGGAATGAAGACGGCGGCACCTCCAGCGAAATTGCTTATAAGAACATCCCCTTTTATCTCACCAACCGGGGCTACGGCATCTTCATCGCCCACCCTGAACGTGTCTCACTCGAGGTTGCTTCAGAAAAAGTCGAGCGCCTGCAGTTTAGCGTCCCTGGTGAATACCTGGAATATTATCTGATTTATGGACCCTCACCCAAAGAACTCCTTTCTCGCTACACAGCCCTCACTGGCCGCCCGGCGCTGCCGCCTGCCTGGTCGTTTGGACTATGGCTGACCACCTCCTTTACCACCAATTACGACGAAGCAACCGTCACCAGCTTCATCCAGGGCATGGCTGACCGCGACCTGCCGCTGCATGTCTTTCACTTTGACTGTTTTTGGATGAAGGAATTCCATTGGGTCAATTTCGAATGGGACGAACGCCTGTTCCCCGACCCGCCAGCCATGCTCCAACGTTTGAAGTCCCGCGGCTTGAAAATTTGCGTCTGGATCAACCCCTACATCGCCCAACGCTCGAGACTCTTCGAAGAAGGCATGGCTGGTGGATACCTGCTCAAACGTCCAGACGGGAGCATCTTCCAATGGGATAAATGGCAGGCTGGCATGGCATTGGTTGATTTCACGAACCCGGACGCGCGCCGTTGGTACGCGGACCACCTCCGCCGCCTGGTGGATATGGGCGTTGACTGCTTCAAAACGGACTTTGGCGAACGCATCCCCACTGAGGTGGTTTACCATGATGGTTCGGATCCAATCTTGATGCACAATTATTACACTTACCTCTACAACCAGACAGTGTTCCAGGTGCTTGAAGATAAATTAGGAAAAGGTCAGGCAGTTGTCTTTGCCCGCTCTGCCACGGCGGGATGTCAGCAATTCCCTGTCCATTGGGGCGGCGATTCCACGGCATCCTTCGAATCGATGGCAGAAAGCCTGCGCGGTGGTTTATCACTCAGCCTGTCTGGATTCGGGTTCTGGAGTCATGACATTGGCGGTTTTGACCTGACCGCCTCTGCTGACATTTACAAACGATGGTGCGCCTTTGGTCTGCTCTCTTCTCACAGCCGCCTGCACGGGAATTCCTCTTACCGAGTGCCGTGGCTTTTCGACGAAGAGGCAGTCGACGTACTTCGCTTCTTTACGAAATTGAAGTGCCGATTAATGCCTTATCTCTATCAGCAGGCGCTGCAGACTCACACCCTCGGCATTCCCATGATGCGCCCAATGATGCTGGAATTCCCTGATGATCCAGCCTGCGATTACCTGGACCGGCAATATCTGCTCGGCGACAACCTGCTGGTTGCGCCAGTCTTCTCTGCCGATGGTCACGTTTCTTTTTACGTGCCTGCGGGCAAATGGACGAATTTCCTGACGGGTGAGATAAGACAGGGACCCGGCTGGTTTCATGAACAGCACGGCTTCCTCAGCTTACCCCTGCTTGTCCGTCCAAACGCAGTCATCCCGCTAGGCAAGTTCGATCACCTGCCTAATTACGATTACAGCGATGGAGTTACGCTACAAATTTATCAACTGTCTGAAGGAAAACAAATAATACCGATTCCTTATTCTTCACCCTCGATGGAATCAGAATCAATATCAAACATCGAAACCACCTTTACCATTGAATGTAGCGGCAGAATGCTATACATCGAACGCCAGGGTCCCATCAAGAGCTGGCAGGTGCTGTTAGCTGGCATTCAGAACCAGCAGCCGCCGGAGGGCTGTACAATACAACCTACGCCTCATGGCGCGCTGTTGACCCCAGAAGCAACGGCAAATCACATAAAAATCACACTTACCCAGGATTTTCCCTGAAACTTCCACTGAAACGAGGTTCACGGATGATTGCAGCCACCCTTGAAAACATTGTTCATCAGGCTTTGATAACCCCCAGGATTGAAAAGGCATTGGAGTTCCTTCGTCAATTACAAAGAACAGACATTGCTGACGGACGATACGAAATCGATGGAACTGAAATCTTTGCCATTGTTCAATCTTACGAAACCAAGCCCGATAAGGAGCACCCGAAGTTCGAGGCTCATCGAAAGTACATTGATTTACAATATATACTTTCAGGAAAAGAACGCTTTGGTTGGGCGCCAATCGCGAAACTCGAGAGCACGACCTCATATCAGCCGGAAAAGGATATCCTCTATGGGACTGTCGCAGCCGAAGATGCAGGCTTTGTGACACTCTCAGCCGGGGAGATGATTCTGGTTTACCCTTGGGATGCCCATGCTCCTGGTCTGGCGTTAGAAACGCCGACTCCTGTCAGGAAGATGGTTATCAAAATTCAACATTTAAACATTGATCCGAAGGTTTAGCTTTTGTTACTAATGGTGTAGTCCTCCCTGTCAGCTATCACCTCCAGGCAGTAGGCAAGAAAATCTTGAAATCAAGACTGGGAAAGATAAATCTCGCCAACACCGGGTCATGGTCGGTGGGGCGTTCAGTTTCCAGGAATTCGGCGTTCATATGAACGATATCAACCGCCGCCGCTCCGCCGTTGAATAAACCCGCCGATATCAGGATGTGATCAAGCGTTTGTGAATTACCTTCGTAAATATAAGTGTATTGTTCTTCTGCAGGCAGGCTACCAACCAGGTTGGTGAGAACGCCGTCCGAAAGCGCTTGCAATGGGGCAGAAAAAACAAAATCGTTCATATCGCCCAACACGATGATATTAGCTCGAGAATCTAAAGCCAGGATGGAATCCACGAACTGGTTGACAACTTGCGCCTGCAGAATGCGGGTTGCTTCGGATGAAAGTTTTGGCGGCTGATAACGCCCGAAAAGTGAATCATCACCCCCTTTAGAGGTGAAGTGATTGACGATTACGAACAACCTTCGATTGTTGAATGTGAATTCTCCAACCAGCGGTTTACGGCTGTTCGTAAAAGCAGGATTTGATGGATCGATTCGACCTGGGCTGTATGCCAGTTGAACCCCGTGCGCCCCAATCAGGGCTGCGTTGGCAGTCGTAGCTGTCGCGCCGGGTCGATCGACAAATGCCAATCCTCGGTCCGTTCGGAACAAGAAACCTTGCCGGATATTCCCTCCCGGCTCGCCGCCATCCTGGTTGTTGACGGGGTCTATCTGGCGGTAATCGTAAAGGGGACCGCCAAACGCCTGGATAGTCAGGATAAGCTTGCTTAAGGTCAGGTTTGCCGCCACAGTGCCGTCGTTCACTGCCCCGTTATTATCTTGCACCTCCTCGACTGCAATCAGGTCGGGACTATCCAGGTTAACCACAATTTCACGCGCCAGAAGGTCAAACTTGATTTGCGGGTCGAGAGCATCCAGATTTTCCAGGTTCATGGTCGCAACGTTCAGGTGTTCAGCCGTACGAACCAGGCTGGTCGTTTCTGAAATGACCCCACCTGACGAAGCGGCAGGAAATGGCGTCGTGTTCAACAGCTTGAAATTGCCAAAGCTGTAATCGATGACACCTGCCAGGGGACCATTAAATTGGGTACCCGTCCGCACTTTCGGCTCGCTGCTGACGATGGCGTCGTCTACGATGATTCGTTCTGGATTGAAATCATTTTGCCGGACGACAATCCCTCCCCGCGGCGTACGCAGGCTGGCATCCAAACCGCCGTCCACCAATATGGGTATTTCGCCATTCGAATCGGTCGCGCCAATTGCCACGGGATTGTAAATCATCACCCGCATGCCTTCCAGGCTTTCATAGAAATCAATCCCATCCGTTGCTGGATCAAAAACCCCGCTTGTTTCGACATCCCCCGCGGCATCATCCTCTATAACAGTATCAGGTAGAAGACGTCCACCCCTGCCGATGATAACCGCCTCAGGCAAAGGATTATTAGCGGATATTTTCCGCACAATCGGCGATGCCAGCTCAGTAATCGTCAGGTTATCCAATCCCCCTGTGCCTCCCGGGCGGTATTCTTGCACAATCCCATCCACCATCACAGCGTCGCCTACAGCTACGGAAGGCGCGCTTGATGTGAAGACGAAAATTGCTTCCGATGTCGCCGGATCAGAATCAGGAAGGGGATCCTGCATGTAGAAACCGTTCGATCGCAGCGCGGTGACGATGCCATAGACATAGGTCACTGACTGGTTCATTAGCGGTGAGAGGTGCGCCGCACCTTGAATCGTGCGGATTGGGGTGATTGGCGCGTTCGTCACTTCAGTCGGCACATCGGCTCCCACAATGGTCATGCGAAAATTAGCCGCCGACATCCCATAACGATCGTTGTGAATCACTACGCCGGCTGTTTGGGGAGCATTCACCTGAAAGGTCACCTGCGCCAAACCGGTTGAAGGTGGGTTGCCGGCAGGCGGCAGGAAAGCCAAATTCCAGCTGACCACGCCATTCGATAGTGTCCCACCTTGACCTGCGCCGACAAAGTTCGTGTTAGCAGGGACGACATCTGTGATCACCAGGGATGTGAGGGTGTAAGGCAGCGTGTTCAACACCTGAATCGTATAAGTATAGAGTGCGCCGGGCAGGACAATGGGTGGGGCTTCCTTTGTCACAATTGGAGGGCAATTGAACATCCCAGGCGAAGGCGTCCCCGCCCGATAGGTACTGGTATTGCGCGAACCGCCTGAGCCATCTGGGCAGCGCCGGATGGATTGTAGCGTGCCTTGTCCGCCGACATCCTCGTTAACCTGCGGCTGCCCTGAGTTGAGCAAAACCAGCAACCCGGGGTCATCCGGATCAGAGGTATCGTAAACAACTGCATCGAGCAGATTCGTCAAAGTAACAGGAGTATTGTTCGGGAAATCTGTTGCATTGCCAGCATACAATGCCACCGCATCCGCGCCATTTTGGAGCGTATTATTCGGGAAGGTAACCGCTACATTGGGCACTCCGGCATTCCCTAACACGAAGAAACCATATTGATTGGTCGAGTAGCCGTCCAGATCGATGGCACGGTAGGAAAGGTCATTCGAGCCGTTATAGAATACGATCACGAGACCATCCAGGCTGGTATAACCTGCGCCGCCATCGAAAAGCTCGATGAATTCAGCCTCATCAGTTCCAGGAGTATCCGAATCCAGCTCGTTGATCAACACAACTGGTGCACCAAGCGCAGTTACAGCGTCTGACCGTATTAATCCACTCGCGCCGGCTAACCAGCCCCAAAGCAAGCCAAGCGCTACACAGGCGGACATCGACAACACGACCCACCTAATATTTCGGTACATGTTATTTTCCTTTCTCTGGTTAGTTCAATACGGAGACCGTCAGAAACCTACTTCAGAAAAGATACCGCCTCCTGCACCGCCTGCAGCGAGCTGTAACGAGGCTGGTAATCGATTAAACGCTGCGCTTTGGCTATTGAGCAATTTGGACTGTGAGCAATATGATCCCAGGTTGCCAGCGCATCTTCAGCCGAAACGTGAGCTTTGAATTCCTCCCACGGGAGATATTCCAGCCTTGCATCCTGTCCAAACCAGGCTGCCATTGCTTCTGCGTAGCCTCGCAGCGTCAAAGCCTGTGGGCTGACCACGTGAAAATTCTCGCCGACCGACGTGCTCCAGGAAAGCATGGCTTTGAAGAAGGCTTGGGCAACATCCTGCGCGTGGACGTGATGCACAGTTTCCATGCCAAGGTTGGGAAGGAGCAGGGTTTCTCCCTGCTTCAAACGGTTGAAGACTTCCAGGTTGAAATTTCCTTGCGGATTGAGCGGCGCCCATCCCGGACCAACGATATGACCTGGATGTAAAACCGTGGCAGGAAAATTGCCTCTACGGGCTTCTTCCAATAAGAAGGCTTCAATTTGCGCCTTCTTTATGCCATAATCGCCAAATGGTTTACGCGGCTGTGATTCAGTCGTCGGTACCTGCTGGCTGGGACCGTGAACCCAAATCGTCCCACAATGGAGGAAGTGATGAACCTGTCCTCGAAGACCTTTGACTAACTGGCGCGCGCTTTCAGGTTCAAAGCAGATCATGTCGATGACCACATCCGGTTGTAATTGACGAATCAACACGCCAAAACTGCCTGATTCCTCTGCTTCCTGTCTGTCAATGGTCACCTGCTGAACCACGTTCCAGGCTTTGTGAGGCTGGTATGGTTGACGTTTTTGCCGGCTGATGTTGATGACCTGGTAGCCTGACTCGACCAGCATGGGTACCAGGAAAGTTCCAACATGCCCGCTTCCTCCGATGACGACGACACGCATGAGACCACCTTTCTCTAAAAAAACCTTTCCGCTTCGCGCAGAACAGCGTTATACTTTATTATACATTCACCTTTACTATTCGATATTTCAAGTCGCGCTGTCAGGGCTTATAATTGGGGAAGTAATACAAGGCTGCAATTCCAATAACGGTCATCACTGGAGGTATCATTGTTATCTTCATTCGAGCAATTATTATCAAAATATGCAGAGATCACCGTTCACATCGGTCTGGGCTTGCGCCCCGGGCAGCGCTTAATGATTCGCGCGCCAATTGAAGCTGCACCTTTCGTTCGCTTGGTGGCAGCCAGCGCATACCAGGCAGGCTGCCGCTATGTTGAAGTTCAATGGTCAGATGAGCAACTCGACCTGATTCGCTTTCAACATGCCCCTCGAGATTCCTTCGATGAGTTTCCAGCATATCGCACGAATGGACGCCTGGAATACGCCCGTAATGGCGACGCCAGTCTGGCGGTTTACGCCGAAAATCCTGACCTGTTAAAAGATCAGGATCCGCAACTCATTGCCACTGCCATGCGGACGTATCGAAAGCACAATAAACCCATCATGGAATTGCTGCAGCGCGGCGCATTCAACTGGTGTGTCGTCAGCATACCCATACCAAGCTGGTCATCAAAGGTATTTCCGAGCTTGCCGGCGCATGAAGCTCAAGCGAAACTCTGGGAGGCAATTTTTAAAGTTTGCCGGCTGGAGGACGCCGATCCGGTAGAGTCCTGGAAAGGGCACCTGTCAGACTTATCAGCCCGCAGCCAGTACCTGACGAACCGTCAGTACAGCGCCCTACATATCAAAGGACCTGGGACTGATTTGACCATCGGGTTGCCTCCTGGTCATATCTGGGTCAGTGGACAGGCAAAAGATGTGAACGGCATCACCTTTCTGCCTAACATTCCCACCGAGGAAACATTCACAACCCCGCACAAAGATAGGGTGAATGGCATGGTAACTGCAACCATGCCGCTCAGCTATGCGGGGTCTCTCATCGAAGAATTTTCCCTTACCTTCGAAAATGGCGTTGTTACGAATTACCAGGCAAAAACAGGCGAACATTTGCTGGGAACATTGCTAGAAACCGACGAGGGCGCTCGACGGTTGGGTGAAATCGCTTTAGTGCCTCACTCTTCGCCGATCTCGCAATCAGGCATTCTGTTTTACAATACGTTATTCGATGAAAATGCCGCCAGCCATTTAGCATTAGGTTCTGCTTACCGAGAAGCTTTGGAGCAAGGTATAGAAATGTCAGACGACGAATTTACTGCTGCAGGCGGCAATGATAGCCAGGTTCATCAGGATTTCATGATAGGCTCAAATGAAATTGACATCTTCGGGATATACAAAGATGGTTCTCATGAAACGATCATGAAGCAGGGTGAGTGGGCATTCACAATCTAGATATTCTTACCATCTCAGGAACCTACATCCATGCACCTAGCGGGACACCCCTACAACATACTCACAACTGAAGAAATTCATCTCATCCATGACAGCGCGCTGAAAATCCTGGAAAACGTTGGTATGGTCGTGCAAAACCAGAACCTCCTGCAAACTCTGGCTGATTTCGGTTTACAGGTGGATTTTCAAGATGAGCGCGTCAAGTTTTCCTCCAGCATCGTCGAGCGCTTCCTGAGCGAAGCAGATAAATACGATTGGTCAAACCATAAGCCGTTTGTCAACAGCACCGCGGGGGTTTACCATGGTAAATTTCATGACCCTCTCACGGGTAATCTGCTGCCCTGGAGCGAGGACAGGCTTGCGTACTATTTCAAGCTTGCACGCAGCCTGCCCAACGTTAGCGCTGCCAGTATGCTCGGCTGCCGGCTGGATGTTCCTCCTGCGCTTGAACCGCTTTATGAGCGGTTCTATTGCTGGAAATATGGCGCACAAGAAGGTTCTTCGATCTATCAGGATGAAATCCTTCCTTACCTCATGGACCTTTACGAGCTGCGCGCCCAGCAACTCAATAAACCTATCCAGGAGGTCTTCCGGGGCACAGTATACCTGGTGCCTCCCCTCAAGTTGGGACGACACGAAGCATACCAGGTTGACTGGTTCCGCCAGCGAGGGTTGCGCGTGGGCATCGGTGACATGTATGCCATGGGAACCAGCGCCCCTGCCACCCTAGCTGGGGCAGTTACCCTGAACCTTGCTGAAAAGATTGCGCTCAGCATCCTGAACTGGGTCTGGTTTGGCGATACGCATTTCCATCTAGGCGCTTCAATCGCCCCAACGGATATGCGAACGATGGTGCATACTTTCGGCAGACCCGAAATGGCAATTGCTAACGCCCTGACGGCTCAACTGGCGCGGCATTACCAGGCTACCACTAGCGGACACGCCGCATTGACCGACGCCAAGCTGCCCTCTCCTGAAGCAGGTATGCAAAAGGCAATCTCTGGCGCAATTACATTGTTAACATGCGGTAGCTTATGGGTGGATGCCGGTTTACTGGCAAACGATGAAGTCTGCTCTCCAATTCAATTAATTTTAGATAATGAGATGATCAGCGCACTCAAGCGCTTTTGTTTCGAGTTCGAGATAACCGAAGACGCCATCGGCTTAGAGACAATCTTAGAAACCGGACCCAGCAACCAGTTCATGGATAAAGAGCACACAGCCCACCATTATCGTAAAGAATTCTGGCAACCCACTATTTGGACGCGCACCATGCTGGGTCCCTGGCTGGAAGCCGGCGCAAAATTGGATGTTGACCTGGCAAAAGAACGCGCGGTTGCGCAGCTTCGCGCCCAAGAGCCTGAAATTTTCTTGCAGGATGACGAAGAAAGCGCTATCCTAAAGGTTATTCGTGCTGCCGAGAAGGGTTTAATTTCTTGATGAGACAGGTTTCAGTAAGTACGAAATGGAAGAGACTTCAATAAGCCCACTGACTATTCATTTTCTTGTTCTTGTTCTAACCTTGATCGCAGGATTTGGGTTGTTATTGATCCTATTTAGAGATTATTTAAAACGTAACAGGGGTCCCTTTAAACCCGGTATGGTAATTTTTCGCTATGAAAATGAAACCATGAAACTCAGTCTCTCGATTATCATCATCGGCGGAATGATCTTATTAAAAACCACCGGCTTCACTTTATGTGAGTTCTTATCGTATTGGCTGCCTTCACTGTTCACAAGGATTTGCAGATAAGCAAAGGTGATTATTATCAGGCATCCGTAACCGATGTTTACAAAAAAACCTTCCAAAATCGTTATGACATTAATTAGAAACCTTTCCAAAGCCTGCGTTTTGAAGGATAATATTATTTCAATCAATCATTGGTATAAACGTTTTATCAACTCTGAAGAAAGAATTCGAACCGTTTTCATCCATATTCTCAGAGCGAATTGCTGATAAGCCCTCTTTGATTCATAAAGCGGAGGTACCATGCGCAAAGCTATCCCTATCATCATCGTTGTTGCAGTTATCGTTGTTTTCTGCCTAGTCGCCGTCGTCCTGCGAGCTGCGCCTGCCGTGCGGAAGTTGCTGCAAAAACCGCAAGGCACACCATTGAGTCTGGTGACGCCAACCGAAGGCATGCCAATTGAGCTGACCGAGGTAATACCTGAACCTGCGGCAACCGCGACCCCACAACCTACCAGCTTGCCCACACAAAAAGCCACACCGCTTTCTGGGGAACCCAGCATGCTCACTCAACCAGAACCAGTTTGCGGTCAATCTGGTCAGATGACCCTCTTGTTATTAGGCAGGTCGATCCATTTGCCCTCCAATAATCAAAGGGCAGACCTGATTCGTTTGGTTAAACTCGACTTCGATCAACGGGCAGCCTATATCTATGCCATCCCCGGGCAACTGGTCGTCTCTACGCCCAATTTGGCTCCAAAATATGGCACCCAGAATGCCCGCATAGGCGATATCCCGACCATCATCTTCAATAAAGACGGCATAAACACCACCAGTGAATATGCAGCCACCCAGGCAGTCGCCCAGGCAATCCTGGATAATTTCGGAATCGCGGCAGACCACTACATTACGATCAAAGAAGATTTGGTCATGCAGGTTGTCGATACTTTCAACGGCATTGAGGTCAACATCCCGCAAAAATTCACTATGCCTTCTTATTCCAAATACAAGGGAATGGTGTTAGAACCTGGTAAGTACGTCTTCAACGGTGAGATGGTGCATGCTTACACAACTTATCGCGAAAGCGTCGGCGAGGAATGGCAGCGATTTTCACGGCAAAATGTTATCCTGGAAGGGATGCGCGCTAAGCTGCTCAACCCGGCTGTATTTCTGAAGATTCCTGAACTGTATGAGCTTTACAAGCAGAATATTGTCACCGACCTTAGCATGGAAGAGATTATCGCAGCCGGATGCCTGGCGCGTGAGGCTCCTTCGCAGTCTATCGTCTTCAGCAGCATCCCTGCTGAGAAGGTAAAAATCGAATCCGATGGTTCGATGCGCCTGTTAGATATGCCTGCGCTGGTTGGGCAACTTCAAAGCGCCTTTGGCGTTCCATAAACGGCTTCTCTGGGTCGCAATTTCGCATGCGTTTCAAGTGCATTACCTGCGAGGCTCTGGCTCGTCCGGTTTACCTCACGGCGGCATTTAGTCCCCATGTGATTGACGTGGAGCTGGTGCGGTATGGTTTACATAGCCAGCCTGATAACCTGCGAGCGATATTGCAGGAACGCATCATTCAAACTGAGGAGCAGGGTTATCAGGCAATCCTGCTTGTGTATGGACTCTGCGGAAAAGCTACCGATGGCTTACGGGCGCTTTCGATTCCTTTAGTGCTGCCCCGCGCCCATGATTGCATCACCCTGTTCCTGGGCAGCCAGACGCGCTACCGTGAGCAGTTCGAAAATCATCCAGGAACTTACTGGTACTCACAGGATTATATCGAGCGCAGCGATGGTTCGGGAGCATCGCTGTCGCTAGGCTCCGATGCAGCCCTTGACCTACAGGCAACTTATCAGGAATACGTTGAACGGTATGGCAAGGACAATGCCGATTATCTGATGGAAGTCATGGGCGCCTGGCAGCAGCACTATCAACGCGCTGTCTATATCGACCTGGGCATTGGCGATGGCAGCTCAGTCAAGGCAAAAGCCCAGGAGGAAGCCGCCCGTCGCGGTTGGAAATTCGAACAACTGACTGGCGATCTCATCCTCATTCGAAAGCTGTTAGACGGCAATTGGTCTGAAGAAGAATTTCTGACAGTCCCGCCTGGGCATTCCATAACGATGTCTGCCGATGACCGCATTGTAGGTTGCTCATCGCTGGATTAGAACGAAACTCAACTCACAAAAAAACCGAGCTCATCCAGTAACACCCCAAAAACTATTATGCAATGCCATAAAATGATCGCTCTCGCAGATCAGTGGTGTTCGAATAACAAAGAGCCTCCTGTTGTGCTGAACCAGGGGGCTCTTTTCGTAAATTAGAGGATTCGGTTTCGCTATGGGATGAATTCACTCAATCATCATAGCCATCATCATCGTCATTATCGTTCGAATTTTTATTGGAACGATCATCGCCATTATCGTTGCTCTGCGAATTGTCGTTCATGTTGTTATTTTCGTTGTTATTATTGTCGCTTATCCCAGTAAGCTCAATTTTAATCGCCGTAAGAACCCCGCTGCCATCTTTCACCGCCTTGACCTCGACGCGATCGCCTACTTTGATCTTCCCTTCGATCCGTGTGGTAGATGCCACAAGAACCGTTTTTCCGCTGATAACCCATTGACCAGGGGAAAGGCTTTCGACAACACCTTTGATGCGAACTTCTGACCGACTCGCATTCTCGTTTGCGTCATTTTCGTTATCGTTGCCGCGGTCCTCGTTTTCATTGCCATTTTCGTTGCTGTTAACATTCACATTGTCATTTGCGTTGCTATTCGCATTGGCGTTCTCATTGCCATTCATATTGACATTCTGATTGCCGTTCTCGTTTGAATTCGCATTGGCGTTCTCATTTGAATTTGCGTTCAAGTTCTCATTTGAATTTGCATTGACATTTTCATTTCCGTTGGAGAGGTCATCCTCGCCACTTGCAAAGTTGGACTTTGTTTTGACGGTAACCTGCTGCAAAGCTTTTCGGACATCTTGCGGTAGCCCAGCCAAAGCCTCGGTCAATGCGCCAGAATAACGCGACAGCTCCTGAGCAACAAGCTGGTTCAACTCTGCTGCGCGCGCAGGATTATCTTCTGCCAGGCGCTGCACAGCCTCGACTGCCAGAGTGATATGCCGTTCGAACTCTGCTGCGGTTTGGGGTACTTTATCCAGGCGGTTCTCACGAATCAAGGCTTTTATTTCATCCAGGCGCTTCCCTGCCAGAGCCAGCTCAAGTTCAGCCCGGCGGTCGTCGTTAACCAAGTTCTGTTGGATTCTTTCTATACCCGATTTAAGTGGATACAAAGCATCTCCAGGCAGCGATTCCCTGGCAGCCATCGCAGTTAGCCCAGAACCGCCAAACAGGATCATGATGGCAACCATGACCAGGAAGAACGATTTTCTTGTGAGGATTGATTTGAAAGTGTTCATTTTGTTCTCCTTAATTATTGAATTCACCCTTTATGACGTAAAATACTCTAAAATGTGACGCGATTTATGTTGCACAATTAAGATATTCGTTGTAAGATTAGTCGACTACTCCAACTTTTCTTTTTTCGCCAATAGGAGGCAACATGAATACCAATGTCAAGTGGACCAGGAATCACACCTTCGCTCACATCGCTTTGATCCTGGCAGTGATTGTCCTGGGGCTGTTCATCACGTCAATCTCCAGATTGTGGGCGTGGATGATCACCCTGTTCCTGATGGTCGCCTACATTTTTGTTGCCGGACATGGCATTACAGGGTCTCTGAAAGGCACTCTGCTCGATGAACGTTTCAAAATTAGCTTATCCCGCCTGCAGACGCTTCTCTGGACGATCCTGATCTTATCCGCGTTTGTCACAGCATCTCTTTACAACATCAGCCAAAGCGTTGGTGATCCCCTGTCCATAACCATCCCGCAAGAGCTATGGCTGACGTTGGGAATCAGCCTGACATCGCTGGTGGGATCTCCATTGATCAAGAGCAACAAACGCAAATCCCAAGCCCGGCAAGAACAATGGATGCGCACCCGCGATGTGATGGGAAAACAAGGCATGGATGTAAATCAGATGGATGCCGAAGGGGTAATCGTGGTGAACAAGAACCCCCAGAAAGCAGAATGGTCCGATTTATTCAAAGGCGAAGAAATCGGCAATGCTGCCATCCTGGATTTATCGAAAATCCAGATGTTCTTCTTTACTGTCTCATTGGTATTGGCATATGCCTTTGCGATTGGCTACATGATGAATGGCGCAGGCGCTATCCGGGAATTGCCAGCGCTTTCGCAAAGCCAGGTGGCATTGCTTGGCATCAGCCATGCAGGCTATCTGGTCAACAAAGCTGCTCCTCACACCAACACGCAGGCATAGGCGCTGCGTTAGGAGTGCGCGGATTCGATTTGCCCGTCCTTCAGCCGAAGGACGCGTTCGGCATATTCATCCACCAGTGGGTCATGTGCCGCCATTAAAACCGTCACCCGTTTTGAAGGATCGCTTTCAGCGCTGATAATGCGTTTGAAGAGCGCCAAGATATCCCGCGCGGTGGCGGTATCCAGCTTCCCGGTAGGTTCATCTGCCAGCAGCAACTGCGGTTGATTTGCCAGGGCGCGGGCAATCGCCAGGCGCTGTTGTTGCCCGCCAGACATCTCGTTAGGACGGTGATTCCGCCAGCGCGTCAAGCCAACTAATTCCAGGCAATATAGGGCGCGCTCACGCCGTTCCTTGAAGCCTGCACCGGATATGCGCAGCATCAGCTCAACATTCTCAAATGCAGAATAAGTGGCTGAAAGTCCGAAAGATTGAAAGATATATCCCACCTGCATCCTTCTGAAGTGAGTCAATTGCCGCTCGCTAAGCTGGCTCAGGTCCTGATTAAAGACTTTCACAATCCCGCGGGTAGGGCGGTCGAGACCACCGATGCAGTTGAGCAAGGTGGTCTTGCCGCTGCCCGAGCGCCCTTTCATGCACACGAATTCTCCACGCCTGACCTGAAGGTTGATGCCGCGCAGCGCATGGACCTCCTGATGGGGACCCAAGCGATAAGTCCGCCAGAGGTCATGGGTTTCAATAACCACCTCTTGCTCCTGCAATTCATCCATCGCCTGTGACATCGTCTTAACTTCCATCCGAGCCTCCCATGCGGGCAAGCAGCTTTCTGGCTAGCCTCTGGAAGGGACTGGCTTTTCGCCGCGCCTGGATCATCTCCGATACCAATGTTTCTGCCGCTTGAGTAGGCGCCGCCTGTGAAGCAGGGCGGATGAGAATACCCTCTTCGGTCAACTCCAATTGCGCCCGGCTGGAGATGGAAAATTTCTCGAGATATTCTTTAGGGATTTGCAACCGTCCAGCCGAATCCAGGACGGTTAGCTCCTGGAAAAGCGTGGCGTCGAATTCACCACGAACTGGCTTTAAGGGGTCATCAGGCAACCAGCCGTTATCCGCCCTGACGGTCTCGGATGTTATTTTCCCATCCCGGATCGCAATAACCCGATCTGTGTAATGAGCCAGGTTCGTGTCATGGCTTACAATCAGGGTGGTCAACTTATATTCCGAATTCAGATCTCGGAAAATGTTATAGATTGTCAGTGCAGTTGCCTCGTCAACTTCGCCAGTAGGCTCATCAGCAAGAAGTAGGCGCGGGTTGTTTGCCAGTCCAACAGCGATGGCAACCCGTTGCTGCTCGCCGCCTGAAAGCTCCGATAATCGATGATGCTTTCGGTCCCGCAAGCCGACGGCATCCAACAGGCTCTCTGCGCGTATCCTGCGCTTTTTTCCCACAACCCCAGCCAGGATCATTGGCATCTCGACATTGCGCAAGGCGCTCAGGTAAGGCACGAGGTTTCGTGAGGCTTGCTGCCACACAAAGCCCACGGTCGTCAGGCGGTAATGGTTCAATTCCATATCCGACATCTTGAGCAAATCCTTGCCGCCTACCCAAACGCGCCCCGCCGTCGGACGGTCTAAACCTCCCAGGATGTTCATCAACGAGGTCTTACCGCTGCCGCTTACGCCAACGATTCCAAGCAATTCCCCCTCTTCAACGACCAGGTCCAAACCCTGCAGCGCAACCACATCGTGGTCGGCAATGCGATAGATTTTCACCAGATTATCACAAATGACCAGGGGTTCCATTACACCGTCTCCCCTAACTTGATGGCTTCGAAGACCTTCATGCGCCTCAATAGCTGCAACACCGCAATCAGCGTCAATAAGAATAACCCTCCGAAAACTGAGTAAATCTGGAAAACCGCTGACCAGTTAATGGTAACGTCAAAGGGCGGGATACGGGCGGATGCATCCGCGCCCACCTGCATGAAGGGAATGAACAAGCGGCTTGCCCAAATTCCCAACGCTGTCCCCGCGCCGCCGCCCATTAAGACCAGGAAAACCAACTCCCATGAGAGATACGAAGTCATCTGTCCGGTTGAGAGTCCAGACGCCCTCAGCACCCCCAATTCGATAAAGCGGCGCTGGAAAGAGAAGAGAACATACAGCAGGAAAGCCAGCATTGTCAGGAAAGCCGCTGCCGCAAATCCGATGAACAGCAATCCAAACAAACCCTGCCGTTCTGGTTTGGCTTGTTCAGACTCGATCCAGGGTTCGGCAGCACGCCAGTTAAAGATGCCGATATTCAACTGGGTAATCTTTTTCTCTATCAATTCCTTATAATCGATGCCAGGATCAGTCTTTGCCCAGACAAAATAGGACAGGTCCCCACCCGATTGATCAAATAAATAATCCAGGTTGCCCACAAAGAGCGGTCCATCACTTGGATACCAGGTAGGGAACAGGTCGAAATTACCAACTACCGTCAAATCAATGTCGATAATTTTCCCATAGACATTGACGCGCACGTTGACTAAATCACCCCCCTGCAGTTGATTGCTGCGCATGAAGTCGGTCGGAACCAACACGCCATCCATCCTGACAGCCAGCGCGTTCATCAAAGCGCCTAAAGACGACGTTGCGAAATCACTACGCCAGTAGGCGACGCGGGGAAATTCTCCGCGGTCGACGCCAAGGTAACGGGCATCTTGTCCTTCAAAGACTGCCGCATAACTGCCGATTCGGATGACATCCCGAATGCCTTCGACCTTCAGGTATTCGTTGACCGGGATGAAAAACCGCCGGTTCATCAGCGCTTCTTCCGGTTTTTGCTGCGTTTGAGCGCTTCCAGGCATCCCGCCAAACATAGAACCAGCATTTGCAGAAATGTCGCCTGAGTCTAAGAAAGACAGATCTGATCCCACCCGGTAGTACGTTGACTCCACCAGGTGGCGGTCAAGGGTTTGCGCCAGGGAGGCAGTATAAGTGGAAAGGCTGAGTGTCAAAATTAATATCACTAAGGGCGTATGGTAAGTCCCCGGCGTCCGCGCCAGTTGCCGGGCAGCCATTAACAGACCCGTATTTTTTGTCAGAGATGCCGCCCAGGCAATCACTCTCATTAAGGGCTGCACCAGACGCAGGAAAAACAAACTGGCAGCAAATATACCCAGAGCCGGCACCAAGAACAGCAGCGGATTGCGAAATGGATTGGTTGCGTTTTCCCCACCAAGAATGGCAATCGTCCCTTGCTGCCTGAGCAGGTAAGTGCCATAAGCCGCAGGGATGAACAACAAAACATCCAGGAAAGCCCTCTGCCAAAAAGGCGCTTTCAGCGGGCGGCTTAATTCCAGCTTGTACTCCACAATCGTTTGCCGGGCAGCGCTGATTGCCGGAAGAACCAATGCCACTAAAGTGATGATCACAGCGGCAATCCCCACTTGTACCGAGGTCAACGATAGACTCACTGGAAGGTCTGTTTGCAGTGAAAAATCCAGGAAACTGCGCGTCTGACCAATCAAACGCGCCACCAGCACCGCAAGTCCCGCGCTGATTGCTAACGCGGCGAGCCCCAGCAGCAGATTCTCCAGGATAATGATGACCATTACTTGCAGCGAAGTAGCCCCGCGGCTGCGTAAAACGGCTATTTCGTTACGCTGCCTTTCCACCGATAGCTTGGCAACCAGCCCTAAAAATGCCAGGATCAAGCCCAGCACAGGAATGGAAAAGGCATAAAGCATAATTGTCAACAAGTATGCTGAGCGCTGATAATCAAGCAGGACGTTGATTGGAGAGTCTCTCAGCTCAACGTCCTTCGCCAGAGAAACCATCTTCCGCCGAACCGTGTAAATATGCCGCAGGACAGAACCAACTTCGTTGGAATGTATGCCAGATCCATCAGTCAGCATATACCAAAATGCCGTATAGACCTCATCAGGCAGCACCGGGCTGATATACTGAACGTAGGTATCCTCTGTTATGAACAGCACATTCTCCAAATTAGCAGGATCGAACATCCAGTAATCTTCTTGCGCATCCTTTGGCGTCCAGATTCCAACCACTCTAACGGGTAACTGAACGTTGATCAATTCCCCGGCTTCATTCTTATTGCGGGTAAACGCCGTAAAGGTTTCATTCAACTGCAACCCGGTTTCGAATGCAAATTGCTCACTCACCAGCACTTCGATGGCTGAAGTTGGGTCACTACCCTCGTATTTTGGGAAGCTTCCTTCGAGGATATTGACATGCTCTTCCAAATCCGTCATATATCCAACACCCGTCCATCCAATCGATGAGGACGTATCCTGGTAATTGGTAACCCCGGAAGGGAACAGCGCGAATGGTTCTGTGCGGGTGAAGATGACCGTTGATTTGACCGGCAGAGCCAGGTCGCGCCGCAGGCTTCCCTTGAAATATTCATCGAAAGGCTGGACCTCTTCCCACTGTTTTGGTCCCTTGGTCCCACCATTCATCATGAACAAAAACGAAAAAGGCGGACGCGGCGAAGAGGATGAACCCTCTGGCTGGTATATCTTTTCCCCCAAGATGCGCATATAAACCGCATCAGCATAAATCGGTACACTCATCACCAATGTGATGGATGCAATCAAACCCGCTGCTGAGGCGAGCACCAAGCCTCGCTGCGCCACTAACCTTTGCGGAATAGTTGTTAGTATCGCCCAAAGGCGTAAGATGAATCTCATGGTTGATCAATCAAGGCGAAACGACGATTTGACCTTCTTGTAATCCATCCACGATCTCGACACGGTCTCCGCCAATGATTCCAACCTTGACATCGACCCTTTGCTGAACGGTATCGGTTTGAACCACGACAAACTTACGACCTTCGAAAGTGCGAATTGCCTGGGGCGGCAGCCATAGGACATTATCTTTTCTTTCGATAACCACAGTCACTTTCATCATATCGCCCAGTTTGTACCCTAGCTCCTGCGCCGGTCTATCAAGCGAGACGCGCGTGGTGGGATCTTGCTCAGTGACTTTCGTATTACCGCTACTGCCAAAGGGATAAGGCAGGCGGCGGATTGCTCCAGTGGTGACTTCGCCCGGCGTGCCAAACAATTCTACCGTCACCGGCATGCCCTCTTCCAACCGCGACATGTCGCTGGAGGTCAGGCTGGCGCTCACCTCGAGCAGGCTCAAATCCGCTACCACAGCGACATCCTGGAAACCTTGCACTTCACGACCTTCCCTGATCGAAAGTGAAATTAATACCCCATCAGCCGGAGAGATCAAGAGCGACTGATCAACGATATCTTGAACTTCTTCATTTCGCAACTGTGTTTCTTTTAGACCCAGTTGAGCCAGCTCGACCTCTCGTTCTTTCATCGTCAACGTTTCGGTGTAATTCAGAGTCCACTTCGGCGTGCTCTTTTTGAACATCCGCAGACCAATCTCAGCCATTTCCAGGTAAATTTCTGCCCGGCGCAGGTTGAGTTGATTGAAAGCTAATTGCCGTTCCAGCGCATCAATTCCATCCAGGTCAGCAATAATATCACCCTGTTTGACCTCATCTCCCTGGTTGAAATAGACTTTGCGGACACGCCCGCTGGACTGAAAATACAGTGGATATTCATTCACCGGCGTGATGCGACCGGTGAATTGGAATTGATCCACTACTTCCCCTCTTGCAACGGTGTAGGTAGGCTTCAAAGGCACAACCGAGGTGGGGATGAAAGTTGGAGTTGGTTGTTGTTCTGCTGGTTTTTGCGGGGCGCAGGCAGATGCCAGCAGGCAGAAAATCATGGCAATTCCAAAGAACCTTTGCTTGTTCATCAATCGAAACATTCTTTTTACCTCTTCACTTCAATATTCCGGAGTACGACACCGGAAAGACAACGCAGATAAAATTTTACCTCTTTTCACCTAATATGTCATGCACAAAAGTAAGCAAACCTATCATGATAAACGTAATAATCCAGCAAAATAGAACATTTCCAGTTAACGCGTTCGACAGTTCACCTATCGAAAATTTGCATAGCTTGACGTTTTACCCTTTCTCATCTAAAATTAGATAATAAAGCTCATAAAACTCAACGTATCCCGAAGTCTCAACGATAATTCCCGACGCCAACAACACTGCAAGCTCTTTCAAGTGATTCTCCCAAGGGCGCTTCGGTCGTTGAGGCTATTTTAACTAGATTAATCAAAATGTCCCTACCTGACCCCGTTGAACCAGGCGCTACTTCGAATGTGATTCGCGATACTTCTATCACCACAGGTGATAATAGCGCAGTGAACGTGATTCAAGCAGCAGCAGGCGCTACAGTAATCATTGGCGCGCAAGCCGGCGCAGGGCTTACCGCCCTAAACGACCTGGTAAAGCTCTCTCCTGAACTGCGCGCTGCCATGGGCACATTCTCAGCAGATTTTCAAGCCGCGGTCAGCCAGGTGGATGTGCTCGGTGATTACAAAGATTTGCACGATTTGCTGCACCAGCTTCAGTTCCAGGTCTATGGTCCTTTGTTGCGGGAAGCGCCGCGCTTTCCCGACGAACTCACGCTCGAAGTGTTGGATGATTACCAGCGCACCATGCGCGATTTGATCGCCAAATTGAACTCGGTGGCAACCCGAAAGCGTGTCGCCGAGTCTGACCAGATTTTCATCCCTGAAGTCAGTCAAGCTCAAGCTGATTTGAAATTATCCCTGGATGACCTGAACTCTGAAACGCTCAAAAAAGCTATCTGGCGTTTAAAACGAGTGCTTACCAAATACCCAGCCATTATTGACACCCGTCTAAACAGCGCTGCTCGCTCATTGCGCTTATCATCCATTGTCAGCGCGCTGTTCGCCATACAGACTGACCTCGACACTCTTAAACTAGATCAAGTCAAAGTAAACCAATTTCAATCCGGTCGAGCCATGATTGAATCCATGAGTCATCGCCTGGAGGTCTTAGTGCTCGAGCATGAGCAGTGGCAAAACCTGGATATGGAATTACGCAGAGTCGAAGCCCTGATCGAACAAGACTTGATGGAACTAGAGATGTCCTGGCAAGACTTGAAGACCCAGGCATCCATGTTATATGAAAACTCAAATGACACCTGGGCAGTATCGATTAGAGAATACGCCGCTCTTTTAGATCAACAGTTAGAAATAAACAACCCAGTCAAGATTCGTCAAACTTTCCGTAATTACCGCCATGAAGCCGGCAGCCGCTTTTTTCAGGTCGATATCGACCTGAAGAACCTTTGTGGAGAACTGCGCCAGATCGGCGAACCCCTGGCAATCATCCTCAGGAGTCTTGAATGACCACAACCATTTCGGAAACGTCCACAGGGACTTTCCCCTCTTTCACGTCCCTGCGCCTGGGACATAGCGAATTGCTCAAGAAATTCCGAGCTAAGGGTGAAACCCCTGAGATAATCCAAGAAATCAAAGACTTCATCAACCGGGCACGTGCAACCGGCGAGCTAATCGATGATGAGAGTGACCGAGATGCTGCCCAATCTTTATTAGATTATTGGGCAACTATGCTGTTTAGAATAGGGACGGCAACACCCGAGACCACACTCGCAGAGTTCAATCCTAACCTGGCTCCTGAACTGGATGACAGCCTGTGCCCTTATCGCGGGCTGAACGCATTTAACGAAAATGACTGGGGGGTCTTCTTTGGTCGCCAGCGCCTGATTGAATCCCTGATCAATCATTTGAGGACCAGCCGCCTTTTGTGCGTGGTGGGTCCTTCAGGCAGCGGAAAATCATCCGTGGTCAGAGCCGGTTTGATACCCGCGCTAAAAGATGGCGCTATCCAAGGTAGCCAGAAGTGGGAATACCTGCCCACCATGGTGCCCGGCTCCAAGCCACTTCAGAACCTTACGCGCATCCTTCGTCCAGGCGGTGTTGCAGACAAAGAGTGGGAAGAACAGCAGATAGCCGCGCTGCAAAACGATTCCAAGCATCTGCTCAAAATGCTTTCGAATGCTTACCAACAGCCCGTAGTGCTGGTGATAGACCAATTCGAAGAAGCTTTTACACTCTGTACAGATACATCAATGCAGCGCGCTTTCATTGATAACTTGATGAATGTCTTTCAATCGCCGGATGAAAAACACATCGTCATATTGACGATGCGCGCTGACTTTGAAAATAAGATCGCCCTGTTGCCTGATTTTCAGCCCTATTTCGAAAAGAACCTGGTGCGCGTAGCGCCGCTTAATGCCAGTGAGCTGCGGTCTGCGATCGAGGACCCAGCCCGCTGCATCGGGCTCAAATTCGAAGAGGGCGTTGTTGATGGTTTATTGAACGACATTTTGGGAGAACCGGCAGCGCTGCCATTATTACAGTTCACCCTGCTCAAACTATGGGAAAGCCGCGAGCGAAATCGGGTTACCTACGATTCTTTTCGCCGGCTGGGCGGCGCACGCCAGGCTTTAGCGCGGAGCGCGGATGAATTTTATAACAACTTGATACCCGAAGAGCAAGTTACGGCGCGGCGTATCCTTTTGAGGCTGGTGAGACCCGGCGAAGGATTGGAAATCACCAGCAACCGCCTGCGCCGTGATGAACTGTACACCAAAGCAGAAGCCTCTGACCGCATCGACCGCGTGTTGGAGAAGTTCGTCAAAGCACGCCTGCTCAAACTTACTCAAGGCGACGATCCTTCAGATGACCAGGTGGAAGTCGCCCACGAAGCCCTGGTGCGAAACTGGCCTACCCTGGTCTCCTGGCTGGAGGAAGAAAGGGAAAACATCCGCGAACGTCAGCGGTTAACGATTGCGGCTGAACGGTGGCAATCGCTCAACCGGGATCCATCCCTCTTGATTCGAGGCAGGATACTCGAAGAAGCTCTGGGTTATGAGGACCTCAATGAGCTGGAGCGCGCCTTCGTAACCGCGTCAGAAAAAGCCCAGGAAAACGAGATAGCCCGTCTCCGTCGTCGTAATCAGGTGATCACAATCTTTGGAATATTCGCGTTGATGGCTGCCATCGCTGCAATTTTGCTATTCTTCCAGTCCAACGCCAATGCCCAAAGAGCCCAGGCAGCCAATACTCAAATTGCTCAACAAATTATCACTGTAGAAGCCGCCAACGACCTGGCTATCTCTGGACAGGCAACTGCAGTCGCTGCAAACCAACTGGCGCAGGCTCAAAAAGAAACCGCTGTCTTCCTCAAAAACCTGGCTGAACAACGTCAATCCACGGCTGAGGCAGGCGCAACCCAGATTGCTGTCCAGGCAACTGAGGTATCTCTCAAAGCAACTGCGGTTGCTACTGCCCAGGATTATGGCAATCAGCAAAATCAATTAGCTCGTCTGCGACTGGGCGAGCAAGCTGCCAGCATTGCCGCCGAGCAACCTGATTTAGGCGCTTTGCTGGCGCTTGAAGCCTATAAGCGCGTTCCAGATACTGTCGCCTCTACTCAAACCAGTTATGAGAGCCTGGGTAAATTGATGGATGCACTCAGCGCCCAGCCATACCTGGCAGCTTATTTGCGCGGCAGCCCTGCAGCGGTCACCAAGGTGACCTTCAGAAAAGATTCGGACGATTTGGTCTCATCCAGCGCCAACGGTTCGGTGCTGGTATGGGATACCTCTCAAAGGGAAACGATTGATTCCAGGGTGTTATCTGGATTTGCCGAGTTGAACAGCGTGGCATTCAATACCGAAAGAAACATCCTGGCTGCCGGTGGTTGTGGTTATTACGACCGAACCGGTCGTTGCACCTCAGGCTTGATTCGTTTCACGACATTGGAAAGGGAAGGTAATCAGGAAATCAATATCTCAGCTCACCAGGACACTGTGACCAGCGTGGCTTTTTCGCCCAGGGGCGACCTGCTGATTTCAGGCGGCGCCGATGGGCGCGTGTTTGTTTGGTCAGTGCCTTTATTATCCAGCCAGCAGACGACCTTCAGCCCTCAACTAACTTTTATCGGTCACGAAGGGCGCGTCACCAGCGTAGCATTCAGCCCTAACGGACGGCTGCTGGCATCAGCCGGAATCGATGGTTCTGTCCTGGTTCGTTCGGTCTCCTCTGCCCAAATCGTCGCGACGTACACCGATCCCAAAAGACCCGTGTACAGTCTGGCGTTCACGCCCGATGGACAACGCCTGGTGATTGGTCGTGAAGACGGCACCATCCTGCTTGTGAACACAACAAGCGGACAGATAGAACTGGAGACCAAGGAACATTCCACCGCAGTCCAGGCGCTCGCCATTGACCAAAGTCAAACTTACCTGGCATCTGGCAGCAGGGATGGAACCGTCTTATTATGGGACTTGGGCAGTCTCACTGCTCAAGGATCAATCGGCGTCTTACGGCTTGGCGGGCATCAAGCTGCTATCAATTCGCTGGCGTTTAATTCAGATGCATCTTTACTGGCATCCGGCAGCGCAGATGAGACTATCATCCTCTGGAATCCAGAATCGTCAATTCCTTTTCTCTTAGCCTCCCACCAGGCGAAAGCCGAAATTCCTAGCCTGTACTTTACCGAACAAGGCTTGCGGATGGTTGATGAGAATGGTTTATTAGTCGAGCTTGATTACCGCGCGGGAATCGAGGCAGCCAGCGCGAGCTGGCCTGTGATCGGACGTTCGCGCCAGTTGAGCGTTAACACACAAGGAGCGTTTTTCGACTACGAGGGTAATCTGCTCGGTCAAACATCGCAATCCCGACAATCGAGCAAGCGTCCATTGGGATTGGATGTCTCAGAAGATCAGGGCATAATCGACTGGACTAAAGTGAGAGCGGAACCCTTTGTTTTTGTCTACACCCGTGCAACCGTGGGCTTGGCGCAAGATTCGCAATTCCTCCGCAACTGGGAAGGTATCCAGGCTGCCGGTAAGCTACGCGGCGCTTATCATGTCTTCGACCCCTCTCAAGACCCCGAAGCCCAAGCCAAAGAATTCCTCAGTATGGTGACATTGCAGGATGGCGATCTGCCACCCGTGTTGGAATTTTTGGAACTGGGCGGCAACAGCACTGATCAGGTGTTGAGAGGACTCGAGACCTGGATGACGCTCGTGGAACAATTGACGGGGTTACGCCCGATTCTTCGTACCAGTCCCAACCTGTGGAACCGCATCTCCGAAACCTCATATAAGCAAATTGCGCTTCCCCAATTTAGCCAGCATCCCCTTTGGGTCGTCGAATACGGAACAGGCGACCAGCCAACACTGCCATCCGGGTGGTCAACCTGGACCTTCTGGCAGTATACCGATGCCGGTCGCTCACAGGGCATCCCGGCGCCTTTCGTCCTCAGCAGGTTCAACGGATCTCAAAACAGCTTGAAGGAATTCATCCAACAAAAAACCGCCAGTGCCCCCCCGGTAGAACAGGATGTCAAGTCCATCGATACCACCCAAATCATCGATTTACTAACCAGGGAAGTGATTGGCACGCCTCTACCGATCATCGATGTTGCCAGCGCCGCATTAAGCCCGGATAGAAATCTGATCGCTGTTGGCGGTAAAAATGGCACAATTGCTATCTTCAGTGCAAGGACGGGGGAGAAAACCGTTTCGGATTTTCCCATTGGGACAACCCCTATTAGCAGCCTCATTTTTGATCCCTTTGGCAATTATCTTGCGGCAGCAAACGAGGAGGGACTCGTGGTTTACATTTCTCTGAAAGGTAAGGGATTAACCATCAATAACCTTTCTGGGCACATCGGCAAGGTAACCAGCCTGGCATTCTCTCCCGACGGGAATTTACTCGCCTCAGGTGGCGTGGATGGTCGTATCTACCTTTGGGATACTCAAACGCTGCGCGCCATTGGAAAGCCGCTGGTCATGTACGGCAATGACGCCGTCACTGCGCTGGCTTTCGAGCGCCAGGGACGTCTTCTGGCGGCAGCAACCGAATTCTTCGAAATCCAACTTTTCAATCTCGATCCTGCTGCTTTACAATTTCAAGCCTGTGAGCTTGCCGGGCGAAACCTGACTCAAGCTGAATGGAGCCGTTACTTTCCCAGTGAGCCGTATTCACTTACCTGCCCTCAAATTGCCGTAAAATCAGATAGATTTGTCCTCACTTCTCCTTGAGAAACGAGTAGGATTAACCTTTCATGCCTGAGTATCAAGACTTCTTTCTCACCATCAATGGTATGCCGGGGGCATACACCGTAGAAGCGCGCGGACCGGGCGGCATCGTCACAGAGCCTGAACGATTCACATTCGACGTTACAGATGAATTGTTATACGAACTGGAGCGGATAAAAATCGGCGACCCGCCTTCCAAAGAACGCATGCAAGCCATTGGCAGCGAATTGTTTACCGCGCTGTTTCCGCCGGTGATCTTGCGCGCCTTTGGAGACGCCCACCTTTCCTTGCCCAAAGGAACCCGGCTGCGTCTCAAGTTAGCCTTGCGCCCACCAGAGCTAAACACACTGCCCTGGGAGCTGCTCTTCGATCCCACTTACCGGCATTTTTTAGCCGTGCGCCTGAGTACGCCAATCGTTCGCTTTATCGAAGCCGGCGTTGTTGCCGAAACGCTGCTGGCGCCCAGCCCGCTACGGGTGTTGTACCTGCAAGCCAGCCCACGTGACCTGCCCCCCCTCGAATTGGAGAAGAGCGAAGCTGCACTGCGCCAATCTTTAGGCGAGCAAGCTCACGTGACGGCTGTCCGCTCTGCCACCCCTGCTTTACTGCAGGACATGCTGAGGGAAAAATTTCACATCCTGCACTACGATGGTCATGCCACCTATGATATGAATAACCAGCAGGGAGCCATCTGCCTGCAAGATGATGCCGGGGATACCCACTTGGTCAGCGGCGAGATGCTGGCGGCATATCTGGAAGGCACCTCAATTCGCCTGGTTGTCATGGTTGCCTGCGAATCAGGAATGGAATCGCCCAAGAAGCGATTTACCGGCATTGCGCAACAATTGATGCGCACCAGCAGCCTGCCGGCAGCCATTGCCATGCAATACGCTGTGCGCGACGACGCCGCCATCGCCTTCATCCGTGGCTTTTATGGCGCCCTGCACGACCATTACCCTGTTGACGCGGCAGTGATCGAAGGTCGCAAGGCTATCCTTCAGGTGTTAGCTGGCGATCCGTTTTCCGCGCCCGATTGGGCGACGCCCGTCCTGTTCATGCGCGCCGAACAGGGACACATATTTGATCAGTCCGTTCAAGAGGAAAAGAAAATGGAATCGGAATCGAAAGACGACAAAAAAGCTCAACCCAACCGCGTTGAAAGCAACACCATTTCCGGATTGAGCATCAACACCGGCGCCGGCAGCCCGGTGAACATCACCCAGGCAAGCGGCGGCAGCCAGGTGACGGTGAATCAGAGCGCTTCCGTTCAGGCTGGACCACCCCCCACGACCGAAGATTTCAAGAAACTCTTGGCTGAAATCGAAAAGATGATCAGACAATCAGGCGTCGACGCCGACACTGCCGAGATTGCCCTCAATGACATCAAGACGGTGGAATCGCAGGCATCTAAAGAAAAGCCGAATACCGCCATCATCGCCAATAAACTCAAAGGCGTTGCTGAAATCCTGGGCGCTGCCGGAGGCGCTGCCGCTGCCCTGAACCAACTGGCGCCTGCTGTTCAACAAGCCATTCAACTGGCTCAGCAAATTTTTCGATAATACTGTACAATAAACACAGCCTGTCACTCAAATATCAACCGGCTATCCTGCAAGGGAAAAGGAGGGGTTCATGGACAGGTTGGTCAATGGAGCCACACTGGGACCTTTCCGCATCATCCACCAAATCGGGGAAGGGGGGATGGCGAAAGTTTACAAGGCATATCAGCCCAGCATGGAGCGTTATGTCGCGTTAAAAATCCTGCCCGCCCATTATGCTGAAGATCCTCAGTTCATCGAGCGGTTCAACCGCGAAGCGCGCGTCATTGCCCGCTTGGAACACCAGAACATTCTCCCTGTCTTCGACTACGGCGAGCAGGGGGGAATCACCTACCTGGCAATGCGGTACGTGGAAGGCGGCACCCTTAAGGAGTTGCTCAAGCAGGGAAAATTGACCCTGCATGATACGCTGCAAATTATTACTCAGGTGTGCGCTGCTCTAGACTATGCACATCGTCAGGGCGTTATCCATCGTGATGTCAAACCATCCAATATCATCCTGGACAAGGAAGGCGCCGCTTACCTGACAGATTTTGGCATCGCCAAAGTCTTGGGCGCAGGCAGCGACCTGACCGGTACGGGCGCTGCCATCGGCACGCCGGCTTATATGGCGCCCGAACAGGCTCTTGGCGAAAAAGTCGATGGTCGCACCGATATCTATGCCCTCGGCGTTGTCCTTTACGAAATGGTCGTTGGGCAGGTGCCTTTTCAAGCCGATACGCCCATGGCAATCCTGATGGCGCATCTTCGTGAACCGCTTCCGCTGCCACACGAACGCAATCCCAAGATCTCTGAGGCGGTCGAAGCTGTCATCATCAAAGCCATGGCAAAAGAGCCTACCGATCGTTACCAAACCGCCAATGAGCTGGCTCAAGCGTTGCGTCTGGCGGTTTATGCCTCTACCCCTGAAGAAGTAGAGACGACCCTGCTCCATCTCATCAAGGATGTTCAAGCGCAGCGCAGGGGATTCACCACGATCGCAGAACCGGATCTGGAATCCGATCCCAGGCTGCTCGAAAAACTGGAGCAGCATTATATCGACGGTCTGAGCGCCTATTGGACGCGGGACTGGGGCAAAGCGCGTGCTTTCTTCCAGGCGATTATCACCCTCCACCCTGCGTATAAAGATGCTGCTGCTCGACTTCAAGAGGTGGAAAAGCAGCTTCGACTGGCTCAGCTTTACGAACAAGCTTCCACTGCCATGCAGAACGCTGATTACCATCAAGCTCAAGGATTGTTACGCCAGGTTATCACGCTAGATGCCGGCTACCAGGAGGCTGCTCAACTTCTGCGCCAGGCAGATCTCAAAGTAGAACTGATGGCTTTATATGCCCAGGCAGAGCAGCTTCACCAGGGAGAGCAATGGCAGGCGGTCATCAAAATTTTCGAGCGCATTCATGCCCTGGATGCCGCATATCCCGACCCTAAAGGTTTGCTTGCCTCCGCACGCAGCGGTTTAGCGGAGCAGCAGCGCCTGGAAAAAGTCAAAGCCATCTATCAACGCGGCTTGTTAGCAATGGACGAAGGTCGTTGGAAAGACGCTCAGAAGCTCTTCGAGCAGGTCAAAGCGCAGCAGCCCGGCTATGCCGAAACAGACCAGCTCCTCAAGCGCGCTATTGACGAACTGGCACAGGAGAGATTAAAGAAACGCCAACGCCAGTTGGAGAAAAAACCACCTGCTCAGCCCACTGCCCTGCCCGAAAGCCAAGAGACACTCAGGGCAACGCCTGTCCGTAAACGCCAGCGTGTTGGCGTTTGGGTTGCCATTTCACTGGCGTTAGTGATCATGACAGCAGCTATTATCGTCAGCCTGAATTGGGCGTCTGTCATGGCTCTGCTCAAGCCTGTTCCTCCGATGCCTACCGTCTTACCCCAGGCAACCAGCATTGCCAAAAAAACTGAGCAGCCCGCATTAATATCGCCGACAAAAACGGTCAAACCAGCCGAACCTACATCTCGACCCGGACCGCAGTTACTCGCAAATTTTGATGATCCAGACCTGCAGGTTAGCCTCAACCAGGTATTGAATCAAAAATGCGGCTCGTTTTCCAGGCAAGGACAATTTTTTCTAGACAACGAATTGCATTTAGATAACCTTCCCTCCTCACAGGATTTGCTCTGCCAGATTTTTGATTCGGGGTATGAATTCGCCGAAAATATCAAGCCGATACAGGCGCGTTTGAAATATGGACTTCAGGCAGCAAATGGACTTTCCACACTGTGGCTTGTCTTGTTGAGCGAAGAATTTGAATCAAAAAATATTCAGGCGGTTTGCGGATTAAAGACAGATAAAGATAATATGGTTTACAAGACGTTCAGCGTCTGGGAAGCCAAGAATTCCATCTCCACCAGCTTATATGATCAGGCAATTCCGGGACGATATAACGCCTGGTACACGATGCGGCTCGACCTTGACCCTGAGACCATGACTTTCTATTGTTTTTTCGATGACTGGCTGATCGGTAAATATCAACCTAAAAACGCCTCATTCCTGAGAACAGTGAAATTCAACCAATTCGTCGAATCCGGCAGGTCGCCCCTCGTAACGGCGCATACGATCATAGACGATATCTTCTACATGCCGCGCCAAGATTTAGCCACTGCAGGCAAAGCGCCAATCACATCAGAGTCGGTTACATTCCGCCTGCGTTTGACCACCTCCTCTGATTGGACAACCATGCGTCTTTTATCTCGCGGAAATTTCCGCAACACGAAAGTCCTGAACAGCAGCGGGAAAATCAACCAAGCAGAAAATGAAGAGTTTTCCCTGAATATGGTGCAAGAACTCGACAGAGCCTTTGCCGGTCATTCGATTTCCCAGCTCTATGAGCTCTCGCTGGAACATCCAGCGGAAGAACAAGAATTGAGGATAAAACTTGAAAAGGGCTGTGTTGGTGAAACAGAAATTGACATTTACAACACCGCTACGGGCTTTCCGTTTCCGGTATTTCATACGCAAGTTGATTCGTGCGAGAAGGCTGAAACTTTCCATATAACGCTCGAAACCCTTTTGAGCTTGTCACCTCCTGCCATTCCCGAATCCATCCCAATCCCCAGCATGCCTGACCAGCTAGACCAAGAAGGAAGCAGCATTATCACGGTGTGTCCATCCGCGCAACCACCCCGTCAAATGTGCATCCGGAATGTAAAAACTGGCAAGCTCAAAGAAATCGGCGCTGTTAGTAACTTTTGGGAATATTACAATTTTTCTTGGGCGCCTGACGGGAAAACGATCGTGTTAGCGGCAAAACAGCAGGAAAATCAGCCTCTTCAAATCTTCACCATCAAGGCGGATGGCAGCAAGCTAGCAAAACTCACTAGCTCAACACAAGATTTTACGGATGCCATCTGGTCGCCTGATGGAAACTGGATCGCCGCTGCACGATTCTGTCGCAGCGTCTGGCTATTTCGCCCCGATAGTGAAGAAAAGCGTCAGATCCTTTCGCTTCCAGAAGACCTATGCGTGCATTGGCTACGCTGGTCTCCCGACGGCAAGTACCTTGCGATGGTCAACACCTACAATTTTCCGGCTCCTCCATCTATCTGGGTGGTCAACCAGGATGGTCAGGAACTGCATCGAATCTTCAAATTCCCAGCGGATATTTTTAGAACCGGTTTTTATTTCAAAGAACTGGCTTGGAGCCCTGATGGAAAACAAGTCGGCGCATTTTTCGGCACTGACCAAATGACCCAGGGAGTTCTTATCACCCTGGATGGAAGTCAGGAGCCTCAGCCCGTCGATTGGGCTGCGCCCACTTGGTGGCTGCCGTCTTTTTATCCACAATGGGGAAATAAGTAGTACAATTGCGCCTTATGACTAAACATGGCGCTATCTCGGCAGCAGCTGCCTATCTGCTGTGGGGTTTCTTCCCCATATATTTCAAGCTTGTCCAGGCAGCCTCGCCGCTAGAAATACTTGCCCACCGGGTGATTTGGTCATTGCTTTTCCTGGCGCTGGTCTTAGCCATCACGCGGGATTGGCGCTGGCTCCCCGATGCGCTGCGCAACCGCCATGCGTTGACCATTTACCTGGGGGCAGCGCTCCTGCTGGGCGCAAACTGGTTTACATACATCTGGGCAGTCAACCACGATGCCATCATTGAATCCAGCCTGGGGTATTTCATCAACCCATTGGTCAGCGTTCTTTTGGGGGTTACCTTGCTGCGCGAGCGGCTGCGACCAGGTCAATGGATTCCAGTGGGCATTGCGGCTATGGGCGTCATTTACCTGACGTATCGCTACGGTCGACTGCCATGGATCGCCCTGGCGCTGGCGTTGACATTTGGCTTGTATGGCTTGCTCAAGAAGATCTCACCACTGAAATCAAACCACGGATTAACCCTCGAGACTGGATTTTTATTTATTCCTGCCATCCTCTACTTGCTGGCGCTCAATTCACAGGGAAACCTTGCCTTTGCTCACCGGGGTTGGACACTCTCGTTGCTCTTAGCGCTCTCAGGCGCGATCACATCGATACCGTTGATACTCTTCACGGCTGGCGCTCAGGCAGTGCCGCTTTATTTGTTGGGCATGCTCCAATACACTGCGCCCACGCTGCAATTTCTGCTTGGCGTCCTGGTTTATCACGAACCGTTCACCCTGGATAAACTCTTGGGATTTGCCCTGGTGTGGATTGCGCTGTTACTCTACACTCTGGAAGGTTATTTGAACTGGCAACGCAATAAACCTCGCCAGGGGCTAGAGGCAACCATCCCGGTCCTCCCAGAATAGGGTCACTTTACACTTTTTCGCCAAAATTGCCGCGCGCCCGTCGCCAGGACGACAACTGCCAAAAGCAGCCCGGCGGTTACTGCCATCCAGTACCTGGGAAGCGCGCCTGTTCCCCAGAGGACGTAAGGGAGCAAGAACAAAAGGATGCCTCCCAATGAAAATAGAACCATCGTCCAGGAAGTCTTCCCCTTATCCTTCACCAAGAACACCAGGCAGACCAGAAACAAAGGGACAACAATTACCGATCCCCCCAAGATTGACAGGCTGGACAGCGCCGAGCCATAACCATGCGTGGTTGCTGGCGGAAAGATGATGACCGGAATGAGCCAGATGAGCCAGGCAATAACCCAAAAAGCATACTTGAAACCCCGCTTGAAAAGCCTGATGTTCCATGTGCAGAACAACAACAGACCCAGCCCAATCCCCAGGACGAACTCTCCTTGCAATAATTTGAACAGCGGAACGGGTCCATCCAGTTTTTCTGCCTTGAATACGCCGACGCTCGCTGCCACCCAGCTCCCATCGCCTTTACGCACCTGGACGCCTTCCTGCCCCATGGCGACAACCAGGTTACCGGTGACCGTGTCAAGCGCAATATCGAGGGGTCCAGTGATATAGTCGGGAGTTCCCGGTCTTGTTTTTACATAATAATTCTGTTCTGCTTCGCTGGGTCTGGTAAATTCACGCAAGGTCTGCCATGTTTTACCACCATCGCGGGATTCTTTGACTATCATCCCCTGTTCGAAATCATAGAGCGCCTGATCAACGGGACTGATGAAGGGAGCATCTTTTTGGACGTTGCAAAAATACAGGGCTTCATCGCCCTGGTAAGGAGACCAGGTCAAACCGCCATCCGTCGAAACGAAAGACTGGTAAGTTGAAAAGGCGAGTAAATCCTTTTCTCTCGGCATCAAACAGGTAATACCGTATTCTGGCTGAGCGCTGTTAGCGACCGTCAAAAGACCGACCAGAACCAATGCAATCCAACCATACCTGAAATGCCTGGCAGGCTCCTGCTGCCACAAATGCCACCCATAGAACAGAGCAGAAAGGGCGATCAAATCGGTTGAATCACGGCGAAGTTGCAGCGGCATTCCAAAATTTTCAGCTACACGCAAGAACACATCATGCGCCTCCGGCAGGATCTTGACCAGGGCGAAAACGCCGCCGACCAGACCAAACGCCAGCCCGCCCACCCACCGTTCATGCGTTTCACCTTGACCTGGGAGCAACATTGCCAGGAGCGCTGCCATTCCAAAAGGAGCGACCAGCAGCCAGGCAAAATCACCCAGCTTTCCGGTCCACCAGGAAGGCATGACCTGCCGCAGAAGATGATCGTTGATCAGCAACAGCCCCAACGCAGCCAGGCAAATCGGGCGTGATAGATTGACTAGAGATTTCTGAAGTGCCGGTTTCATTGCAGTGACCATCCTTGTCTCTCAAACTACGCCCGGTAGCCAGGTGCACTGTTAGCCAAATTCATCGATTGCCTGCAGCATCGCCAGGATATTTTCGAGGGGCGTGTCTCGTTCAATGACATGCGATGGACCGACGACAAGCCCTCCACCTTCTCCCAGAATCGAAATTACCTGGCGCACATGGGCGCGCACTTCTTCTGGCGTGCCAAAGGGCAGTACGGATTGTACCCCTAATCCCCCATCGAAGGCAAGCCGGTCGCCATAGGTCGCCTTGACCCAGCGGTGATCGACGCATTCCGGCTGCACCGGATTCAAGATGGTAACGCCAGCCTCGATGAGATCGGGAATCAGGTCATTGATTTTTCCATCGCTGTGATACTTGACCGGCAGATCGGGACGCGCCTCGCGCGCCGCATTTATGACCTGGCGCAAACGTGGTCGCAGCCATTCACGCCATAGCCGCGGGCTCATCATCAGTCCGCTTTGCATGGCGACATCATCACCGGTATAGAGGATATCCACTCCCGCCAGTGCTAGCTGACGAGCTGCATAAGCATTGCGTTTTGTAATCTGATCGAGAAGCACAACAGCTTTTTCATCCTGATGAAGCATGTCATCGAATAAACGGTCCATCGAACGGAGCTGCCAGGCAATTTCGAAGGTGGTCTCGGACACTTCGCCAATCACCGCTAACCCGGCTTCCTGGAAACCCCGAACTTTTTCAGCCAGCCCCTCGTAACGATATGCCGCCTCCAGGTCAGGAAAAGGATAAGCCAGTATCTCTTCCACCGTCTCTGCCCGTTCCAGCGGATACAGATATTCGGCGTAGTGGTCTTCACTGTCCCAAACACGCCCGCGCCCCCATTCATCCCAGGTCACACCAGGGCGAGTAAAATAGGCAGAGTAATCATGCCTCAGCCGGGTCGGAGCCGGATGAACGTACACGATGTCATTTTTCAGAGCCGCTCTCAGGTCAGAGACGCCAAAATATCCCTGAAGCATCTCCGCCACGCGCGGTTCCAATAAAATATCACGCGGCGTTCGGTCCGGCTGCTGGTGATTGATGGCAGCCAGGACGCGCTCACGGCAGGTCATTTCACTCATTGAAAGTGAGGCAGATATTTCAACTCCGCATCAATCAACGCATTGACGCACTTCTCAGCGACCGCGATGTCGTCGCAGTAGGGATCGTTGATCAGCGCTGCTACGGCTTTGGCGCGCGAGCCTTCCATGGCAGCTTCGATGATCAAATCCATGGCCGCCAACCGCTGCGCCAGCGTGGGCAACACCTCATTTGGAAGGTTACCCAGCGCAAAGGGGTGCAACCCAGCGCGGTCAACCGTAGCCGGCGCTTCCACAACCGCTTCAGGCGGCAAGTTGTAAATGCTGCCGCGATTAGGGATGTTCACATAGAAAGTCTCACCCTTATTATCCTGCTCAGAAATCAAGATATCCAAGAGCTGGGTGTGCTCCCAAGCCAATTCCTTGGCGAAGGATTCCTCTTCAATAGGCTCTTTGCCTTCCGCAATCGCCTTCATTTTTTCTGTGAGAGGTGGATAGGTCTTTCGGACGTTCTCGATCGCATGCCCCTTGATTTTTGCCGGGTCGTGCAATGAGCGGATGAATTGCGGATAGAACTCAATTACGTGCCCATCCCCTGGTCCCGGATAAGCGCCAAAACTACGGAATAGAGCCGTACACAAAGGCTGCCCGGCGTTCGGTTCTTGGGGACGCTTGACCATCCCGCCGAATTTCCTTCGAAATGCCTCGATCGCTTCGGGGCTGCCCTCCAACTCATCCAGCGCCGCGCGCAAGATTGGGAAAGCATCCTCTCCATCTAAACGGAAATCAACGATCCAGTGGCAGTGGTTGATTCCGCCAATGACCGCCGTCGTTCGTTCCTTTTCCACCCCAATTACCCGGCAAAGGTGACTCCAGGTCAGGTCTGGACCAATGCAAAGTCCAATGCAGGTCGTCTTGGTCAGCTTATTAACCGCCTGGGTAAGTACAGTCAGCGGGTTGGTGAAATTATACAGGATCCCCTTGGGACACAGCGTTTCCATATCTTTGCCAATGCCCACTAAGACAGGAATATGCCGCAGCGCCCTGCCCAACCCGCCAGGTCCTGAGGTATCGCCTACCGGTTGAATATAGCCATACTGGTAAGGGATATCGACATCCAACGCCCAGGCGTCCAAGCCGCCCACTCCAATGGAAGTGGTCACCACATCGGCGCCGGGGAGAACATCTTTTCGCTCGGTAGAGGCTTCGATTTTCCAGTTCATACCAAGCTCGCTCGAGACACGCTGAGCGAACTTCTCAACCAGCGTCAGCGCTTCCTCATTGACATCCACAAACCCCAGCGTGGCGCCTTTATACCGCTCCCCCACGCTGAATCCCGAGAGCAGCGCCGGGGTAAACGCCACAGAACCAGCCCCGATTATCACGATTTTCATACAATGCCTCCGTTTTTAATTTAACCTTTCATCCCGGTCAGGGTAATTCCTTCGATAAAAGTCCGCTGGGCAAAGAAGAATAGCAGGATGATGGGAATGGTCACAATGGTACTGACCGCCATCAAATAGGGATATGCCAGCGCCACAGATCCCACCGATGATATCGTCCTGCGCAGGGACTCGATACCGATTGCCAGCGTGTAATTCTTGCTGTTGTTCAAGTAAATCAGCGGTCCCAAGAAATCGTTCCAGGCGCCCATGACAGCAAATAAGGCTACGACCGTCAAGACCGGCTTGGAAAGAGGCAACACAACTCTAAAAAGGACTCCCAACTCATTGGCGCCGTCAATGCGGGCGGCATCGAGCAGGTCTTCGGGGATACTGCGGAAGAATTGCCTTAACAGAAAGATGTTGAATGGATTACCAAAAAACGCCGGTACCACCAAAGGTAAGAAAGTATTAATCCAGCCCATTTTCTTGAAAATAATGAACAACGGTACCATGGTTACCTGGAATGGCACCATCATGGTGGAGAGGCAGATGGCAAACAGGAACTCCCGGCTCTTCCAGCGCAGCCGTCCGAAACCATACGCCACAATCGATGAGGAGACCACTGTTCCGATGGCGACAGGTAAAGCGTATTTGAAGACGGTATTGAACAAGTACAGATTGAAATTATAAGTCGTCCACGCGTTCCAAAAGTTTTCCCACATGGCTGGATTGGGTATCCAAACAGGAGGGATGGTGTAAATTTGTGAATCGTTCTTGAGCGCTGAGGTGAACATCCAATAAAAGGGCAGCAGGTAACTGATGCTCAATACGATCAAAATCGTGTACTTAAGGACATCTAAAAGGATTTCGACCAATGTCCTTTTCTTCTTGCGAGGGGTGTACGTAACAACAAGCGGGGTTGCCTTATTCATTGTCCTGGTCGCCATTTGAACCTCCTACTTGTTATCCCCACCGTGATAATACACCCAGCGACCAGTGGACTTAAACAGCAGCAAGGTAAAGGTGACAATAATCACAAACAAGATCCAGGCTAAAGCTGCCGCCTTACCCATGCGTAAAAATTGAAAAGCGTTGCGATATAAGAATAAAGCATAGAACTGGGTCGCTTTATTGGGTCCGCCGCCGGTCAAAAGCAAGGGCAAGGAAACATCCTGAAAACCCCAAATCAGGGACATAACCAGGTTATACAAAATAACAGGGGTACACAGCGGAATGGTGATATACCAGAAGCGGTGCCACAACGCTGCGCCATCTACAATTGCTGCCTCATACAACTCCCTGGGAACGTCTTGCAGCGCCGCTAAAAAGATCACCAGCATCGAGCCGGCGCCCCAAACATTGATCATAATCAGCGTAGGCTTTGCCAGCGCAGGGTCCGAAAGAAAGCGAATGACGGGCAACCCCATCGCCTGAAGCGTGCCGTTGATTGCCCCGTATTGCACATTGAGCAAAAAGCTCCACACCATGGCAATCACCACCATCGGTACTATCGAAGGGAAAAAGAAAATCGCCCGAAAGACCGATCTCCCGACAATTTTCGTGTTCAACAAATTCGCAAGCAGAAAAGAGGTTGCCACGTATAAAGGTGATCCGATTCCCACGTAATAAAGCGTGTTGTACATCACCTTGCGGAATTCCTCTTCCCTGAAGATTTCCTGGAAATTTCGGAATCCGATAAAAATCGGCTCTCTAATCAAATCATATCGAGTAAAGCTGTAATACAAAGATGAAGCCAAAGGATAGATTGTCCATAACAGGAAACCAATCAACCAGGGAGAGATGAATAAGAATCCTAACAACTCCCTGCGGCGTTCCGCCGGAGTCAACGCAAACCGCTTAAAAAAGGGAATCTGCATGATTCACCTCGCAATCGCTCGGTCAAGAACGACGGATTGAACAGATAAACTTTAGGTTATCTGTTCAATCCGTCAATTATTAAAAAATGGGTTAACCGCCAAACCCGGCGTTCTTCCACTCTTCTTCGACGCGGGTTTGCAATTCGGCGGCAGCGTCCTTTGCCGATTTCTCATTCCGCAAGAAAGATTCGCGCACCTCGCCAAACACATTACCTACAAAACTGGTAATTGGGCATTGCGCCGGCTTATGCCATTCGGTTGCTTCTTTGAATGACTTGAAGTAAAAATCAAGTCCAGGATAAACGCTGGTGTCCACGGTATCCAGGTACTTGATCACGGCAGGCAGCCAACCAACTCTCTTGAATATGATGTCGCAGGCAGCATTGGTGCACAAGAACTCGGTCAAGCCATACATCAACTCAGGATTCTTGGAAGCTTTGAAAATCATCACCAAGTGACCACCGGCAGTTTGGGTCTTAACGCCTTTACGATTATCTGGCACTGGCGCCCAGGTTGCCATGTTGTAGGGCAGCACTTCGGGCTTCTCCACAGCGGTTTCGCCAGGATGCCAATATCCTTCGATGATGGCTGCTTGAACTTCGGCGTTGAACGAACCGCCCCAGGTGCCTTGTCCCTCTACCTGCCGCATGCCGGTCAGGTTATCAATCCCGATGATGTCGATGAACTTCTTCATGGTTTCGAAATAGTCAATCATCTGGTCGTTATTCAGGTTGAATGTGCCGTTGGCTTCGTTGAACCACTCGAAGCCCCAGGACATCGGCACCAACCAGCCATCGGTCGACCACAATGACTCGCCCATCGCATCCAAAGGATCTAATCCAATCTGCTTCAAATTGCCAGCATCATCGAACTTGGTTAATTCCTTATGCCAAGCCAGCCACTCCGACCAAGTTTCCGGCGGTTTCATGGGATCTAAACCAACTGCCTCCACCATGCGCCTGTTGTAATCGGTGCCAAACCGCATAAAGGCTTCATTTGTCGGAATACCATAGAACTTGCCTTTATAGTAACCAAGTTCCCAGTTGGCTTCGATGAAATCTTCTTTCTTGATTCGCTTGCTGGCAGCCACATATTCATCCACCGGCAGCAAGACATCGCGAGCCATGTAATCCAGGTAGTTGTAGTTCCCGGCTCCGTCTGGAGGAGTCCCGCCAGCGATGGCGGTCAACAATGCTTCTTCTGGAACAGATCCTTTCACTTCCAACGTGTTATTGCCAAAAATTTCCTTAAACTCGGCGGTTTCCTTAAGGTCGGTCCAGGCATCGCCAGCGTAAGAGCCGCCCCATTGAACCCAGTACTGCACCGTTTGCCCCTCTGGCGCTGCAGGCTTTTCTCCAGCTACTGGTTCTGCTGTTGGCGCTTCTTTTTTTGAGCAGGCAGCCAAACCAGCACTGGCGCCTGTCAAGGCAACAATCTTCAAGAAATCTCTGCGATTAATCGGTTTGCTTGACATTTTTCTTTCTCCTTATGTTAAAAACTGAAAGCTAACTATGTTGCATGTCCTTTCGTGCACAATTCTGCAAGAATTTTAGGTTTTATTGGTCTACAAACGGGGGAATTTATTGATATGCTCCTTTCTCTTCCTGGAAAAAGCAACAAGAAAAGGAAACTGACATAATAATAACAACATTCCTTTGGAAATGCAAGATTATAGAATATACCTGCATCCAGTCCAACACATTTTGCTCATAATTCACGCAAAAATCAAATGGTTCGCTCAATTTCTGGCATTAACCACGCAAAATCGTATTTCGTATCAACGCACTGTCTATGGTACAATACTGCCGCTTTTCCTCTTTCCCCATCAGGAGTAATCATGACCGTCTGGAATGATATCCTCGCAAATCCATCCAATTTGCAATCGCTATTGAGAAAGCACCTGTCAGGTGATCAGTCCATCCTGGAAGACGCGGCAGAATTAATATATCACTCTGGGCGAGTCGTCTTTACCGGCATCGGTTCAGGCATGAATGCTACCATCCCAGCCTGTTACTATCTGGTAAGCAGGGGATTCCCGGCGCAATACCAGGATACGACCGAAGCGGCTTATCCTCTCTTTCCCAGTCTGAGAGGCAATGCCGTTGTGCTGAACACGCGTTCCGGTGAGACCGCCGAGTTGGTCCGGCTGGCGCTGCTGGCGCGTGAGAATCACATCCCCACCGTGGCGGTGACCAATGAACCAGGCAGTCAGGTGGGGCGCCTGGCTAACATCTGCATCCCCACGCACTCCCGATGGGACACACTCGTTGTCATTTCAGCTTATTTGGGCATGGCGGCGACTGAACTGTTGCTGGCGGGCAAGGTGGCTGAACTATTTACACCTGGCGCATTTAACCATATGGCAGATGAATTGCAGCGAGCGGCAGAGAACATGGAAGAAATCCTTAATCAGGTGATCGCCCAGCGCCAGGAGCTGCTCACAGCCGTTCAGGATGCTCCTGTACTCTACTTGCTGGCACGTGGTCCTTCGCTCGCCTCTGCCATCGGCGGTTCGCTGGTGATCCAGGAGACCTGCCGGCGGCATGTGTTTGCCATGCCCACCGGACTTTTCCGACAGGGACCCATTGAAGTAGTCGATGAGCATTTTTACGCAATCATGTTCGAAGGCTGCGGCGAAACCGCCTCCCTGAATTACCGCCTGGCGCAAGAACTGATCGAACACCAGGCTAAGATCATCTGGGTTGGCGGCACCCACCTGCAAGGCGCACTCAATGTCCCTATGCCTGATTTTTCGGAATATATTCTGCCGCTTTTCGAAATCCTGCCCACGCAGGTTTTGGCGCATGACCTGGCGATTCATGACGGCATCACGCCGGGTGAAGTACGTTATATCCAGGCGGTGATCACAAAGGAAGAGGGCATCCAGTCGAGTGGACAAACTGGAGAATAATCCATCCAAGATAGGTGCATTTTTTCTTGGCGTTGACGGGGGCACAACAAAGACGCTGGCGCTCGTGGCAGATGGCAATGGCAACATCCTGGGCGCCTCACGGCAGCCGGGCAGTAACTGGACGGGTGAAGATGTCGAAATACCAATGGCGATCGTCATCGAAGCCGCCTTGCAGGCGCAGCAGCAGGCAGGCATATCGCCCAGCCAGGTGCAGATAGCCATGTTCACGCTGGCAGGCGCAGACTGGGTGGAAGATCATCTCCGCCGGCAGGCAGCGCTGGAAAAAGCCAACCTGGCGCAAAAAGTCATCGTCAAGAACGATAGCTTTGGTGGATTGCGCGCCGGCACATCCAAGCCATACGGCATTGTCATCGCCGCCGGAACCGGCGTGAATGCGGCTGCAATTGCCCCCGATGGGCGCGAATGGGCTTTTGGCTATTACGAAACCTACGGCGGCGCCGGTTCGATGGCTGAAGAAGCCTTCGTGGCAGTTTTGCGTGCAGAAGATGGTCGCGGGCAGCCGACGCTGCTCACCAGCCTGGTGCTCGATAGGCTGGGTTTTAGCAGCGTCGAAGCCATGCTGCGCGCCTCGGTGGCGCGGAAAATCGAGCCTGGCAGGTTCTATACCTTGTGTCCCCTGGTATTTAAGGCGGCGCTGTGCGGCGACGAAGTTGCCTGTGAGATCGTCGTCAAGCAAGGTCTGGCGCTGGCTGAGTACGCCAATGCCCTGATCAGGCGCTTCGACATGCAGGCGCTCGAATTCGACGTTGTACTGGCTGGCAGCGTTTTCAAGGGAGAAGGTCCCTTATTGATCGACACCCTGACCCAGGCAATCCACCGCCAGGCGCCTCGCGCGCGCATCACCTTGCAGCGCTTCGAACCTGTGGTAGGCAGCCTGCTGCTGGCATACGATGCCGCCGGCATCCCTGAAACTGAGATGCTCATCGCCAACCTCAAACACACCATGCCTGCACCAGCCTTCTTCTCAACCCTGCAAGGCGCATGAGCATGGTTACGATATTTCTGATGAGACTTGCGGAGGAACCTGCATGAAAATTGTCATCGTTGGAGGAGGGTCGTCCTACACGCCTGAACTCGTTGCTGGATTCATTGAGCATTATCAGACTCTGCCGCTCAGCGAATTGTACCTCATGGATATCAACGCTACACGGCTGGAAACGCTTGCCGGCTTATCGCAGCGCATGTTCAAGCACGCCAGCTTACCCGTCAAAGTAACCGCTGGCGCCAACCTGCAGCCAGCCCTGGAGAATGCGGCGTTCGTCAACTGCCTGATTCGCGTGGGTGGGATGGAGGCGCGCATCCTGGATGAGAAAATCCCGCTCAAGTACGGGGTTATCGGTCAGGAAACGACCGGACCCGGCGGCATGATGAAAGCTCTGCGCACCATCCCGCGCGTGTTGGAAATTGCCGCTGGCATGCAAAGAGCCTGTCCAGACGCCTGGCTGATCAATTACGCCAACCCCAGCGGCATTATCGCCGAGGCGCTGGGAAAGTACGGCGGGGTGCGCTTCGTCGGATTATGCAGCGGTCCCAAGGGCTGGATCGAGACAATACTCCACCGCATGGGCGCGTCGCCTGAGCGCGCCAATGTGGATTGGATTGGGCTGAATCACCTGGGCTTCGCCATCCGCGTGTGGGTGGATGGCATGGATTGTACTAACCAGGCTATCGAGGCGGCTGCCCAAGAGTGGTCGGTGGATGGCGAATGGATGCGCACTCTGGGCGCCATTCCTGCCTCATACCTGCGGTATTACTATCACACGGAGAAGGTGGTCAAAGAGCTGCAACAGCCCGGTCGCAAGACCCGCGGCGAGCAGGTAAAGGAAATCGAAGCCGAGCTGCTGCAACAATACGCCAACCCCGACCTCCACGAAAAGCCAGAGTTGCTGAAACAGCGCGGCGGAGGCGGCTACGCCGATGTTGCCATCGCTGCCATGGAATCGATCTATCACAACCGCGGCGAACGGCAAATCATCCAGGCGCTAAATCAGGGCGCCGTGGACGGCATTCCGGCAGACGCCTCTGTTGAGCTGGCGTGCCTGGTGGACCGGGCAGGAACTCACCCAATCAGGATTGGCGAGATTCCCCTTCCCATCCGCGGCTTGATTCAGGCGGTCAAAGCCTACGAGAGCCTTACCATCCAGGCTGCCGTGGAAGGATCGCCCCGTATTGCCATGCAGGCTTTAATGGCGCATCCCCTCACCCCCTCCTGGGAAACGGCAAAGCCCCTGCTGGCTGAATTGCTCCAGGCAAATCGAGAATGGATCCCCTGGGTATAATTCACTAGTTGACTTGGACGGGGATTCCAAGGTCTTCTGCCCCCGGCAGCGAGGTGATTGCCTGGGGATAATGCCGCCTGATCAATTCCACCGCAATGGCAGCGCGGTGGACGCGCTCGCGCGCCATCAGGTTGGCGGTGTTTTCCAGGTGTAAGCCAGAGGGATAAATATTGGGAGCATTGCGTAAGCCCAGCTTGACATAAACCGGCGCAGCGATGCGCACCATTTCCGCCGCTTCATAATAACGCAAAAAACCGCCAAAATCATCCGGCGACTCGATGTAGATGTCCAGCGGCAGGCTGACCGCCTGGCGAATGGCGGCAAGCTGCGGCAGCGACAGGTCGGTTGGCGTGTTATAGGTCCCTGCTCCCAATTGCTCCATCAAGCGTACACTGATCGGGTTGGCTGCTCCCATCTGCACCGATACCTTGAGCACGAAATCTCCGGGCAGCTTGCCGGCTTTCTTCATCTCGTTTGCCAGCCAGAGCAGCCCCTCATCTGCTACCAGCGCTGAGCGGATGCCCAACGAAGCCGCCCGTAGCAAATCCTCGGCGGCGTAGCGCACCTGGTCCATGCCGCGCAGCCGGGCGCCCAGGTTCTTCCCGGCGCTGGCAGTCACCTGAGCCCCGGTATCCCAGCCAGCCCGCGGTCCAACAAACAAGCTCACCTCGATGCGGGCTTCCCTGCCCAAACGAGCCATCTCCAGGATTTCAGCGTCAGTCAGCAGCATGATGCCACTGCCCTGGGAGACGCGGTGTATCATCACCCTTTCCCGTTCAGCTTCTTCCAGGACAGCCTTCAAAACAAGAGGACCTTCCACGCTGGGAATTTCGATGCGGTATTGCGCGCCGTCTGGGAACCTTTTTGTTGATCCAGGCAAGTCATAGGCATCCCCACCCGGAAAGCCTGAAGCTTGTATGAAATTCCGCAATACATCCATACTCGTGTTCTCCTCGGCTGATTCTAATCGATATAGTCAACAGGCAAAAGGTATAGTAAAATGCAATTGGGCAGTTCTTGTCTTATTGGTACATTTTTCCAATTACACTGAAATCATTTGCACCCAATGCCTAGCCAATCTGACGCCTACGTTTCCAGGAAAAACGTTGACCGGGAACCTCTCTGGCAAAACCGTCAGCCACGCCTGAGTCACCTGGATATCGAACTGACCGAGCGTTGTAACAACGCCTGCCAGCATTGTTATATCAACCTGCCGGCTGGTGATACCGGCGCTGCCAGCCGTGAGTTGAACACCCAGCAATGGCAGGATATCCTGCGCCAGGCAGCCGACCTGGGCGCACTGACTGTCCGCATCACCGGCGGCGAGCCGCTGCTGCGAGAGGACTTTACCGACCTCTATCTTTACGCCCGCAACTTGGGCTTAAGCGTCGAGTTATTCACCAACGCCCGCTTGATCACGCCGCAATTGGCGGATTTATTCGCCCGTATCCCGCCGCGCCATAGAATCGAGATCACCGTTTATGGAATGACGGCTGAAAGCTATGACGCTGCCGCTTGCGCTCCAGGGGCATACGCCCAATTTCGCCGCGGCGTTGACCTGCTGCTCGAACGGCGAATCCCATTTACGGTGAAAATGGCGCTGCTTCCTCCCAACCGGCGCGAGCGCGAAGCGTTTGCCCGCTGGAGCGCCAGCCTGCCCTGGTCAGACGGCGAACCCCAGTACATTACCACCTTTCAATTGCGCAGCCGGCGCGACAACGCCAACCGCAACCGCCTGATCTGTTCGATCCGTCTGAATCCCGCAGAAGCCGCAGCCCTGCAAATCCCTTCCAGCGAGAGAGGCTGGAAAAACATGGAGCAATTTTGCAGCAGATTTATAGGTCCTGCCGGGGATACGCTATTGACCTGCGGCGCGGGCAGCAGCGGCTGCGTGGATGCCTATGGACGTTACCAGGCTTGTATGCTGTTGAGGACGCCAGAATTAACTTACGATCTGCGCCAGGGGACGCTGCAAGACGCCCTGGACAATTTCTTCCCCAAACTGAAAGACCTGAAAGCCCGCCATCCAGCCTACCTGGAACGCTGCACCAACTGCTTCCTGCATGGTCTATGCGAACAGTGCCCGGCTTATTCGTGGAGCGAACATGGCACTCTGGATACGCCGGTAGAATACTTGTGCGAAAAAGCGCACGCCCAGGCTCGCCTTTTAGGGCTACTGAAAGAGGGCGAAAAAGGCTGGGAAGTCAATGATTGGCAAGAGCGCATTCGCTCATCCACAATCATAAAGCAGGTCGACAGGTGATAACCTGCCAGATGTAAAGTCAAACCGACAGCAGCAAAGGACTTTTATGACAGTATCATTGGACGCCAGTTATAGACCCTCCCCTGATGTGGTGGCGCGAGACATCGAGGGAGAACTGATCATCGTGCCGATCGCCTCCGGTATTGGGGACCTGGAAGATGAACTTTACACCCTGAACGAAACCGGGCGCAGCATCTGGGATAAACTGGATGGCAAGATGACGCTGTCGCAGGTTATCCAATCCCTGTCTGAGGAATTCCAGGCGCTTCCTGGAGAGATCGAAGCGGATGTGCTTGGCTTAATCGAAGAACTTGTCAAGCGCAAGATCGTCATCGAAGGTTAACCTAATGCCAGCCCTATGAAGCATGCGATAACCCAAACTACGCCTCTCCCGCAACACGCTTTATGGGACCGCGCGGCGCAAAACAGGGTTCCCTTGAGTTTCACGCTGGAAGTCACCGCCCGGTGCAATTTGAATTGCCGTCATTGCTATATCAACCTACCAGCCCACGACGCGCGCGCCCGGCGCACTGAGCTGACCCTGCAGGAGATTGATGCTCTGAGCAGCCAGGCAGTCGAAATGGGAGCGCTCTGGTGCCTGGTGACTGGCGGAGAACCGTTGCTGCGCCAAGATTTTCCCGATATTTACCGCCTTCTCAAGCGCAAGGGCTTGCTGGTCTCTGTTTTCACCAACGCCTGCCTGGTCACCCCTGAACATGTCCGCCTGTTCCAGGAATTTCCGCCGCGCGATCTTGAAGTCACGGTTTATGGTATCACGCCCCAAACTTTCTCCCTGGTGACCCGCAAGCCATCCGCCTATCCTGCTTTTCGACAAGGTTTACAACGTTTGATCGAAGGGAACATTCCAGTTCACTTGAAGACGATGGCGTTGAAATCAAACCTGGCAGAACAGCCTGAGATCGCAAAATTCTGCCGGGAAGTATCCCCTGACGCCTACCGATTTGATCCTCTGCTGCACATGCGGTTGGATGGCAACCCGCAGCGCAACGCCGAAATCCGCTCAGAACGCCTCACGCCGCAAGAGATCGTAACACTCGAGCAGGCGGATCCCCCGCGCCAGTCAGCTTTGAAAAAGAGCTGCACTGCAGACCTGGCAGCGGGAGATGAGCGCGCAGCATCCAACTTTCTTATAGAATGCGGCGCCGGAAAGAACAGCTTCGTTATAGGGTACGACAGCATGTTTCGCCTCTGCGAAGCATTGGTGCATACTGACTTCACTTATGATTTGCGCCAGGGCAGTCTGAAAGACGCCTGGCAGAATTTTGCTCCCAAAATTCGCATCCTTCCAGCGCCAAAGGATAAAGCTCAAAATGGCTGCTGGCGCTGCGCCTTGAGTAACTTATGCCTGTGGTGTCCGGCGCATGCCTTGTTGGAAATTGGTCAGGCGCAGGGTCCTGTGCCATACTTTTGCGAGACAGCGCACGCCAGAGCAGAAGCGTTGCGAAGATAGCCGCGCCAATGCTGACGCCGGCTAGATACTTAAAGATCAAACCAGTTTTGATCGACAATGAACATCGGAAAGGTGCCCGGCAGTCCAGGTCTCACCTGGCAGCAATCAAGTCCGGCTGTCTTACATGCAATGCGCACATAGGGTGTCCACAAAGCCACATCCAAGAAATGCCGGCGATAACCTGCCAGCTCATCCAGGACGCTCAAGTCAGCCAAGGGCAATCCCCCGCTGGTCAATCCACGACCTCGATCAGAATCAGCGCATCTTCCCAGCCAGGCGGAGTAGAATATTTCTGGTTCATTACCCGGTCCACAGCGCCAGCGTCGAGTCGTTCCCCGTCCATCGGGTTTATCCAGGTCGCCCGGCAACCGCCTTCTGCAGATAGGACTTGCGGTCGTAAAATTACGGATGACGGCTCACTCAAATACGCCAGCAGCCAGCGCCCCGCCGCTGACCTGGCGGCTGTGTTCAGGCTGTACCCGCTGCCTTCTCCAGAGAGAAATAACGATTGATCAGGGATTAAATCCCACCAGCCATCCAGCGACGTAAACACACTTCTAAACACCTTTAACTGCTCCGCTCCCGGCGAGTGTAACCATTCCTGCCATTTTGATGGCGTTGCCCACGCCTCGTTGTGCCCATACACGTGATGCCCCCCAGCCAGTTGCGTCCAGTACGCCTGCTTGCGGATGTCATGCGGCGTTTGTAGGCGGTCGAACTCCAACCCCTCGTAGCCGCCTTCTGCCATCACCACCGGCTTGATCGGTTTCCGCATGTAATCAGCGGTGACTGACGAATAGATTTGGTCGAAACTAATACACGTTTGAATCATATTAAAAGCCAGCCAGGGCTCTTCGTGCAAAAAGCTCGATGAAGCTACCGAGGGGTCAGGATGAACGCAAATTAAGTGCCTGCCGCCATCTCCTTCCAGCAAACCTGCTGCCAGCTCCCGGCAAACCGGCGCATACGTTTCCCTGGCTTGGGGATACATCGACCAGATCAGGTTTGGCGCGTCACGGTAACGCCTTGCCACCCAGCGCGCCCAATGACGGGCATTGTTCAGCGTGATCACCTCGGAATGCCACTGATGGTAGATGCCCACCACAAAAGTTTGACCGGTCAGCTCGCCGAGGCGAATCATTTCGTCCACATGGCGAAAGTACAACTCATTTGGGCGCAGCGGGTCCCCGCCCAGCCAAGGATTTTCACCTTCCAAATTAGAATAACTTGTCGGCTGGTCTGGGAGCACCCGCCCGGTCTCCACGCCCAGGAGCATGATCAAGATGACATTGAAACCCTTGGACCGGCGATCCTGGAGAATCTTGAGCGCCTGGTCAACATCGAACAGGCGGAAAAGCTCCCATTGTGTATCGCCCAGCCAGAATACAGGAGTCCCGCTGCCGTCAACGAAGTAACGTTTTCCTGGCGCCACCTTGATAGGACTGATGATTTCCTGATCACTCATGCTCAACCATTCTTACGCTGTCAACCCAACGGTCAAGCCTAGCCCTACCAGCTCGCTCAACGCATTTGCCCCTACCCAACGCAACCAAAGGAATAATGTATTCTTATGACTTTTTGGAATATTACTCATCTTTCTCCAGTAAGTTCGCTCACTCGATTAAAGAATGCCCTTTTCTCATCGGTGTTTATCCCCCAATTGACCGGAACCGTCTGAAAGCCACTCAGATCAGCGTAATTGGCTTCACGCCCGTATTCCAACCAATTGAACCGTCCGTGCTGCCAGACTCCGCAGCCATACCCCTGGCTGTAATATCCCCAGGAAGCATACTCATCTACTGCTGCTTCCAGGCTGTCAAGGTGAATCGAATCCTCGTTAATGAGGATCGGTCGCGGATGAGCCTGATAAGCTGGGCTGGCTCTCAGGGAACGAATCTCTTGCCTTAGTTCACTGGCATCCTGGTTATTTCCATGCGGCAGGTAGAAATCGACCGCCTCAGCCCACTTGCCCGCTGGCTGCCAGTTCTCCGGGTGAACGCTCGAACTCACCAGCAACCGCCGCCCCTGGCGGGTGATGCTCTTTGCCAGCTCGATTAGTTCATGGATGCGCTGAGATTTCAGGCAGTGATCATCGCCAGCTTGAAATTCGTTCATCAGGTCAACCAGAATATTACGATAGCCGCTGTCGAGAAGCCAATTCGTCGCCGACTCGACTGCTCGCACGATAGCAGACTCCCCCTCCAGCCATTGTAATTGCCGCCAGTAGAAATAATTGACGATGACCACCATCCCAAGGGCGTCTGCTGCAGCAAGCACCTTGTGCAGGCGCTGGCAATAAGCCGGTTTCAGGTTGCCTTGTGGAGTAAAGGCTGTGTTCACATAGTGATCGTAAATCTCCGGCTCATAGATCGAACCGCCGCCCTGCAACCCCCCCGTAACGGCAAGGAGACCATGCCGACGGTACTCGGGCAACGCAGCGCAAAATTCGGCTGTGTTGCGGTCGGCATCCCAAACGCCGGTATCAGGATAACGCCAGTGGACAGCAGTCTCCGGATTTTCATCATCAAATATCGCTTGAATCATGCGCGCGTTGAACAACAACCCCTCGATGCGCCTGCCGCGCTGCCATCTCCCTGGATATGTCGGCTGCCCGTTGATCAAAAAACGATCTCCATCGATTTCAATTGTGGTACCCATTTTTATCAGGCTTTCATGCAACCATGTTTTATCAAAGGAAATCCATTCAGCATCCAGACCCTTTAGGACTTGGGTTCATAACCCGATTGCGAATCAAACATGCTGAACTTGGGCTGCCACCCAAGCGAAAGCTTGGCAGCCCGGCAATCCACCAGGCTGATAAATTCACCTCTCGAAAGATATTCCTCTTTCGACACCCCGCGCCAGGGAAGATGAGGATAATATTTCACAACCAGCTCAGCCGAGGGGACATGCATACTGTTATCATCTGCAGTTAAGAGAAACGCCTGATGTCCCTCTATAGGCGCTGAAAGGCTGAGGTATGTCGCTTCGACGACGTCGCGCACATCCACATACGAGAAGAAATCGTTGATGTTGCTTTGTATTTTGAAATCTTCGGGCATCAACTCGAACCAGGGAAAACGCGGTGGACCCGGAAAAGTCACCGCGGTCGGGCGTAAACTGACGATGTTCAACATCCCCCGGGCAGCAAATGCCTTGCAGAGTTCTTCGCCAATATGCTTGCTCAGGGAGTAATTGTGCACATTGAAATGAGGAATTTCATCATCCAGGGGCAGGTACAAGCCCGGATGCCCGGCTTCCCCTTGACCCAGCGCATTGATGGAAGAGAAGTTCACCACTCTTTTTACGCCAGCTTCCTGCGATGCCAGCAGAACATTCCAGGTGCCGCGAATGTTCGTATCCAGGACCATTTCCTCCTGGCGTTCGATGTCATAGGGAATCGCTGCCAGGTGAACCACCGCTTCCATGCCCTGGACTGCCCGCCTCATCAGGGACAAATCCCTGACATCTCCAGGGATATGTTCGGTATTTTCCAGCTCAGGCTGGGCAGGTATGTCGAGAGTACGGACAAAGTGCCCTGCCTCCAGCAACCGCCTTACCACCCATCGCCCAATCCATCCAGTGCTGCCTGTCACTAGAACGTTCATTGGTATGCCCTCCCAAACCGTTCCCGATGTGCAACCTCTGAAAGCGGCTTTCGCTGCTTTTTACCTTTCCCAATCGTCTGCGCCGGGTAACCGAAAGTCAAAATAGCGAGGATGTCCAGCTCATCTGGGATGCCAAGCAGGGGTTTCACCCCCTCCATGCCAACGAAGCCCACCCAATTCGATCCAACCCCTTCTTCCCAGGCAGCCAGCATCATCGACTGGATCGCCCGGCTGCCGTCCGAAACTGCAAAAGGCGACTTCTCGATCGCCACTGCAATCGCCAACGCCGCTTCGGCAATGTACGCACCATACCGCGCCAGGGCGCCTAATTGCCGCAGCATTTCCCGATCTTTTATCACGATGAAATGCCATGGTTGGCGATTCATGGCGCTGCCGGTCAACCGCCCGGCTTCTAAAATACGGTGTACCGTTTCTGCCGAAACCGGCTTATCCTGGTATTTCCGAACTGCCAGTAATGTCTTGATGGCATCAAACACGTCCATTGTTAAGCTCTCCTTATAGCGTGTTGGTTTGACTTATTCCTCTCTTGTCATTTTCCCTTTGTCAGCAGCAGCCGCGTTTTCTGTTGCAGCTTGTTTATCAGCAGCCATTTCTTCTACTGTTTTGACCTCCAGCCTTGCTGCGCCCCTGGTCTCGATTAATTTCACCCGTTTACCAGTGCGCTCCGCCTCTGCCAGCCGTTCCTTCGCCAATGAAATCTCATTGGTATATTGGGGCAGCCACTGCGCCTGAGCCACCAGCATCTCATCGGTCATTTGCCAGACCTCCTCGGGATTGCACACCGCGCCGACCAGTGGATCATGCAGCATTGCCTGCTTGAGCAACAAGACATCGCCCCGAACGGCTGCCTCCATGCTCATTTCTTGCACCCTGACGGATGCTGCGCAAGTTGCAGCGCAAGCCATTGGCAGATCTCCCACCACTGGCATATTGATGCCGGTGCGGTCTACGTAACCTGGGATTTCGACCACGCAGCCATTAGGCAGATTGGTGATATGCCCCTGATTCACCACGTTGAAATGCCCGCGATAAACACGACCCGTTTCCAAGCCCTCGATGATGTACGAACCATGTTCCTCGCTGCGCTGGTATGTCCTCAAATCTAGCGCCGGTTCTCTTAGCCAATTGGGGAAATCCGTTTCGAACCAGTTACGCGCTTCGGTGCACACGCGCAGGTAACCGCCGGTTTCGCCGTGAATCCAGGAGGACAGGTCAATCCAATTGGGAATCTCATCGATTCGCTTGCGATACCAGGGGACATATTCACTGAGATGACCATTCGATTCGGTGCTGTAAAACCCAAAACGGCGCAACACATCAATGCGTACCTTTTCCTCTTTGGAAAAGCGCGGGTGGCGCTCAAATTCCTCCAGCAAATAGGGCAGCATATTCATTCCATTCCAGGACACTTTGATGAACCAGGTTTGATGGTTGATTCCAGCAGCAATGACATGCACCTCCCTGCGATGCAGTTTGGCATCAGCAGGCAGTTTTCCGTTGCGTTTTGCCCACTGCTCGACGCATTCGGTAATTTGCCAATGCGCCCCTTGAACGCCATGACACAATCCTATCGTCTTCACACCGCCATATTTATTACAAGCCCAGGTATTCATCGCCATCGGATTGGAATAATTCAAGAACAAAGCGCCGGGCTTTGCCACCTCTCTGATATCCCGGCAGAAATCCAAGAGCACCGGAATCGTGCGCTGACCGTACATAATCCCGCCGGCGCACAAGGTATCGCCCACGCATTGATCGACGCCATATTTCAGAGGGATATCGATATCGAGCTCGAAGGCTTCCAATCCGCCCTGCCTGATCATGCAAATCACGTAATCGCTGTCCGCAATTGCAGCGCGCCGGTCCAATGTTGATACCAGCTTAGCCGGGACCCCGCTACTCTGGATATCCTTCTGGCATAATTGTGTGACCATGTCCAGGTTACGTTGTGATATGTCGGTAAAAGCAAAGGTGGTATCCGTCAATTCCGGCACCGCCAGGATATCGCGCATCAGGCGGCGCGTGAAACCAATAGAACCCGCTCCAATCATTGCAATCTTGATCGCCATCTAAAAGACCCTTTCTGATTGATTTTTATCGACGAAACCTCAAGAATTTCAGCCCCAATCATCCAACAAGCGCGAGAATAAGATGTCACACAAATTGTATCACTGAACAATTTCCCATTACTATTCGAATCCGAAACTGCCCTTAAACAAAAATCTCCCCTGCCTGAGCGGGGAGATCATATTCAGTTGTAGTGTGTAAAACTTACTTCGGCAGGACAACCCGATCAATCACATGGATGACGCCATTGCTTGCCATAATATCCACAGCGATGATGTTAGCCGTACGACCATTGGCATCGGTCAGAACGCCGCCGCTCTGGAACAAGAAGCCGCCCTGCAACGTGCGAATACGGCTGCTGGCAAGCACCTCTGAAGAGTCACGGTTGCCGCGTGCGACATGATACAACAGGACTTTGGTGACCAACTCTTTATTGCTCAGAAGTTGATCAGCCGTCACACCCAGTTCGTTTAGCAGAGCCACAAAAGCAGCATCAGTGGGAGCAAAGACGGTAAATTGTCCTTTTCCGCTCAAGGTCTGGAGCACTGCGGGATCGGCAGCCTGTAAAGCAGCGATCAAGATTGAAAATTCACCAGTTTGAGCATTAGCTGCCAGGGCAACATCCACAATCGTATTACCCTTCGGCGCTGCTTTGGCTGCCGGCGCAAAAGACGCGAAGGCAAAGACCGCCACTACCAAAACCAACATTAATTTCCGAATATTTAACCCTTTCATATGTCCTCCATTTGGATTGAAAATGTATTTACCGTTCATGAGATTTAGTATACCTAATTTTCGTATATTGTCAATATATTGTACACATTGTAAGCAAACATTAATCTTTGCACCGAGTTTTTACAAGAGAATTTTCCGCCGTGGACTTTTTCACGGCGGAATAATTATTCAGATAGTGTTTATATCTTTCTATGTGATTGGTCGAAAACAATTAGAGTAACAACTTAGCAGTAGCGACCAATCACTTAAGCAATTCGCCGTTTTGAATCATTTGTATGTAAAGAAACTTTCGGCGAATTGCATAGAAGCCCCGGGCGCTAAAAACTATCCCAAAGAGAATACCATCTCAACCTGCTTTTCACCTCGTCCAGGCTCAATCCTTCAGGTATCTGGCAGGACACTCTTACGGGCGCTCCTGGGAGAACATCGAAATAATTATCGCTGAAGACGACATCCAAGCCATCGATTTTCAATTCTACAAACCGAGCCAGGCTCTCCGCATTTACGGAGAATTCCAATATACCGCCTTTTTGCGTCACCTCAACTTGTAAACCAGGGTCGCTCAGTTCCAGGTGTTTATTGGGGACGAACAACGCCAGGCTGCTGCTAACCAATTCCCCATCTTTCCAGAGTTCAGCCCTGAAAACAGTTCGGCGACGCTGTTCAGGGGATAAATCAAATACCTGGCTCAACACCTTTTTCGAAACCAGCGGCTCTAATGCCACACCGACTCTACCCGATTGCAGCGTCTCGCCGTCCAGCGTGCATAACTGCCACCGTGTTTCTCCGTCCCACCATGTCGTCAGGTCGCTCGTAACATGCAAATCCATCTGCAAACCGTCATCCTCGATCGACAACAACACAGGCGCATAGAAGCGCTTGGCAGCATAATGCAGAGCTTTCCAGCGACCATAATAATCCAGGCTCGACCAAGAAGCGACAGGCCAGCAGTCATTGAGCTGCCAGATGAGCGTCCCGCTCACCCGCTCTTTATGGCGGCGCCAGTGTTCCACGCCGTAACGAATCCCCTCAGCCTGCAATACCATCGACAGGTACACCAACGCCGGGAAATCTTTAGGCAATCGGAAGGTATCTGTCATCTGGCTGACCATCAAACCATTCCCGCTGTAAGAACGCTGGTGCCATTCCATCACATAACTGGTCATGTTCCAATCTTTTGGCTCAGCATAGGTGCGAATCGTCTCCAGCGGCGGCAACGCCTGAAAGCCAAATTCACTCATAAAGCGGGGAAACTGGCTACGATAGGCGGTAAATGGTTTCCGTCCATGCCAGACATCCCAATAATGCACATCGCCGCGCAACTGGCTGTTAGGCTCAGAAAATGGTATGCCCGAAGAGGCCGAAGACGGCCAATAGGGGCGGTCTGGATCCTCCGCAGCGCAAATGTCAGGCAGCAAGTGATGGAACATGCGGTCATAAGCCGACTTCAGGCGTTGGTTGATGGGGTCTAGAGGTTTATTCCATCCCCAATCGACCCAGCCTTGTTCCATCTCATTATTACCACACCACAACGCCAGTGAGGCGCGGTGGCGCAACCGGCGCACATTTTGAATCGCCTCCTGGCGTACATTGTCAAAGAAATCTGTATCATCAGGATAAATGCTGCAGGCGAAGATGAAATCCTGCCAGACCAGCAGCCCATAACGGTCGCACAAGTCATAGAACCGTTCTTCTTCATAGAAGCCTCCTCCCCAAACGCGCAACATGTTCATGTGCGCCTGGGCGGCAGAGCTGATGAGATGACTCAGGTGCGCTTCAGTTAAGCGGGTTGGAAACGAATCGGCTGGGATCCAATCTGCACCTTTTGCAAATATTGGAATACCATTGACCACAAAGGTAAAGGATTCTCCCCATTCGTCCGGTTCCCGCCGCAGCTCAATTGTACGTAAGCCCACAGTGAAATCCCTTTGATCGATCACCTGACCGGCTGCCTTCAGGGAAAGAACGACCTGGTACAATGGCTGTCCGCCATAACCGTTAGGGTACCATAATTGGGGATCATTGATTTTGAGAATTAGACCGCCCTGTTGGGCTGCAACCTCCACCTGGCTGACCTTTCCGGCAGGGTCGGTCACAACCATTGCGACGGATAATTCGGTTGTTCCCCATTGCTCCAACTGGAATTCAGCCGAGAGGTACACCGCATCTTCGCGATGCGCCTGCCGAATATGAACATCACTGAAGCGGGCAATGTTATACCCTTCCAGGCGAATATCCTTCCAAATGCCAATCGGCGGTAACTGAGGACCCCAGTCCCAACCAAACTGGCAAGGGGCTTTGCGCAAATAAGGAGAGCCTTCAATTGCCTGGGAAACTCCACGTAATGGACGCGCGCTGCTCATCTTTCGCGCATAATTGACTGGCGATTGAAAGGTGATCACAAGCTCATTCTGGGTCGTTTTCAACAAGTTCTTCACTTCCCAACGATATTGCCGAAACATGTTGTTCCCTTGCCCAATGATGGAGCCATTCAAATTCGCCTCTGCCAGCGTATCCAGCCCATCACAGACCAAGTCCACACGGTCACTGTCCAGCAGAGCCGAGGGCACGATAAAACGGCGCCTGTATTCCCAGTCGCTTTCTGCAACCCATTGCACTCGTTCCTCATTATCCGCGAAAAATGGGTCGGGTATTCTTCCCAGTGCAAGCAGATCGGTATGAACACCGCCAGGCACCAATGCTGGCAGCCATTCCGCCGTTCCTACCTGCCTGAAGCCCCATTGCCCGCTCAAGTTATACTTTTTCATCATAGACCTCCTGCCATTAGTTTGATAATCGTCCTGCTATCTCTGTTAATCTCGCCGGCTCCTCGCTTGAACTCAGCCTGCGCCTTGGTTCGTGCACAAACGCCGCTAACAGGATCACGCCAATAATCGTAAAGATTGTCGAGAAAACAAACATTGGAATGTATCCGGCGAATTGGGCAATCCAGCCGCCCACCATCGGCGCCACCATTCCCATGAATCCTGTGGCGGTGCTGTTGATGCCTATGTAGGCAGGTCGGTCTGCTTCGGCGCCGAATTCAAGCACCATCAGGGATGCCAGGATAAATCCGCCCATGCTGATACCGCGTAATCCAAACACCAGGTACATCCAACCGGGAGTGGGAACGAAGATCGACAAAATCAACGCCAACACCGCTCCAATTCCGCTCAACACCATCACTTGATAATATCCCCTACGGTCAGCCCACAAACCCAAAGCCAGGTTACCTATCGCCTGCCCGATCAACAGGGCGGTGTTATAGGTGCCGACTGCTCCATCCGATAATCCCCAGCGGTTACGGGTGTAAACTGCCAGGAAAACCCACGCCATGCCTCCCAGGTTCAACACGAGCTGACCGATGAGGAACCAACGAAAATTTCCATCGTTTTTGAAAATCGCCGGCAATTTACGGAAAAATTCCCAATAACTGTCAGTGTTTTCTCTGGGCGGCGAGGGTTCTTCGCGCGATAGCCGCAAGAACGACCAGGATATCAGCATAAACAAACCCGCCAGCGAAAAACAAACCAGGTAACCGTAAGGAAAAACCAAATGATCCAATAACCAGGCAGCAGCCATGGCGCCGGCGATGCCGGTCCCAGTGCCAATGGTCATGCCCAGCCCCATGAACCTGCCACGCCGGTTAGCCGGGAAAATCTTGGCAATCATTTCCTGCCATGCCACCGCCAGCGAACCAGCGCCGAAAGAATGGGCTGTATAAAGCAAGAAGAACGCGAATAATGCCAGCGCGGCGCTTTTGAAAGCCGCTAATGCTGCCAGAGGCATTAAGATCACCGGTAAACGTTCCGCGAAAAAGCCAACATTGACGACCAGATCACGCTTGACCGGGGCTTTTTCGGTAAAAGACGCCGTGAATAACTGCGGCAAGAAATATCCGGTCGCCCCAATCACCCCACTCAAACCAATCAAAAGCTTGCTATCAGAGAGATTGCTGATGAACAGCGGGATGATGACCGCTGTGGATAGAAAACTGTAGCCGGTGAAGAAGAAGGCTACATCCAATACATTTACAATGAAATTATGCTTGAAATTAAGCTCAACCGGGTCAATTGTTGCCGGGGCATTTTCCATAAAATGGTCCATTTTCTATGTGCCAATTCCCGCTCTACCGCAGCGAAGAAATGACTGACCTGGTTACATTGCATTTTCCTTGATAAAGGCGATCACTTCATCCACATAACAGAAAGCCATCGCCACAACAGTATCAGCGCCGCCATAATAAATGGCAATTCTACCGGTATCCGAGTCGGTCAGAGCGGCGCAAGGGAAACACACATTCGGCACGTCACCGACCCGCTCATAAAGCGCTTTGGGCGCCATCAGATAGGGCTTGGCGCGGTAGATGACCTTCCAGGGCTGTTCGAGATCGAGCAGCGCGGCGCTAAAGGAGTAGACGAAGCCGTTGCATGAGGTAAGCACGCCGTGATAGAACAACAGCCAACCTTCGCTGGTCTCGATGGGCGCTGGTCCAGCGCCTATCTTCGTGCTCTGCCACCCTCCGGCGGTCGTCATCACAAAGCGATGCCGACCCCAATAGGTCAGGTCAGGGCTTTCGCTATAGAACATATCCCCAAACGGCGTGTGTCCCCGGTCTGACGGACGGCTCAGCATGGCATAATTTCCACCGATCTTGCGGGGGAACAAGACGCCGTTGCGGTTATAAGGTAAAAACGCATTGTCGAGCTGGTAAAAAGTTTCGAAATCGAAGGTGTATCCTAACCCAATCGTCGGTCCGTGGTATCCGTTGCACCACATAACGTAATACCGGTCTTCGATCCACACAACGCGCGGATCATAAAAGTATTCGCTGGGAGGGATACCTGGATCGGTCGGTATGAACTGAATCGGATTAGTATCGATCTGCCAGCTAAAGCCATCTTTCGAACGACCAGCGTGAATGCGCATCTCGCGTGCGGTGTTATCGACGCGGAATACTCCTGCAAATCCGTCTTTGTACGGCGCCACCGCGCTGTTGAAAATGCTGTTCGAAGTCGGCAGCAAATCTCCTGGGATGATCGGGTTACGGCTGTAACGCCACACAACGGACTTATCTCCTGCTGGACGGTCTTCCCAGGGCAGGTTAGCAAGGCTTGTGGCATGGATGATTGTCTTATGAGACATGGATTCTCCTCGCCGCGTTGATGAGCGTATTGCGGCTATTTCAAATCGTTCTGACAATTGATCAAGGCGCTGCCTGCATCTTAACTCTACCATGAATGCCCGTCAAGATGACATTCATCGTGGTTTGTCTGTCACATGAAGGAATCAGGTGGCAGAACAGGTCATGAGGCAGCAAGGCATCAACTCATTGAGCTAGAGGACCGAATATCCCAGCGCCACAGCGCCTAACGCCCCAGCACGATTACCCAGAGCGGGCGGTACGATGTAAGCATCAATCTGCTCGAGAATGTGAGGTGTATTAACATACCCATTCAGCAACTTGACCACTTCCTCTCGAATCAATGGAAAGAGTTGTTTTTGATCCATCACCCCGCCGCCCAGGATGATACGCTGAGGGGAGAGAACCAGGATGTAGTTAACCAGCGCCTGGGCGATGTAATGGGCTTCCAATGACCAGGCGGGATGGTCAACCGGCAAGGTTTCGCCGCGCGCTCCCCAGCGTTTCTCAATAGCGACACCGGTTGCCAGCCCCTCGAAACAATCGGCATGGTAAGGGCAAATGCCCTTGAAGGGATCCCGTTGATAGTCATGGGGGATGCGGATATGCCCCATCTCAGGGTGCAGCATGCCATGCACCAGTTTGCCATTGACGATTGCGCCTCCCCCAATGCCCGTTCCAATCGTCAGGTAAATTGCCGTATCGAGACCCTGTGCAGCGCCCCAGCGGGCTTCACCCAGCATGGCGCCGTTGACATCCGTGTCAAATCCCACCGGCACGTCCAGCGCGCGCTTGATAACCCCAACGATATCCGTGTTTGCCCAGCCTGGCTTTGGCGTCGTAGTAATATACCCAAAAGAGGAAGAGGATGGATCAGGGTCAACAGGTCCAAAGGAGGCAATCCCCACGGCTGCCAGCCTGCCAAATATCTCGATTTGCTTGTTGAAAAAATCGATGGACCTTTTCAACGTTTCCTCTGGCAGCGTCGTGGGAAAGCGCACCTCGGCACGGATGTCTTCAGGACCAGTGCCCACCACACACACGAACTTCGTCCCCCCTGCCTCGATACCGCCAATCAGTTGTTGCATACCCATTCTCCCATGAAGGCTCGAATGCTCTTATTTTACGCCACAATCCCTTAGAGCGCCTTCAATTGTGCGCGCAACTTCTCGGCACTTTCTTGGAATCCTGCCAGCTTTTCACGTTCTTTTTGCACCACCGCCGGCGGAGCTTTCTCGGCAAAGGCGCTTCCCAGCAGGTTCTCAAGCCGGCTGATTTGCGCTTCAGCTTCTGCCAGGGCTTTGCTTAACCGTGCTCGTTCCTCGGTGCGATCAACCAGTCCAGATAAGGGCAGGAAAATTTCAACCGCGCCAGCCACTAAGGCGATATGCCCTTCTGGTCTTGGAAAGCTGCCCTGGTTGCTGGCAATCACCGCCAATTTGTGTGTGTCGAGCCCCGCCAGCGACGCGATGACAGGCGCCTCATGCATCAGGATATGCGCCAGGTGAAAATCTGCAGAAATCATCGCAGGGATGCGCAGGTCTGGCTTGACCTCCTTTTCTGAGCGCAAGTTTCGGATAGCACGCACAATTTCCTGAATTATTTGGAAGGTCGAAATGTTCTCTTCTTCCCAGCCTTCATCTTGAAGAGGGGCTGGATAGCGGGCAATGATCAGGGCTTCGCTCCAATCGCCATCTCCAGGAAGCAGCCTGGCAGAATGACTTTGGGCAGCATCCCGCAGGTAACCGTAGATTTTCTCGGTAATGAAAGGCGTAAAGGGGTGCAAGAACCGCAAGATGTAGTCCAAAACTCTTACCATCAAGTCAACGGTGTAGAAAGCCCGGTTGCCTCCTTCTGTAATCTGCAGCTTGGCAATCTCCAGATACCAGTCAGCGTAATCGCCCCAGAAGAATTCGTAGATCTGGCGCCCAGCCTCGCCATATTGGTAGTTTTGGAACAATCGCTCCACTTCACGGGTGAGCTGCTTCAGGCGTCCGAAGATGAAAGCATCTGCCAGCGTCCATTCTGGCGGACCCAGGGGTTCTTTTGGCGCTTTAGGAATCGAGGCGATCACCAGGCGCGCGGCATTCCAGAGTTTGTTGGCAAAATTCCGGTTCGATTCCACCCGCTTGATAGAGAGGTTCATGTCGTTTCCTGGGGTTGAACCCACCAGCAGAGTGAAACGCAAAGCATCTGTCCCCAGCTCATCCATGACAACGAGCGGATCGATCACATTCCCATAAGTCTTACTCATCTTACGACCCTGCTCGTCCCGAATCAAGCCATGCAGGTACACTGTACTGAAAGGAACTTGACCGGTAAATTCAAGCCCCATCATGATCATGCGCGCCACCCAGAAGAACAGAATGTCATAACCGGTTTCCATCATGGTAGTGGGGTAAAAATAGCGGTAATCCGGCGTTTCCTCAGGCCAGCCCAGGGTAGAAAACGGCCATAAACCAGAAGAGAACCAGGTATCGAGCACATCAGGGTCTTGCTCGATATTCTCACTGCCGCAATGGGCGCAGGAGGTCGGATCATGCCTGGAGACTGTCATTTGACCGCAAGCCTGGCAATACCATACCGGGATGCGGTGCCCCCACCAAAGCTGGCGGGAGATACACCAATCCTGGATATTCTCCAACCAGTTATAGTACACCTTGGTAAAGCGCTCTGGGATAATGCGAATCCGACCATCACGCACGGCTTCCAGGGCAGCATCTGCCAGCGGCTGGATGCGCACGAACCATTGGGTCGAGATCATCGGTTCAACAATCTCGCCGCCGCGCTGCGAACGCGGCACATTCAGGGTATAGGGTTCTTCTTTGATCGTCAAACCGGCAGCGCGCATATCTTGCCAAAGGTTCTTCCGGCATTCGAAACGATCCTGCCCGGCGTAAGGTCCTCCATGATGGTTGATTCGCGCGGACTCATCCAACACGGAGATGACCGGTAAACCATGTTTTTGACCAATGGCATAGTCATTCGGGTCGTGTCCGGGTGTGATTTTCAACGCGCCGGTGCCAAACTCTCGATCCACGTACTCATCCGCAATCACGGGGATTTCGCGCCCCAAGATAGGCACAATCACCTTGCTGCCGATATATTGACGGTACCGCTCATCTTCCGGGTGAACCGCTACAGCCGTGTCTCCCAGAATCGTTTCAGGGCGGGTGGTAGCGACTGGGATGAACTCTCCTCCACCAGCTGCCAGCATGTATTTGAAGTAATACAACGTTCCAGGTTCTTCGCTGTATTCCACTTCCAGGTCTGAGACAGCCGTTTTCAAGCCAGGAGACCAGTTGATCAAGCGTGGACCGCGGTAAATCAAGCCTTTCTCGTATAACCTCACAAAAGCTTCGCGAACCGCCCTGGACAATCCCTCATCTAAGGTAAAACGCTCGCGACTCCAATCGCACGAAGCCCCCAGCCGGCGGATTTGTTGTGAAATGATGCCGCCATACTTCTCCTTCCACGCCCAGGTTCGCTTGAGAAATTCGTCCCGTCCAATTTCCTCGCGGCACAATCCTTCCCTGGCAAGGGCTTTTTCGACTTGGAGTTGCGTCGCGATGCCGGCATGGTCCGATCCAGGCACCCACAGGGTCGGGATGCCCTTCATCCGATGATAACGAATCATCAAATCTTCCATCGAAACAAACATGGCATGTCCAAGGTGCAATTCACCCGTCACATTCGGCGGCGGAATCGAGATGACATACGGCTTAATCGAAGGATCAAAACCGGGTTTATGTGGGTCATTACTGGGCTTGAAATAGCCCCTATCTTCCCACCAGGCGTAGATTTCCTGTTCGGTTGATTTAAAATCATAAGTCTTCGGCAACGTAAAATCAGTCATATCCTGTCCTCTCTTTTCTAAAAAATAAACCTTTCATCCACATGAGGACGAAAGGTTCACTTCCGCGGTACCACCTCGCTTCGCCACACCGTGCAGTCTGGCGCATCTCTTGCCCTGGCGGGCTGGCACACCAACCGATCAGGGCTTCGCTGTAACGGGCTCACCGTGCTGGTCTACTACCTGAAAGGGTTCTTCAGCAAGCAAATCCGGGCGACCTTCGGCGCTGCTCTACTGAGAGAAGCTTCCAGCCTTTGGCTTCTCCTCTCTGGCAGCTCGCCAGCGCTTACTCCTCCCGGAAGAGGTTATTCAATTGTCGCTATTATAACGAACTTCCAAAAAACCGTCAAATTGTTTTACACTTCCACGATTTTAATCCCTAGAAATTTACCAGCCAGTTTGAGCGCCTTTGTCAGGTCGCCGTGAATCATACTGGCATGATGAACGAACCCCTCCTCAATCAGCGTTCGATATAACCGCTCATGATTCGCCACCCGCACCCATGCCCAGGTTCCAGCCAGCTCCTCATCCGAAGGGACGATCTCACCGTTCGTTACCAGCATCTTCCATTCATCATCGTATTCCTGCAGTCGGCAAAAGGTCACTTTGCCTGGTTTAAGTTGGAATTGATATAAGCCGGCTTGCGTATCCTGCGGGTCAGGCGCAAGCACACCTTTCATATCACGCCGTGAGCGCAATGCCGTCCGCTGCGGGTCTGCAGCCAGACAAACAGGCGCGTTACCGCAATGCCATGCCAGGAAGCAATTGTCATCCTGGCGGTGTTGAATTGTCCAATCGATGAAGTGTGGCACAGTTTCTGCCAATGCAGCCCGGTAGCTGACCAGCATTGCCAGCGCGCCCAGAATATCTGTCTCGCAAGCAGTCAACATCCCCTGCCCAGTCAGGCGTCCAAATAACGCGCAGGTCGAAAATCCCCACATCTGTTGGATTTGAGGCCAGCATGACATTGCCATGGCAGAGAGCCGGTTTTGGATGAAAAAATTGCGCAGTGTCAGCTCCATCTTCGCTGCTTTGAACACCCAGTCGTCCGTGATCGTCGCCTGCGCAATTTCACTCTTGATCTCATTCACCAGGTCGATCACACGGCGATCATCATCTGCCAGCTTCTGAGCCTGGAAGACAATTTCTGAAAGGTCCACATGAATCACATTCTGCCCAAATTTACGAATCATTGCGGTCTCATCATAAGCGACCGTCTCGAAGGATGCTGGACGCTGCCCGATTTGACCAATTTGTGCTCCTTTCAACCCTTTGACGACTGCAACGGCACGGACAAATACCTCGATCTCCGCTTTGAACGCCGCTTCGTCCGGAAAGAAGATGCCGGCAAAATGAAAGGGGATTTTCCTGCGATACAACCCCGATGCCGTGGAAAGCGTCCCGCAGTAAGAATCGGAGACTCGCCCCAAACCAGGCTCATCTTCGGCGGGGGGCTCCTTGGTTGCAAAGAGCAGCACCGGAACGCCCAACCTTTCGGCGATCTTGGCAGAAGACCGCTCGTCTCCAAAATCCAGCGTTCCGATAATTACCCCATCTACCGCTTGCCGGCGAAAGTATTCTGCGACCGCCTCGCCTTGCTCCAGGCTGCTGACCATGCCGTAAGGTGTAAAACCTCGCTCCGCATCCACCATCATCCCATCAGGCGAGGGAACTGGCGCGATAACTTCAACTCGCGGCAATTGTGCGAAGGCTGCCAGGCTTAGATCGCGCATTTTCTGACACCAGGGCGTATAGCGAAAGCGAAACGATGGCACAAAACCAATCTTGACTTTGACCGTCTCGATCATTTTCCACTCCTTACAGGGATAGACATGCCTTTGCTGCCAGCCAGAAGAGGTTCTGACGAATGTCCTTGCGATCCTGCCAGCCGCGTTGATCCCACTCAGCGCCGCTCAAGTCATCCCCGCCATATACCACCTGCCCAAGGATGACATTCCGAAATTGAGCGACTGCCATCAAGCCGGCAGCTTCCATCTCAACCACCAGACAGCCCTCCTGCCGGCGTTTTTCGATTTTGAGCGGCGTTTCGCGGTAGGGGGCGTCGGTCGTCCAGGTTTTCCCAACCAGGTGAGGCACGCCTTGTTCCCGCAAAACCTTTTCCAGCGCAGCCACGCCAGCCGGGTGCGCTGGCACTTCCCGCCCTGGCGGCAAGTAGTGATAGGAAACCCCTTCATCTCTGACCGCGGCTGAAACGATCACCAGATGACCCACAGCGATTTCTGGTACGAGCACCCCGCAGCCGCCGCAGACAATAAACTTCCGGCATCCGAAAGCAATGACCTCCTCCAAAATCCCGGCTGACAGCGCCGCTCCGACGCCGGGATGGAAAAATGCCAGGCGCTTGTCCTGGTAAACAATTTCATACAAACGATGGGAGCCGTCTTCCCAGTCAATTTCAGCAGCTACTTTTCCAGAATGGTCTTTGACAACTTTCTCAATGACCTCACGAAAAAAGGTAATCACACAGTACTCAGGCACATCCTGTGGTTTTATGACTTGAGAAGGCTCAATCTTTGCCGGAACGGATGGGTCGAATTCGATAATGGGGTAAATCGAATTAATCAAGAAAGCCTTCTTTCATGGACGCCAGTCCGGAGAAGCATCTCGCGCATCAGCGCCCCAGGTTAAGCTAACCCAGGTTTCATCAGAGCAGCCCAGGGTGAACGGCGCAGCATACAAATGTGATTTTCCACTTCGATCGGAGGTGAAAACCAGCCATTTCCCATCTGGCGACCAGGCTGGATATTCCTCATTCCCCTCAGTGAGGCAGGTGAACCGATAGCTCTTTCGTGTTTCAAATTCCATAATATATAAATCGTAACTCCCCTCTTGATAAACCTGGTAAGCGAGAAATTGTCCATCGGGCGAAAATGCCGGGTTTCGTTTTTCACTCGAATCAAATGTCAATTGTTCTGTAGTTAAACCATCCAAGTGAACGAGCCACACATTATAAGCGCCATCTGAATCATCCACGTACACGATTGAACCGGCGTCTGGCGACCAATCTGGATTGATCGCATTCGATTTCCCATCCGTGAGTTGTTGAAGTCCTTCGCCGCGCTCATCGGATGAATACAATGCCCAATTGGCATTTCTATTGGAAGTCCAAACAACCCTGCGCTGATCAGGAGACCAGGAAGGCTCAGCATCCTGGAATGGATTCCTGGAAATATTCACCGGGTTGGAACCATCCGCGTTCATGATATAAATTTCTGAATTGCCATCCCGCTTAGTGTGAAACACAATCTGACTGCCATCCGAAGACCATTCAGGGTAAGCGCTATATGCTTTCAAATCAGTCAGTTGGGTCAGAGCGCCGTTTTCCAGGCGGAAAATCTGGTAAACGCCGTCCACCGTCCTGGCGAAAACCAAATCGACCGTTATTGGGCGCTCTGGCTGCATCGCCACAACGGCAGGCTCAGCCAGATTCCAGGTGGGTGACGAAAAATTCATTCTCGAATATAACAGCCGCCGCGGCGTGGTATTCGATAAGGTACAGGAATAAACTTCCCAGGCGTTGTTTCTATCACTAATAAAGAATAATTTATCGTCCTCGCCCCAAGAAGGGTCCCAGTCTTTTTTGGGATGAACGGTGATATTTTGTTTGCCTGAGCCATCTGGCTTCATAACCCAAACATCCCAGTTGCCGGAACAATTCGAGGCATAAGCAATCATGCCATTCGTCCATGACCAGGCAGGAGTGACATTATTGCACTCTGAAGTCAGTGCGTAGGCAACCGGTTCTTTTTCAGCGACAGCGACAAAATAAACTTGATTGTTTCCACTACGATTACTTTGAAATGCAATGTACTTTCCATCAGGCGACCAACTCGGCGCAAGGTCATCCGCGTTATGGCTGGTCAGGTTTGTGATCTCAGAGCCATCAAGGTTCATCACATAGATATCGAAGTTGTTTTCTTGACCAGATGCAAAGGCAATGCGATCTTTTCCGGGTGAGATAGCAGGGTCGATATTGTTTCCATCCAAGTCTTTGGTGAGATTGATAAGTTTCTTGGTCGAAAAATCCGCCAAATAAATATCAATCCTCCCCAACTTGTTCCTTTCAAACAAAAGGCGGTTGTCATCAAGCTGAGTGGGCTTTTCACCATTCGCAAACAACTTAACCACTTGATTCGTATTCGGAACAGCGACCCCAACCCAAGATTTCTCTGATTTGGGGTCTTGAATTTCAACCCATAATGAGTAGCCCGTTGGTATCCCCCGGTTGAGCACGAGCCGATCTTGCACCCAATCAGCCGCGGAGATAAAGGGTGACCTTCCAATTAGAAATATCATTGCAATGACTATTACCGAAAATCCGATCAGCTCCGGAGCCGAAAAGCGGGAGATGAAACCGGAAATCCTATCTGCCATGCCTGACGGTGAAGCCTGCTCTTTTCGGGTGCTCAGCCATCCAGCCAGGGTTACCAGGGTTGAAATCAGCGCAGAAAGGAGGGTATTGATGGTTTCGAAGCTCGGCTCCAGCAAGAACCAGCCAACCAGGGTGATGATCCAAAATAGAAGCGCAATAATGAGCGCAATAATCGTCAATATCCTAATCGTACGAATGGCATGAGAATTCATAGCGTTTGAATGAGGAGACCTCTCGTGAAGCAATTTGGTTCTATCAGGGAATCAGGAAGAAAAGGATTACGCATGAAGTATACTTGCTTTCAGCAAACTCATCAACAACATGCCAGGAGAAAAAATAATGATGATGAACGTCTCTTCAGAACACGCGATAAGTTGTATTCGCCGTGCTAAAACCGCCCTGCTTGCCATGCAGCGAAATCCCTGGGAACAAGGGGTAGCTGCCCAGGCTTTTTTGGAGTCAGGCGACACCGATGTGGTCATCCTCATGGCGAAAGAAGCAGTTCACCGCCAGGACAATTTGGGGCGACTGGCAACGCTCTATAGCGATCCAGGCGTCACCGACCCGGCGGCAAACGGCGAAGCCGTCCTTTACGCCGCTCAGGCGACCCAAGACCCTGCCCTGAAAAACGCCGCTGACCGCATGCTCGATTACCTTCTCAATCGCGCGCCGCGCACCGCTAGGGGAACGTTACACCACATCACCACGAAACCACAGGTGTGGGTCGATTCGTTCTACATGGCGCCGCCCTTCCTGGCAGTTGCCGGGCATCCCCAGGAAGCGATCAAGCAAATCGAGGGCTTCCGCCAACTCTTGTGGGATGCCAATGCCAGGCTATATTCCCACATTTGGGACGAGGAAACCCACTCGTTCGCCCGCAAAGATTTTTGGGGAGTCGGCAACGGCTGGGCGGCTGCCGGCATGGCGCGAGTGCTGCAAGCTCTCCCGGATACAATGCAAGCCGAACGGCAGCGGCTGGCTGGTTACATCCAGGAATTACTGGACGGCTGCCTGGCGCACCTGCGACCCGACGGCTTGTTTCACGATGTCATTGACAACTCCGATACATTTATCGAAACCAACTTGTCGCAAATGCTTGCCTATACGATCTATCGCGGCATTAAGGGCGGATGGCTTTCTCCAGCGTTTCGGTCCTACGCCGAAAAGATGCGCGCTGCCGCCTATCAAAAGGTGGACGAATACGGATTGGTGCAAGGGGTGTGCAGTTCGCCGTCATTCGACCGCCCCGGCGTTGCCCCTGAGGGTCAGGCATTCTTCCTGTTGATGGAAGCCGCGTATCAAGCGCTCAATGACTGAAAAGATCGATAAAATAACCGCAGCGCTCGCGAAACGCATTGACCATTATCTCAGACAACTTGAAATAAGAGGTTTCTCCCTGGCGACATGATTCTGATAGTCGTCTGCCAGCTTCCTGGTACAGGTCGGTGGCAACGTTGACCTTAGCAATCCCACGCGCAAAAGAGGCTTTGAAATCAGACTCACTGATTCCGGTTCCGCCATGCAGGACAAGTGGAATCTCCGTTTTTTCGGCTATGGCTTCCAACAGGCTGAGATCAAGGTGCGGCTCACCCTGATAGAGCCCATGGGCATTGCCAATTGCCACCGCCAGAAAGTCCACTTGCGTCTCCTGGACGAATTCTGCTACCAAATCAGGGTTGGTGAATCCTTTGCGGTGCGCCTCGATATCTTGATACTCGCTGCCCGAACCCACGTGCCCCAGCTCTGCTTCCGCTCCAAGCCCCAGCACGTGCGCAGCGCGCACAACCAGCCGGGTTTGCTCTTTGTTCTCCTCGAAAGCCAGCCTTGAGCCGTCAAACATCACATCGCTGAATCCCAGCTTGATGGCTTTGATGCACTGCTCGACGCTGCCGCCATGATCCAGCATCAAAGAGACCGGCGCGCTGGACCTTTCTGCCCTGGCTTTGACATAAGCTGCCAGCGCTTCCCCCTGAGGTTGATCGATTAGCGGCGCATAGATTGCAATAATCCCTGCAGCGCCCCTGGACTCGAATGCCTGAAAAATCCCTTCGGCGCTCAACGAATCGAAGGCATCGAACAAGGGAATGGCAAAATGACTTTTTCGCGCCTGCTGAAGAAAAGGTTTGATTGACACAAGAGCCATCTAGGCAAGACCTCGCTTTCGTAGGAAATCCTCGATTTCTACAAAGGTGGGAATCCCCCTACGCCCGCCCAATTGACTGCACTTGATTGCTGCCGCTGCCGCGGCAAAAAGAGCTGTCTTCTTCAGATCCCACCCTTGCAGCAATCCCACCAGATACGCGCCATGAAAGACATCCCCGGCGCCGGTCGTATCCACCACCTCCACATCGAATGCCGGGGTATGAAACTGCTCCTCGTCGGTAACGGTAAAACTTCCTGCCTTGCCATCCGTTTGCACAGTGATATGTGGACCGAACTGCAACATCGTCCTTCCTGCCTGCCAGGGATCGGAAAATCCCGTCAGCGACAAGCCAAACCCAGAGCCGCAGATCAAAAGGTCAACCCGCTTGACCAGTTCCATCATCTCTTGTGACAGCGGTCTGCCGTCCGTGCGCGAGCCGTCCAGACTGACGAGCTTGCCGGCTTCCCGCATCCATTCAGCCGCCTGCCGCGCTGCCTCAGGGTGCGTCCCATCCAGGTGAAGAATTTTTGCTGAGGTCAGGTATTCCCGGTCCAGCTCCTCGACTTGCAAGGGCAGCATGTTCCACTCACGCATGCCGGCAAAAATCCTTTCTCCTGTCTCGGCATGCACATAGACGACCACCACCTGCGTCTCGGGCTGCTCACGGCGCTTGACCCGGCTTAACTCGACGCCTCGCTCACTCAGCGTGCGCAGCTTGATTTCTCCAAGTAAATCATTTCCCGCAGTCCCAACGTATCCCGCTCGTTTTCCAAGGCGCGCCGCCGCCACGCAGGCAGTTGCCACAGGTCCGCCGCCATCCAGGCAAAAGCCGCTCAAGGATGTCGTCTTTTCCCAGGTGGGCATCTCACTCACCCGCAGGAGCACGTCCACCGTGGCTAAACCCAAGCCGATAATGTCTAATGGCGCTCCCAGATTCGCGGCTATTGCCATATCGAATTCAGAGAATGAAGTGTCAGGCGATCCACAGTCCCCTCACCTGCCAGGTAGATTCCAACGTCATTCACTGCTGGAATTGCCATGCCGGCAAAAGCAGCCTCTCCCTGCCCAGCAAACACCTCCATTACAGAACGATCTAACAGAACACGCAGGATCAACTTCCCTTCGACCAGCGAAACCGGCGCTTTCTTACCAAAACATTCGATTGTTTGCTCGCCAGAGTGAAAGGTGATGGGATACCCACGAACATGCAAAGTGACCGCCTGGGAGGTTCCTGGAATGACTCCAAGTTTAATATCCATCAACTCATCGTTCCAGCCGGCAAGAAATTCATTTGCCTGTGAAATGGTGATGGATTGTAATCCGCTGGTGAACCGGTACAACGTAGCAAGCTCAGAGACCGGTTCGAAACACAATCGAACGCCCCCTGGTAAGCTGCGCAAGGTCAATTCCAAAGGCACGGTCAAACCCTGGCTGAATGGCATCTCCGGATAGGCTGCTCCCGCCAGCCATGCCATCATAATCCGTCTGCCATCAGGGGCATGGTTAAAAATTTGCGCGGCATAGAAATGCGGTCCAAAATGCGCCGGGGCAGGTTCCATTTCCGGTGTGAAACGAGAACCGTCGAAATTGCCGATCATGTAAGCAGAAGGATATTGCTGCCCAGTGCTGCCATAAATGACCCATTTCTCTTTCTGCGGGTCGCCATCTATCTTCAGGCTGAATAATTCCGGACACTCATAAAATCCAGGCAAGAATTGAAACCGCCGCCACAGCTTGAGGTCATGAGAGTCATAGAGCGCATATCCGCGCTCTTCACCCACTTCCTCATAAACGATCATCACCCACTTCTTCCCTGGCTCATAGCAGATGATCTTCGGATCGCGTCCCTGATGATTTAATACGGGATTGCCTTCGTACTCATGATGCGTCCTGCCGCCATCCAGACTATATGCCAGGCATTCCCCCCTGCCTGTGCTGGTGAAAGAAAGCACGATGGGGTGTTTTCCGGATTCGTGAAACCCTTTCCTAAAGCCAGCCGTATCGTTCACATCCACCACTGCCCCGCCCGAAAAAGCCATGTCCTGCAGCGACCTTGAATAAAGCGCAATGGGCTGTTCCTGCCAATACATCAAATCATGGCTGATGGCATGACCCCAATGCATATTGCCCCACCCCACGCCAAAGGGATTGTATTGATAATACAAATGCCAAATGCCGCCTGCAAAAACCATGCCGTTGGGATCATTGTTCCATCCGCGCCGCGGCGTGAAATGAAATTGAGGGCGATATTTTTCTTTATACAGGTCTTCAGCATGCTGCAAGTTTTCACCAAACCGAATGCAATCTTCTAAAGTCAATTCGGTTGTTTCTGCAAGGTGATCGCCATCAATCGTCAGCAAAACTTGCTCTCCCTTGAACGGCGTCAGGTCATAGAATGCCCACCAATCCGCATCACCACCTGTCGCCAGCTCAATATCAAACTCGCGCACCAGGCGACCTTTGACAATCATCTGGCAAAGGCACTTCGGCGCGCCATTCTTCACCGCGAAATGGATAAATAGTTCATTGGCGACAAACGACTTGTTGTATCGAGTCATTCTCCAGCTTCCTCGATCCTTTTTGCCGATTCACCAGGCTGCCAATATTGCCGATATGGTTTGATTTGCTCGGCGAGATTATCTTTCAACACGTTTCCAGAAACATGCATTAAAGTGTCGCCGAAATCGGGGTCCTTGCCCATGCTTGCCAGGCAGGGATAATGATGATGCAAAAGCCCGGCTGTTATTTCTGCCTCATCGATCGATATGCCTATCAACCGCTCTGCGACGTACCGGACGCAGCCGCAGACGGCATTACGCTGCACGGTAACGCCTGTGATCATTCGAGTTTGGGAATCGATCTCTAACCTCAAGTCAGGCTGCCCAAAGTAGTGCGCAAATTCCGCGATCCAACGGTCGTCATAGCGCATACGTTGACGGCGTGTCACGCCGTAATCTTCTTCGGTCAAAGAGCACAATGGCTTGGGCGTCGCGCAGGGGATTCCCATCTTCGCCAGCCATTCTCTGAGCTGGCGCGCCAAGCCGCGCGGCAGCCAGGCTTCATTATCGATCGGCGCCAGGACAGCCCTGGCATGGGTCATCCGGGCAATATCTGGCAGCAATTCAGCAACTCCCTTGAGTTCTGCGAACGAGGCTATCAAATCAACTTGCGGCAGTTCATTCGGAAGGTAATCTTCGGGGTAGTCAATGACCAACGGGAGGGCTGTTGGCGCTTTCCAGGTGAGAACCTGCCAGTGATTGGGTCCGTGTTTTTGTATATTGTCAACGTGCCGCTGACCATATTCACCAGAAATTATCGCCAGGATGCGCATGAATCATTCCTTGAGCAAAGTCTGCCTAAGCGACCTTGCCTCGGCAATGAGATCAGCCTCCACGGGCAAGGTGTAATCTTCTTGAACCTTCAGTAATAACAATTCTGCTGCCCGGCGGGCTGACGATGGAATATCGGGGAGCATCAAAAGCATTTTCAAGCGATCATACGCGCTGGCGCTGCGACATTCAATTCCATGAAACCTGAAATACTCCCCAACGACAATCCCTGCTGCACGCCTTGCACACACCCGCGCCCTGCCCTCATTGCCAGCCAGCCGAGAGGCTTCTGCCATGTCAATTTCAGATTGATATTCCGCTTTCCAGTCCGTTGATGTGGTCGCCATGCGCAGGATAATTATACCCAAAACCCTGGCGTTCTCACTCCTATGGCAAAGACTTTGGTACGCCCGCGGCAACGGGTTGGATCAATGTATAATACATCCCATGTCACGAGATTTACGGGAGTACGCCCGCCAAACCAACAAGCGCTTGTTTTTCGGTTTTCTTTTTCTCTTGTTCGTAGTTGGCGGCGGCTTAATCTACATCATGTACGGCAGAGAGGCAGCAATGTTAGGCTTGATCTGTATGCTGCTTGGATTGCTGCCCTTGGCGCTTGTCTGGCTGACAATGCAATTGCTGAGCTGGCTGGCAAACAGAGAAGCTAAGGAATAGCCGATGAACAACATTACCTTCCGTCAAATCGAAAGATGGACATTGAAAGAGAAGAAGCCCGAAGGTCATGGTCCTCACCCGTTGACTCTGCTGCTCCATGGCTGGACAGGAGATGAAAACTCGATGTGGATATTTTCTTCACGCCTGCCATCGCACCATTGGCTGGTAGCGCCCCGCGGGCTGCACCCTTCGCCGATTGGCGGGTTTAGTTGGTGTGCTGACCAGCAGGAAACCTATCCCTCTTTCGATTGCTTCTATCCAGCCGTCGAAGCGTTGTTGAAACTGCTGACGCCGGGCAACTTTCCCGATGCCGCGTTGGATCGGTTCTTCGTAGTTGGCTTCAGCCAGGGCGCTGCTCTGGCATATACACTTGCCCTGCTCCATCCCCACCGAGTATGGGCAGTTGCCGGGCTATCGGGGTTTTTCCCCTCCGGCGCAGAGCAAAGTGTTGCGGGACAACCCCTGCTGGGTAAGCCCGTCTTTATTGCACATGGAACGGAAGATGCCTTGGTGCCCTTCTCAATGGCGCGCCAGGCGGTAATGCAGTTACAAAAAGCCGGCGCAAAAGTATCGTATTGCGAACACCAGGCGGGTCATAAGCTGGACATCCGCTGTTTTGCCAGTTTGCAATCTTTTTTCCGTGCGCTTACGGATTAATCCGCTATCATGCTTCAGGCGATAATCTTTTGCATCATTGCCTTGATAGCCACGTAAACGGGCAATTGCCGGTCGAGTTCAAAAAGAGGCTTCCCCGTATAGTCGCAATTCGTGATCGCATCATCTTCAGGCACGATTCCCAACAGGGGAATGTCCAAGGTGCGTATCTTTTGATCCAGGGCTGGCGGCAAGTCGCCCGTCAAACGGTTGATGACCAGGTAAGCGTTCTCGACATCTATATCCAGCTCTTTACGCAGTTCAGCAATTCGTTCAGCAGCCACAATACCCCGGATTGTAGGGTCGCTGATGACCAATAAGTGCTGAACATCGCGCGTCGTCCGCCGCGAGAGATGCTCCATACCGGCTTCATTGTCGATGACCACAAAGCGATAATTCTTGCTGATGGTGTCGATCACCTCGCGCAAATTATGGTTGACAGCACAATAACAGCCAGGACCTTCCGAACGTCCCATGGCAATCAGGTCCACCGAATCTCCCTCGGCTAAGGAAGATCTGATCTGGTAATCCAGGTATTCCCGCTTGGAAACGCCTCCCATCAGCCCTCCCATCGCTGCGCCTCCCTGTGAAAGCGATGATTTGACTTGAGCCAGCATATCCTCGCGAATATCGCCCACCGTCCATGTCAGTTCCAAACCAAGAACCATGTTCAAATTACTGCTAGGATCGGCGTCAATTGCCAGCACTGTACCATGCAGCTCTTGAGCCAGATACTTTATGATCATGGCAGCGATGGACGTCTTACCCACGCCGCCTTTACCTGCCAGGGCAATCGTCGTAGTCATATTGAACCGCTAATTTCCTCAACTTGTCAAAAACAATCGCTATCCTACAGTCATTCAGCGCCGAAGCTGTCCTGAAATACCTGTTCTGCTATGGCATCTGCAATCCGTTCTGCAGCCTCTCGCAATGATGGAACATGGCGGTAAACCGGAATACCCAGGCGGTCCGCTTCCTGGACTAAAAGATCCGCTGGCAGCATCCCAAGTACAGGGATGCCAGGCGTTTCACTTTTCAAAAAAGCTTCCTCTTCCGCATTGCGCAGTTTATTGCCCACCAGCCAAAGACGGCGCAGACCAATATCTTCTGCCAACTTCTTGATTTGGGCTGCGGTTCCCAGGCTGCGGCGGGTTGGTTCAACTACGATGATCATAGCATCCACGAAATCAACCGTCGCGCGCCCCAGGTGCTCGACCCCGGCGTACATATCCAACAATAACACATCATCTTTGCGGAAAAGCAAGTGGGTGAAGAGCGTCTTGAGCATTGCGCTTTCCGGACAGATACAGCCAGAGCCGCCAATGTCCACCGATCCCATTTCGAGCAATCGCACACCCTGGTAGATGACGCTAAACCGCTCAGGAATGTCATCCACACGGGGATTCAAAGTAAAAAAACCGCCTATCGTTCCCGGCTTTGCGCCAGTCCGTTCCTCAATCAACTCATCCATCTCAGCGATCGGCTTTAGTTTTGCCCGCAATTCGTCAGGAAAACCCAAGGCTCCAGCCAGGCAGGGAGAGGGGTCAGCGTCAACCGCCAGCACCTGGCGCCCACGGTCAGCATAAACTTGCGCCAATAAAGCTGTCAGTGTCGTTTTACCTACGCCGCCTTTACCAGTAATTGCCAGTTTCATGAGACGCATCCTTGCCCATTCAGACCGCGCCGATGCGCTTCTCGGCGCAGCTCCATCATCACCGCCGCCAGGTTGATGCCCTGGCTGCAAGCATTCACCACTGCGCGCAACAAAGTTTCTGACCAGATCGTTCGACTGATTAGCACTTCGTCATCATTCAACAAGATCATCTGAATCATGCTGTCTAATGCGATATCCATCTGAGCGGCAATCGAGGCATCCCAGACATGGGTGTTGCACACAGCACATTCGCGGCAACGTCGAACATCCTGACCTGTATTGTTCAGGATGAGTTTTCGAAGCGAGACAGGTGCAGGCGCTTCAGTCAATTCTTTAAGTCCGCTGTGCCATTCGAGATTTTCATCTTGCTGTCGGCTGAGCCGCTGCAGATTTGTGTGCCTGAACCGAAACGAAATCCTTCGGCAGCAATCCAGCTTCCGTCACAATGCGAGGCACAATTTCTTCCCAGCCCACCGCCATCAGGTGAATCCCATTGACGCCTTGCTTGGTTTTCACCGCCTCGATCAGTTCCAGAGCAATTTGAACTCCCTCTTCTTCAGCTTTATCACCTGCGGCTTCCATTCTTTTCATGATCTTTTCGGGAATCGAGATCCCAGGCACTTCATGATGCATGTACTGCGCCATTTTCAGGTTCTTGAGCGGGGTGATTCCAATCAGGATGTACACTTTATCCAGTATATTCCTCTTCGCCAGCTCATTGAGCCAAATTTCCAACCCATCCGGATCAAAGACCAGGTTCGTCTGAAAGAATTGAGCGCCAGCGTTCACCTTTTTGTGTTCTCGAAGCGCCTGGAAGCGCGGTTCCGAAGCAAACGGCGATGCAGCAGCGCCCAGGAAAAACTTCGGCGGGAATTTGATGTTACGCCCATCGAGATACTTATTTTCATCCCGCATGCGCCTCAGGATCCACAGCATCTGAATGGAATCGATGTCCACGATATCCATCCTGCCACGCGGGTCAGGTCCCAGCTTCATGCTGTCTCCTGAGAGGCACAAGAGATTGCGTACTCCTAACGCATTAGCGCCCAACACTTCGGACTGCAATCCCGTACGGGTGCGATCGCGCGCGGCAATTTGCATCACCGGTTCAGCGCCCTGTTGGATGGCAAGGGTGCTGCACGCCCAACTGGACATGCGCGGGGTTGCCGAAGGATTGTCGGTAAAGTTGATCGCCGCCACATAGGGTTTGACCATCTGGATATTCTCTATCAGCTTCTTGGTGGCGGTTGTCAGCGGCGGCGCCACCTCAGCAGTAACGACGAATTCACCTGCCTTCAAGCGTCTTTCCAGCTCTGAGACTGGTTCGGTGTAAGCTGGAGGATGATATTCAGCGTCACCTTGCCACCAATCTGGCTGCCTGACAGGGCGAAAGACGGCATCCCACACCATCGTACGCTGTAGGGGATCCTTAGACAGCAAGCCACTAAAGAACTTCTTCGTCCCTACCCTGCGCACCTGCCTGACGACATCGCCCCAGGTTTCAGTGCCCACTTTATCCCAATCCAAAGGCGGCAGGACTTCGAGAAGCATCTCTTCCCGACCCATCTTGAAGGCGCGATCATAAATCCGATACCAGATACACGGGCGGCTTTCGTCAACATAACAGTATTCTTCTGTAGAACCGCCGCAGGGTCCATTGCGCACACCTTTTGAACATTCCATTGGGCAAATGAAAGCTGTCTCTTGCAGCAAACAGTTGCCGCACATGCGACACCCAAACAAAGGTCCTTTCACGGCGCGCTCTACTGCAGCCAGCACCCTGCGACCAAAAGGTTCTTTCTTGAATGGTGAATATGGCGGCTGCCAGCGACGACCTGGGGTAAAAATGGGCATATTGTAACCTCCTGAATGATTATTCAACCAATAATTTTATACCGCTTGATATTTAGAATGGTAACGACCTCAGTAGCTTGAACTGACCAAAGTCGTTACCACCGGAAATCGCTTAACGTCTCTTGTAAACAAGCTGCTGGCTATTATATCCTTAAAGCTTCGGAAGTAAATACTCGTAAGCGCTGAGCGCAGCTTTTGCGCCTTCGCCAACAGCTACCAAAACTTGCTCGGCATATGTATTGGTAACGTCGCCCGCTGCAAACAGCCCAGGGAGGCTCGTCCGGTTTCCGCAATCAATGACAACACGGTCGTATTCATCTCGTTTGACTAGGTCAGCGACCATCTTCGAGTTGGCAAACAGGTTGATCTCCACAAAAATACCATCGGCGGGATATTCCTGAACCTTCCCTTGCGGGTCTTGCAGTACAACCGCACGGGCGAATTCATCCCCCTTGATCTCAATGACCCGCATACCCTCGAGTACAGATACATTAGCCGCCTCGACCATTTTCCTTCCAAGAGGCGATTCCGGCAGCTTATTCTTCAAGCAGACCAGGTACACATGTTTTGCAACAAGAGCCAGCTCACTCGCCGAGCGCAAAGCCAGGTCGCCATCGCCAATGACAACGGTAGTCCGATCGATGAAAAGAGGCGCATAGCTGAGCGCTGAATAGCACAACCCTTTCATCATGTACTCTTTTTCTCCTGGTACTTCCAGCCGTTGCTGGCGAGTACCAGTTGCCAGAATCACCGCTTTAGCCTGCAATTCTCCGCCGCCCTTGGTGACCACCTTAAAGATATCCCCTTCTTTGGTAATCTTTTCGACCCCCTCCATGTGGCGGGCAAAGTCCAGGTACTCTAGTTCACTCTTGAATTTGTTGACAATTTCCAAACCGCGAATCACCTGGTAATCTTCGATCCAGGGCAATCCCAAGCGGTAATTCGTCTTTCCGCCTAAATCCCTGGTCACCAGGAGCACGTTGAGTCTTTTACGGATGGCGTAAATTGTGGCTGTCAAACCGGCGGGTCCCCCGCCAACGACAATGAGATCGTACATCTTTTACCTCCGGCGCTTATGTTGCTGGGGCTTCGGCAATGAAACCTTCTTCCATCATCCGGTGCGTCATGTCGCGAGAGCGCTTGATGATAGAAACGGCTTGTTGATATAACTCATCATACGATTTGGTCAGGCGTGCAACACCAATTTCCTGAGCTTTGACGCCGACCGCGGCAGCCTCTCGCGGGAATACTTCCCAGTCGTCCATGTTTGGCAGGATGAAATCCGCCTCCAAACGATCGCCGACGTGGTTTGCCAGCGCTTCAGCAGCTGCATAGCACATATCATCAGTGATGGTCCTTGCCCGTACATCCAGCGTTCCTCGGAAAATGCCCGGAAATCCCAGCGAGTTGTTCACCTGGTTGGGGAAATCAGACCGTCCGGTAGCAACGACTGCTGCGCCAGCTTCCTTGGCTTCCCAAGGCCAGATCTCCGGCACCGGGTTGGCGCAGGCGAAGACAATCGCGTCTTTTGCCATTGATGCAACCCACTCAGGTAGAATGACGCCCGGGCCCGATTGCGAAAGCCCAATTACCACGTCAACGCCTTTCATGGCTTCTGGGATGCCGCCTTCGCGACCCTCGGCATTCGTGGTTTGACACAGTTTCCACTTATCTACGTATTCTGCCTTGCGCATCTCGATATCCTTGCGGTGTATTCCCAGGATGCCTTTGCTGTCAACCATATAGCATTTCGCCGGATCGGCGCCCCAACCAAAGATCAACCGTGAGCAAGCCACATTCGACGCGCCGCAACCGACAAAAGCAATGTGGATTTCGCTCATCTTCTTGCCCACCAGCTTAACCGCATTGATCAGAGCTGCCAGGGTAACCGTCGCGGTGCCTTGCTGATCATCATGCCAGATGGGAATCTCCGCTTTCTCACGCAGCGTATCCAGGATGCGAAAACACTTTGGTTGTGCTATGTCTTCCAGGTTCACCCCACCGAAACCTGGCTGGAGCATCAGCACAGTATTGATGATCGCATCAGGATCTTTGGTATCCAGCATAATCGGAACACCATCAACGCCGCCCAGGTATTTATACAAAAGCGCTTTTCCTTCCATCACGGGCAATCCCGCTTTGGGACCAATATCTCCTAGCCCCAACACCCGCGTGCCATCGCTGACCACGGCAACCGTATTCCACTTATTCGTGTGCTCATAGACTTTTTCAGGGTTAACCGCAATATCGCGGCAAGGCGCCGCCACCCCCGGTGTGTACCAGATAGCAAAATCATTGAAATCCCTGACCGCGCATTTCAACGTGGTCTCGATTTTGCCGCGATAGAACGGATGCAAGATCATAGCATCGGCTGATGGTTTTTTAGCTTTTGCCAGTAACGCCTCGACATCCCCGCGTTGATCTTTTTCTTTTATCATTTGGTTCTCCTTTTTTGACCTTTATGCTGCGTGCAATCTCTCAAGACCAAGGACTATTGGTTGAGATATCCATCGGCATAAATGACTTTGTTGAGCAGGATTTGCACGGTTTTCCACACAGCGACCTGTTCAGGGTCACTGAAGTCAACATCCTCAGGGGATGGTTCTTCCATGGCAGCAATGCGGTCAGCGATCTTTACATATAACCGCCCCAGCGGCGTGGAATCATCCCGTTGTTCGATGACGCGCACCGTTTCCTTCAATTGCTCATCCAAGGGATTGGCAATCATCATCTGCAAGCCCACACCCATGAGCATCGCGCAATAGGTTCGATTGATTAACGGGCGGTTTTCAGCAGGAACCGCATTAGAGACATTTGAAAGCCGCACCGAAATTGTCGGGGATGGATCCCAGGCATATTGTAAAGTGCGCACCGCCTCGATCAGGTGCGGGCAGTATTCCTGGCAGCCTGAAACCGTCAGCACCAGCGGATCGATGATCAGGTCTTTCATAGGAAAATCGATTTCCAGCATCCTTGGAATGAGCTTTTCAACGGCAATATTCACCCGCTCATCGGCTGCCACCGGGATGCCGCTGGCGCCCATCGTCAACGCAATCAGGCGAGTATTGTATTTCTTTGCTAATAGGGGGACCTTCTCGAGGCGCTCCGGCTCGGCGGAGGTTGAATTGATGATCGGTTGAGCTTTCGTGACTTTCTTGAGCCCGGCTTCAATCCCAAGAAGATTGGTGGAGTCGAAGCTCAGCGGGACATCCACAACCGCCTGGACGGTTTCTACCATCCAGGGGAAGACCTCTTCTCCATCTTTCTTACGCGGTCCCAGGTTCAAATCCAGCGCTTGGGCGCCGGCTTCCACCTGTTTGACTGCCAGCTCTTGGAAAAACCTGGCATTTTTTTCATTCAAAGCCTCTTTGACGCGTTCAGAAATTATGTGGATATTTTCGCCAATGATATACATATCCTTTCTCCTCTCAGTGCCTAATATCTGTTGATCACATGACTCCGGCTCCTTTTTCCATGGCAGCCTCTACCGATGGAAAATTCGCCAGGTTGGTGTGCGGCAGAAACAGCGCCGAGGTAAATGCCTCATAGAAGCTGTTATCTGCCGATAGTTCAATATAAGTCATCCGTGAAGCAATATCGGCGATCTTTTCACGCGCTTTCCAATCCAGCAAGGCATAATACGCACCACGGATAGATGTATTCCCCAGGAATTGAATTCGCTCCCAGGGCATATCTGGAAGCAAGCCGACCTGTATCGCCTTCTCCACGTTGATATATTTGCCAAATGAACCGCCAATCAAGAGCTGCTCGACCAAATCCAAAGGCACGCCAACGCTGTCTGCCAAAACCTGAAAACCCGCATATATGGCAGCCTTGGCGCGCTTGAGATTATCAATGTCCACCGTGGTGATGCAGATATCCTTTCCAGTGTCACTTTCCTGCGCCCAGGCGACCACATATTCAGGTCCATGTTCACCTGCCCGCACCCGAGGGTTGATTGCGCCAAGTTCGAGGTTGATATTCCCCGCCTTATCGACAATTCCAGTCAGGAACAGTTCTGCAATCAGCGAAATCAAACCGCTGCCGCATATTCCTTTCGGTTTGACATTGCCTATCACGCGCCAGGTAGGCTCATACGGATGGCTGGAGTTACCACCAGCGATCCAGACTTCTTCGATTGCGCCGCGCGTGGCTCGCATGCCATGGACGACGCCCGCGCCTTCAAACGCCGGACCGGCGGAACAAGCACAGGTGACCAGCCAATCGCGGTTGCCAAGGACAATCTCTCCGTTTGTGCCAACATCGATAAACAGGGTGATCTTTTCGGTATCATCCATGCCACAGGCATACACGCCAGAGGTGATGTCAGCGCCAACATAACTGGCGACGCCAGGCAAACAATCGATAACCCCATCAGGATGTATGGCTAAACCCAAATCTCTGCCTCTCACCTTGGGCGGCTGATTGAAAGCCGTGATGAATGGCGATAAACGGATTGTGCTAACCGGCACGCCGAGAAACAGGTGTATCATGGTGCTGTTTCCGGCAACCACCGCCTTGACGATCTCTCCTGGATTGGCTTCCACCCGCTCACAAGCCTGTTCGATTAAGTGATTGATCGTCTCGATGGCGCGGGTCTGCAATTCATCCAGACCTTCTTTTTTACTGGCGTAAATGATTCGCGAGATGACATCTTCGCCGCGGGCGATCTGCCGGTTGTATTCTGCCGCCTGGGCAGCCACTTCGCCGGTCATCAAATCCACCAACCAAAGCGTCACCGTTGTCGTACCGATGTCAACTGCAATTCCCCACAGGGGTTCATCGTCAAACACAACGCGGGGGAAAAGTGCGACCAGCTTTTCTTCCAACATCCCACCCAGGCGATCGCCGACCACTTCGATCACTGCCGTCACCTGCCAATCTGCCTGGCGTAAAATTTCTCCCATCTGCCGTAAAAGAGGCAGTTCAACATCGACCTTGGTCAACCCCGCCTGCTGGCGCAGCGCAGTTAAAAGTCGACTCAGGTCATCCGTCTGATCATCCAGGTGAGGCGGTTCCATCCTTAACACCACGCGCCGCATGGTCTGATCGAGGTCAGGGTTGTACCCATAAGGCGGTGTAATTTCTACGGCAGTCCGGTCAGTGGTCAAGCGCCGCTCTAATTTTTCTTGAGACGGCACCAGGACGGAGACATCCCCCTCCACCACCGTTTGGCATGCCAGGGCAAAGCCTTTTTCGATGTCTTCAGGTGAAAGGCGCAACGTGCTGCGGCGGCGTACTACCCCTTCGATGACCTGGACTGAGCATCGTCCACAGCGACCTTGTCCGCCACATGGCTGCCCAATCTCAACGCCAGCCAGCCGGGCTGCTTCACTCAATAATGTGCCTGTAGGCACCTTCACTGGTTCTGCAGCCAGGTCAAACTTGACAGAGTGGAGAGCCATGGTTATCCTTTTTTCACAACGCCATCTTCATAAAGGAGGGGATATCCACTGCCTCGCGAGGTCCCACCCGAATTTCCCAACCGGGAAGCTCCTCTTCCAATTCTCCTGACAAGACTGCCACATGACCCGGGATAACCAAACGCTTCCGCGAAACCTTCTCTGCCACGCCAAAGGACTTGACCGCTTTGGCTATCCTCTCGGCATCAAACTTGCCGGCAGCCCAGGCAGTCAGGACGCTCATTCCTTCGGCATCAGCCACCAACAACCAGGCTGGCAAACCGGACCCTTCCACCTCGTTCGCCACGCTGAAATAAGTGATGCTGAAGTTCGTTGTTACCAGCACGGGATCGGTGGGTTTAGGCGCGTTGATCTCATACAACCCTGGCTGCACCTGGATTGGTTTCTGCGGATCTGTGTAGATATTCTGCCTGAGGACCAATAGCGGGTACAGCAGCTCCGGCTTGAACTCTTTCAAAACCACGAAACCAGCATACTTGGTGATTGCCTGAGCCGCCGCAGCCGGCGTTTGAGGAAAAGCAATCAACGGGTAACCTAGCGAACGGAAGTTTTTCTTGATTGCCAGACGGCGGATTTGGGTGTTCAACACTAACGCTTTTCCCAATGTATCCGCCTGCGGATAAAGCACCAGATCCTCGACGCCTTTCCCTTTTATCTTCTCAGTTAGTTCTGACAAGGCATCCAGGCTGTCTGCGGTCACAGCCAAAGCTGCTCCTTTTTCCTTTGCCAGATCAGCCATCGCCTCCCAATTGGTTGTATCGGCGGCGACAAGCAACGGCGTTTCATCGCCGAGAACGCTCAATCCTTGCGCTGCGGCTTTAGCCTCCGCGCATACCAGAATCAACGGCTTCTTGGTCGCCTCTCTCACCGCTTGAATTGCCTGCGCATATTTGCCTGCATCACCGGATTGATATTGAACCGCATAACCGTCGATCGCCAGGTTTATGCCAACGTAATTGATTGCAAACTTTTCAGCTTCAACAACCTGTTTTTTGATGTCATCGATGGCTAGATCGTCCGAAACCGTAATAAAGATTCCAGGGCGGTTATAGAATGTCTTTTCATGCCGGAACAGCACCACTTCGTTTCCAGCTTTGACTTCATTTCCATCTGCCTTCAATGTGATCAACCGAATGGGAGGTGCAGCCGACTCAGCCAGTTGAGCCTTAGATTCTTCGCTGACATAGGGACAAGAGGCAAGCTCCACCTGTTTAGCTGCCAGTTTCATCGCAAATGCAAGGCAGGTTGGAAAACCGCATTCTTTGCAGTTCGTTTGAGGCAGTAATTTGTAGATTTGAATTCCTGAAAGCGCCATATCATGGACTCCGTTTTGTTATCATCAGGCAGCTACGCCGCCAGTAACTCGTTGATGGCGGCTTTGACCTGGCGGATACTTTCGGGATGCCGCAAGACAACTATATCCGCACACGATTCTAAAAGTGTCATTGCTGTGAGCACTTCCCAGTTAATGGCGCGCTCTTCCCAATTTCCCCACGCCTCAGGCACGCCTTCACCCACTTTCGCCTCTTTGGTTTTCCAGGCTTCGAAGCCGGGTGTCACAATCATCGGCAATTGAGTCATCGCGTCGCCCTGCAAAGCAGCCAGGCGCAGGCGTTCCATGGCTGAATAGCCATACTCGATGCCATACCCTAACGCTCCGGTTGTCGGGTCCATCAACACTCGATCCAAAGGAAAGCCCATATCGTTGATCAGGATGTTAAGCTGCTTGGCTAGGTTCACATCCATAGGCGTCCGTGCAACAACCAGATGATCATTCGCCATTGCGGTAGCAACGATCGTTCGGTAATTCTTATCTTCGCAGATTCCCAGGACAAGCCTTTCTCCTTTGGTTGCCTCCGCCACAGCCACCAATAACTCATTATCCAGTTCAGCCTGCCCAGGACCATAGACCGCCAACGGCAAGCCAACGGCAGACAACACCGCCTTGACCGTTTTAACGGCTGTTTCTGGCGTTAGCGTTTTGCCATCCTCGCCTGTCGCGCTGAGCATCAAGACGATCATATCCGCCCCCGCTGCCTCAGCAGCTTTTGCCCAGGCTGTTGGATCCCGAGTCACATCCCCCCAGGCATCCAGCAAGACCTTCGACCAATCTTCGGGACGTCTATCTCGTATTTCAACCGCAACCGCCGGTCGATTAGGCATTTCCGCCTCAAAGCTGAGATACGACAGGGCTTTCTCGCCCCCCACTTTCAAAACTTTCTGGCGGGTGCCGCCTTCAGCAGGCGTCGCGCCAATCGTTACCACCCGAACCGAACCAGCCCAGGTATCTTTTGGAACATCAACTGGCATTTTTCCCTCCGCTTTAGAACATTGGCTCCATCATCAGTGCAGGATGACCATGCGCCTCCATCCAGGCTAAGAGTTCATCAACCGTCGTGGCGCTTCGTTCATCTGCGATCTTGTCAATCAGATCAGGATCTCCCTCGCGAATAGCCACGGCTTTCAATTCCTCTGCCATCGTCTCTTTGAGTACGCTGCTCATCCAGACCACGCGTTTAAAGCCGCCATCAGCCGAAATGAACTTCGGGCTGATCAAGTAATATTTACCCACGCCCATCACGCCAGGCGTTTGCAGACCGCCGCCAGCCATGCCCGCCAGCGTACTGAAGGTCATGCCGGCAGGAGTCATCGAAGGATCTTCACGGCTTACCACCATCACCCCGTTGGCTTCGGGAATCAACATGACGATACATTCAAAACACCCACAGGCGGTCATGGGATTTTCCATGATGGAATACATGGAAACTTCTTGAACCTGTCCATGTGAACCAACCTTGGCATAATCATTCGTCCCGGTCCAATACCCTTTGACCGGATCCAGCAACTTCCCAAGCTTGATCGGTTGATTGGGACCGGTGGGGTTAATGCTGTAGGATGCTTTGCAGTCCAACCAGTTATATGCGCCGCACAAGCCTAAACGCTGCGGGCTGACCACGCAGACATGGTTAGGCGCAAAGGACTGACACAATGTGCATGAATAGAATTCTTCGACTTTATCATCGGTCAGGTCTGCCAGTCGCCTGTTGCGTCGATCATAAGCATGGCGGGCTTTCTCGAGCCAGAACTGCATCTGCTCAGGGTCTGTGTAGATTGTGACCTGTACCTTATCCACGATTGCCCCAAAATCGGAATGGAAGCGTGCGTGTAAGATCTTCCCGAAATGCTCCAGGTTGAACCCTTTTTGGGCGGCATTATTCGATATCCGAATCCAGGCAATATCACGCTGACCAATGTGTTGGATGCCCGAAGCGCCGTTGATGAAGTAATGGATTTGCCGCTCCAGGACAGGCTCGAAATCTTCCTGCATCTGGCGACCGGCGACTTCGACGACGATTCCCATGTCCATGTGACCCTGTTCAGGGACGTTTTCAAAGCCGGGTCCCACCACTTCGACTTTTCCATCCACAACGCTGTCCAGGTTGCCCATGTGCAGGTATTCGAAACAGCGTGAATACTTGCCGCCGAACTCAATGCGCATATCTGCCTTGCGCACCACCTCGCCTTCGAACGCCGATCCATACGGCACCGGCACGGGCACCTCAGCAACTTTGACTTTCACCCCGCGCACCTCGATGCACTTTTGCACCAGGCGTTCTGCCTTTTCCAGGTCATCCTTGCCATCGATCAAATCGAACGGCATAGAAACCACATGCTCATAAGTGGTCACGCCGGTCGGCAGGATTTCGGGGATAATGGTATCAGCAATCACCGGGAAGCCAAAATTGATGGCGCCGGCTGCAGCCGCGTACTTCAAATCATCCACTTCTCCCAGAGCCAGGACAAAGGCAAACACACGGTTCTTGTTGTATAGCAAGATGTCACGCGTCTGCCCCGGCTTGATGCCGCCAAAGGTCAACGCTGAACGAGTCGCAAATCCCAGTGCATAAATAGCGCTGATGGTATCAGTACCAAACGGCACTGTATAGGTATCATAGCCCAGCTCGACGCCCTCTTCCAGCAATTGGTGAATGATACTGCGACCATTGACATTCCCTGAGAGGAAACATAAAATGTTGCGCCTCTGCAGCTCACGGACAATCTTCACGGCTACTTCATTAGACTTTGCCGCGCCAACGATAGCCGCGAAGCCGGGCATGCGCCCATCCACGAGCTGAATGCCCCATGAACGCAGTTGAATATCGTCAATTGGACCGTTGAGATGACTTTTAAGACCGGTGCCATTCCCTGAATACGAGGTGCCGCCTGCCAGTTCGATGCCGGGGAATGGTTCTGGCTGCAACCCATAGACGAACCGGATGGCTTCGATCGTTTCCGCCGCCAATAAAGTCGCCATACCGCTGTCCAGCGTTTCGCCCAGGTAGGGCGTCCAATGTTTTTCGGAAGGCAAGGGATGCAGCAAGCGGCGCGCATGCGATAAGACAGATTTGAGCTGTCCCAACTTCTCGACCGCCTCACCGGTCATCCCAAAGATCAACGGCAAATAGTAAGCTGTATTCGGGAAAGAGACCGGGTGATCAGGTCCTTTTTCCTGCAGCGCTTTGGAGAGCATCAGCTCAGCTTCAGTAACCAGGGCGTTGGCGCCCCGTATGGCGCGAGTAGCGATGTAACGTGACATATAGCCCCTTCCTAGTCTTTCAAACCATAGACGGCGGCACGGCGTTCAGATAAAGGCAGCGATTCTAATTTGAGCATTTGCGAATCGCCGCTGCGCCCAAAGCGATCTGGACGATATTCGACCAGTCCCAATGCCGCGCGTTTCTTATCGATGTGCTCTAGCGTGGCGCGAATCATCTCGTCGGGATCCTGGATGAATTCCAATTTTCCCCCATATAACTTTTCCCATCCCTGGCTGATGTAGCGCAGGACAATATCGCTGTCCGCCACGCGATCTGGCATCCCACTGATTGGAGATGACCCACCAAAGATGACATACGCGCCTGAAGCAACGCAGTAGGTCCCAATTGCCAGGGCTTTCTCACTCATCCATTCGGGCGCCAATCCCACAGCGGGAATCTGGTCGATATCATCCCCTAAGCCGCCGTCCTCTACCATTTGGGTCAGCACCGTCAGGATGCGCGTGTTGTCAACGCATGAACCCATGTGCAGCACGGGTGGAATTCCCACTGCCTCGCAAATCTCGCGCAGCCCTGGACCTACTTTATCTAAGCCAGCTTCGCCTAATAACAACCCCAATTTCGCTGCAGCAATCGCGCCGCAGCCGGTTTCTACAATCAGGACATCCTGCTTGAGAAGCTGCTGAGTTACATAAGTGTGGAGATAATCCTGTTTGCTGCGCGGGTTATTACAGCCAACGATCGCCGCCACGCCTCGAATACGCCCGGAAATGATGGCGTCATTCAAGGGACGGAACGAAGCCCGGTAGCTGCCTCCCAGCATGTAGTTAATGTACTCATGCGAGAAGCCCGGGATAAGTTCTTCCTGGAAGCGGGGGATGTGCGTGGCGCCGCGGTTTTTAAAATTATCAATCGCTGTCTTCAGGATTTGCTTGGCAATCGTCAGAGCTTTATGCTCATCAAATTCGATGTGGGTAGCTCCTTTGATCTTTACCTTTGGCGAGGTGGTGATGATCTTTGTATGGAAATTTCCAGCCAGGTCAACCAAAGCCTGCATGATACACTGCACATCCACAATCATCGCTTCAACTGCGCCAGTTAGAATTGCCAGTTCCTGGTGAAGGAAATTGCCTGCCGCCGGAATGCCTTGCCGCATCAGGATTTCATTTGCCGTACAACAGATACCCGAAAGATTCACTCCTTTAGCGCCAGCGTTGCGGGCATACTCGATGATTTCAGGATCTTGAGTGGCGGCGACAATCATCTGGCTCAGGGTTGGTTCGTGACCATGGACGATGACGTTGACCATATCATCTTTGAGGACGCCCAGGTTAGCCTGCCCTAAGATCGGCGCTGGCGTGCCGAATAAAATATCGGCAATATCCGTGGCAATCATGCTGCCGCCCCAGCCATCCGCTAGCGCGGTGCGAATCGCATGGCTCAAAATATGTTCCGGGTCTTGATCGTCTCCGATATGGGTACGATGAAGTGCTTCGACCACCTCGCGGTCGATGCCGCGCGGCACCACGCCCAGGTCACGCCACAGCTTCTGCCGTTTAGCAGGCGCTCGAATGATCGGCGCGACTTCACCGCGCTGCTGACCGAACTGCGACAGGTAGAAATCTGCCAGGTCATTGGCAATTTCCTGTGGGCTGCGCTTCTCGATTGGAATGTTGTATTTCGAGGCGATCACCCGCAGCTTTGCCACATCACGAATCACGTATCCCTCGGCTTCTCCATTGGCAACCGCCTTGAGCGTAAATGCCATGTCTCTGCCATGATCTGAGTGAGCTGCGCCTCCAGCTGCAATGGCTCGCAATAAGTTGCGCGCCTGGATGGTATCAATCGTCGCGCCGCATACGCCTGTTTGACCTTCCTTAGTCAAGCGGCAAGGTCCCATCCCGCACATCTTGCAGCACATGCCTGCCCCGCCAATGTTGCAAGGCACCATATCCTCGGCGCGGGAGAAAGCGGTTCCAATGCCCAGCTCATCCGCCCGAATCAACATCTCTTGGGCAGCCGGATCAGCCGTTCGTTCTTCAGGATTCCTTTTACCCTTGATAGCCATCTTTCATTCCTCCATCTTGCGAATTACCCCCATGCCTGGGCAAGGCCACAGGGGTCTACCGGTATAACTGACATTTTGAGCAAAGCTCACTACCTGCTTATTCACCTCAAAGACTTCCGTATGCCGAAAGAAAGGTTTGGACCCTTCTTCGACCTGATTGGTTGCTCCAATCTCGATCGGAAATGACCACTCACCGAGATAGCCAGCCTGATCGAGTTTCATCGAAATTTCCAAATCGTTGGTCTTGGTTTCATCAAAAGTGACCTCAACGGCATGGAAGGCGCTGCTGACGTAGGCATCTATCACACCTGGAATTTCGAACAAAATGCGCCGCACTTCCAGTACATGATGATCACCGTACAAAGTTGGTAGCTCAAGGGTGATTGTCCGCATGATTTTCCTCCTGCATTACTAAACAAGGATAGGATGTTCTTGTGAAAAATTATACAATCTTTGGCAATTTGGTAAGGTTTATGTGAGTATATTGGAGACTGGCAATTGCCGTCAAGTGACGTTTATCATTACCTTTCTGGTGATATGTGACTACCTCAGCGTTGTAAAGCGGCATAACAGAAAACCGAGTTTGGATAAGAAACTCGGTCTCCACAGTACTAGAATTCGCTTTCCGTTTTATGCAAACGCAAGATCATCAGGACAACATCCCTGGTTTCACCATCGGGAAGCATGAAGTAATCATCAAATGTACACTTCGTCTCAAAACCAAGGTTCTGAAATGCCTTGATCATGAAAGATTGATCGCTGACGATTTGCACTTCGAGCAAATGTAGCCCCTGTTTGCGAGCCAGCTCAACCAATCCCTGCAGCATACGGCTACCGACGCCTCGCTGCCGGTAATCCTTTGCCAGATAAATGCGCACCTCAGCGCGGTGCCGGGCTGGACCTTTACCAAAGTGAAGTGTGGCATTCCCGACAATCCGGTTTCCCACCACTGCAACCAGCGGCATGACTTGCTGATAATTCAACCCATCGATCCAGCCATTGATGACCGCCGGATCGTTGATGTTATCTCGCATGTATCGGCTTTCTTCCGGCGCCACCGGCAAGAATAAGTCAAGCAGTCCCTGGCGGTCATCTTTGGTTAGCGGGCGGACAAGCACCCGCGTCCCATCCTTCAAGGTATAGACTTGCCGATAAACTAAGTCATCCTTTGAGACCATGCGCCCTCCTAAGACCAGGCAGCGGCTAACTGCGCGCGGACATCAGCCAGTCGCTCCATCAGAGCTTTTGTCACCTGATACATCAAGCGATATCCCAAGATTGGGTCATTCTCGATGAGTTGGCGTAATCCTGCAGCCTCGATTTTAATGGCATGGCAATCCTGGGCAGCAACAGCGGTATTATTCAACGCGTATGGCTCGATCAATGAACTCACGGCAAAAATCTCCCCAGGATTGATATCGCCGATGTGAAATTCCTTTCGCGCTTTAGGGTGGAATTCCTCTTGAGAGCGGTAATATAGTTCGACGCTGCCGTCCATCAACAGGTACAAGGCATCTGCTTCACCGCACTCTTCGAAAATCCTTTCCCCTTTCTTAAATTCGACCTCTTCTGACAGCATCGCGATAGATTTCAATTGGTCGGCATTCAAGAATCCGAAAAAAGGATACCGACGTAGCAATTCAGTTGAAACCATAACCAGACCTCCTTAGACCGAATTTCACTCGACCGAGATTAATCTCGACCGTTTCTAATCACGCCGCCTGTTGAAGCGCCATTCTGCTTCTTAAAAGGTCTTTCACCTTGCCGACTGCTTGATCAACAGCTCCCTGAATAGGCGGCGACATCACCTCAGAAAAATCATAGACCTGACTTGCCTCAATGCCAACGACCCATATTTCATCGGGCAAGCTGACCCCCATCTTCCTGCCAACTGCCAGCGCGTTTTGCAGCGTAGTGTCATGCGCCGAACTCAAATGCCCAAACGCTCGGTTGGGTAATTGTTCGAGCGGGAAAACCAACACAGCACCCAATGGATGCTGTTGTGTGGTGATGGCATCCACCAGAATCACCTGTTCATAACCGACCATACGTTCCATCAGGCTCAACCCGCCAACAGCCAGGCAATCGATTTCAACATCCCTGACATCCATTTCTGTCAAGTCTTTCTGGAGCTGCTCAGCCACTTTCCAGCCAACCCCATCATCCCCCAAAATGGGATTGCCTAAACCCAGCACAAGACGTTTGGTTGCCATCATGCCCTCACCCCCTGCCCGGGTACACCCGACAGGGCTGAGAAACCATTCAACGGTCTTTTCCACTTCCAGAGGAAGGGAGTGAGGGCATCCATCCTGGCATCCTAGCAATGCTGTTTTAATACTTGAACCGGATTGCCTTGCGCATCCCGAATCGTCACTTCCAGGGGCATTTGTCCAGGCAGCGAGTGGGTCGCGCAGCCAAAACACGGGTCATACGCGCGGAAAGCCATCTCGACCATATTGAGCAAGCCCTCCGTAACCGCAGTACCTGGCTTGATCAGGCTCTGGGCTGCCTTCTTGACTGACATGCTGATTGGAGCATAATTATTTGTAGTGCCTACGATGAGATTGATCTTGGTCGCGACGCCGCGCTCATCAGTCCAGTAGTGGTGAGTGAGCGTCCCGCGCGGCGCTTCGACAATCCCAACACCCTCCGTCGGCTTCTCAGTTGGCAGCGTGCGGAAGTTGTCACTGGTGATCTCGGGGTCAGTTGCCAGTTCTACCCATCGCTCAGCGGCGTAGAGCAACTCGATCAACCGAGCCCAATGCGTCGCCAGGCGCTGATGCACCGGCTTGCCGCCCAGCGTGCTGTAAAATTCCTCGTAATTTTCTTGGGCGAGGGGAGTTGCCATCCCATCCGAGGCGTTCAAGCGAGATAACGGCGTGGCGCAGTACACGCCCGAATCTTCTCCATCCACAAATCCCTTCCAGCCCACCTTCTTGAGATACGGGAATTTCAAGTAAGTCCAGGGTTCAACATGCTCGGCAATCCATTCAGTGTATTCGTTGGGGGCATACTTCCCAAGCCGCTTTCCGTTGGGATCCACCACGCTGATTCTCCCATCGTAGAAGTTCACCTTGTTATTCTCATCCACCATGCCAATGTAGTGAGTACGATGGGTGTAAATGTCTCCTAAGATTAGATCCAGGTAGGTCTTGTTGCCCAACACAATGTCCTTGAACAGCTTCAGGCTGAATAGGGCAAATTCCACCGCATAACGCCCCATCTTCTCAATTTCCTGCCGTTGTTCTTCGGTAATCCCCTTGGTCAAACCACCCGGGATGGATGTGCACGGATGAACCTTGCGCCCGCCGATCATTTCGACCACGGCATGCCCATACTTGCGCATGGTAATTACTTTACCGCCAATCTCCAAGCCCACCTTGTGGATAATACCAAGGATATTCCTTTCTGCCACAGGCGCATCTGGACCCATCACAAAGTCAGGACCTGCCAGGGCATAGAAGTGAGTAGTGTGATCGGTGCAATAGAAGGCGCTGTAAAGTAACTCGCGTAGCATCTTTGCAGTGCGGGGCGGGTCAACATGGTAAACGGCATCCACAGCCTTAGCGCCAGCCATGTGGTGTGCTTCCGGGCAAACGCCGCAGATGCGGTTGGTCAGGATGGGGACTTCTTCAATTTGCCGCCCAACGCAAAAGCGCTCAAAACCGCGCAGCTCCGGGATCTGAAAGTAAGTATTAGCGACATTACCAGCTTCATCGAGGAATATCTCGATTTTCCCATGTCCTTCAAGCCGTGTAATTGGATCAATCGTGATTCTCTGCATAGTACACCTCTTTATATACTTTCAGACCTTGCCCTGCCAACCAGCCTTGCTGGCGCGTAACAGCGATCCAGCCAGGTTGAAGCGGTAGAACATGCCAGCCGGATCGGGAATGCCATCCAGGATGCGCTCAATCTCATTGGGATCGTTGCTGTCGATGACCGAGGCTACCGCCGTCATCAGCCGCGCTCCAACATCGAGCACGCCTTCTGCCGGACCATAACAGCCAATGCAGGGCGAGCCTGCTGCGGGGCACAAAGCATTACAACCTGACCGCGTCGCCGGTCCAGAGCAAAGAATGCCTTGCTCCAGCAAGCAAATTTCAGGATCGGGCATGACATGTTGAATACGCTCGAACTTCTTGATGGCTTTGACATCCCGCTTGCGAGCGCACTCATCGCACACGGTGGAACCTCCAGCGCCAATGACGGTGCCCGGCGGCGGTAACTGAGCTTCGCCATGCAAAACTTTGATGACCAGGTCGATCACAGCAGCAATCTGGTGAGATTCGGGCGGGCAGCCCGGCATATAGTAATCTACCTTCACCACCTGATCCAGCGTCCTGACTACCGGATACATGGCGGGGATGTACAGATCACCTTCAGGAACGGTAAAGGAGGGTTGAGGATGGATTCCCTGGGGGTTATCGGTGGAGATCGTATGGTATGCCGTATCAAAAATGTCTTGCAGTGGGCTCAGGTTCGCCAGCGCAGGCATACAACCCTCGTTGGCGCAAGAACCAAAGGCAACCAGAATCTTCGATTTCTGCCGCAGCAAGTGGGCGACGTGGGCATTCTCCTCATTCCGGATGGCGCCATTGAACAGCGTCAGCAGGATTGAGCCATCTTCCATGGCTTCAACATCCTTGTACTTGGCATCCATGGCGACGGGCCAGAAGACGACATCGAAATTGGCGTCGACGTCCAGGATTTTTTCATGGATGTTCAGTACAGCAATTTCACAGCCGCCGCAAGAGGCTGCCCAGTACATTGCAAATTTCGGTTTTCCGTTGCTACTCATGCTGCCACCTCCACTGTTTCAGCTTTTTCAAAGCCCAGATCGCCATTGAGGCTCGTTTTCCATTTCAAGGGTCCCAGGCTGCGTATCTCTTCGACCAACTTGTTGATCTCCTCCGCCAGCCTGACGCCTTCAGCCGCGCTTGCCCACACCAGCTTGACGCGTTGCGGTTCGATGCCCATCTGCGTCAAGGTCCTGCGCAACAGCAGATAACGGCGCAAGGCTTTGTAATTTTGCTCTAAGTAATGGCATTCCCCGGGATGACAGCCCGTAATCAGCACCCCATCTGCGCCGCCTGCCAAAGCCTTCAGCACAAAGGTGGGATCCAGCCGTCCAGAGCACATCAGCCGTATCAGCCTGACATTCGGGGCGTATTTGACGCGGGCGGTGCCAGCCAGGTCAGCCGCGCGGTAACTGCACCAGTTGCAGGTGAAACCGATGATGACCGGTTCGAATGTTTCACTCATGTTAATCTCTCCATTTCACTCCGCAATAGGTTCCATCCGGAGCACATTGTGTAGTAGCAAGCCATCGATTTGAGCCAGGATTTGCTCATTGCTGAAGCCGGTTCCACTGATTGCCCCTGCCGGGCAGGCAGCCACGCAGGTGCCGCACCCCTGGCATAGCGCCGGATTCACCTCACTAACCATGCGGTCAGCATGGAACACAATGGCGTTGAAAGGACACAAGTTATTACAAATGCGGCATCCCGAACACTTATCCTGGTCAATCGTTGCCCGAATCGGCTCCAGTGCGATCTCTTTTTGCTGAATCTTACCCAGCACCCGCGCAGCCGCAGCAGCCCCTTGAGCCACGCTGGCAGGGATATCCTTGGGTCCCTGAACGCATCCAGCAATATAGATGCCCTCTGTCATCGTAGCGACCGGGTCCAGCTTGGGATGGCGCTCGATCATCCAGCCATCCGCGCTGCAAGAGAGACCGAATTTTTTCGCCGTTTCCTTGGCATCATGCCGCGGTTCAAGAGCAGCAGACAAGATCACCATATCCACTGGGATGCGCCGCTGTTTGCCAATCAACGTATCCTCAACTTGGATGATGAGTTTTCCTTCTTCACCGGGCTTGCGAGCTGCATCGGTCACCTCGGCAACCCTGCCGCGCACAAAATGGGTGCCTTCTTCCAAGATGCGTTGATAAAACTCATCATAGGATTTTGCCGGCGTCCGCATGTCAATGTAGAAGTTATACACTTCAGCCCCAATCCGCTCATGCACCAGGTGAGCGAACTTGAGGCTTTGCATGCAGCAAATGCTCGAACAATAATTGTTGTAATTCTTATCCCGGCTGCCCACACAATGAATGATGCCAACTACCTTCGGCGTAGTCACGCCATCACGCAAGACGATGTTTCCGTTGGTGGGACCCGCTGCGTTGGTCATCCGCTCGAACTCCAGGCTGGTGAAAACGTTCGCCAGCCTGCCATAACCATATTGCGTGATCCGCCGTGCATCGAACAAGTCATAACCGGTTGCCAGGATGATATTGCCGACTTCGATCTGAATATGCTCTTCTTGCTGGGTAAAATCAATCGCTCCAGTTGGGCAGAATTTCTCGCATGCCTTGCACGTGCCTTTCAGGAAATAAGTGCAATTCTCGCGGTCGATCACCGGATATTTGGGCACAGCCTGCGGGAACGGTGTATAGATCACCTTGCGATAACCCAAGCCAGCTTCGTAAACGTCATCCACGACCTTTTTGGGACATTTCTCCTGGCAGATGCCGCATCCAGTACATAAATCCGTGTTCACGCTGCGCGGCTTTTGTTTGATCATCACCGTGAAATTACCAACATAGCCATCCACCCGTTCAATCTCGGCATAGGTCATCAAGGTAATGTTGGGATGCCCGCCCGCTTGAACCATCCTGGGCGTCAGGATGCACGCAGAGCAGTCAAGGGTCGGAAATGTCTTATTGGATGGCTCGCGCTCCACCAAATAAACCGGATAGCCCGCATCGGCGATTTCCAACGCCGCCTGGATGCCGGCAATCCCGCCGCCGACCACCAGCGTCGCCGGGTGGATGGGGACATGCAAGGGTTCGAGAGGTTCATGCCAGATGACCCGCTCAACGCCGCCGGAGACAATCGCTTTCGACTTTTCTGTCGCAACTGCCTTATCAGTATGCACCCAGGAACACTGCTCTCGAATTGAAACCAGCTCGCAAAGGTAGGGATTCAACCCCGCTCGAGCGCAGGCTGTCCTGAACGTTAACTCGTGCAGGTGAGGCGAACAGGCTGCTACCACCACACGGGTCAGTCCAAGCTCTTTGATATCCTTCTCGATCAATTCCTGCCCCAGGCTGGAGCACATGAATTTATAATCCCGCGCAATCACCACGCCGCGATGCTTCAATTGCTCCGCCGCCCACTTGGCGACATCTTCCACATCCACCATGCCGGCAATGTTAGAGCCGCAGTGGCACACATAGACGCCAATCTTTTCCTGTCCAGTTGTTTCCATGGGGTCACTCCTCCTTTCGCATGCCCGGCATCGGTAATTCTTCCTTGCTGGGGCGTTTCTTCTTGGGGGCTTCCGGCTCAGGCACTTCGACGCCAATCTTCGCCAGGGCAGGGCGGGCGTCTACTAATTCCTTTCCAATCCCTAATTCCTGCGCCGACATGCCTAATGCTAATCCAATCATTTGCGTGAAGTACAACACAGGAAGGTGATAATTGGTCTTGTAAAAACGGTTGACATTCTCCTGATAAGCATCGAGGTTCAACTGGCACATGGGGCACAGGGTTACGATCAAGTCCGCCTCGTAATCCATGGCATTCTTCAGGATGCGGTTGATGAGATCCATGGCAACCGGCTCGCTGATCTGTGTCATATGACCGCCGCAACAGTTCGCCTTGAGCGGAAAATCGATCACTTTTGCTCCCAAGGTTTTCATGAGCTTATCGAGAGTTTGGGGTTGCTCGTGATCATCGAAAACGCCCTGGAACGCCGGGCGCACGATGAGGCAGCCATAATAAGGCGCAATACGCAAGCCTTTGAGCGGTTTGACGACCTTAGCAGCAATCGCATCATAGCCAACGTCATTGACAATGATATCCAGCAGATGGCGCACCCGCAGGCGCCTTTCATCGTAATATAATCCCCCGGCGCCTAAAGCAACGTTGACCTTTTGCGCCAATGCCTGGTCCTCAGCCAGGTAACTCTCTGCCTTGCTCAGGTTCAAGAAACAAGCGCTGCAAGGCGCCACCAGGTGCTGATCAACCCCTTTTTGCTTGGCAAGCACCAGGTTTCGCGCCACCAGCGTGTAGGCAGCCATCTTGTTGAGCGCGATGTATTCTGTCGCCCCGCAACAATTCCAGTCATCCAATTCATCAAATTCAATGCCGAGGGGCTTAGCCACCGCCATAGTGGAGATGTTATATGCGGCGGCGTTCTTCTCCAGTGAACAGCCTGGATAGTAGCTATATTTCATCTTCCGCCTCCAGTTCCTTTGCCTTGGCTAAGATTGCCTTGAGCGAGTCAATTTGCTTGATCATCTTAGGCTTGAGGTCCAACCGCCCTCGGCGCATCATTCCCATCGCCATCGGGGCAATCTTCACCGTGTCAATGGGATGATGAGACAAATGGTGTGCGGTTGCCAAACCAAGCTCAAAGCTGCGGCCGTAATTCTCCACGAAGTAGATGAAGGTTTGGGAAAAATCCTTGGCTTCCTTGCCTGTGGACTCCTTGTAGTACCCCTCTTTGATCGAAAGACGTTTAAGAGTGTACATCAAGTCTGTAATGTGTACTTCTTGGGGGCAGCGCACCATGCAGTAATAACATGATACACAATACCAGGGTGTGTTGCTCCGCAAGACTTGCTCGACCATGCCGGCGTTGATCATGGCAAAGAGCGCCCGCGGTGTGTGATCCATGTCGGCACCTGATGGACAAGAACCGCCGCAGGTTCCGCATTGAATGCAAAATTGCAGGCGCGCATCACCCGGCGTTGCCGCCACGACTTGGTCAAAGAACGTTGGCGCTCGGGCTTGTGTTTGGGCATGTGCCATACAGACCTCCTTGTTATTTATTTGATGTGGCACCGGTGACCCCGGTTGAAATGGAATGAGACAAATTGGCTGATAAACCTGCTGCTAATCAATACATCCTGAAGATAAGGTAAAAACATAGAGGTAAAAGGGTACAAACCTGGATAGTTAATTATCACGCTTATCTTGCAAAGGATACTAGTGATAAAGAACATAAGCTATCCGTGATTTTTGTCACAGCAGCACCCGTCTCAAACAGCTTTCCATGGCTGCCTCCTTTACGCCTCCCAACGCCCGTGCTACAATCACTTTCGTTAAGCCCGTCCCGAAGAAAGGAACCCCCCATGAGCACCTACGCTGAGCTGGAACAGCGCGCCATCAACACCATTCGCTTTTTATCTGCTGACGGCGTTCAGAAAGCCAATTCCGGGCATCCCGGCTTGCCGATGGGCGCCGCTGCGATGGCATTTACGATTTGGACGCGCCACTTACGCTTTAACCCCAAGAGTCCCGCCTGGTATAACCGGGACCGCTTTATTCTATCGGGAGGACATGGGTCAATGCTGCTCTATTCGTTGCTCCACCTGACGGGATATGACCTGCCGATAGAAGAACTCCAAAATTTTCGCCAATGGGGAAGCCGCACCCCGGGGCACCCTGAATACGGATTGACGCCTGGCGTCGAAGTAACCACAGGACCCTTAGGACAGGGGTTTGCCAACGGCGTTGGAATGGCAATTGCCGAAGCGCACCTTGCCGCCTTGTATAACCGGCAAAATCATGAAATTATCGATCATTATACGTACGGCATCGTCACCGATGGCGACCTCATGGAAGGCGTAGCCTCTGAGGCAGCCTCTCTCGCAGGACATTTGCGCCTCGGCAAGATCATCTATCTCTACGATGACAACCGCATCACGATTGACGGCAGCACCGACCTGGCATTTACCGAAGACCGTGCAGCGCGTTTTGCGGCTTACGGCTGGCAGGTGCTACACGTGGCAGACGGCAACGATGTTACCGAGATTGATTGCGCCATTCACGAAGCCAAAGCTGATCCCCGACCTTCGTTGATCATCTGCCGGACTCATATCGGTTACGGCTTGCCTACTCGCCAGGATACTGCCAAGGCTCATGGTGAACCTCCCGGAGATGATGAATTGAACGGCGCCAAACAAAAGCTTGGCTGGCCCCTGGAACCGAGATTCCTGATACCGGATGATGTCCGGGATTTCTTTTCACAATACCAACTGCGCGGCATGCGTCTGGAAGCCGAATGGCAGTCCCGTTTCAAAGCCTATGCTGAAGCCTATCCTGACCTCGCCAGAGAACTCCAGCGGCGACTGGAGGGTAGCCTTCCGGATGGATGGGATGAAGCGCTACCTTTCTTCCCAGCTGACCCCAAGGGGATTGCCACCCGGGCTGCCTCTGGCAAGGTGATAAACCACCTTGCTGCCCGCCTCCCAGAGTTGATTGGCGGCTCGGCTGATCTGGCGCCATCGAACAATACCTGGATAAACGGCAGCCCGGCATTTCAAAAGGAAACTCCCGAAGGACGCAATTTCCATTTTGGCGTGCGAGAACATGCCATGGGCGCTATCGTGAACGGCATGGCAGTCCATGGTGGAGTCATCCCCTACGGAGCGACCTTCTTGGTATTCTCCGATTACATGCGCCCAGCCATTCGGCTTTCAGCCATGTCGCATTACGCCAGTTTATGGCTTTTCACCCATGACAGCATTGGATTGGGAGAAGATGGACCCACCCACCAGCCTGTCGAGCACCTGGCTGCGCTGCGAGCCATGCCAAATTTGATGGTCATCCGCCCATCGGACGCCAACGAAGTCAGTGAGGCGTGGCGGGTGGCAATCCAACACCGGAAAGGACCGGTCGCTGTGATTTTGACGCGTCAGGCTGTGCCAGTGCTGGATCGTGATCTTTACGCATCGGCAGAAGGCTTGTCACGCGGCGCGTACGTGTTGGCAGACATCGGCGATCAATCGCCTGAGATCATTCTGATGGCATCCGGTTCTGAAGTCAGTTTGATTGTCGCCGCCGGGCAGCGCCTGGCGGCTGAAGGCATCAATGTCCGCCTGGTTTCTTTCCCCAGTTGGGAGCTTTTCGCTGAGCAATCTGAGTCTTATCGAAATCTGGTATTCCCGCCCGAAATCAAAGCCCGCGTTGCTGTCGAAGCTGGCGTCAGCCAGGGTTGGGAACGCTGGGTAGGCAGCGCAGGAAAAATCGTAAGCATCGAGCGCTACGGCGCTTCAGCGCCTTACAAGACTCTCTTTGAACAGTACAACCTCACTCCAGAGCAGATAATTAATGTGTCTCGAGAGCTTTTATGGCAACTGAAAGAAGCTGAATAAAATTACTAAAATATCGGTGACAACAAATCATATTATTATCTGAACAAGGTTCTTCGTATGCGCATTGCAGTCGCTTGTGATCATGCAGGTTTTACCCTCAAACAAACCTTGCTGGAATGGCTTTTGTCTCAAGGATACGTTTTATGTGATCTAGGAACTGACAGCACAGCGCCTGTGGATTATCCAGACTATGTGATCAAATTAGGTCAGATGGTCCAAGAAGGCAAAGTCGAACGCGGCATCCTGATCTGCGGTTCGGGAGTTGGCGCATGCATTGCTGCTAACAAAATGAAAGGCGTCTACGCTGGTCTTTGTCACGATACGTATTCAGCGCGCCAGGCTGTCGAGCATGATGACATCAACGTGCTTTGCCTTGGCGCTCGCGTCATTGGCGTTGAACTGGCAAAAGAAGTCATCCAGGCTTTCTTGTCCGCTCACTTTAGCCACGAAGAGCGCCACGAGCGCCGTTTGGCGAAGGTCAGACGCCTCGAAGACTTTACATAGGTGAGGATCGTATATGAACAACCCCATACATGGTTTACACCAACTCGGTCAGTCGGTCTGGTACGACAACATCGAACGCCGGCTGCTGGAAGATGGCGCCCTGGCAGAATTGATTGCCAACGGCGAAATTCGCGGCATCACATCCAATCCAGCTATTTTCCACAATGCCATTGCAAAGTCTCATGATTATGACGCTGCCCTGGCAACCATGGCTTATGCCGGGTATTCAGCTGAAAAAATCTATGAGCAGCTCACACAAGAAGACATCCGCGCGGCAGCGGATCTGTTCTTACCGCTATACGAATCCACATCTGGAGGTGATGGTTACGTCAGCCTGGAAGTCTCCCCTGCTCTGGCGCATGATACCCAGGGTACTGTCGCGGAGGCGCTGCGCCTTTGGAAATCCATCGACCGGCGCAACTTGATGATCAAAATTCCGGCGACCAACGCAGGTCTGCCAGCCATCAGGCAGGTGATTGCATCAGGCGTCAATGTCAACGTCACTTTGATCTTCTCCCTGGCGCGTTATCAGGAAGTCATGGAAGCCTACCTGCAAGGCTTGGAAGACCGCCTTGCCCAGGGTTTGGAGATTGCCCAGGTTGCCAGCGTTGCTTCCTTTTTTGTTTCTCGCATCGATACTAAAGTGGATAAACTCCTGGAAGCTATCATCGCCAAAGAAGGACCTCAGGCAGAAGCCGCAGCCAGGCTGCGCGGCAAAGCCGCCATTGCCAGCGCGGCGCTGGCATATCAGCTATTCTTGAATGTTTTCAATAGGGAACGCTTTACATCGCTCAAAGAAAAAGGGGGACGCATCCAAAGACCCTTATGGGCTTCCACTTCGACGAAGAACCCGGCTTATCCGGATACCTTATACGTCGATGAACTCATTGCACCCAACACCATCAACACAATGCCGCCGCAGACATTGGACGCTTTTCGACTGCATGGACGCGCCCAATTGAGCCTTGCGGAAAAGCAATTGGAGGCACAGCAGTGCTTCGACAGCCTGGCTCAATTGGGCATCTCTATGGAACAGGTGACTGAGGAACTGGAGCGCGAGGGCGTGCAGGCTTTCCTGCAAGCATATCACGCACTGCTCAACACTATCGAGGAGCGGCGGTCTCACTTTCAGCGAGAACTTGGAGGGCTGACGACTCCTGTAGCCAATCGCGTGCAGGAGCTCGATAGAGAACGGGTTCTGCCCCGTCTACATGCCGGCGACCCCTTATTATGGACATCAGACGTAGCGCAACATGAGGAGATCAGGAACCGGCTGGGATGGATTGACCTGCCAATTTCCAGCATGTCTTTAATTGCAGAAATCGAAAAACTGCGGGACGAACTCGTGTATAATGGCTACACGCATACCCTTCTCTTAGGAATGGGCGGTTCCTCATTGGCGCCGGAGGTCTTTCGCCAGGTATTTGGCAAGCCCCAACCCGGCAAAGGTCTTGATTTACGCGTCCTCGATTCAACTGACCCTGCCCAAGTGCGCGCCGCGGTCAACTGGGCGCCTGCCAATCGCACGCTTTACATCGTTTCTAGCAAATCAGGCGGCACCGCTGAAGTCAATGCCTTTCTCGATTACTTCTGGGCGCGCTCACAGCGCATCTTGGGCGACCGCGCTGGTGAACAGTTTATTGCCATCACAGACCCAGGAACTTCCCTGGAAAAACTCGCGCGGCAGCGCGGCTTCCGCCGCACCTTCCTGGCAGATCCCCGCGTGGGAGGACGTTTTTCTGCCCTCACTGCATTTGGTCTGGTCCCTGCCGTCTTGTTGGGCTTGAACGGAGAAAAGATGCTTCTACGCGCCGCCTGGATGGCAACGCAAAATTCTGCCGAAGTGCCCACGGGCAGGTCGCCGGGTGTGGTTCTCGGCGCCATCATCGGGCAGGCAGCGCTGCAAGGCATGGACAAGCTGACCTTCTACGCGGACCCTGCCCTGCGTCCCTTTGGCGCCTGGCTGGAACAATTAATTGCCGAGAGCAGCGGAAAACAAGGTAAAGGCATCGTTCCAATCGAGGGAGAACCCCTGTTTCCGCCCGATGACTATGGCAATGACCGACTTTTCATTTACCTGCGCCAGGACGGGACATTCGACCGTCAGTTCGACCGCCTGCGCAATGCTGGTTTTCCTGCAATCACCATCCCAATCTCTCAGAAGATGGACATTGCAGTCGAATTCTACCGCTGGGAAGTTGCAACCGCAGTTGCCTGCGCAATCTTAGGCGTCAATGCCTTCGACCAGCCTGACGTTCAGGACAATAAAACGCGCACCTTGAATCGCATCCAGGCGTATCGTCAAACCGGCAGGTTGGAGAGTGATGAACCTATCTGGGAGAAAGAGGGTTACCAACTTTTCAGCCAACAGTCAGAGGAAATCGTCAGCTCAGCCAGCGTTACTGAGGCGCTTAAAATATTCCTCAATCAAGCCATCCCAGGGGATTATGTTGCCATCAATGCGTACCTGCCACGAAATCCGAGGACGATCTCCTGGCTGCAAAGGATGCGGCAGGCTATTCGGCGCAAGCTGCGCCCCGATGCCAGGCTCGCCACGACGGTTGGATTTGGACCTCGCTTCCTGCATTCCACGGGTCAATTGCACAAGGGTGGCAGCAACAACGGAGTCTTTATCCAAATAACCGCTGAGCCGCTCAATGACCTGGAAATTCCTGGTCAGGGCATATCCTTTGGCGTATTGCAGCGGGCTCAGGCGCTTGGTGATTTCGAGGCGCTGCAGGCACGCGGCAGGCGCGTCATCCGCCTCCACCTTGCTCATCCAGGCTTGCTCAAGTCATTGATTGAGATGCTTGAGAGATAACGCCAAGGTTTACAATCTACTGATTTTACACACACCTGATCCGCCAGACGTTTTACTTGGCAGAGGCGTAATGCTGCCTCACCAGCTCGCGGCGCAGCAATTTTCCCACGCCGGTTCTTGGAAGTCCGTCACGGAATTCAAACATTGACGGGACTTTAAACGCCGCCAACTGCTGGCGGCAGAACTGGCGCAATTCATCCTCGATGCTGTCATAAGCCGCTTGAGCCTGATCTGGGGTAAAACCTTCCGGAATGCGGAACTCGGGGCGCAGGACGACCCAGGCTTTGACCACCTCTCCCCTGGCAGGATCCATCACCCCGGCAACGCCCGCTTCCAGCACTTTGGGGTGTTTGACAAGGACTTCCTCGACCTCACGAGGCCACACCTGGAAACCTCCTGGTTTCATCACATCCTTCTTGCGGTCAACCAGGTAAAAAAATCCATCGGCATCCATCCTGGCAATATCCCCGGTGTAGAGCCAGCCGCCGCGCAGCGCCAGAGCGGTCTCCTCCGGCATATTGAAATACCCTTTCATGACCTGGGGACCTTTGAGGATAAGCTCGCCGGCTTCACCAACCGGCAGGTCAGTCTCGCCATCTTCCAGGCTGACGATTCGGCTGTCAACGTCTGGCAGCGGCAACCCAATCGAGCCGGTTCTATTCTCGCCTAGCATGGGATTACAGTGCGTTGCCGTCGGCGCTTCAGATAAGCCATATCCTTCGAGCAGCTTGCCTCCAGTGAGCGTCTCGAACCTTTCTTTAGTTTCCCGCAATAGCGGAGCTGAACCCGAAATACAGGCTTTAATCGAGCTGAGATCAAATTCACCAGCGCTCACTCTGCTGTGATTGATGATCGCCTGGTAAAGGTTTGGCACACCTGGGAATAAACTGGCGCGATGTTCCTGCAACTTGAGCAGAAGGTAATTCAAGTCTCGCGGGTTAGGGACTAACACCATGCTGGCGCCCAAACGCACAGCGACTAACATCCCCACGACCATGCCATAGACGTGGTAGAGTGGGATTGCCAGCAGCATGATCTCTTGCCCATCTTCTGCCCCCACCAGCCAGTGGCGGAACTGGATTGCATTTGCCACAAGATTCCGGTGCAGCCCAATGGCTGCCTTTGATACGCCGGTGGTGCCGCCGCTGAATTGAAAGATGGCTTCATCATCTGGGGTTATCGCTACGGGTTCGCTCCTGCCCGATATCTGCAAAGAAGGCAAATCGCTAAACCGCAGTAAGCCGGGTAAGCCATCTCCAGCCCTGTTGCCAGCAAAAGAGGTTCGTGCAGAGTCCTCTTGCATTGTCTTCAACATGGTGTCAGGGTAGGCGTCCTTAGGCTCTGTCAGGATAATCCAGCGCAGGGGTGTGCCCGGAACAGCCTGCCGTATCACTGGCAGCAACTGATCCATCGCCACAAGGACTTTGACTCCCACATCCTTGAGCTGTTGAGCAACTTCCCCGGGCTTATAAAGGGGATTGAGCGCCACCACAATCCCCCCGGCTTTCAAGATGGCAAAAAAGGTCAGGATAAATTGCGGCACATTGGGCATCATCAACCCCACGCGGTCGCCTTTACGGACGCCGATTTGCCTCAATCCTGCTGATAAACGGTCGGTGATGGTATGCACCTGAGCATACGTCATAACTGCATCATCCAGGATGAGACATCTACGGTCAGGGTATTTCCGGCTGGCGTCCTCCAGCATGTCAAAGACAGTGATCGCTGGATAATCTATATGATAAGGAACGCCGGCATCGTAACGCTTTAGCCAGGGGCGCTTAATGAGCTCGTCAACCATCGCCGAATAAACTCCTCCATTTCATGTAAAGTATCATCACCAACCAAAAACCAGTGGATATTGGAGTCGCTTTCCTTGAACCAATTTGCCTGCCGGCGGACAAAAATCCTGGTCTGACGTTTCATTTGAGCGATTGCCTCCTCCAGCGTGATAAGTCCCTGAAGGTAAGCGATGATTTCGCGATACCCTATCGCAGATAAGGTGGGCAAATCAGGAGAAAATCCCTGCGCCAGCAAGCCCCTGACTTCGTCGATCAACCCATTGGCAATCATCCCCTCGATACGCTGGTCAATGCGGGCATAGAGTTCAGCCCTGGGGCGGCTCAAACCTATTTTGAGCAGCTTATACCCCGTATTCACCTGCCGCTTTTGATCTGAGAACCGTTGACCCGAAGAGAGAATCACCTCCAGCGCCCGCACCGTACGGCGCAGGTTCGAAGGATCAATCGTCTCCGCTGCCTTTGGATCAAGCACCGCCAAGCGCCGGTGCAGTTCCAGGCTCCCGATCTCTTGCGCCCAGCCGGTCAACGCATTTCGCAAGCGGGAGTCTGGAGGCACCCTGGGAACTTCCCAGCCTTCGCACACTGCCTTAACATATTGACCGGTGCCCCCAACCAGAAAAGGAAGATGCCCGCGTTGGTGTATCGCTTGAATCGCCTGGCGCGCTGCCTCTTGAAATACAGCCAGGCTCCAAACCTGGTCAGGGTCAGCGACATCAATCAGGTGATGAGGGACTCGCAATCGATCATTCCTCGTTGGCTTGGCAGTGCCGATGTCCATTCCCCGGTAGAACAGTCGCGAATCCGCTGAGACAATTTCGCCGCCTAACCTCTCAGCTAACTGGATAGAGAGCTCGGTTTTGCCCACCGCCGTAGGTCCTACGATCACGATCAAAGGAATTGTTTCAGGAGAAGACATTTTCGAAATGCGTTATGTTGGGGGCGCCGCCGCGAACCGACTGCTCGATAGCGATGACATCCACCCGCCAGGCTGAAGTGGTATCTGGAGATTGTTGGATGTAATACGCTGCCGCTTCAAGCAGGTGAGTCCTTTTACGAGGTCCGATTGAATCCTCCGGTTGACCAAAAGACTTCGAACGGCGCGTCTTCACCTCGACAAATACGATCGTCCGATCGGTTAGTTGCCCATATGAGGCGATCAGGTCGATTTCTCCGTAAGGCGTTCGGAAATTGCGCTCAAGAATCTGATACCCCAGACTCTCCAGGAAGCCAGCCGCCAATGACTCGCCCCAACGCCCGATGGCAATTCTACGTGAACCCGGCTTTTCGACGCTCACGACCAACGGTCCAACATTCTGATCAATCGCTTGCTCACTCCCTGCCGTGCCTGGCGTGAAGCCTGGTATAGACGGTCATAATGCCGTAGCAAAATTTGGGTTATATGGCGAATGTCATAATCTTGCGCCGACTGGCGCGCTTTTTCGCTCATGCGTTTACGGGCTTCATGATCGGTGACCAGTAGAACCATCTTGGCAGTAAACGCAGCCAGATCATGCGTAGTCAGGTAACCGGTTTCGCCATCCTTGACCGTATCCTCAACCCCCGGCGAAGCAATTCCCAATACGGGCAGCCCCGACGCCAGCGCTTCGATCACTGAGAGTGGGTGCACCTCGGTCACAGAGGCAGTCACAAAAGCATCTGCCATTGCGAGGTAAGAAGGTAATTCGTTATACGGAACAAAACCTGTGAAGCGAATCCGGTGGTCAAGCCCGGCGTGGAATGCTTGATCCAGTAAATTGTCATGTTCGGGTCCCTCGCCAACCAGCACCAGGCTTACCTTCTCCAACGCTTGCGCCAAACCACCAAAAGCCCTTATTAGAAAAGGCAGGTTCTTTTCAGGTCCCAGCCTGCCAACATACATCAGAATCACATGATCTTTGGGAATTCCCAACTTCGCCGCATTGATTGGTTCATGAGTCTGCTGAAAGGGAGTCAGGTCAACGCCATTAGGGATTACCTCAATCGGCGCGTCTACGCCCAGATGAACCAGCACTTGCTGCAACCCTTTCGAAGGTGAGATGATCAAGTCGCAAGCCCGGCAAAATGCCGGCAGATAAGCGCGCAACGCTGTTTCACTGATGGCATCCGGCAAGAATGGTAAATATGCCTGCGCATAAAGATCATAGCGGGTATGGTTGGTAAAGACGACCGGAATGCCACGTGGTTTGCAATAACGCAATGCCAGGTTGCCGCTTTGGAAGGGATGATGAACATGTACCAAATCCATGGTATACAGCAATTTGCGCGCTGCACTGGAAAGCCGTAAACTGATATAGAAACCGGTATCTACCAAAGGCAAGCCGGGAGAGCGGATGATATTAGGTTCATCATCCTTATAATCTTCATCGCCGAAGGTAAAAACGTAAACCTCATGACCTGCCAGTTCCAGAAATTTCTTGGACAGGGCGATGTGATTGGTCACGCCACTGATATAGGGCTTATAAGCATTGGTCAACATGCCAATTTTCATACTGTGTCCATACTTTTATCCTAAGCTATCCTTGATAAATCGTCAAGTTGTTTGTTTTCGGGTAAAATCCTTTTAATGACTGTGAAGTCTTCAGCCATCCCCTATCAACTGCCCAAAATCGACCGCCTGAGCATCGTATCGGCGATGATCATCCTGGCGTACCTGCTGACGCATTTCATCAATCTACCTGCCCGCATCCTATCCATCCAGCTTCCAGGTTTGTTTTTATCCATCGGGATAAATATCAGCACGATTGTTTCCGTGTTGGTCGCCGGCTTAACTGCGGCTGGGGCGGATTGGCTGCTCTTCGACCATCCCGACTTGCAAGGCCGCCCCATCCTTCCCCATTGTTTACTCCCCTCGCTGACAGCGCTGCTTATTGGCATTCCGCTATATCAATTATCCTTTGGTCTCGCCTGGTGGCTGGCATTGTTAGGAGGCAGCCTGCTGCTCATACTGGTCTTGATTGCAGAATACGTTTCTGTCGGCAGGGATGATTTTCGCCGATACGTCGCTTCTGCCGGGCTGACTGCGGTTAGCTTAGCCTCATATCTCATTCTGGCGGCAGGCTTGCGTTCGGTTGGCACGCGGTTGTTCTTTTTACTCCCTGCTTTGATGCTCGGTTCTGCCTTGGTCAGTTTACGCATTTTGCATCTTCGCTTGCAGGGACAATGGCTGACTTATGAAGCCTTGCTCATTGCCTTCATGACCTCTCAAATAGCGGCAGCTTTATACTATTGGCCCCTTAATCCCATCTCCTTTGGGCTGTTACTTTTGGGAACCACTTACTTGCTGATCACGATCTTTTCCCGCATGATCGAAGAAAAACCGATGAGACAACTCTGGGTTGAACTGTTATTGATCATTGTTGTTGTCATTGGAGCAGCAGTTTGGACCAATTCCTGAAAATTCATTCAAACCATTGGCGTGAAATGCTGGCAGATGTCACTATAAGAGCGCCTATCGAAGCGTGCGGACTGGTGGCTGGTCAAAACAATCGTTCAACGAAAGTGTATCCCTTAACGAACGAGTTGCAAAGTCCAGTCAGGTTCCAGATCGCTGCCAGCGAGCAAATTGATGCGTTCATGGAAATCGAGCGGAACGGGTGGGACTTACTGGCAATTTATCACTCTCATCCAACCGGTCCAGATCGCCCTTCTGAGACTGATCTGGCAGAATTCGCTTATCCTGAAACGCTGTACCTTATCTGGCACTTCGCAAACCAGTCATGGGATTGCAAGGCTTTCCGTATCACTGAGAATGGTGATGTTGAGGTACCCATCCAATTGATTAACGGGTAGCAACGAAATGACTTTCTCTGGGTTTTTTGAATTGCAACATTTATTAGGAGGAAACATAAAATGAGTGTACTGGCAGCCGTCATGGGTTACCTGATTGGCTCTCTGCCAATGGGTTATATTTTCGTCCGTATCTTCAGGCGGCAGGACATCACTCAAATTGGCAGCGGGAGAACGGGCGGTACGAATGCGATGCGCGCTGGCGGCATATGGATTGGGATGCTTACCGCCTTATCCGACCTGTTGAAAGGTTTCCTGTCCGTTGAGATTGCCCGCCGGCTGGCGCCAGGATTGGTTTGGATACACATCCTGGCAGGTTTTTTTGCAGTGCTGGGTCACAATTGGTCAATATGGTTATACCTTCTTACCAGAAAGCTCTCGGCAGGCGCTGGCACTGGACCAAATATTGGCGCCGCCATGGCTTTTTATCCTGGCGTGATCCTGATCAGCGTTCCTTTGATTCTGCTCTTTGTCTTTGTCGTCGGATATGCCTCGTTGGCATCCCTGGCAGCAGCGCTGGCTTTGGTGATTATTTTTGCTTACCGGGCAATATGGGCTGGCGCACCCTGGGAATACATCATTTACGGACTGATGACCTTTATCCTGGTAAGCTGGGCTTTGCGCCCTAATATCCAGCGATTGCTGCAGGGAACCGAACGCCGAGTAGGGATATTTGCTCCGAAAAACCCACAAAACCCGTAATTTTTGGGTATAATTTTCAATAGGGCTAATCGAATGAGCACGAATAACGCCGGGATTGCCCGGTGTTATTTTGTGCATATGTGTCGTGATTTCAATCATAGAAAGGGATTCTTATGGAGAAGAGCAAGTACCTGGAGATGTACCGGCAAATGGTGATGATTCGCCGCCTGGAAGAAGAAGCCGCCCAGCTCTATCAACAAGGCAAAATCGGCGGATTCTTGCACCTCTACATCGGTCAGGAAGCCGTATCCACGGGATTAATTGCAGCTCGTAAACCGCAAGACCGGGTAATTACCGCCTATCGGGATCATGGCGTCGCTATCAATGTTGGCATCCCAGCGCGACAGGTCATGGCAGAACTGCTGGGCAAAGCCACCGGCATGTCAAAGGGTAAGGGTGGCTCGATGCACATGGCAGATGTGACCAAGAACTTTTGGGGCGGGCATGCTGTTGTTGGCGCTCACCTGCCGATTGCCGCCGGTTTGGCATTAGGCGACCAGTACCAGGGCAACGATGGTGTTACGTTGTGCATGTTTGGGGACGGCGCGACCAATATTGGTTTCTTCCATGAAGCTGTGAACCTGTCCAAAGTGTGGAATTTACCGGTGATCTGGGTTTGTGAGAACAACCAATATGGGATGGGAACAGCGGTGGAGCGCGCCTCGGCGGTCAGTGAAATCAGGCGAAAAGCAGATGGCTACAATATCCCCAACGAAAAGGTCAACGGAATGGATGTGATGGAAGTTCACCAGGCTGCCGAACGCGTCTTTGAATGGGTGCGGAGCGGCAACGGTCCTTACTTCATGGAAATCATCACATACCGCTACCGGGGACACTCTATGGGAGATCCTGAAAGGTACCGCCAGCAAGAAGAAGTGAGATGCTGGGAAAAGGAAGATCCCATCGGCATTTTTCGTGACTATTTGATGTTCAAACAGTCTGTGGCTGAAGCCGAACTGGCTGAGCTGGAAAGAAGCGTCGCGGCTGAACTGAAAGAGGCAATCGAATTTGCCGAGAGCAGCCCCGAACCGCCGCCGCAGGCGCTCTTCGAACATATCTACGCAGATTAAGCAGGGAGGCAGAAGATGGCGAGAATTACCATGCGAGAAGCCATTTCCCAGGCTCTTTGGGAAGAAATGGAACGGGATGAGCGCGTTTTTATCCTTGGCGAGGAGGTAGGCGTTTGGGGCGGCACCTATGCTGTCACCAAGGGCTTCTATGATCACTTTGGAGAGAAGCGCGTACGCGATACACCCATCGCCGAATCGGCGATCATCGGGGCAGCCATTGGCGCCGCGCTGACTGGTTTACGTCCCGTCGCTGAGATGATGACCATTAACTTTGCCTTCACGGCATTCGATCACATCGTCAACGAAGCTGCCAAACTGCGCTATATGTTTGGCGGTCAATTCACCTTACCGATGGTCATCCGAGCTCCTGGCGGGGGAGGCAGGCAACTGGGCGCCACCCACTCTCAGACGCCGGATGCAGTTTTTGCTCACTTTCCAGGGCTTAAGGTAGTTTCCCCGGGGACGCCAGAAGACGCCAAAGGGCTGCTGAAAGCCTCCATCCGTTCTGATGACCCGATCTTGTTCATCGAACACGCCACGCTCTACCAGGTACGCGGCGAAGTTCCCGAAGGCGACTATGTCACGCCAATTGGCAAGTCGAAGGTGCAGCGCCCTGGCAAACATGTCACCGTCGTTACCTATAGCAAAATGCTGGATGTTTCATTCAAAGCCGCTGATTTGCTGGCTCAGGAAGGCATCGAGGTGGAGATCGTGGACCTGCGCACCCTGCGCCCTCTCGACATGGAACCCGTCCTGGAGTCGTTCAAAAAGACCAACCGGGCGGTCATCGTCGAAGAAGGCTGGCGCTCATATGGCGTGGGCGCTGAAATAGCTGCCCGCATCTATGAAGAAGCTTTCGATTACGCCGATGCCCCTATCAAGCGCGTAGCGCAGGCAGAAGTGCCACTGCCTTACAACCGAACATTGGAGCAAATGGCGCTTCCACAGGTCATTGATGTGGTCAACGCCGTCAAGGAGGTGCTCTAATGGCAGAAATTGTCATCATGCCCAAGCTTGGCTTTGACATGGCGGAGGGCGTCTTGGTGCGCTGGGTGGGTCAGGAAGGCGAAAAAATTGCCCGCGGGGCAATCCTGGCGGAAATCGAAACGGACAAAGCCACGGTGGAAGTCGAGTCTGCGTATGAAGGAGTCATTCTGCAGCACCTGGTGCAGCAAGGAGAGGTGGTCCCGGTCAACACCCCCATTGCCGTCATCGGCGCCCCAGGTGAAACAGTTGACCTGGCTGCCTTGGGCTTAAAAGTTCCCCCGGCTGCAGCGCCTCAAGCAACAAAGCCGCCTGCTGCAACAACGCCTACCATCTCCGAACCGGCTATTATCGCGCCGGCTGCTCAGCCGGTTGCTGAACCAGAGCCAGGTTTGCCAGCTGGTGTGCGCGCTTCGCCGCTTGCCCGTCGTATGGCTAAGGAACGCGGGATTGATTTGTCGAAGGTCAAGGGGACAGGTCCCTCCGGCAGAATTGTCAAAGCGGATATCGAAGCCTATCGCGAACCTGTCTCTCCTGTTCAAGCTGCCGCAGCCATGCCCGAAAAGCTTGCAGTGACCTTTGGCGAGGCGCCTCCTGACCAGCTTATCCCCTTGAGCCGCTTACGCCTTGCAATCAGCCGGCGAATGACCGAAGCCAAGCAGAACTTGCCTCATTTTTACATCTCCTATGAATACAATGTGGCTCCCCTGCTGGCGCTGCGTCAACAGGTCAATGCCCTGCTGCCCGAAGATGAGAAACTGTCAGTTAACGATTTCATCATCAAGGCGGTTTCCCTCTGCCTGCGATCCTTCCCGAACCTCAACGCCTCATTTGACCTCAAGAATGAGCAGGTGATTCAACATGGTCATGTCAACATTGGGGTTGCTGTGGCGGTCGAAAATGGTTTGTTGACAGTGGTCTGCCGCGACGCGGACCTGAAGCCCCTCCGCCAGATAGCTGCCGAAGTGCGCACTTTGGTCAAGAGGGCGCGCGAGGGCAAAGTCCGCCCAGACGATATTGAGGGTTCAACTTTCTCGATCAGCAATCTGGGGATGTTTGGCGTCGAGGATTTCCAGGCAATTATCAACCCGCCAGAAGCTGCCATCCTGGCGGTATCGGCTGCGAGGCAAGTCCCCGTGGTTGAAAATGGCGAAATCAAAGCAGGCATGCGCATGAAAGCCACTATCTCGGTAGATCACCGGGTGAGCGATGGGGCAGAAGCTGCCCGCTTTATGCAGGAACTTGCCAGGTATCTAGAGGAGCCGCTCAGATTGCTGATTTAGAGGACGATTTGCGTTTTTTTGAAGCCGGTTTAGCGGATTGCGAAGCTTACCTTCTTTCGAACGAGTTGTTCTGGCGCTTAACCGGTTCTGGCAGGCATCCTTTTGCCCAGAAGCAGATGCTAACCTTGGGCAACCTGATGCTCGCCAAACAACGTCTCCAAGCAGGCGGGCTTGACCAGGAAGGACAACATTTATTCACTCAATTATTGTTAAAATATGACCAATTGCGCACCCGCTGGCGGGCAGCCTGGGAGCGAAAGTGCCTGCGCAGCTACCATCACCGACTGGTACAGTGGCGAAACTTCATCGAAGAACTGCGCCATGATCCAGCAGATCATGCTGATCGTTATCGCTACGAGGTCCGCTGGCGGGTGATCCTGGAACTGTTGCACTCAGATTTGCCACAGCTTGACCAGCCAAGCATTGAATTACTCGCTGGCTTAGATGCAGTCTTACACGCTCTGACCGTTCCAGGCGGGTTCATTTGGGAACGCAGGATAGAACCAGGTTTTCCTCGAAATCCTTTTTGGTACCTCTATATCCAGGTGCCGACTTGAACTGATTGATATAATAAGGCATCTCATATATTCGCTATGAAAGCTCTGATTGTCGAAGACGAAGCTGAATTTCGACTGCTCCTTTCCGTTTTGCTCAGGCAATGCGGCTATGATGTCATTGAGGCAATGGATGGGATGACTGCCTGGGAGATCATCCAATCAACGCCGATCCCACTGGTTTTGACCGATTGGGTCATGCCCCAAATGCAAGGTCCTGAGCTGATTCAAAAGATTCGCCGCGCCAACTTCCCGTATTACACCTATATCATCCTGCTCACAGCACGAACAGCTCACCGAGACGTGATCGACGGCATCCTGTCTGGCGCCGATGATTACCTGGTCAAACCATTTGACCAGGAGGAGTTGCGCGCCCGCTTATCGATTGCTGAAAGGATCCTGGGATTGGAAACCCGCCTGCGGGAAACCATGGAACAATTGCGCTTGGTAGCTCTGCGGGATGGATTGACCGGCGTTTACAACCGGCGCGCCATTTGTGAAATAGCCGAGAACGAGCTTGAGCGCTCGCGGCGCGAAGCGACAGAGCTTAGCTTCTTGATGATCGACATCGATAATTTCAAAAAGATCAATGACCGCTTTGGACATTCTACCGGCGATGCTGCGTTGCGCCTGGTGGTCGATACCATCGTCAAACACCTGCGGGCTTACGACAGCGTCGGTCGATGGGGAGGCGAGGAATTCCTGGTGATCTTGCCGAACACCAGCCCCGACGAAGCGGTTTTGATTGCGGAACGCCTGAGGACCTCCGTCGAAAAGGCAGGGGATGACCTGCCTGATGAACAATCGCTTGACCTGCACATCAGCCTGGGCGTCACCTGCACCAGCTTTGGGGAAAATCACTCCCTCGACAAGCTGGTCAGCCAGGCTGACCAGGCTCTTTACCAGGCAAAGAACCTTGGGAAAAACCAGGTATGTGCTTATCGTTAGGATTGCTGCAAGCAGCCGATTAAATTCTTCAGCGAGCCTTCCGGCTCTCGATTGCTCCCTACCAACACCGAACGGCGTAATTTCTGTTCGAAATCTCCGGTTATCTTAAGGTACTTTACCGCATGGTTGCCAATGTCAACAGAACCGGGCAGGTAACCAATGCTGCCAGGCGTTTGTGATAGCCCTTCCAGCATTGCTTGTGGAGTGGGAACGATCAACGCTCTATCTGGATATTCTCCATCCAATTGTAAAGATTCGATAAATGCACTGCTCAAATCGCTTTCAGCTGGATATTGTAAAACCCGAATGGCTTGTGCAGGTTCTATCGCTGGTTGGACTTCGCTCCAGGATTGCACACTACCGGAAAAGATTCCGTTGAGCGCTTCTTGAGTAATATCATCCACCGGCAGCTCGGCGTTGACTAGTATTCTCAAGGTTTCCTCGCCAACCGGGTAAAGAAAAGGAATCTCAAGCGGAGGCATGCCAAAAGAAACGACCAGATCAAATTGGCTCATATGGACCTGGGATAAGGGGATGACATCGATAAAAACTGCCAGGTCAGGATAAGCTTCTGAACAGCCACTGATCCTTTCTGCATAATGGCTCAGTGAAGGCGACAACGCAACGCGCACCGGCTGAGGGGTCGCCTCCGCAGGCAAAAAAGAAGCCGGGGATGATTTCCTGCTTTGTATGCCTGCTAGCGCCAGCATGAAAGAGCCCATCAACAAACAATAGACCGCAAACCAACGCAAAGAGCGTTTGTTCAGGTAGGATAACAGCCAATGAATAGACAAATAACCCACCAGGGCAGAAGTCAGGAAACCGGCTGCCAGGGTGGGCGCCTGCCGGGCAACCTGTCCAGAAGTGATCAAGTCCGCGGAAGCAGAAACGCCAGCCAACAGCATAATCGGCAATGACATCAGAAAGGAGAATCTGGCAGCCGCTGGTCGCTCTACATCTCGAAACAAGCCGCCTGAGATCGTCGCTCCAGAGCGGGAAATCCCTGGAAAGATGGCAGCAGCCTGGAAAAATCCAATCCAGAGGGCATCTTTCCAGGAGAGTTGTTCCAGACTGCGATTCCTCCGCCCTTTCCTTTCAGCCAGCAACAAAAGAAGAGCTGTAATCAACAAAAAGATGCTGGTTGCAGGGACGCTGGTAAAAGCAGCCTCCACTTGATCCTTCAACAGCAGACCGATCACCCCGGCGGGAAAAGTCGCCAGGATAATCAGCCACCCCAGCCTGGCTGAGGCGTCGAAGAAAGGCTGGCGGCGCACCACTCCAATCGAGACGGAGCGTATGATCTTCACAATATCTCGCCAAAAATAAACGATCACAGCGAGAAGTGTGCCAAGCTGTACGATAACGTCAAAAATAAAGGCTTCCTGGTCAGGTATCTGCCAGCCAAATACGAAAGGCGTTATGACGAGGTGAGCAGAACTGGAAACCGGTATGAATTCCGTCAATCCCTGGACAATGCCCAGGATGATCGTTTGTAGTAGAGTCATTTTTCAGTTTTTTACCTGTGTTTCATTGGAATAATTGACCTGATTTTGAAGAAAGGCAGCGGCAAAGGCGTCAAAACGGGATTCCAGAATTGCCTGGCGGATATCGCCCATCAATTGTATCAGCGTGAAAATATTGTGAATCGACAACAGCGTGGCTGCCAGCATTTCTCTAGCCAGAATCAAATGGCGCAGATAGGCGCGGGAGAAATTCTGGCAGGTGTAGCAGGCGCAATTTTCATCCACCGGTCTGGAATCACGGGCATAAGCCGCGTTGACCAGGTTCAATCGCTCTGTTCTTGTGAGCGCCGCATTGTGACGCGCCAAACGCGTGGGCAAGACACAATCGAAGATGTCCACCCCCCGCATGACGCCATTGACCAAATCCTCCGGCGAGCCTACGCCCATTAAATACCTTGGTTTATTTTCCGGCAGAATTCTATTGACTATTTCTAGCATGGCATGCATCTCAGGCTTGGTTTCCCCTACGGATAACCCCCCGATGGCAATGCCGGGAAAATCCAACCCAGAGATAAATTCTGCCGAGGCTCGCCGTAAGTCAGGGAACACCCCGCCCTGGACGATGCCAAACAGAGCCTGGTCAGAGCGAGTCTTGGCGTTTAAGCAGCGCACTGCCCAGTCATGGGTTCGCCGCATGGCTATTTCACTGTAAGCCCTATCATAAGGCGAGGCGCACTCGTCAAAAACCATGATAATATCGCCGCCCAGGTTTTCCTGAATCGCGACTGCCTTCTCAGGCGTCAATACATGGGTCGAGCCGTCGATATGACTCTTGAAGGTTACGCCATCCTCATTCACTTTTCGGTTCTCCGCCAGCGAAAAGACCTGGAATCCCCCGGAATCGGTCAAGATAGGTCCATCCCACTTCATGAATTGATGCAGCCCTCCCAACTCAGCAACCAAAGCATCACCCGGGCGCAGGTAGAGATGATACGTATTGGATAGGATAAGGCTGGCGCCTACTTCATGAAGCTGGCGCGGAGTCAGCGCTTTGACGGTTGCCTGCGTTCCGACAGGCGCAAATATTGGCGTCTGGAAACTGCCATGAGGGGTATGAAAGACCCCTGCACGCGCCTTTCCCTGACGCGCAACGATCTGAAATGTGAATACTGGTTCGGTCACGAGAGTTGATTATACCGTGATTGCTAAGATATAATTCAATTTACAGTATCACAGCGACTTAACCTGAGGACAGGGTATTCAATCGATCCTCAGGCAACAAAAAGAGAGGAGCCTATGGAAATATTAAACGTCCCTGGTCCCAAGGCAAGGGCGATCATCGAACGAGACAGGGCAGTTATTTCGCCATCTTACGCCAGAGCTTATCCCTTTGTCATGGATCATGGCAGAGGCAGTGATGTGTGGGATGTGGATGGAAACCATTACTTGGATTTCGCTGCCGGCATCGCGGTGACAGCGACCGGTCACGCTCATCCAAAAGTCGTCCAGGCTATCAAAGACCAAACGGAAAAGTTCATTCACATTTCATCGGACTTTTATCATGAAAATTGGGTCGAACTTGGAGAGCGACTGGACCAGATTGCGCCATTCAAGGAAGACGCCGTGTCTTTCATGACCAATTCCGGCACCGAAAGCGTCGAGGCAGCAATCAAACTTGCTCGTTATCACACCGGCGCCAGCCAGTTTATCGGTTTTCTCGGCGCATTTCACGGACGCACAATGGGAGCATTGACCTTCACCGCCAGCAAGCCACACTACCATGAAGGATTCTATCCCTTGATGAACGGGGTGGTGCACGTCCCTTACCCCAATGCATATCGCCCGCTGCTGGTTTCTCGTCCGGGAGAGGATTATGGTGAAACGGTCGTCCGGTTTATCGAGAGAGAAATATTGGGTAAAATGCTTCCCCATCAAGAAGTTGCCGGCATCCTGGTCGAGTCTATCCAGGGAGAAGGTGGTTATATCCTGCCAGCGCCGGGCTTTTTCCCGGCATTGCGTGAGCTATGCGACCGTTATGATATTCTACTGATCGTGGATGAAGTACAAAGCGGCATGGGACGCACGGGTAAATGGTGGGCGATCGAACACTTTGGCGTCGAGCCGGATATCGTTTGCGCTGGTAAAGGCATCGCCTCGGGAATTCCCTTAGGAGCCATTCTGGCAAGGAAGAGCATTGTCACCTGGCCTCTGGCGTCACATGGCAACACGTTTGGCGGCAATCCCATCGCCTGTGCTGCTGCGCTGGCAACGATTGATTTGATTCAAGAAAAGTATATGAAGAATGCGGCTGAAGTAGGCGAATACGCCCTGGACGCGCTGCATGAGATGATGCTCCGCCATCCCAATATCGGAGAGGTGCGCGGTATTGGTTTGATGATTGGCATAGAGTTCGTCAAAGATCGCGAGACTAAAGAAGAATGGCACGACTTCAGTGAGAACGTGGTAAAAGCTGCCTTCCAAAGAGGATTATTAACTCTGGGGTGCGGTAAGAGCGCCATTCGCATTTCACCGGCGCTGAGCATCACAAAACAAGAAATGGATGCAGGATTGGAAATATTCGAGGAAGCCATCATGGTCACCGAAAAGGAGTTCGCCGTCGCGCATGCTTCCTGATTACCGAGTTCGCCAGCGAGATTACCTGCTGGAAATCAACCGCACTGTGACCCAGGAGCTGAACCTGGAAAAGCTCCTGGTGCGCATCCTGGATATCAGCGTTGAAATGCTGGCAGGTCAGGCAGGGCTGATCGTCTTGCGCGCCGAGACGGGAGGCTGGACAGTAGCGGCGATCCATGGCATTCCTACCGCGTTGCTGCGCTACCTTGACCCATTGCTCAATGAAGTACCCGATTATGAAGACCCGGCTCGTTTTGAAATTCCCGAGATCAACCGCATTTTACAGTCGGTGACTCAAACGGTCAGTATGGGCTTGCTGACGGGCGTTGGACTTCCCTTGATTGCCCGCCAAAGGGTAATCGGCGTGATCTTTATCTTTCGCAGTTACTCAGGCAGTTTTTCGAGCAATGACCGCGCCTTGCTGCAAAGCTTTGCCGACCAGGCTGCCATTGCAGTGCATAACGCCCAGCTTTATACCCAGGTCACTCGCCAGAAGCAGCGGATGGACGCGTTGCTTGACTCTGCGGCTGACGGTATTTTAATTCTTTCTCCCGATCACTACATCGAACGCTGCAACCCGGCGTTCTTAAAAATGATTGGGGAAAAGCAGGAAAACATCCAGGGAAAGCGGCACGAGCAAGTCGTCCGCTGGATAACTCGACCCTCTGGAACGACTTTAGAGCAAGCGGAAGCTGGCGGCTGGCCGCTTACCCCCAACGCAACCTTATACGTCGAAGGCGATATTGCCCGATCCCAAGGCGCGCCTCTGCCGGTAGGCATTACATATGCCCCGCTGGTATCCTCGGAAGGCACTTTACTAAACATCATTGCCACCGTCAGAGACATCACCCGCTTCCGAGAGGCAGAAGAAATGAAGAGCACCTTCATCTCTGTGATCAGCCATGAACTCAAGACGCCGGTCGCCTTGATCAAAGGTTATGTGGGCACTTTACGCCGGGAGGATGTTTCATGGGACCGCAGCGTGGTCGCCGATAGCCTGAAAGTCATCGAAGAAGAAGCCGATCGGCTGACGGAGCTGATCGACGATTTGCTTGATGCCTCCCGCCTACAGGCTGGGGTCCTCAAGATCAACCTGGCAGAAGTTGCCCTGGACGCTTTGGCTCAACGCATTGTGGATCGGTTCCGAACGCAAACCGAAAAGCACACTTTCGTTTTGGATTTTCCACCAAGTTTCCCCATCATCCTGGGCGATGAAGACCGACTGGAGCAGGTGATGAGCAACCTGCTTTCCAATGCCATCAAGTATTCGCCTGAAGGAGGCGAGATACGCGTCAGCGGGTTTGTCCGCCCGGAACAAGTCGTGGTATGCGTCAGCGATCAAGGTCCAGGCGTTGCGCCCGAGGACATCCCACATGTATTTGACCGTTTTTATCGATCGCAATCTGCCGCCCGCAATACGAAAGGCGCCGGATTGGGCTTATTCTTAGCCAGAGCGGTCATCGAAGCGCACAATGGGCGAATTTGGGTCGATTCTCATCCAGGAAGAGGCGCCAGATTTTGTTTTTCTCTACCGCGTTCCTGAGTTTTAGAGTATTATAGAGCCTTGCCTTGCACCAGGCTCATTATTTAAGTCAGGAGCTATGAATGCCAAAAACTCGCATCAACTGCCCAAATTGCCGGCAGCCAATCACCGCGGAAATCGATCAACTCTTCGATACCGGCGTTGATCCTCGAGCTAAGCAGCTTTTATTATCCGGAGCATTTAATCTCATTCAATGCCCGCTGTGTGGTTACCAGGGCACTGCCTCCTCTCCGATTGTGTATCACGATCCCGACAAGGAATTGCTGTTAACTTTCTTCCCGCCAGAATTGGGGTTGCCGCTCAACGAACAGGAACGGATTATCGGTCCATTGATCAACCAGGTCGTCAACAAATTGCCGCTCGAAAAACGAAAAGGATATCTCCTGCGACCGCAAACTGTTTTGACGATGCAGGGTCTGATCGAACGCATCCTGGAAGCGGATGGTATTACCCGCGAGATGATTCAGGAGCAGCAAAAGCGTATGCAGATGATTCAAAGGCTGGTGGATGCCTCGGATGATGTCCTGGCGGAAGTCACGAAGAATGAGGATGCCCAATTCGACGCTGAATTCTTCAATCTGCTTAACCGATTGATCGAAGTGGCGATGATGGGCGGTGATCGTAATTCGGCAGCAAAGTTGAATGACCTGCAAAAGAAATTACTCCCCCTCACGACCTTCGGCAGGCAAGTGCAGGACCAGGCGCAGGAAGTGGAAGCCGCAGTCCAGTCGCTGCGCTCGGCAGGCAAAGAGCTGACTCGCGAGAAGCTGCTCCAATTATTCCTGGAAGCCCCCAACGAACTACGCCTCAACGTACTGATCAGCCTGACGCATTCTGCCCTTGACTATACCTTCTTCCAGCTACTCACCGAACGCATCGAAAAAGCAAGGGGGGATGAACAACAGAAGCTGATGACCCTGCGCCAGAAAATTCTTGAAATTTCTAACCAGATTCAACAGGAAAAGGACAGACGCCTGGCGCAAGCGCGCGCTAACCTGGAAACCCTGCTAAATGTTGAAGATATCAGCGAAGCCACGCGCCAAAATCTGGATGCCATCGATGAATTCTTCCTCCACGTTCTCGATGAAGCTCTTAACGAAGCGCGCCAACGCGGCGACCTGGACAGGTCGAATCGAATCCAAAAGATCGTTGATGTGATTCAGCAAGCCAGTGAACAGCCGGTTCAGTTGGCGCTTTTAGAAGAGCTCATCAACCTGACGAATGAAGCAGAGCTGGATACTGCCCTCGAAGCCCATAAAGATGAATTGACGCCAGAATTCCTCGATGCCCTTTCCGCCATGGTCGCCCAGGCAGAGTCAGAGGGGAATCAGGAAATGCTGGAAAGCTTTCAGAAAATCTATAGCCTGTCGCTCCGCAAGGCGATGCAGGCTAATCGATGAAGATTCACCGTAAGGGCGGGTTATCTAAACGAATCCCGTGACCACGCACGGTGATGATATAAGCGTGCTGGGAATCTAAAGCTGCCAGGCGGTCACGCAGTCGGCGAATCAGCGCATCCAATGCCTGTTCTGAAACGCCAACCGCCTGCTCCTCTTTCCATACGTGGGCAACCAATTCATCCCGCGGAACGACCTTGCCCTGGCGGTCATACAATAATTCAAGTAGATGAAATTGCGCCACTGATAATGGGGGGATGACCTCTTTGTTCGCCACCCAAACACGATGAGAGCGTTTATCCAGGCGCAGACGCAGCATCTCGTACCGTAAGGGCTGCTCACCGGCAATGAACGGTTCGAGGGGCAGCGTGGCATCGGAGCTTAGGAAGATGAATTTTTGCGCCAAAGCAATTTGGATCACATCGCCATCTTGAAGGTATTGCGGCTCTACGACAGGTTGTCCATTACGATGAGTGCCGTTCTTGCTGCCCAAATCTTCCAGCATAACGCCTTCGGGTGTGGCAGTGAAACGAGCATGATACCGCGAGACCTGCCGATCGGGGACGACAATATCACAATTCGCCTCACGTCCAATCACGCAAATCGCTTCCAACCGCCACCGTTGACCGTTCAAAGGACCTTCTTCAGCGATTAACAACGGAAGTTCATCGCTTTTCTGCTCCACGAGCTGCCTCCTGCGGTTATAATATCATGAATTGAATAATTTAACATACTAATCTATGCCTACGCCGCTCAAAGCAGGAGAAGTATTACGAAATCGCTATCGAATCCGCCGTATCATCGGTCAAGGTGGCATGGGGAGCATTTACCTGGCAGATGATTTGCGCCTGGAAGGGCGTCAGTGCGCCATCAAGGAAGTAGAGCACGATCGTACGCTACCGCCGGATTTGATCAAGGAGGCTCGCAAGCAGTTTATGCAGGAAGCCACGGTTTTAGCGCGCCTCGACCATCCTAACCTGCCAAAGGTATCCGATTTCTTCTCGGTAGGCGGCCGCGACTATCTGACCATGGACTACGTGCCGGGGAAAGATTTGCGCACTTTGATCAATGAAGCCCGGCAAAAAGGCGAGTTCATCCCCGAAAGCGATATCTTAGCCTGGGCTAGCCAACTGGCAGACGCGCTGAATTACCTGCACAGCCAAGACCCTCCTATCCTGCACCGCGATATCAAGCCCAGCAACCTCAAATTGACCCCGACTGGTTTGCTAAAATTGGTCGATTTTGGATTGGTCAAGATACTGGCTTCTGAGGAAGTGACCATTACCATTCTTCAAGGACGAGGGACAGCGCTGTACACGCCATTGGAGCAATATGGCGGCGATGTAGGTCATACAGATGCCCGCTGTGATATCTATTCATTTGGCGCGACCCTCTATCATCTGCTGACCAACCAGCCTCCCATGGAAGCGCGCGAAAGGTTTTTACACCCCGAAAGTTTCATCCCGCCTCGCCAGATCAACCCAGATATCAGCATTCGCACAGAGCGCGCGGTGGTCTGGGCAATGAACCTTCACCCGGATGACCGTCCGGAAAACATCCGCGTGTTTCAAGAAGCCCTGTTGGGGAATTTTATCCCCACCACGCGCCCTATTCAAAAGTCATCCCGGATGAAGCTGGCAGATGTGCTTGCCTCTCCGCTCGAACAAACCTTGGGATGGATCGTAGCGGGTTTGGTCATCTTCAGCCTGATCATCACATTAGTCAAGTAAAAACGAAGCAGTGCAGCGCGCCCCAGCCTTCCTAACTCGCTGCACCTCATGGATGGCAGCTTTCGTTAGCGTCGTTTAACCAGCACCGTGAGCAAACGCCAGATCAATGCACATCCTCCGCCAAACATGGCGCCAAGTAGCGCAACCATCGTCACGCCCCAAAAACCATTTCTTTCGATCAGATCACTGCTGCCAGGAAGTTGCAGTGCCAGATAACTGTAAGCCAGGATTCCACCTATCAACGCAAGATATCCATTCCGCACCCCCCATCGCAATTGCCCGCTAGAAGCAGCAAAACGATAACCGATCATTGCAACCAGGGCAGTTGCAGCCAGGCTGCCCAGCCAATCCAGGAAACCTGTCCTGGCAGGTTCCGGCAGGATGGGCACGGGGGTAGGCGTCGCAGTGGGTGAGGCGGTCAAGGTTGGCGTGGGGCTGGCAGTTGCCGTGGGAGAAGGTTCGATCGTTGGACGCTCGGTCGGCGGAAGGTTTTCCGAAGGAATGACAAACTGCAGCACCTGGGAATTCATCGCAGGTTCACTCTTGGCGCGAATTTCAACGGCGCCAAAGTTCGAAATACGAAGCGTCGCTCGAGCAATGCCCTTTTCAGTTTGCGCATCCACTTGCTGCATCAAGCCAACATCGCTACCTACTGTCAGGATGAAGGTAACAATCGTCCCATCCGGAACGACATGCCCATTATGATCGAGGATAACGCCGGTGCGCACTGGAACTGGGTCGCCAACACGGAAGGGAACCGGCGTCGCAGTTACTTGCGGGGTAGCTGCATCCAGATCTTCTGCCTCGGAAGGCAGGTCCAGGAATAGCTGGATTTCTTGATTGGGGTCCGGAAAAGTGATGCGCGCCAGGTCATAACCGACTTCCTGAACCGATACCGGCAAATCGCCAACCGGCAAGATTTCCTGGAAAAGCAAGCGAGCTGCTACATCAATTGCTTGCGGCGTACGATTATAAATTCCGTAGTAAGCGGTCAATTTTGAAATATCGGTGGCATCTAAAAAATAAGGCGCATTGAAGGCAAAAGCGATCAATCGCTTGCCTTGAATAAGGTCTGGACGCTCATTCAGGAAATTTTCGAACGTGCGCGTGCCAGCGTAAGCCGGGTTGTTATCCAGCATGGAGAAGACGATCCACTCTGCATGGCGAAGGTCATTTTCGATTTGTAACTGACCAGTGCCAACATTCAGCAAGTTCTGCAATTCTTGAAACGAATAGGAGACGAGGTTCCTGGGAAGAATCTTGCTGCCCGCCTGAGGACCGTAGAGACGCACCACAGTTTGCTCCAGCGCATTGAGTTCGATCAAGTTCTGCAAAGGACACAAGCTGCACTGTTGATACGTTCGCATATCGGTCAAAAAAACAATCTGATCATTGACAGCCGGAATGGCAGGTTCCAGTTCTGCCAGCGGCGGGCTGATCAGAGTGGCTGCTTTCCTCACCGTTTCAAAGGTCACGTTTCCTGAGGCATTCACCTCCTTTAGGCGCTCTGAACGGGGCAGCGTAGAATTCAGCGAAAAGACGCTGGGGTAAAGGCGATACTTGAGCGTTAAGATGCGTAAAACCGATTGATCGACCCGTTCAGCGAAAATGGGATCTTCCTTATACTTTGCAATAAAAGATTCAATCGTGCGCACAATGGATGTGTAACGGTCAGGGTCGCCACTGGAAATGAAATTGCCGAGGTAAAGAATGTCGTTGCCTGCCAGGAAAGCATCTAGAGCCACAGCACGCCCATTGAACGTCTCACCCGTTGGGTCATAAAACCGGCGAACTGCCCGGCTGCCCAGATCATTACTGATGACCACGCCGCCAGACTCGCGCCAGCTCTTGAGCGCCGGCAATTCCATCAACTTGCCAAACGCCTGAGGATCGAAACTGATCGGTTTGGTTGTTGCCCGGAAATTTTCTTGAAAACCCTGATAGCGGATCGGGGAAGCCAGCAAGCCATCCGTCATTTCTTCCTGCGATTCAGCGTTGCCCGTTACCATAAAAAATGGATAAAGATCGAAGTGTCTGAGCTGGTCCAATGTCTTCCGTATCGTGGGGACTTCTTCCTCCGGTAAGCGGTCTGCCCCCCCAAAACCTGGAAAATGCTTGGCAACGACGGCGATCTTATTACCGCTTCCCTGATGCACGCCGCGGATGAATGCTCGTCCCAATTCTGCTACCCAAAACGGATCTCCTCCAAACGAACGAACGCCAATGTCGCTGCTTGTCTCTGAGTAAGGTGGCTCTAACACATCCAAGGAAGGTCCCAAGAGCATGTTAATCCCCAGAATCGAGAGTTCTTTTCCAAGGACAGCGCCAATTTGCTGCGCTTGCTGCGGTTCCCAGGTTGCGCCAATGGTCATATTGCTGGGTAACGGCGTCAACCCATTCAGAATATTGTCATAAGGAAAACCATCGCCATCCTGAATGATCGCAATGAACAGGGGAATGAAGGAGGGGTAATAAGTCTGACTGCTTCCTGGAATTGTTTGGGGAATTAAAGAAACGGAGTAATCATTCCTTTGAATTTGATCCGTCAGGCTCTGCAAGACCGCTAGTGTCTGATCATAGCCCGCAAAATTATCATTGCCAGACAGGAGAATCACCCCGCCTATATGATACTTGGTAACGAGATTATAAATTTGATTGGCATCCGGAGTGCCTGGCGCAGCCTCAGGACCATTGAAAGCAACCAGGAAAAGCTGACCAACCCTTTCCTCAGGGGTCAATTTCTCTAATAAAGCTTTGGCGCGATCTTGAGGGAAAGTATCCTGTGCCGGGCGGGCTGCCCATCCCGGAGCGCTCAACGTGACAACCAGGAGCACAGTGAGCCAAGTTATCAATCTGGCTTGGAAACGCTTACTCATAATTCCTGTTTCAAGATTTCCCGAATCAATTCATGACGCGCTGCGCCGCTGAGCAGTTCCAACCGCCTGATTCCCAGGGGATCGATCTCAGTTCGCAAGTAATGAAGCTCCTCTTCGCTGGGGAAGGGTGTCTCCTGGACATGAGGCGAAATTTCTAGCGGGAAACCTGTCCGCGCTTGAATCTGCTCGATACTGACGCCAGGGTGGTAATGTCTCAGTTGCATCTTCCCATTTTCAAAGGAGAATTCACCCAGGTCTGACACCAGATACACGGGACCTCTCCCACGGGTGCGCATCGAATCATACCCTAATCCTGAGCGCACGTCCAACTGCGGTATAAAGGTTACCCGCGAGTGCCGCGGGACATACAGGTAAATATGATCGAGAAATGTGGTCACATCCGGTATACCGCCCGTCCCCGGCAGGCGCAGCCGGGGGGATTTACGCCCGGTCGTCAGGTAATCTTTGCCGAAAGCCACGTTATTGAAGTTTCCATAGGGATCAACTTGTGCCGGGCGGAAAAATTCTTTAGGATTCATCGATGGCAAGATCTCGGTGGCTACCCTGGAAAACCCAATCGTTTTCAACGAACGGTCCAGCCATAACGACTCGACCCGCGCCAGACCCAGGGGCGCCGGATGTTTGCACATGCCCTGTCCAATGGCAGAAGCAAAGTAAAGGTTTGGCGCATGGGTGCGCCGCGCCAGGAGATAACCGGCTGCCACCAGCGGCGTTGCCAGCCCCTGTACCACGACATCGCCATCCTTAATCTGACGGGCGATGCACACCACCATCAACTCATCAACCGTGAAGTCCATCCACCAACTCACGATGCCATTCCGGCTGGATATTTCCGCCGGACAAGATCAGGACTGCCGGACGGGCAGCGATTTTACCTGATAATATTGCTGCCAGCGTGACCGCAGCAGAGCCTTCGATTCGCTCTCCATACGTGAACCACGCATCCCGAATGGCTTCGACAATATCATCCTCATCGACCAGCAGAATGTCATCAACCAGGCGCTGTACCAGAGGAACAGTCACTGAGCCTTCTTCGACAGGACCGGCTAAGCCATCTGCTATGCTGGGCAATTCCTGCACTCCCGCCTGACTTCCTCGATGAAAAATCGCATGAAAGAAAGGGGAGGCTGTCGATTGGACGCCTATGATCTTGTGCCCGCCGGGCGTGTTTTCCAGGGCAGCGCCAATACCGCTGATCAGCCCGCCGCCGCCCACTGGAATAAGCCAGGGCATCTCACGTAATTCAGGCAATTGTTCCAGCATCTCCAGCGCCAGGGTCGCCTGACCGGCAATCACCTGCCCGTCGTTATAAGGTGATATCCAGGTGATCTGGTTTTCCCTGGCATACCTGATGCCTGCCACTTCGGCTTCGCCATATCCGCCCGGGACAAATATAACTTTTGCGCCTAAGGCTTGAATGGCTCTCACTTTTGCTGGCACAGCCGATTCCGGAACAAACACAGTGGCTGGACAGCCCACCAGTTTGGCAGCCAGCGCCACCCCCTGACCATGATTTCCTGCCGAGGCAGCCACCAGCCCGCGAGACCGCTCCCAGGCTTCAAGAGATAGCACTTTATTGAGCGCCCCGCGGATTTTGAAAGAACCGGTGACCTGATGATTTTCCCATTTCAGATAGAGCTTGCGCCGTTCATCATAAAATAACGGCGTCCTTTGGATATGCGCAGCGATTCTCTCCTGAGCTTGATGCAACCAGAGGGCTGGTATCATCCTGCGCTAACCTCAGCCAGGATTTGACGGGCTAAGAGCGGGTCATCGGTGAATATGCCATCGACGCCCATCCCAAACAGACGGCGCATGTCTTCTTGCTGGTTCACAGTGTATGCATGGATGCGTTGACCGGCTCGGTGAATTCGCTGGACAAAACGAGGGGTTATATCCTGATATTCAGGATGAATTGCCTCACAGGGGACGAATCGCCGCAGCCAGGAACGCGCCCAAGCCCCAGAAGCGCCTGGTAACGCCAGCAATCCCCGCGGAACCTGCGGTAAGACCTTGCGCACACGCAGCAACGCCAGGGGATTGAATGATGAGAAGAGCACCTGTCCTTCTAATCCGTGCTTGCGGACTAACTCCGCAACGATGTAAGGTAAGGGGTCCCCTGGCGAGGCATAGTTGGTCAGTTCGATGTTGATAAAAATCCGCTTGCCAACCGTTTCGAAAACCTCTTCCAAAGTAGGTATCTTTTCTCCGCGAAACGTGCTGTCAAAGAATTCGCCGGCGTCCAATTCCCGCAATTCCGCCAGCGTCATCTGGCGCACCTCGCCGGTACCCTGGGTGGTTCGATCCACTGTTTGATCGTGAATCACAACCGGAACCTGATCTAGCGACAATTTGGCGTCCAGTTCAATCGCATCCGCCTGATGTTCGATTGCCAGCTTGAACGCCGCCAGGGTATTCTCTGGAGCGTGAGCGGATGAACCACGATGAGCAAAGATGGTTGGGCGGGGCAGAGCGGATAACATAATCTGCCTCCCCAGCGTTTAGAGTTCGACGAAGTAGGCGTCGGCTGCCCGGTCAATCAACTCTCGGGTCATTGCCGGCTCGATTGACAGGAAACGGCTGATGTCGAGAATTTGGTCGCACAGGTCACGCGGGTGAGACGCGCGCAGCTTTCGGTTCCGCTTGATGTACCATTCCTGGAGCAAATAGGCAAGCCCCTGGTCGCTGTACCGAACGCCCTTGGCTTGCGCTACACGGCGGAATATTTCTCGATATTCCTCATATGAAGGATCGCCAATCTCAATTTTATGGCGCAGCCGCCTTAAGAACGCCTCATCCACCAAATCCTTGGGGGGCAGATTCGTCGAGAACACGACCAGCACGTCGAAGGGAATCTCGATCTTTCTCCCGGTGTGCAGGGTTAAGAAATCTACCCGGTTCTCCAGCGGGACGATCCACCGGTTCAACAGATCGCGAGGTCGCACAAGCTGCCGTCCGAAGTCGTCAATCAATAAAATCCCGCCGTTTGCTTTGACCTGGAAAGGCGCCTCGTAATACTTATTGACGTCATCGAATACCAAATCCAGCCCTGCCAGGGTCAGTTCGCCGCCTACAACGATAAAAGGTCTCCGGATTAAGACCCAGCGTGGATCTCGGCGCGGGTTAGCTTTTGTCAAGGGATTGGTCGTTCCCGTTCCGGTCGTCATCTCCTCAGGCGCTAATTGATGGTTCACCGAGTCATACACCTTGACCACCTGACCATCCACGTAGATAGCATAAGGAATATACATGCTCTCTCGCAGCATCATATTCCCGATGGCGCGCGCCACGCTCGTCTTACCATTACCGGGAGGACCATAAAGAAAGATTGAGGTGCCCGAATTGACTGCCGGTCCAATCCGCTGGTAGGTTTTCTCTGAAAGCACCAAGTGCGCCAGCACCTGGCGGATGGTTCGATTGGTCAATTCCTTGCGAGCATGAGTCTGCTTTCGGACTGAGTTGTTATAGACGTCTATCGGCACAGGGGCAGGACCAGCATACTGGCTTCGTTCCAGCGCTTCTCTGGCGCGGGCAATGCCAGCCGAAGTGATTGCATACTGGTAAGCGCCCTCCCCTAACCCTATCTGCGAAGATTTAACTTCAACAAATTTTTCTCGCTTCAGGGCATCCAGGATTTGATCGACCAAGCCTGTGAAGGGAAGCGCCATAGCTTCTGCAATCTTGAAACCGCTCAGATAGCCCTGAAAATACATGATTTTCAACGCCAGGTCCTGCAACCACAAAGGCGACAGACCGGTGTCATCCAAGTTGATCAGATTGGGTGGGGTAAAGCCCGTCTGCGGCGACAGGTTGCTCGATTGACGGAGGGGAGGTCTGGCTGCTTGAACGGTCATCTTTCAAGTCCTCTAAGAGTGGTTGAATTGGTTTCGATCAGATTATAGCACGGTATAAACCCGTGATTTAACGTAGTGATTTCAAGCTGGTCTGATATCGCGCACGTTCAATTGGAAAGATTCACGTCCATTATAGTCGTTCCGCTCAAAAGTGTACAACAAATCGACGGTTGAAGGGAGCTTTTCCTGCCATTCTCCCTGACGAAATGCAATGGCATCGTAAGTGATCCATCCATCGGTAACCGTCAATTTGAGATGGGCATTGTCTTTCCCCACTGTTCGCGATCGGAGGACACGCAATCCCTGTGAAACAAAGACCGCCTGCGGATTCCCCTGCCCAGTCGGTTGTAAAAAGGCAAGGTAATCCCATATTTCGGGAACCAGGTCGGAAAGCGAGATGACCATATCGGCGGTCAGGATAGGACGTAAATCGAGAGGAGAAAGTTGGTCATAAGCAACTTGCCGGAGGCGCTCGATAAATTCGCCTAAGTTTTGGTTTCTGACCGTAAATCCCGCTGCAGAGGCGTGACCACCATGATGCTCCAACAAGTCGGCGCATTGATCCAATGCTTCTGTGATGTGAAATTCCGGTATGCTGCGACAAGATCCCCGCGTAAATTCCTCGCCCTGGTGAGCAACAATGGCCGGGCGATAGTGCAATTCCGTCAGGCGGGAGGCGACCAATCCGACCACACCTGGATTGAATTCTGGGTCGATTGCCAGCAATAAGAGCGGATCAGAATCCTCTGCAAAAGCCAATGCTTCAGCGCGGACTTGTATCTGGCGGGTAATTTCCTGGCGCTCTCGATTTTGATTTTCCAGCTTTTGCGCCAGCTGCCCGGTTTCATGGATATCATCCGAGATGAGCAAATGGTAAGCCGCCAGGGCTGATTCCAACCGCCCGGCAGCGTTGAGCCGAGGACCTAACATGAAGCTGACATCTCCAGCGGAAATATTCGCCGGCGAGATGCCCGCAACGCCAACCAAAGCCGCAATGCCCTGGCGGCGTGGCTGCCTTATGGAAAGCAACCCGCTGCGCACCAGGCTGCGGTTTTCGCCCACCAGCGGCGCTAAGTCAGTGATGGTCCCTAGCGCTACCAGGTCCAAAAAAGCTTCAGGGCTTTGCAGTGAAGCCAGGGTCACACTCTCCCTCTGCCCCAGGTGTTGCCACAACGCTGCTGCCATTTTATAGGCAAGCCCCACGCCTGCCAGGTTTTTGTCAGGATAAGGATCGCCAGCTTGCTTGGGGTTGATGACTGCATGGGCGCGGGGAAGTTCTGGTCCAGGATGGTGATGATCGCTGATGATCATGTCCATGCCCAACTCACGAGCGTAGGCAGCCTCCGCCGGGGAACGAATGCCGCAATCCACGGTAATGATCAATCTGATACCGCTTTCATGGAGCAGCGCTAAAGCTTCTTGGTTGACTCCATATCCTTCATCGAAACGGTTTGGAATGTAAGGTCTGACATTCCCCCCCAGTTGACGCAGGAATTGAACTAACAGCGCAGTGGCGGTGACGCCATCGGCATCGTAATCCCCATAGACGGCTATGGCTTCCCCTTTTTGCAGCGCAAATACTATCCGATCGACCGCCTCAGGCATTCCCAACATCGTTAGGGGCTCTGCTCCCTCAGGAGGCAGCGCTTGCAGGTAACGATTAGCGGCTTCTCGCGTGGTGTAACCCCGGTTATACAAGACTTGTCGGAGCACAGGTGGATAACCCTGTAACTCCTGCTCCACCGTTTGGGGTAGGATAGGATGAATTACCCAGGTTTTTTGAAGTCCCATTATGATGTTTTAATCTGATGCGCCAGGGCAAGCGCCCCCATGAGGACAACATCATCCCCTAAGGAAGCTGTAGTCAATGTGAAATTATCCAAGTAGTGAGGCGACATAAGATGCTCTTTAATCGACTCTCTTACCGGGTCAAGTAATAAATTCCCGCTCTGCGACACGCCGCCGCCGATGATAACGATTGATGGATTGAAAATATGCAGGTAGTCTGCAATCGTCCTGCCAAGCGCCCAGCCAGCCCTTTGAAACGCTGCCAGGGCAAGTTCATCGCCTTGCGAGGCAGCTTCAGAAACATCCCTGGCAGTGATTGCTGATTTCCCCTTGAGCGACGAAGGGGCGCCTTGCCGAATTTGCTCCTCCACCCAGCGCGCCATGGAAGGTCCCGAAGCCAATGCTTCCAGGTGCCCTCGTTTTCCGCAGCCGCATACAGGTCCATCCGGGTCCACCGTGAAATGCCCAAGCTCGCCAGCCAATCCCCGCTGCCCTAAAAGCAGATGGTTATCGACAATCACGCCGCCGCCGATCCCTGTACTGACCGTAATATAAATCAAATGTTTATGTCCCTGACCGGCGCCAAAGCGCCATTCTGCCAGGGCTGCCAGATTCGCATCGTTGCCCAGCGCCACAGGCACATGGTACCGCTCCTGCAGGTATTTTTGCATTGGCAGGTCTGTCCAGCCGCGAATATTGGGCGTCTCGATGATCACACCGGCATAAGGATCGACCGGTCCAGGGACCGCAACCCCGATACTGATAATCGTTTCATCTTTGAGCCATACCGAATCAATCAGCCCGAATAGGCGCTCAAGCGGGGTCTCCCCTGGGTGCTGGGTCAGAATTTTGCGGATGTTGATAGGCTGGTTGCCGTTTTCAGGATAAACTGCTGCGCGCAGTTGCGTGCCGCCAATATCGATTGCGATATAATACTTCATGCTTCGAAGTATAGCATAATGTGTTAAATCAAATGAAGCGAAAACGTAAAACTCGCTACACTGGCGCTCAAAGGAAGTTTTCCCGCATTCTCGGTTGGTTGATGCCGGGCTTGGGGGTGAAGCGCTGGATTATTCCGATCGTCTTGGGGACAACCTTAGTCGGCGTTGGACTTGCCGTGATTATCCTCGATTTCTATCGAAACGCGCCGGATACCTGGTGGCTGCCGTTCATCTCTGCCATCTCCTTGCGCATTCTCGATCGCCCAATTCGAGCGCTTATCTTTGGATTATTAGGAACGTTGCTGATCTTGGGAGGAATTTACGGTTTGAACCGTTCGCTTCTGGCGCCGTTTCGCAAGCCAGGCAGGGAATTCCTGAGCGAGCTGGCGGTCCACCGGCGATTGGAACGCGGACCAAAAATTGTCGCCATTGGAGGGGGACATGGACTGGCTACGCTGCTGCGAGGGCTGAAAGAATACACTTACAATCTGACTGCAGTCGTCACCGTAGCCGACGATGGAGGCTCATCGGGGAAATTGCGCCGTACCTTAGGCATACTGCCTCCCGGCGATATTCGCAACTGCCTGGCGGCGTTATCGAACGATGAAACGCTGTTGACCCAGCTTTTTCAATACCGTTTCCCCAGCGGAGAAAGCGGGTTGGAAGGTCATTCTTTTGGCAATTTATTCATCTACGCTCTTTCAGAAATCATGGGCAGCTTTGAGAGCGCGGTTGCAGAATCAGGAAAAGTGCTTTCAGTTCATGGCCGCGTTCTGCCTGCCACACTGCACGATGTCAAACTGATAGCAGATGTCGCCCTGCCGTTTACGGTTAGCGAAGTGCGCGTCGAAGGAGAGAGCCAGATTCCTCGCTTCCCCGGCAGGCTGCATCGCATCTGGTTAGAGCCTAATAGCCCCCCGGCATACCCCGAAGCGATTCGCGCCCTGCTTTCGGCTGATCTGATCGTCATCGGTCCGGGCAGCCTGTTTACCAGCGTGCTGCCCAACCTGCTGGTGCCGGATATTGCCTCAGCCATCCGTTCCAGCCGCGCCTTGAAGATCTTTGTATGCAACGTGACCACCCAACCCGGAGAAACCGATGGTTTCACTTGCGGCGACCACGTTCGCGCCATTATTGACCATGCTGGCGAAGAATTATTCGATATCTTATTGGTCAATTCTCGCTTCGAAGGCAGCCTGCCTGAGGGATATCAATGGGTGATGCCCGAAGCCGAGCTGGATTCGGAATATGCTGTTTACCGCGCAGACCTGATCGACCCAGAGCATCCTACTCGTCACGATGGCAAAATACTGTCAAAAGTCTTAATGGAATTATTACAAGAACGCACCGGTCCTCTGGTAGAATAGAGCGGGTATGCACCTTTCATGGTAAACCTAAGTTTCTGACAAAAACTTATAACATCAGCAATCTGGAGGTTAAGATGACTACCAAAGTAGGTATCAATGGATTTGGTCGCATTGGACGTCAGGTGCTCAAAGCGATCAGAGATTACCATTCCAATGAATTGGAAGTTGTAGCTTTCAATGACATTGGCGACATGAAAACGATGGCTCACTTGCTCAAGTACGACTCGAATTACGGTCGTTTCAACGGCGTTGTGGAAGTGAGCGACGATGGGCTTGTCATTGACGGCAAGACTATCAAGGCGTTCAAAGAGACCGACCCGTCGAAAATTCCTTGGGGAGACCTGGGAGTCGACATTGTAGTAGAGAGCACTGGCTTGTTCACCATCAAGAAAGATGGCGTCAACAAGAAAGGCAAGCTGGTTCAAGGCGCTGAAAACCACATCACCAAAGGCGGCGCAAAGAAGGTCATTATCTCCGCTCCAGCAGAAGGCGAAGATATCACCATCGTCCTCGGCGTCAACGAAGATAAATATGATCCGGCGAACCACCATGTCATTTCGAATGCATCCTGCACTACGAATGGCTTGGCGCCCGTGGTCAAGGTTGTCAATGACCAGTTCAAAGTTGTGCGCGGCTTGATGACTACCATCCACGCCTATACAAATGACCAGAAGATTCTAGATTTACCCCACAGCGACCTGCGCCGGGCGCGGGCAGCCGCGATGAGCATCATCCCCACCTCAACAGGCGCTGCCAAAGCTCTCAAGCTGGTGATTCCCGAAATGGCAGGTAAACTGGATGGTTATGCTTTGCGCGTCCCTACTTCTACCGTCTCGGTGATCGATCTCACTGTCGAGTTGGAGAAGGCGGTTACCTCAGAAGAACTGCGCCAGGCATTTCGGGATGCCGCTGCTGGTCCTATGAAGGGCATTTTGGCTGCCGTCGATGAGCCGCTGGTCAGCATTGATTTCAAGGGCGACCCGCACAGCTCCTCGGTTGACCTGCCCATGACCATGGTCCTGGGCAAAGAAGCCGGCACGTTCGCCAAGATTGTCGCCTGGTACGACAACGAATGGGGCTATTCCGTGCGCACGGCTGACCTGGCTGCACTGATTGCCAAATCTCTATAACCATTGAAATTTCTCAAGACCCCAAAGGGGTGGACCCATCAGGCGCTCAAGGAATTTCCCATAAAGCCTCACCCTCAACCTGTCCTGCCTTTGGGGTCTTGCATTAGTCTTGTCAAATTGAAACGAACTTTCCAGTTCATCCATTTATGGAGTCGCTATGTTCAATAAAAAGACGATACGTGATGTTGATGTTGCCGGCAAGCGCGTCCTGGTCCGCGTGGATTATAACGTCCCCATCAAAGATGGCAAAGTCGGAGATGACACCCGCATCCGGGCAGCGATGCCTACCCTCAATTACTTGTTGGACCACGGCGCAGCGGTGATCCTCTGCTCTCACCTGGGAAGGCCCAAGGGAGGTCCAGACCCGAAGTACTCCCTGAAACCGGTCGCCGAATACCTGTCCCAGTTGATTGGCAAGCCAGTCGCCTTTGCCGAGGACTGCGTTGGACCAGCCGCCGAGCAAGCCGCCAAAGCGATGAAGCCCGGAGACATCCTTCTTTTAGAAAACACCCGCTTCCACCCTGAAGAGGAGAAAAATGACCTCGAGCTGGCAAAGCAAATGGCATCCCTTGCCGACTTGTACGTCAACGATGCTTTTGGCTCTGCGCATCGAGCGCATGCTTCGACCGAGGGCGTGGCTCGCTTCCTGCCGGCTGTCGCTGGCTTCTTGATGGAAGAGGAAATCCGCTACCTGGGTCAGGCAATCGCTGACCCCAAGCGCCCCTTCGTTGCCATCCTGGGCGGCGCTAAGATCAGCGATAAAATCGGCGTCATCCGCAACCTGCTGGTCAAGGCGGATACCGTCCTGATTGGCGGCGGCATGGCAAACACCTTCTTCAAAGCCCAGGGCTATCCAGTAGGCGATTCCCTGGTTGAAGCGGAAGCGCTGGAGACCGCCCGTGAGTTACTCAAAGAAGGCAGTACCCGGCTACGATTGCCGGTGGATGTCGTTTTGGGTGATAAATTCGACGCCGAGGCGCAAATGAAGACTCAGCCCATGGGTCCAGTACCTGAGGGGTGGAGAATTTTGGACATCGGTCCTGAAACGGTGGCAGCTTACTCCAAAGTGATTTCCGAAGCCGGAACAGTCGTTTGGAATGGTCCCATGGGCGTTTTCGAATTTCCTAAATTTGCCGCGGGAACCTTCGGAGTCGCCAAAGCCGTTGCCGAAAGTAAAGCAATCTCCATCATCGGCGGGGGTGATTCGGTTGCCGCAGTCACTGCTGCCGGTCTCTCCGAAAAGATTACCCACATCTCTACCGGAGGCGGCGCCTCGTTGGAAATGCTGGAAGGGCTGACATTGCCCGGTTTGGCAGCGTTGCAGGATAAATAAGAAATCTAAAATTTTAGATGACCTTGCAGCGACGACTCTGGCGGGGTAAACACCAAAGTCGTTGCTGCAAGGTATGCCTGGGAGAGGATTGAGATGAGAATACCCTTTGTGGCTGGCAATTGGAAAATGTACAAAACAATCGCTGAAACTCGTCACCTGGTTTCAGAATTGGTGCCCGGCTTGCAGCCTTTGGCAGGCGTCGAAAAGGTGATTTGCCCGCCATTTACCTCACTATTAGCCGCCTCAGCGCTTTTGGAAGGCACGGATATTGGCTTGGGCGCGCAAAATATGCATTGGGAAGCCTCGGGCGCGTTTACTGGCGAAGTTTCGCCAGCCATGCTGGCAGAATTGTGCAAATATGTCATCATCGGTCACTCCGAGCGCCGGACTTACTTTGGCGAAACTGACGAAACCGTCAACATGAAAGTCCGCTCCGCGTTACTGCATGGTTTGGTGCCAATTGTGTGTGTTGGCGAGACGCTTGCCGAAAACGAAGCAGGGCGCACCGAAGAAGTTGTCTCAAGACAGGTAAACTTTGGCTTGTCTGGATTGGACCTCTCCACGGGCGATTTGGTCATCGCTTATGAACCTGTGTGGGCAATCGGCACCGGAAAAGCCGCCACTGCGGCTGGAGCAAATGCCGTTGTTGCCGATATCATCCGCCCCACCCTGGCTAAGAAGTTCGGCTCAGAGCTTGCACAGAGTACACGAGTTCTGTATGGCGGCTCGGTAAAAGCTGAAAATGCCGCCGAATTCTTCGAAATGCCCGATATCGACGGCGCTTTGGTTGGCGGCGCCAGCCTGAAATCTGCAGAATTTATTCGCATCGTGCAGGCAGCGGTTAAATAAGACCTTCAACCTGCGCGCGGAAATGCCGGTGAATTGGGATGGTTTTTTCTGGCTCCTGGCATTGCTGGGTCCAATGCTCCTGTTGCAGCGAAAGCTGCATCGCGAGATTCAGGCAATTTTTCTTTTATTGACAGGGAATCTAAAAATTGCATTGTTGTTGTTTTCTTTTATTTTCTTACCTGGGGTTCTCTTGCACGAGTTGAGCCACTTCATCATGGCTAAGTTGCTTCAGGTGCGCACCGGAAAGTTCTCTCTGTCGCCGCAGAACCTGGAGGATGGGCGGCTACAATTGGGTTACGTCGAAACCGCCCGGACTGACCTGGTCAGAGACGCGCTCATCGGTATTGCGCCGCTGGTGGCTGGCGGTCTCTTTGTCATTTTTGCCGGACTCACGCGCCTGAACCTCGACCAGCTCTGGCAGGATGTTGTGGTCCAATCCAATCTCGATTTTGGGTCTGCGTTGCGCCTGGCGACAGGACGACCGGATTTTTGGTTATGGTTTTACCTGATCTTCACGGTCAGCAGCACCATGTTGCCCTCTGCATCTGACCGGCGAGCATGGAAGCCCCTGGCATTGATTTTCCTGCTCTTAGCTGGTTTCAGCCTGGCTGCTGGCGCAGGTCCCTGGCTGGTCGCTAACGTCTTGCCGCTTCTCAACCGCGGGCTGCGCGTCCTGGCGCTGGTATTTGGCATCAGCCTGGCAACTCATTTGACCTTATTATTTCCTGTTTGGGGCGTCCGCCTGGGCATATCGCGGCTTCTTCATAAAACGGTCTTATAGTTCATAAAGTTCTAAATGCCATCTTTACTCTTTATCTGCACCGCTAATATTTGCCGCTCTCCCCTGGCAGAAGGGCTGATGAAGCTGCACATTGCCAATCGCCCTGATGCTTCCCTTTGGCGAATTGAATCCGCCGGCACCTGGGGATTGGATGGTGAAAGACCAGTAACTGAGGTGCTTTTGATCCTCAAGGAAAAGGGGATTGATCTCAGCAGTCATCGCGCCCGAACTGTCACGCGGCAAATTATTGCGCCGTTCAATTTGGTGTTGACCATGGAAGAGCGACACCGTGATGCCCTGAGAACAGAATTCCCGCAAATCCCCAAGCGGGTCTTTCTGCTCAGTGAAATGGTCAACGCGTTATTCGACATTCGCGATCCCATCGGCAAGCCCCTCAAGGAATTCCGTCGAACTGCTGACCTGATTGATCGCGTCTTGATTGAGGGTTTCGACCGTATTCTTGAGCTTGCCAGCCGCACGCCAACGGTGCCAATTCCAGAGCGATAATGTGGTATAGTTTATTGCCTCTCTTTGAGGAAACGAAATTCGCAGCGCGGTGTTCTAATAGATGAACCCTGCGCAGAGGAATAGACAGGTGCCTGAATTATCGGACGAAGCTGCGCTATCATTAGCCATGCAGGGTGATCAGGAGGCTTTTGGCGTTCTCTATGAGCGCTATGTAGCCCGCATTTATAACTATGTGTATTACCGTACAGGTAATCACCACGATGCTGAAGATCTGACAGCGCGCGTATTCTATCGGGCGATTCGCAACATTCGAAACTACGAAGATCGGGGCTTGCCTATTTCAGCCTGGCTATATCGAATCGCCCACAATTTGATTGCCAACTGGCATCGCGATAAGAGCCGCCGCCCTGAGATCGTGCTGGATGAGAGTATACATCTGACTCAAAATCCGGAGCATCCAGAAATGACTTTACTCATCAACGAGGAACGAGAAAGGCTTTTGACTATCATACGCAAGCTACCGCCAGACCGCCAGCAATTATTGATTTTGAAATTTATGGATCATCTTTCGAACGCAGAAATTGGGCAAATTATGGGACGCACCGAGGGAGCTGTAAAAAGCCTGTACCACCGCACACTGCTGGCATTACGTGATGACTTGACAAAGCTGAGTCATGGAGACGAAGATGAAGAGGCTTTTCCAAAAGCGTGACCAGGAACAACTAGAGGACATGGAGCATCTGCTCAAAGATGTCTTTGAGCCGGTTGCCCCTCGCCATGACTATATACACGAAATCAACCGCCGATTATCGAAATATCCAGCGCCTGCAAGCCCAATCGTTTATCCTACTCGCCCCCAGGTCAGTGGAAAACCCCTCGCCTCCTTAATTTGGCAAGTGCTTGGACTGCTAAGCGGTATCACACTGGTGATCGTCGGCATCCGCGTTGTGATCTTGCTCGTCTCCTCGCTGAGGGCTATCTATCAAAAACAAATCTAGATAACTAACTGACTTCCTCAGGTTCATAACGAATTTTTAATTGGAAGCCTCCCGGCACCGGCTCATCAGATGCCACAATCAGATAGCCGCCGCCGCAGCCAGAATACATGGCGCCGGCGTAACGTTCTTGATAGAACTTCAACAATCCTGCCAAATCAACTGTAATGAGCTCGTGGTACAAAACTTGCGGCAGGATAACCTCCCAGCAGCGCATACACGTGTTCATGGCTTCACCCAGTCCAAACAGGTCCCGGGCTACAATGGCGGTGAAACAATCTCTTCCCGACCCTCCCAATTTCGCAATCCACTCAGGATCGAGGTTCTTAATGCCCAAAGGATGATATCCGGATGGTCGCTGCGCCACCGGAAGCAAGAAAATGGATTGTTCCAGCCATTCCACAACAGCGGATTGGTTACACGACTCCACATGAACGGGAAACACTCCCCCCTGGTAATCGAAATCGTAATCGAGCCGGCTGATGCCTGGGTACACCAGCCCCGCCATATCTTGAGAACCCGAAGGATCTGTTTTCCCTTCATTCTCTGCCCAATACAGCGCACGCACAAGTTCTGCCGGATTTCCCTCAGGCAGGTGATTTCCCCATAGGTTCATCGCCGCCTTACGCGTGCTGGTGCCCATCCCACTGCGTTCCATAAAATGAAATTCTGGCTCCAGGCTGACCACCACCATCGCGCCAGGCGGATTGGGGTTCCACTGAGAAATAAACGGCTGGTCAATCCACCCGCCAGCCAGCGCCATGCGGTAGGGAAGTGTTCCAATGACTTGAGTTATGCCGGGTTGATCGTGCCGCATCAAGCAACAACCTTATATCGTATCAGTCACCACCCGCTTTCCGGCTTTGCGGGCGTAATATTGCTCCTCGATCCAGGCATAAGTTTTCGCCAAACCCTGCCGCAGCGGCGTAGCAGGTTCCCAGCCCAAGACAGATTGAATGAACGTATTATCACTGTTGCGCCCAGCCACTCCGCGCGGCGCACTCAGGTCATATTTACGCTTTAATTTAACTCCAGCAATTTCCTCGATAATGCTGACCAGTTCGTTGATCGAGACAAGCTCGCTCGATCCCAGGTTGATCGGCGTGGCAACCAGCCTGTCACAGTGCATGATTTGGTCAATTCCAAAGGTACAATCGTCGATGTACATAAAGCTGCGCGTTTGGCTGCCATCGCCCCAAATTTCGATTTCGTCACTGCCCATGTCCTTCGCTTCGATGACCTTGCGGGCAAGCGCAGCCGGCGCCTTCTCGCGACCGCCAAACCAGGTGCCATGGGGACCATAGACATTATGAAAGCGGGCAATGAACGTTTTCATCCCCCGTTCTACCCAGTATTCCTGGCAAAACATTTCCGAAATTAACTTCTCCCACCCATATCCACGCTCAGCCATCGCGGGGTAGGCGTCGCTCTCCTTGAGCGCCCGAACGTCGGGGTCTTGCTGAAGGAGCGTATTATAGACGCAAGCGGAGGAAGCAAAGAAATATCGCCTGACGCCAGCTCGGTACGCTGCCTCGATCAAATGGGTGTTGATCAAGACGCTTCTCAAACAGGCGATGCGGAATCGCTCGATGAAGCCCATCCCTCCCATGTCGGCTGCCAGGTTATACACCTCGACAGCTCCTTCGACAGCTCTCACGGCGTTCTCTTTTTCGCTTAAATCCAGGCACAGATTCTCAGCGCCTTCGATGCGCTGATACCAATCCGGCAATGGTTTTTTATCCACCACGCGCAGCCGGGTGAAACCTTGTTCGCGCAGGTAGCGCGTGAGTGAGCCCCCAATGAAACCGCCTCCCCCCGCAATGACGATCAGGTCATCTTTTTTCAATTCCGGATCGGTCGCAGCAATCATATTACTCATCAAAACAATCTCCTGAAAGCCCGAAATTCTATATTAGGTAATGATAACAGATAAGTGGTTCGTTTTCAGGCAGGGCTGCAGATTATTTCGCTTAACGGAATAAACCACTAAATCGTTGTTATAATACTTCCTGCCATCACCCAGGTTTTTCATAATTGTGACGGCATTTGGTAAAGCGATGGCTATGCGAAATTAACGGCAGGCGAGATAACGCTTGATTATCGCCGTTCTCAAGGGTCCTGTACATTGGAAAAATTCCTGAGCACCGAAACGCTGATTATCGAACTGCTGTTGATCGCTTCGCTGGTTGCGATTGCGGTCCAGCGGTTACGTATTCCCTACACTGTCGCCTTGGTGGTCGTGGGATTGTTGATTACTTTTCAATCTCCGGTACAGGTTGAACTAACACCCGAACTGATTCTGGCGCTCTTCGTACCACCTCTCGTTTTTGAAGCGGCATTTCATTTGAACCTATATGAACTACGCCGCAATTTGTCTGCCATTCTGTTACTGGCAGTGCCAGGAGTCGTTATTACAACTTTTGTCGTGGGGGGCATCGTCTCCCTGGGCACGCCTCTGTCGCTCCCCAATGCGCTCTTGTTTGGCGCGATGATCGCCGCGACCGATCCAGTGGCAGTGGTGGCGCTCTTTCGATCCCTGGGCGTCCCAAAGCGCCTGACTGTCTTGATCGAAGGTGAAAGCCTGGTTAACGATGGTACAGCAATTGTCATTTTCAACCTGATTCTGGCATTTGCACTGACTGGACATTTTGACCTTGCCGAAGGAATTGCCAGCTTCATCAGGGTATCACTCGGCGGGTTAGTCGTCGGCGCTGTGTTGGGCTGGATCATTTCGAGGATGATCGCCCGCGTCGATGACTATTTAATCGAAACCACGCTGACAACCGTCCTGGCGTTTGGTTCATATTTAGTCGCCGAGCAGCTTCACTTTAGCGGCGTCTTAGCCGTAGTCGCTGCAGGGCTGGTAAACGGGAATATCGGTCCACAAGGGATGAGTCCCACGACGCGCATTGTTTTGTTTAACTTCTGGGAATATGTCGCCTTCCTGGCAAACTCCTTAGTATTCTTATTAATTGGCTTAGATGTCAATATCCCTGCGCTGGTAGCGTCCTGGTTATCGATTGCCTGGGCAGTGGGAGCAGTGCTGATCGCCAGAGTCATCATCGTTTACATCATTTCCTGGCTGGTCAATCGCCTGGCTGATCCCATTCCTGTATCCTGGCAGCATGTGCTCTACTGGGGAGGGTTACGCGGCGCTATTTGCCTGGCGCTGGTGCTCAGCCTGCCGCTTAACTTTGGAGCAGCCGAACGCGAACTTCTGCGGGTCATGGCTTTTGGCGTGGTGTTATTCACTTTGCTGGTTCAAAGCACCACCATGCGCTTCCTCATCCGCCGTCTGAAAATCATCGCCAGAGGACCTGCTCAGCTCGAATACGAAACCCGCCACGCGCGCCTGACAGCGCTGCGCGCCGCCGAAAGGCACCTGGACCGCCGTCACCGGGAAGGGTTGATCTCCACCCACACCTGGGAGCGAATCAAACAAGACCTGGGACTGCAAATTGCTGAGCTGACCGATTCAGTTCGCGAAGTGCTGAGAGCTGAGCCTGAGCTGGAAACGGAGGAGCTGGATGCCGCCTGGCAGGAAGTTTTGCGGGCGCAGCGCAGCGCCTTGAGCGGCTTGCAGAGGGAGGGGGTCATCTCGGATGAAGTCTATGACAAACTGGCGGTCGAAGTAGATACGGCGCTGGAAGAAAAGCGCTATCCCGCGCCATCATTAACCAATCATTCTCTTCATTACGATGATGAGTGACCATCATGCCCGTTCCACTCGAAAGAGAGGTGGATTATGAAAACCGTTGTGGCTGGCGCTTTGGGGGAATGCGTTCATGTGGCAGGTGTGTCAAATTTCTTGCGTTTGGCAGAAGCCGCCGGCTGGCGTACCGTGTTCTTGGGTCCAGCCGTGACCATCGAGCAATTCCTGGAAGCGGCTGAGCGCGAAAAAGCCGATCTAGTCGGCGTCTCTTACCGGTTGACGCCCGAAACCGGCGAGCGACTGCTGGGGATGTTCGCCGAAGCAGCCTCTGAACTTCATGAAGCCGGAGTCCGCTTTGCCTTTGGAGGCACGCCGCCGGTAGCCGAGCGCGCCCGCCGCCTGGGTTTCTTTGAACGCGTTTTTGACGGCAGTGAGGCGCAGGAAGCTGTCTTGGCTTACTTGAAGGGTCAGGCGCCAGCCGAGCCATCTGAAAAGGATTACCCTCAAACAACCGCGGCAAGGATTGCCTGGAAAGCTCCCTTTCCGCTGCTTCGTCACCACTTTGGACTGCCTACCCTCGAAGCAACGCAGCAAGGCATCGAAGAAATCGCCGAGGCGCAGTGCCTGGATGTCATCTCCTTGGGCATCGACCAAGACGCTCAGGAGAATTTCTTCCATCCCGAAAGGCAAGACCCGCGCCGAACCGGAGCTGGCGGAGTGCCGGTCAGGTCGCCGGAGGATTACCGCAGCTTATATCAGGCTTCCAGGCGCGGGAATTACCCCCTTCTACGGACTTATTCCGGCACGGATGATTTTATCCAGCTAGCAGAAATGTACGTTGACACTATTAATATCGCCTGGTGCGCTATTCCCTTGTTCTGGTTCAACCAGATGGATGGTCGTGGTCCCTGGGATTTAGAAAGCTCGATTCGCCTGCATCAGCAGGTGATGCGCTGGTATGGCGAACGCAACATTCCAGTCGAATTGAATGAGCCGCATCACTGGGGAATGCGTGATGCTTCGGATGTTGTGTTCGTCGTCTCAGGTTACCTTTCTGCCTATAACGCACGCGCTGCGGGGGTCAAGGATTACATTGCCCAATTCATGTTCAACAGCCCGCCAGGTTTATCCGACGCCATGGACCTGGCAAAAATGCTGGCAATTCTTGACCTGATTGCTCCATTAGAAAGCGATCATTTTCGGATATGGCGGCAAACGCGCACAGGTCTGCTGAGTTATCCGCTTGACCAGGATGCTGCCCGGGCGCACCTGGCAACGAGCGTCTATGTCCAAATGGCTCTCAAACCACATATCATCCATGTGGTCGGGTATACCGAGGCGCATCACGCCGCCACAGCGCAAGATGTGATTGCCTCGTGCAAGCTGGCAAGGCGCGCCATCGAGAATGCGCTTGCCGGTCAACCTGACCTGACTGCGGATGCCCAAGTGACTGCACGGCGAGCAGAATTGACAGAACAAGCCAGAATCACGCTGGAAGCGATCAGCCTGCTGGCAGAGCCGGGAGTGAAGGATCCTTTGACAGATCCCGCGACGCTGAGGCGCGCGGTAACCAGTGGCATTTTGGATGCTCCCCAATTGCGCAACAATCGTTATGGCTTGGGAAAACTGAGCACCCGCATCATCGCCGGGAAATGCCTTGCGCTGGGCGAGAATGGACAACCGATTTCCGAACAGGATCGGCTTAAGCAAATTGTGAAAGGAGTCTAGGCATATGACCGATATAACCCGCTACACAGTCATTGGGGCTGGTCATGGCGGAAAAGCCATGGCTGCACACCTGTCGCTTATGGGATTTGAAGTCACCTTGTTCAACCGCACTTATGATCATATTGCAGTCATCAAAGCACGCGGCGGCATCGATTTAGAGAGTTCCGAGGGTAATTTGCGCGGCTTTGCCCGCCTGGCTTATGTCACCTCAGACATCCAGGAAGCCTTACGTTCTGCACAGATGATCATGGTCGTTGTACCCTCCTCTGCCCACGCAGATGTTGCCAAAACTGCAGCGCCTCATCTACAAGATGGGCAAATCATCGTGCTGCACCCGGGGCGCACCTGCGGCGCGTTGGAATTTGTCAAGGTGTTAAAAGACCAAAACTGCACTGCAGATGTGACCGTGGCAGAAGCTGAAACGTTCATTTACGCCAGCCGGTCGGATGGACCCGCCCAGGCGCGCATTTTCCGAGTTAAGGAGGCTGTGCCACTCGCAGCGCTTCCTGCCACGCGCACTGCCGAAGTGCTGAACGCGATTCACCCAGCCTACCCACAATTCATCGATGGCGTCAACGTCCTTCATACTGGCTTGAACAACATGGGCGCCATCTTCCACCCTGCCCTTACACTGCTGAATGCCGGCTGGATCGAAGCCACGCATGGAGATTACCAGTTTTACATCGATGGCGTGACGCCATCCGTCGCCCGTGTCCTGGAGGTCCTCGACCGCGAACGGGTCACGGTGGCATCGGCGCTGGGGATTCGAGCTCGTACTGCCATGGAGTGGCTCAAGATGGCTTACAATACGACTGGCGATGATTTACACGAAGCCATCCATAACCAGCCCGGATATTACGGGATCAAAGCTCCTTCTACGCTTAATCACCGCTATATCTTTGAAGATGTCCCCATGAGCCTGGTGCCTATCGCTTCTTTAGGACAGCACTTTGGCGTATCGGTACGCGGCATGGATAGCATCATCCGGCTGGGCTGCATCGTTCACCGCACAGATTATTGGCGCCGAGGTCGAACGGTGGATAAGCTGGGCATAGCGGAACTATCCGTCAGTGAGCTGACGCGATATGTCAACGAAGGAATCAGAGAAGCCTGAGGAGGCGATATGATCATCAGAGACTTCATGAAACGAAATGTCTTTTATGTCCACAAAAATGCCACGATCTTCGATGCGGCAGAAATTGTCGTCAACCGTCACATTGGGTTGTTGCCCGTGCTGGATGACGCCGAAAGGCTCATCGGCGTGGTGGGATTAAAAGACCTTCTGACTCTGGAAATGCCAGCTTTTTTCGATCTGATATCCGACGTTGATTTTGTCCACGACTTTGGAGCAGTAGAGACATCACACCCTTCTCAAGAGCAACTGATGCAGCCTGTCACTTCGATAATGCAGCCAGCTACATCGGTCGAAGAAAATTGCGGCTTGCTGCGCGCTTATGCCCTGATGTTGAAACGTAACCTGCATGATCTGCCAGTCGTCTCCAGCACCGGGAAACTGGTTGGAATCGCCTCACGCGTGGACATTGGCACCGCCATTTTGGCAACCTGGAAAAACATCAAAGACGCTCAATAATGTGGTCTCAAATCGCCTCCGCAGCCATCTTCATCATCTGCCTTTGGCTGATCTTTTCAGAACGGCTCAACCGCACCATCGTTGGCATTACTGGCGCGATGGCGGTGTTAATCTTGGGAAAGTTACAGGGCTTCTACACTGAAAGCCAGGCTATCCAGGCTGTCGATTTCAATACCCTGGGCTTGCTGTTCGGAATGATGGTGCTGATTGCTTTATTAGAACCAACAGGCTTCTTCCAATACCTGGCGGTCTGGACGGGCAAGTTGTCACGCGGCAAGCCTGTGAGACTCCTGGTCCTGATGGGCGCAATTACCACAGTGCTATCCATGTTCCTGGATAATGTCACCACCGTGGTCCTCATCGCGCCGATAACCATCTTGATCTGCGAAATCCTTGGGATACAACCAGCGCCTTACCTTATGGCGGAAGCTATCCTGTCCAATACAGGCGGCGTTTCGACCTTGGTGGGCGACCCGCCCAATGTGATCATCGCTTCGGCGGCTGGTTTTACTTTCAATGACTTTTTAATCCATGCCCTTCCAGTTGTCCTGGTAGCCTGGATTATGGTCGTATTTACGTTGCGCTATTTGTTCCGGCGAGAACTCAGCGCCCAGCCCAAGAATATCGAGGCATTGCTCTTGCTCAATCCGGTTGAATCGCTGGAAGATTGGCGGGCAGCGCGGCGAGTGCTGGTTGTTTTAGGCGGCGCAATCCTGCTGTTCTTCCTTCAAGGTGTTTTGGACGTCAGCCCGGCGTTCATTGCCCTATGCGCGGCGACGGTGGCGCTTCTTTGGGTCCAGCCTGACATTCGCGAATTACTCAAGCGCATCGAATGGAGTATCCTTTTGTTCTTTGGCGCATTGTTCGTGATGGTGGGCGCATTGGAAGCCAGCGGCGCTTTGAATATCGTCGTTTCAACCTTGACACAAATTATTCATATCCCCCCCATGTGGTTTGGGGTGATACTCATCTGGATTGTCTCGATTCTCTCTGCGGTCGTTGATAACATACCCATCACGGTCGCGATGATTCCCGTAATCCAGGGGCTAGAAACCCATGGAATCAATATCACCCCACTATGGTGGGCGCTGGCTTTTGGAGCGGGATTCGGTGGGAATGGCACCTTGATTGGCTCGACAGCCAACATCATCGTAGCCACGCTTTCTGAAAAAACCCGTACGCCGATCACCGCCCAATTTTGGAATCAGCGCGGCTTGCCTGTGATGATCGTTTCCTGTTCAGTAGCCAGTATAATGTTCGTTATGATCTATCCTCTCTTAAGCCAATAAATTGGGAGATGAAACGATGTACATGATCATGTTTGTGTTGGATAATCCCGATAAGCTCAATGATTTGCTCGACTCCTGGACTAAATTGGGCGTACGAGGAGCCACCATTTTCGAAACCACTGGGATCCACCGGATAAAACGTTCGGCAATTCCCATGCGGTACTTGATCCCAACCCGCGGCGAAGTCGAAGAAGGTAATTTAACCCTGTTCGTCATCGTGGAAAATGAAACAGTTGTACAGGATTGCCTGCGGGCAACCGAGGAAATCGTCGGCGATCTGAACATGCCCAATACAGGCATCTTCGCCGCCTGGTCCCTTTCGACCGTCAAGGGATTGCCTTCTTACACACAGGAGTGACCATGGTCTGGATCGAATTTCTCATTAGCTCGGCGCTGCTGGTCTATATCGCCGTTCAACTGGCTAAATTCGGCGATGCTATAGCCATTCGAACCAGGCTTGGCGGCATGTTTGTCGGGACATTACTGCTGGCAGGAGCAACATCGCTGCCAGAAGTTCTGACCACCATCAACTCGCTCTACCAGGGATTGCCTGACCTGGCTGCTGGAAATCTGCTGGGAAGCAATATGCTCAATATGTTTTTGCTGGCAGTTCTCGATATCGTCCATTACAAGCATCGCCTCCTGCGTAAGGCTGCACTTAAGCACGCACTTTCGGGAAGCCTGACAGTATTACTGATTGGCATGGTCGTGTTCTTTATCCTGGCAGATCTGGAGTGGAAGATTGGATGGGTAGGAGCCGACAGCATCATCATCATGTTGGTCTATGTTGGGGCTGTTTCCTTAATCCAAGGGCAATCCCGTACACTTGTTGTCCAAGAGGTCGAAATTGAACCCAGCGTGCCTCCGCTGCGCAAAGCGTTGATCGGTTTTGGCATCGCGGCTGCTTTCCTGATTGTAGTGACTCCCTGGATGGTGAATGCCAGCGCCCGCATTGCTGAGATTACCGGATTGGGTGCCACGTTCATTGGCAGCACCCTGGTTGCATTGGTAACATCGCTGCCCGAGTTGGTCACAACATTGGCTGCCGTCCGCCTAGGCGCGGATGACATGGCTATTGGCAACCTTTTTGGCAGCAACCTGTTCAACATGTTTGCTTTGGGATTGACCGACTTGTTCTTCCTGAATGGACGTTTTTTGAGCGTCATTGATCCATCGTTCCTGGTTGTCGGCATGCTGGGTTTGATTATGACCTTGCTAGGCTTGATTGGCAATCTGGCGCGCCTGGAACGACGATTGCTATTCGTTGAATTGGATGCATTCCTGCTCATGGTTGTCTATTTTTGGGGTCTTTGGTTCTTGTACACGCGCAGCATCGGTTAGCGAACTTGCATTTTTGTAAAAATTTTCGCCATCACTTGTGGCATTCCTCACAAAATTGTAAATCTATACTTATCCCATTACAGATATAATCAGAACCATTGGGTTTTATTCTGTTAAGCTGCAATCCTGCTTGATCCAATTGATACCAGGGGGACTTAAAAAAGTAGCTGGCTCATTCAGCGGTACAGCTCCAGCCTGATACAACCATACGGAAGGAGCCAAAAAAGATGAAAACATTATGGCAAAAAATCCCGTTCATTGTAGTCTTTGTCCTTTTGGCAAGTATGATCATATCGCCGGCAGCAACACCTGGAACCCAGGCGCTTGGCGCGGATCTATTTTCTGTTCTGTCGCCTGACGCTGATGCGGATCAGGATGGGTTGACAAACGATCAGGAAGTAACCCTCCGCACCGATCCCAATAACGTTGACAGCGACTGCGATTACATTGATGATGGCGCCGAAGTCGGCAACCCAGCTTCTCCGACAAACTCAGATGGCGATGCCGTTATCAATGCTCTGGAAAATAACCTGGCGGATAGCGACCAGGATGGAACGAAAGATCACCTCGATGCCAGCTCGGCTGTTCAGGTGACTTGCGGTCGTTTCAAACCTTTCGCCATTTTCAACAATGGCACGGACTCGACACGATTGGAAGTTCGTGTGACGGGTGGTAACAATATCACGGCGGTAACCTTACAAGCTCCGACCGCCTTTACCGGCAATGAACTCAGGTTAGATGGCGTAGGCATCACTTCTTTGCAGCTTATCCCTTTATACGACGATGGCGATTTCACCAATCATGGTGATGTCAGCGCTGGTGACGGGATTTGGTCGCGCAAAGGTTTTACCTCCGTTTACAATCCTTATTACTGGTCACATGAATTCAGGCTGCAGAGGTTCATTGTGACGGATAACTCGGGCAATACCAATGTCTTTTGGTTTGGTTCGGGCAGCCCGTTTCCTGGGGTAACGCACTATATCAGCGTTGGCGTTGTCAGAGCAACTGAGAACACAACGATTTACCCTCTCAAAACCGGAGTCCAGGCAACAAGCAACCTTTTCAACATCGTCAATCCCAAAGGGTCGCTCGATCCAAAGGCAAACCGAGGACAGGCAAGCGCCCAGTTGTTTTACAACACCCTGCCGGGAGATGATTACGATTTCCTCGTCTTCTATCCCGATTCGCACATGCCTGTCAGCTATGCGGCAATGAATCACCCGGTTCAAAATACGGTATTGAACATTGGAAAAAGCACCTATAATTACACCGCCAGTTACGGCAGCAGCGGCAGGCTGCAAAGCCTGATATTGACCAACTATCAATATGCACTCCCGCTCCTTCACGAAATCATGCATCAGTGGTGGTCTCCTGTCTCTAGCCCTCTCACAACGTTAGGTTTTCACCAGTGCATTGATATCTCCCACTGGGGCGTCAGTGGGATTGGAAATGGTCAGCTTGGCGGATTCGATCCCGCTACCCTGGTTCCACTTGGCGGCAATGTCTACCAGGTGGGCGAATTCAATCTCAACCATAACGGCGGCGATAGCGTCAACTATGCGCAGCTTGAATTGTACCTGGCGGGTTTCCTGCCTTCTGGCAGCGTGAGCAATATGACTATTCCTAACAGTGTGAACTGCAGCTCTTTGAACCCGCCGGGTGGTTTTTATACCTCCTTCTCTGCATTATCGCTGACGACTGTCACGATGGACCAGGTGAAAACGGCGTTAGGCGGGGAACGAAATCCCAGTTATGCCACCTCCCAAAAGAACTTCAAGGCAGCCATGGTGATCCTATCACAGGATTTGCTGACCGCGGCAGAAATGGCGTTCTATAACAGCCAGGCAAAGAACCTTGGAGCGGTCACCGGCAGTTACGGCATGAAATCCTTCAAGGAAGCCACTCTGGGCGTTGCCACCCTCGATACCACCGTTATCAGCACGAGCGGTCCTGAGATGAACGTGAAATGGACCAGCGGTCCCTCCATCGCCAGCGGCGACATGACACCTTCCACGGTAGACGGCACTGATTTTGGCAGCGTGGATGTCGCCAGTGGGAACATTGTACGCACTTTTACCATCGAAAACATGGGCAACGCCAACCTGATCCTGAACGGTTTGCCCATCGTCAGCATCAGCGGCGCACACGCGGCTGATTTCTCCGTCACCGCCAACCCAATCAGCCCAATCATCCCTGGCAGCTCGACCACTTTTAATTTGTCTTTTGATCCATCTGCTTCGGGTTTACGTGTCGCCACGGTCAGCATTTCCAACAACGACAGTGACGAAAACCCCTATATCTTTGCCATCCAGGGGACAGGCACCATCTCATCCCCCGGCGCATTCGGCAAGACCAGCCCGGCAAACGGCGCAACCGGAGTCTCCACCTCGCCTACCCTCTCCTGGGGGAGCTCCAGCGGAGCAACCTCCTACGAGTACTGCTACGACACCAGCAACGACAACAACTGCTCCGGTTGGACCAGCAACGGCGCTGCCACCTCCAAGGCGCTCAGCGGGTTGACCCCCGGCATGACCTATTATTGGCACGTGCGCGCCCTCAACGCCGGCGGTACGACCTATGCTGATGGCTCTGCAACTGCCTTTTGGTCCTTCACCACCGTCCCTAACCCGCCCGGCGCATTCGGCAAGACCAGCCCGGCAAACGGCGCAACCGGAGTCTCCACCTCGCCTGCCCTCTCCTGGGGAAGCAGCAGCGGAGCAACCTCCTATGAGTACTGCTACGACACCAGCAACGACAACAACTGCTCCGGTTGGACTAGCAACGGCGCAGCTACCTCCAAGGCGCTCAGCGGGTTGACCCCCGGCGTGACCTACTACTGGCACGTGCGCGCCCTCAACGCCGGCGGTACGACCTATGCTGATGGCTCTGCAACTGCCTTCTGGTCCTTCACCACCGAAGCAGTCATCAGCAACGACAATTTTGATACACCAATCATTATCAGCGGTCTCCCTTATTCCAATAACCAAGATGTGGCAGGTTTTACAACAGACATCGATGATCCCGCCGTGCCTTGTATCTTTGAAATGGATAAAGGATCATTGACAGCCTGGTATCGCTTTAGTCCAACGCAAAATGGAACAATCAAGGTCAGCACCGAAGGCAGCGGCTATGATACTGCGTTGGCTGTGTGGACCGGCACCCGCGGCAGTTTGACGAATGTAGGTTGCAATGATGATGCTAATCAAGGACTTCACTCAGAACTGACCATCATCGTTTCATCAGGTGTTACCTACTTTATCGAGATCGTCTCTTATCATGAGCTCCCGTCAAATACCAGCCTGGCGCTGAGCGTCAGAACTGCTGCGCCTCTCGAACCTGAGATGGATATGGTCGGAAAAGACGGCATTTCAATCGACAACAACGATGACACGCCTTCCAGCGTGGATGGCACCGACTTTGGCAGCGTGGCTGTTTCTGGCGTGTCGGCAGACCAGGAATTCATGATCGTCAATAATGGTTTTAGCGAATTGATCTTGAACGGCACCCCCAGCGTCGATATCACCGGGGCGCATGCCGGCGACTTCACGGTCATCGTCCAACCTGACAGCCCCATTCCTACGCAATTTCCGAATTTCACCACCTTCACAGTCCGCTTTGATCCATCTGCACCGGGTTTACGTACTGCGGTTATCAGCATCGTCAATAATGACAGCGACGAAAACCCTTATACATTTGTCATCCAAGGGACGGGAAGTGATCTACCTTACAAATTATATCTACCCAGCCTGATTCGCTGACCATAAAGCCTGGCGCTCTACCCTAAAGTAGAGCGCCAGGTTTTCTTAGAGTTACATCCCATTGTGTCAGCGTCGCTGAATTCATTCCTCCAGCTCGAATTCTTCCTCATCTTCTTCATCGTCGTTTTCCGACCGCATGCGAGGCTCCCCAAACTGGCTGCGATACAGCGCGCGCAAGTTACGCTGGTGTAACTGCACTGCCAGTCCTCCAATCAACACCCGGCTTTTTCCACAGGATTCGATGTCGATCTCGTCGAGCACTTCATACGGATATTTACGACGGGACGCCTTCCGCACTGCCTTGCGGATAGCTGAAAGGTAAGCCAGGTTCTCTTTTACGGCGTTATCGATTTCCCCCCGCAGGACAATATCCCCATGTCCCTGGATGATATTCTCCAGTCCCATCTTGCTAATTTTCTTCAGCGAGGCGACCAAATCATCGATATCCCCATCAACGATGTAGGGAAGCGGCATAAAAGCATCCCCCGCAAACAGGACGCGATCTTCTTCGACCAACACGCCAATATTGTCGCTGCTAGGACCCGGAAGCGACATCAAGTTGAGCGTCTTTTTACCGACCCGCAAACTCAGCGTAGAGTTTCGAAAGGTAAGGTGTGGTAAGACAATTTTGACCGAGCGAAAAACCTGGCTTTGCTGGCGCGCTGCTTTCAGCGAAGCCTGTCCAACCGTAGCTAGTTTTTCGCGGCACTCGACATGAGAAATGATAATGGACCCTGGAAAGAAACAATTCCCCCAGGAATGGTCGGCATGATAATGGGTGTTGATGACATAACGGATGGGTACGCCCAATTCTTGCTCAATGAAACTGCGAATTTCTAACGTTTCGTCAGGCAAAGCGAGCGTATCGATCATCACCGCCCAATTGGGTCCAATCACCGCTCCAGCAGTAACCTGTGCGTATAAATCACTTTGAAAAGAATAGACATTATCAGCGACTCTTTCACGAGGGACCATCTTCTATTCCAGAATCAAAAGGGGTTGGGATTGGTGAAGGATAGCACAAACGCCAGATAAATGTCAAGAAGATTAGAAAGTTTTAATATTTCCCCGGTTGATCACACCAACCCCGAAATTGCTGGTAAAAAAGACCAGAAGATTCCCTAGAAACGCGAAAAACGTTGCATATCTAAGCCATCTAATTACTCCCAACCTTTGAATACTATGATTGACTTACCTCGAGTACGAATTGCTCATCTGCCAACGCCCATCGAACCGCTTCCCAGGCTTTCTGCCACATTGGGCGGACCGACAATCTGGGTAAAACGAGACGACCAAACTGGTCTGGCATTTGGCGGAAATAAGACCCGCAAGCTGGAGTTTCTCATCGCTGCTGCCCAGGCAAATGGCGCGCGAACGCTGGTGACCGCCGGCGCGGTGCAGTCGAACCATTGCCGCCAGACGGCAGCCGCGGCTGCGAAATTTGGACTTGGTTGCTCTCTTGTCCTGTCTGGAAGCCCACCAGAAAAAACGAGCGGTAATTTACTACTCGACCAGTTCTTTGGCGCAGAGATCACTTATACCTCCGTGGAGCAGCGCAGCTTCGTATTACAGCAAACCTTTGAGGAGCTCTGGAAAGCCGGAGGCAGACCCTATTTGATTCCGTATGGCGGCTCAAATCCCCTCGGCGCTGCCGGTTATACCTTTGCCATGCAAGAGCTGCTGGGGCAATGCGGGACAGAGCAGCCAGATTGGATTGTCATCGCTTCTTCGTCAGGCGGAACACAGGCGGGTTTAGTCGCCGGAGCAACTCTCTTCGGTTTTACCGGCAAAGTGTTGGGAATCAGCATTGACGCTCACGCGCCTGACCTGCAAGCCCGTGTCGCCGAGCTGGCAACGCAGACGCTCAGCTTATTCCAAATGCAGCAAGAAATCAACCCATCAGACATTTTGGTCAATGATGATTACCTGGGAGGCGGTTACGGCGTTATGGGAGAACCAGAAGCCGAGGCTATCCAAATATTTGCCAGGCAGGAAGGATTGCTTCTCGACCCGGTGTACACCGGACGCGCCGCGGCTGGCTTGATAGACCTGGTTCGGCGTGGTTATTTCAAGGCAGGCGAAAAAGTGCTTTTCTGGCACACTGGCGGCTCACCTGCTTTGTTTGCAGAGCCATACAATGACAGCTTGCTAAGGCGCTTAAGAGGAACAGGATAAGCAAACAGCCAAGCCGCGATGAAATCAATTGCTGGCGCCGATGGTTTGCCGTCGAGTATTCTCAATAAAGTCCCAGCACTTCGTAAACCGTAACAGGCTGCGTTTTGCCCTTGACCTCAACGCCTTTAGGGTCGCCAACTTTGACCTTGTCTTCAACCAGGCGGTACACATCCTCGCTGATCAATATTTGACCTCCCTTAGCAAATTCCTGGATGCGTTTTGCCGTGTTGACGCTGTCGCCGATGGCAGTGTATTCCATTTTCTTCTCGGTTCCTACCATACCTAACACGGCAACGCCATAATGGATGCCTACGCCAAAGTTGAGATGAAACTCTTGGGGTAAGCTGGCATGGAGATTTTCCACCGATTTGACAATCGCAAGCGCTGCCCTGACAGCACGGAGCGAATGGTCCGACTGCAGGATTGGCGCATTGAACCATGCCATCACAGCATCGCCCATGAACTTGTCGATAGTGCCGTCTTCTTCGAGAATCGCCCTGCCCGCTTCAGACATATATTGATTGAGGATTTTCACGAGTTCTTCTGGATCATACCGCTCGCTGAATGAAGTGAAACTGCGTACATCTGCAAACAGGGTCGTAATTTCCGTCCGCCTGCCGCCAAGCTGCATTTTTTCTGGGTCGAGCATTTCGATGACTTTGGGCGATACCATGCGTTCGAACATTGCCCGCTGCGCTTCCAGGCGTTTCTTTTCGGTCAGATCGTCAACGACAATCGCCACTCCCTGGGTATTCTGATCGGCATCCTTGAGCGGCGACAGGTTCAGGCTTAGCGTCACCTTGCCGCGGTCCGGCAGAGTTGGCGATAGCTCGATTCCCAATATTTGCTGGTCATGTTGCAACACTTGCTCGATTTGCGGTTCCAGATCCTCCGCCAGGGAAGGCAACGCTTCCACCAGGCGTTGGTGAAGCATTTCCGTCCGCTTGAGTCCCAGGATTTTCTCGGTAGCCCGGTTGCACAACAATATCTTATCTTCGATATCTGCGGTGATCACCCCGCTGGCGATAGAGGCAAAGATATTATCCATTAAGTTCTTGAGTTCGGTCACCTCGTTCAAGGTACGTTTGACCGATTCATACAACCGAGCGTTCTCGATAGCCACCGCTGCCTGATTAGCAAACGCAGTCAATAAGTTCTTCTGAGCATCGCTAAAAATGCCCGCCCGGATGCGGTTATCGGTATAGATCACCCCGGTAATCTGATCCTTGAACTTCATTGGAACGCACAAAATAGAACGCAGGTTATAAGCGATGATCGATTCATAATGACCAAAGCGTGGGTCTTCCTGGGCATTGGTGGTCACCACCGCCATACCGTCATTGAATACCCGATCGACGATCGTCTGGCTGATCATTTGCTCATGCGATTCGATCGATTCCATTTCCCAATTACGGGCAATGCGCGTCTCCAGTTTACCGCCAGGCTCTTTGAGCATCAAAAAACCGCGCTCTGCACCTGTCAGCCGAATGATGGTATCCATCACCGTGCGCAGCACTTCGTCCAGTTCGAGGGTCGAATTGACTAACTGACTGACATCCACCAATGCCAGCAGGTTCTTGTGATCGTCCTCCACCAGGGATATCTGGCGCATCAAACGGTTCATATTGGTGACCAGCGCGTTCACGCCCTGGACAAGGCGCGGAAATGTGCCGGCAGCCTGCCTCACAACTTCCTCGCGCAACTGCTCGACAAGCTGCTGCGTGATGGCAGCCTGGTGTTTCAAGTCAATCGTCAAAATCGTAGAAGGCGAATCAGAGCTCATACGCTATCAGACCTCGAATTTCTGCGCCAGAGTTTGCCTCCAGCCATTTATGACTTGATGCATTTTTACACGTCTGGAAACTCGGCGAATTTCTGCAGCCATCTGTTGCGCCGTCCAGGAATTCGCTGGTTTATTATTATAAATATAAGTGTGGTATTCGTACAACAACTTTTCAATCTGAGGTGCGGCTTCGGGCAGTGCAGCCTTTAGCGCTTTGGCGCGTTCAAAGGGCGTATCGCTGGGAACCACTGGCTTTCCTAATCGCATCAAAGCCATATTGATTTCCTGGTAGGCGCGACCGAGCACCGGCATCAGGGCATATGCTGCCCACTGCCGCAGGAAAGCCGGTGGTGTAAAGCCCAGCCAGCGGAAAAAACGCTCCAGGCGAACCGGCAGGGGTAGCCTTTCGCCTTGCACCGCCTTCTGCAGCCAACGGCGCAGGTGTGAACGAGGGTTGCGCATCCAGCGCATCAACATCAATCCTATCAAGAACAGATTGATGACCAACAGACCAATCAATTGACGCTGTTTTTGACGCTCTAGAAGCTCCGCTTCGAGACTGGCGCTGCTGTCAGGCGGCAGACGTTCTTCTAACTCCTGAGGAAGGTTGCGCTCCATGTTCAGCCGGTCTTCAGCGGAAAGTTCACTTTCTGAGTTTCTTATATCTTCAGGATAGGTTATGGGCAGCAATGAGACAGTAGGCTCGAACTCTGCCCAGCCGATCCCCGGGAAATAGACTTCAGGCCAGGCATGGGCATCTGATTGGCGAACTGCATATTGCGTCAACCCAATGATATTGCTCGGAACCGTATCGGGAGGCAAAAAAGTTGGCTGAGCTTCTAAAGGAACCGCATCGCCCTGGGCATAACCAACGACCCAACGCGCTGGAATCCCTGCAGCCCGCAATAAGATGACCTCAGCAGTGGCGTAATAATTGCAAAAACCCTTGCGGTAGTCGAACAAGAACCAATCGATGATCTCCTGATTCGCAGGCGGGATTTCGATTTCATCGACATATTCGATATTTTCACGTAAATACTGGGTGATCGCTTCTGCCTTGTCATAAGGATTATCATACGGCTGCGTCAATGCTTCAGCAAGCTGACGAACTCGAGGCGTAATCGTTTCGGGGAGCTGTAGATATCGCTCGATGACCCATGAAGGGTAATCTTCGCCTGCCTCGCGCAACTGCTTTTTAGAGGCAGAAATGACCGAGGCTTGCACTTCATAAACCTCACCTGACAAAACCACAGGATCAGCATTGATGGCGATCAAATCCTGAAGTCCTTCCGAGGCTGCCATCACCAGGAAGTCACCTTTACGGTTGACCCACTGAGGCTGAGCTGGCGTATAGAGCGTGCCCAGGGTAAGATTAGGTTTGAATTTCGCTGTAATCCAGATGCGACCCTCGATCGTGGGTAATTCTTGATTGGCGAATTCTGGATCAAATTCTATTGACTCGCTCTCGCTTGAAAACCATAAGCCGTCCTCGTAAATATCATAAGATCTCCCCCGCCAATAGTAACGCCCGCCTGTCTGGGGATAATTGGGAACTTCCACCCGCATCACGACCGCCTCAGAAATCGGTATGCCCCGCCCCAAGCTGCGTTGTTCATCATAGTACAATGGCGATATCCCTGCAGTTGTGCGTAATGAATCAAACATGAAACTCATCCGGTCTTTGAACCGCTCCCAGGGTCTTTCAACAGCGGCTTTGACATCCGAAAAGCCCCTCACTGCGGAAGTGAGCGCCGGGAAATTCCACATCGCCAGTACCACAACCAGGGAGATGATCACCGCCATTCGCCCGATTTCGATGTCAACATCGGGGGGGATATATGTGCGGGTCAATTCCCATCGGCGTTTCATGTGCAGGAAGGACAACCTTGCAACAATTGCCAACGCCAAAAAGAGGTAAAAACCCAGGCTCCAGGTTCGCCGGTCTACGGCATTATCGAAACCCTGAATAATGAACGCCGCCAGCCCGGCAGGTAATACCACGCGCCAGATATGCCCATAACGCACAACCTGGTAGGCTGCATACAGGCTCAATATCCAGAAGACCAATGCCATCGCTGACAAGAAAAGAATATTATCCGTCACCGGATTGCGAAGAACGATATCCATCACCACCTGGTAAAGACGGCTGCCCAGACGTACCAATCGCTCATCCCACTCGACTGCTTCTGTGACCAGCGCACCCAACTGCCACATCAAAACAAAAATACCAAAACAAAGTGATATCAGCAGCGAAGTCAGCCGGCGAAAAGCGCTCTTCCCAATCGCCAAGCCTGCGACTGCGCCCCAGAAAATGATGTTCAATACTATTCCAAGGTCTTCGGTCCATTCGGTTGCTGCCAACCGCCCCCCCGCCACCTCCAACAGAATCACCAGCAAAATTGCCGTGAACCAATCCCACCAGCGGTGATAAGGGGATACCGCCTCAGTGTTTGAGGTCACTTCCGAGCCGTTCATCCACAGTCTCCTGAAAAAATCGTGTCATAACGTTAAGAAATACCATTCATTATGTTCAGCAGGTTCAGTGTACCGCAAAAGGAGTGAACCGAGAAGTTTTGTCGTCAGCTCAGCTCTCCACTGGCGGGTGAGCCTTGCCGCCCTTTCCCAATTCCTTAGAGCGCTGGTAGGCTGCCCAAATCGCCCGCGAGATCGCCGTACGGAAACCTGCCTTTTCCAAATAATACAACGCTTCAGCAGATGTCCCGCCTGGCGATGTAACTTCATTGCGCAGCCGCGCCAGGTGCACCGGGTCGCTGCGCCGTTTGTAATAGTTTACAGACCCCAATAGGGTTTGCGTGACCAGTTGTTCTGCAATTCGGCGGGGAAAGCCCATGTGGACGCCCGCATCGACCAAGGCTTCCATGAACAAGAAAACGTACGCCGGTCCGGTGCCGGATAACGCCGTTGCCATATCCAGGTAATTTTCATCCTCCACAAAAATTTCTTCGCCCAGCGCTCCCAGAATCTGACGCGCCATTTCACTTTGCTCTGGCGTTACCGCTGGCGAAGATGTCCAAACCGTGATGCCTTCGCCAATCTGCGCTGGGGTATTGGGCATCGAGCGCACAACTTGCTGATGCTCCAGCACGCTCATGATCTTGGCTATGGGCGCGCCAGCCACAATGGAGAGCACCAATGCATCCGGGCGAATGTGTCCTTTCAACCCAGCAAGCACCCGATCCAAACGTTGCGGTTTAATCGAGAGCACCACAACATCCGTATCGTGCGCTGCTTGAGCATTATCGGTAAAAAACCTGATTCCATATGATCTTACCAACTGGTCGCCGCGCTCCTGCCGGGGTCCTGCAGCAATTAATGCCTCGGGCGGCGCTACCCGTGTGCGAATCAGACCTGCAATCATCGCTTCAGCCATCGCCCCTGGACCAATAAAGGAAATAGTTCGATTAGAAAACATCCTAAACACCTCTAACTTCTTGATGGGGTCGAAAAATACTGCAAAGCAAGTCGTAAACGCTCTTCCACTTGCTGCGGAGCATCGCGAGGGATAGACTGTAGCGCTGCCTGCGCCTCCACAACGCTGTAACCCAGCGCAGTCAATGCAGCCAGAACCTCCGAATCCACATCGGAAGCTGCGGTCATCCTCTCTAAGAAGCCTTCTGCCTTGACTTTGTCTTGCAGGTAAAGAAGGATTTTTTGCGCTGTCTTTTTGCCAACGCCGGGCGCTCGCATGAATAATTCCGCTTGCTCTTGAAAGACTGCTCGCCGGATAGTATCTGGAGTCATCACCGAAAGGATCGAAAGCGCCGATTTAGGTCCGATGCCGTCCACGCTGAGCAGAAGTTCGAAAAATTCTCTGCCTTCGACAGTTTCGAAACCAAATAGGGCTAACATATCCTGGCGCACCACCAAGTGGGTGTGCAGGTACACGGTTTCTCCCACCCGCACTTGCTCCCTGAAAGCGGTGGGAACGAAAACCTTCAGCCCAACGCCGCCAACTTCTACCACCAGGCTATCAGCGTTCACATGGCTCACCACGCCGCTTAAGCTCGCAATCATTCTGCACCTCCCGCATCTTTTTTGCTGCTGACTGAACGCCAACGGACGAAAATCGCCGTCGAAAGCAGCCTGCCAGCGCTGCGCTCTCGTATCGCCAGCTCGCCTGCCTCAAAGCTCCCGCCCAAGCCAGCCAGCATCTCCTGCACCAGGTTGAGCAAGCTGAGCGCCGAAGCGCGGATGGCGTATGCGGTAATCACCAAGAACTTCGGTTGTTCAGCCATCACGCCGCGACAGTCCGCCAGCAACGACGGGAGTTTTTCAAACGCCTCCCACACTTCCCCTTTAGGACCCCTGCCGAATTTCGGCGGGTCGAGGATTATGCCATGATAAACCTGCCCGCGGCGCTTCTCCCGTTGGACGAACTTCAGCGCATCATCGATGATCCAGCGTATCGGTCTATCCTGCAATCCTGACAGCGATTGATTTTCACGCCCCCATGCCACCGATTTCTTGGAGGCATCCACATGCGTTACCCGCGCTCCGGCTTGAACGGCGCACAGGCTTGCCAGCCCGGTGTAACCAAACAGGTTCAACACCTGCACCGACCCCATGGCAGCCTGCACCTGCCGGCTGATCCAATCCCAATGCGGCGCCTGCTCGGGAAAGACACCCAGATGGCGGGAATTAGTCAACTTTGCCCAAAATTTCAGATTTCTATATTTCATCTTCCATTCTGGTTCGACCTTGTTGCGCAGCTCCCAATGTCCGCCCATCTCCTCGTTCGTCGCCTGGAAGATTCCATCCGCCTGCTGCCATTCCTTTGCGCTAAAAGCCGGCTGCCACATCGCCTGCTGCTCCGGTCGAATGAACCGATAGGGACCAAACCGCTCCAGCCGCCGCCCATTGCCGCTATCCAAAAGTTCGTAATCCTGCCAGTCATCGCAAGTCTCTAGCGCCAGCGCAGTTGCCAAGGGTTACCTCCCCTCGCTCAGGGACCTCAGACGAGCGTTATTGAGGTGGCAGATGGCAATTGCCAGCGCATCGGCGGCATCATCCGGCTGCGGCGCCGTCGCCAGCCCCAGCAACGTCGCAACCATCTGCTGCACCTGACGCTTTTCCGCCCCTCCGTAGCCCGTCACCGCCTGTTTGACTTCCAGAGGGGTGTACTCAAAAACGGTTATGCCTGCCTCCGCCAGCGCCAGCAGCGCCACGCCGCGCGCCTGACCAACGCTCAATGCTGTGCGCACGTTTTTCTGAAAAAAAAGTTTCTCCACCGCGCCGCAATCGGGACGGTGGAGAACCAGTATATGCTTCAATTCGGTGAAGAGCCGCAATAACCGCTCAGACATCTCCAACTCGGGCGCAGTCAACACCACGCCGTAATCCACCACCTTCAGATCGCCATTCGCTTCTTCTCGCACCAACCCATAGCCGGTCGTCGCCGTCCCAGGGTCTATTCCAATTGCCAACATCCGCTCAGGCTTCTTCTAGCTGCGCCCAAATGGCATCCGAGACTTTCAGGTTATGGTACACGTTCTGCACATCATCCAGTTCTTCGAGCGTCTCGACCAGCTTGAGCACTTGCAGCGTCTCAGCCTCGCCCAGCTCGATCTCGTTGGTGGGCGCCATGCGCAGCCCGGCTTCTTCTGGCGTGATGCCGGCGGCATGCAGCCTTTGAGAGATGGAATGGAACGCCTCCACCGGCGCAATGATCTCCACTTCACCGTTATCGAAAGTCACATCATCGGCGCCAGCCTCTACCGCCAGTTCGAAGATTTCATCGGCATCACGCGATCCCAGCGGAAAGGTGAACCCGGCAATGCGATTGAACTGCCAGCTCACCGAACCGGCGTCTGCCATGCTGCCCCCGCCGCGCGAGAGCGCATGGCGGATATCCGCCACCGCCCGGTTGCGGTTATCGGTGACCGTCTCGATCATCAAAGCCACGCCATGCGGCGCGTACCCCTCGTAGTAAACCTGCTCCAGCGCCCCACCCTCTTTATTTTCGCCAGTGCCGCGCTTGATCGCCCGCTCGATGTTCTCCTTGGGCATGTTTTGCGCCCGGGCGCGGTCTATGGCAAGCTGCAGCCGTACGTTCGAGCTTGGGTCGCCGCCCCCGTCACGCGCCGCCAGCACGATCTCCCGCGCCAGCCGGGTGAACACCTGCCCCCGCTTGGCGTCGGCTGCGCCTTTCTTGCGCCTGATTGTTGCCCAATGTGAATGTCCTGACATGGTAAGACTCCTGCTATACACCAGTTGAAAATTGAGTGCCCGAATTATACCATGCCGCGTCGAGCTAATAATAATGATAGGCGCAATTTGCCCAGCCCGTTGTATAATTGTTTATCATTTTCTTATCTGGCGTAAATCTTGCATTCATCTGAAATGGAGTGAGTAGGGATGACAACTGAAGAGTTACAGCCTAAAGCCGTGGAAATGGGCATAGGGGGGCTGCCTGTACCAACGCCGCCGCCGCGGCGGCGCAAGGGCGACACCGCGCCTACCGGCATCGTGGTCGTCATTCCCGCATTCAATGAAGAGCGCTTTATCGGCTCTACGGTGCTCTTGACGCGCCGTTACGCTGGCGATGTGATTGTGGTAGATGACGGCTCCAGCGATCACACTGCCGAGCTGGCAGAAATCGCCGGCGCGACGGTCATCTGCCAGCCGCAAAATGCCGGCAAAGGCGCCGCCCTTTCGACGGGCATCCTGGCGGCGTTGCAGCTTGATCCCCAGGTGATTGCGCTGATGGATGCCGATTTTCAGCACCTGCCGGAGGAGCTGCCCCGCCTGATTGCGCCAATCCTGGCGGACAATGCGGATGTGGTCATCGGCTCTCGTTATCTGCAGCCGCTTTCCAAGGTGCCTTTCAGCCGCATCCTGGGGCACCGGCTGTTCAACTGGCTCACTTACCTGGCTTCGGGCGCCCCTGCCACCGATTCGCAGTCCGGCTTCCGCGCCTTCTCGGCTGCTGCGGCGAAAAAGCTTGCTTTTCACGCCGAAGGCTTTGCCGTCGAATCGGAGATGCAGTTCCTCATCCGTCAACATCAATTGCGGGTAACGGAGGTGCCCATCACCATCCAGTACCTCGACCCACCCAAGCGTTCGCTTTGGGTGCACGGTATGCGCGTACTCAACGGGCTTATCCGGCTGGTGGCGCAGTACCGCCCGCTGCTCTTCTTCGGCGCGCCCGGCGTGCTGCTGATAACTGCCGGGCTGGGCGGGGGGCTGTGGGTCGTGCAGCGCTTCAACGCCGTCCAGCAGCTTGCCACCGGCACCGCCTTGATCAGCGTGCTGCTGATCATCATCGGGCTGACTTTCTTTTCCACCGGCATCATCCTGCACTCTGTGCGCGCGTTGATAGTCGATCATTTTCGTTCCCGCAATATGCCGCGATGACTTCGCCGACTGCCAGCCTGGTCATCGTCAGTTACAACGGTTGGGAGGAGTTGCAGCGCTGCCTGGAATCCGTCTTCCAGGATGACGCCCCTCCGGCTGAGGTGATCGTGGTGGATAACGCCTCCAGCGATGGCAGTCCGCTGCGCATCCGCCAGCATTTCCCCCAGGTCATCCTGATCGAAGCGCCCGAGAACCTGGGCTTTGCCGCCGGCTGCAACCTGGGAGCTGCCCATGCCCGCGGCAATTACCTGGCGTTCCTCAACCCCGATACCATCGTCGCCCGCGGTTGGCTGCGCGCGCTGCTGGATGCGCTGGAAAATGACCCCTCCGCCGGGCTGGCGACCTCCAAAATTCTGCTGCTCGACCAGCCCAACCGCCTGAACACTTGCGGCAACCAGATTCATCTCACGGGCATCACGCTGTGCCGCGGCATCAACCACCCGGCGCATTCGTTCGACCGCCTGGAGCCGGTCAATGCGGTCTCCGGCGCTGCCTTTATGATTCGCAGCGACCTCTTTCACCGGCTGGGCGGCTTCGACGAGGACCTTTTCCTTTACATGGAAGACGCCGATCTTTCGCTGCGCGCCCGCCTGGCGGGTTATCGCTGCCTGTACGCGCCAGGTTCACAGGTTTATCATGATTACCGCCTTTCTTTTGGTCCCCGCAAGACTTTCTACCAGGAACGTAACCGTTATGCCATGCTGCTCAAAGCCTTTCGCTGGCGCACGCTTTTCCTGCTGGCGCCAGCCTTGCTGCTGGCGGAGGCAATCACCTGGGGCTTCACCCTGCTGTACGAGCCTGCCCGGCTGGGCAACAAGCTGGAGGCATACCGCTGGCTGTGGCGCAACCGCCGCCGCCTGCTCGACCGCCGCCGCTCCGCTCAAAAGCTGCGCCGCGTCCCCGACCGCCCGCTGCTGCTGCGCTCCACCGCCTGGCTCGATTTCCGCCAGGCAGTGGATGGCTTGCTCCCGCGCCTGGCAGAGGCAATCTTCAATCCGCTCTTTGGGCTGCACAAGCTGCTGCTTGGCGTGGTGGTGTGGTGGTAATATGAAAATCTGCCTGGTGTGCTCTCACGGCGGGCACTTTACAGAGACGCTACAAATCCTGGAAGCCTTTGCCGGTCACGATATCTTCTTTGCAACCTACTACAGCTCGCGTTCTAAGGATGTCGAGCAGATTGCCCGCGCTTACTTTACCGAAAACATCGGTTATCATGTGGTGCGAATGATCAAAGCTTTCTTCTGGGCATTTTTGATTTTATGGAAGGAAAAACCGCAGGTAATCGTCAGCCTTGGCTCTGAGATTGCAGTGCCTTTCTTTTATTGGGGATGGCTGCTGCGCATTCATACCATTTATATCGAATCCTGGTGCCGCGTCGAGACGCTCTCCTTGACCGGCAAGCTGGTTTACCCGGTGGCGGAGGTTTTTCTCGTGCAATGGCAGCAACTCTTGAAAGCCTGCGGCAAAAAAGCGCGATATGTTGGGGCGGTGATATGATTCTGGTGACCGTAGGCACCCATCCTCAAGGCTTCGAGCGGCTGGTACGCGCTGCCGATGAGCTTGCAGCCCGCCTGGAAGAGGAGATGGTGATTCAATATGGCAGCTCATCGTATCTTCCAAGATTTGCCGCCCGCAGCTTTGATTTTACTTCCAGCGAGGAAATGAAACGATTGATGAAACAAGCCCGCATCATCATATCTCATGCGGCTGCTGGAACAATCATAACAGCACTGTTATTGGAAAAACCATTGATACTCGTGCCTAGATCAAAAAAATACAAAGAAAGCCTTGATGATCATCAAATACAACTGACCAGTATTCTTCATGATGAGAACCGCGCTATAAAAATACTTGATCCTCAAATTGAAACATTGTCCAATGCTATAAGAATTATTCCAGAACTCTCTATTCAACCTAGAAAGCCAAATTCGCTACTTTTTTATATACGCCAAAAGCTAATCGATTGGGAAAAAAGATAACAATGCGAATATGTATGATTATTTCAGTCCCTTTACCCCCTAGTGAGGGGATAGGGTATTATGCATGGAATTTGTCAAAGTATTTGGTGTCCAAAGGACATACCGTTCATATCTTAACCCGTGGAACATTGGCTAAACCAGAACAATCTATTATCGAAGGAATAACCACATGGAAGGTACCCTTTTTACCATTGTATCCATTCCACGTTTCTATTCATGGCGTTTTTGTCAATCGTTGGATGCAATTTATGCACAAGCAGCTGGATCTGCTGCACTTACACACCCCGCTCGTGCCATTGCCTAATTCCACACTGCCCAAATTAGTGACCGTTCACTCATTGGTAAAAGTAGATACTTCACCAATCAAGGTAAAAAATATTCAAAACTTGTTAGTGAAATTACAAGCGCCATTTAGCGCTCTCGTTGAATACAATGTCATTAGGCGTGCAGATCGAATAGCCGCAGTTTCAGAAACAATTGGACAAGAATTATCAATATATAAAGTGGGTTTCAATAAAATTGACATACTTCATAATGGAGTTGATATTTCTTTCTTCTCACCCGATCGAACAATAACCATTCAGGGTAATTTTTTCAATGAGCCTTACATTTTGTCAGTGGGAAGGTTATCCCCTCCGAAGGGGATCGAAGACTTGATCCCCTGTGCAATAAAAGTTATACAAGGATTTCCAAATTTAAAATTTTTGATTGCTGGCTCTGGACCTCAGGAAAGCGCTTTGCGACAAGCAATAAATTCTCAAGGGTTACAAAACCATGTGATCTTACTCGGGCATATAAGTGATAGGGAAGTTTTATATTCCCTCTATCGCAAAGCAGCGATGTTTGTTCTACCCTCGCATCACGAAGGCTTACCTACTGTGCTTCTTGAGGCAATGGCTTGTGGTTGCCCAGTGGTATCAACCGCCGTTTCTGGCGCTGTGGAAATTATCTCCAATGGCGTAAATGGTTTGTTAGTACCGCCAAAACAGCCTGATGCGCTTGCTAAGGCTATTTTGCAATTGTTACATGACCCTCTACTTTCGAGAAATCTAGGAATTTCTGCAAGCAAGACCATTGAGGCAAAGTTTTCATGGGAGACCATCGGTGAAAACTATATATCCGCCTACAACTCTATTCTAAGCGCAAGAGGCGTAAATGCAGCCGGATAAAATATTACTAATTTCGCAAGGGCTTTCTCAAGGGAATAAGAATTTACAACCCTGGCGTTATCTTATTGAATTAGCAAATGGCTTAAAAACCAACGGCATATCTGTCTCGTTTATTAGTGATGTCAAACTGCCTGATATAGATGGTTTACCCTTTGATGACTATATTATTATTAATACAAGAGGTTTTCGACGTTTCTTGTGGCATCGTTATGTAAATATGTTTATCGAAGAACAAAAACCTTTTCTGGCGATATGGAATATAGGTCTTACAAGTTTTTTTCAGCCTCATTGGGCGTATAATTCAAATTGTCCATCAATCGCTATTTTTACTAGCCCCATTTATAAAACGAGGGAATTACTCAAAATTAACCTTCTAAAGTTAATACATGGTTGGAAAATCAGCCTCATTCATATTATAGGTAGTCTGATTCCAAAATATATCATCAGCAAAAAAATACAACAAGCACCATTCTTATACTGGGTTACCCAAACGAATACTCTGGCTGGTCAGTTATTAGAACATGGGCTCTCGCCAGACAAATTACGCATTATTGCACCAGGTATTGACCCAATATGGAATACTAAGGCAAATGTAATGAACTACGAAATCCGAAAGAGAATGGGATTTTCAGATGATGACATTGTGATCACTTACTTCGGATCCACAACACCCCTGCGCGGCTTTCCTTTACTTCTTGATGCGTTTAAATTTGCGATCGTCGAACAACCCCGCTTACGGTTATTCGTCATTGACAGAACAATAAACCACAATGTTAATGATCTAATAAAGCGTAATCCTTATCGTGACCGGATTTTTCTTTTATCATCCTGGCTTTCACCACATGAATTAGCCTCACATGTGGCAATCTCTGATCTGGTAGCTCTTCCGTTTGAGCTGTTACCCTCTGATGCACCCCTCAGTGTTTTGGAAGCCCGCAGTTTAGGAATTCCTTTAGTAATCACAAGCATTGCCTGTTTACCTGAGTTGGGAGGCAAACACGCATTCATTGCAGAGCCATCAAACCCTACATCGCTAGCCAGAACTTTGCTTACAGCAGCACAATGCGATTTAGGCAATAAAAGCAGTTTGAGTGAATTACGTAATTGGAACCAGGTAACCGAAGATTGGCTGAGTCTCATAAGGTGCATATGAAACATAGCCAAATGAATTCGCGTTTTCTTTACATTGCTGGCTGTGATGGAACAGGAAAAACAACACTTTGCGAGAAACTTGTTGGTGAACTGGCAACCAAGGGCTACAAAGTGAAAAAATTATGGTTAAGGTTTCCTTTTTTCCTAAGCCTTCCTTTTCTGGTCTATGCCCGATGGAAAGGTCTTTCCAAGCGCGAGGAGTTTACCGGAGTAAGTTATGGTTACTGGGATTTCCGAAATTCTTTTGTAATGCGCCGGATATTCCCTTGGATATGGCTAACAGATGCTGCCCTGGCAGCGTTAATCAAGGTGTACTTACCGCTTCTCTTTGGAAAAACCATCATCTGTGAACGCTTTACGTTGGATATGCTGGCTGATTTAAGCGTAGCTTGCGACGATCCTGGATTATTTGACAAGTCAATTGGCTGGGCTTTTAAACACCTCCTTCCACGCGGCGCAAGAATTATCATTTTAGACATGGACAAGGCTCTCATCTACGAAAGACGACCGAGTTTGAGATATGATCGGCAATTAGATGTTCGCCTTTTAACCTATAGAATAATGGCACAATCATTCCAGATAAAAATGATATCAAACAACACTCCACTGTCGAAAACTTATAGTATTGTGAGAAGCTTTTTGCTTGGAAAATAAGAATTCACATGAATAAATATGCAAGAGCTTTTGGCGTGAATAAATTATTAAGGCAATTATTAAAAAATCCATTCTTTGGATTTTTTATACATTGGTTATTCCAAGGAATTCTGAATATGGATAAAACTGAGAGAGTGTTCAAATTGTCAATTGACATAATCCTGACTTGGATTATTGGAATTCTCCTTCAACCATGGTTGAACATCTTTTCGTATGTATTAGGATTTTGGGTAGCCCATTCCTTGAACTTTATATTCAATGCTCAAATTTGGACACTACTGAGAATATATGGATATACCTATATTACTTATGAAAAGTATCATACTTACATAAACGATATTCGAGTAAGAATCTCAAACGAAGGCAGTATATCAGAAGCTTACGCTATTGGAAGTTTAGCAAGAAATGAACCTTGGCACCCTTATACAGATTTCGATATAAGACTAATACGGAAGAAAGGTCTTCATAATGGGATAAGAAGCTGCTTATTTACTTTAATTGAAAGAAGTCGTGCACTTTTTGCAAAATTCCCCCTTGATATTTATCTCCTAGATGACAAGAATCATTTGAAGGATATCAATCAAGATGAAGAACCGTACTGTTTGAAATAATTTCATTCCTCGAAACCATTGGTGTATAAAAATGCCCTTTATACGATTCAGTATTTCTTCAAAAAAAGAAATTTCTTTATTTTCTCAATCCGCTTTTTTCTTGTTGAACACAATTTCAATTTCAGTCTATGGCGCCTTATTTTGGTGGATATTAAGTCAATTCTATACATCCGAACAGGTTGGCATCTTTGTTTTACTCATTTCAATAACACAACTCATAACCACTCTCAGTCAATTCGGATTCACTTTCAGCATTACCCGATATCTTCCCGAAGTTGAAGATAAACGGAATTTTATTAATTTCACCTGGACACTTGCCTTTTCAATAATGTTGATTTTGGTTTTTTTGTTCTTTTTGGGGGGCAGAAACATTTATCCTATCTTGGAACAATTAAGCGATGATATATTCCTATCAATAGATTTTATTCTTTTAGCTGCCTCAATAATGACAATGCAGCTCATTTACCCTGTATTAGTTGCGACGCGCGGAGGAGCTTCACTTCTAGTTATGAATATTATTGCTGGGTCCCTTAGAATAATTATCGTAACTTTGGTTCTAAGGAATAGTTCCCTTTCAGCTCTGTTATTGTCCTATTGGTTACCTAATGCTATCGCCTCAATATATGCAATATTTGTGGCTATACCCAGGTTAATTCCCAACTTCTTCTTCAGACCCAACATACGATTTGAACATTGGAATTTAATAAAAAATTACACATTTGGCAGCGTCATTGGCAATCTACTGCATGATTTACCGTTTCAAATTATGCCTCAGATGATTGCTGTAAATTTAGGACTTTCAGATACTGCTTACTTTTTCATCGCCTGGAATATATATGGCATCCTTATAATGGTTAGTTCTGCCATCTCACTTTCACTATTAGTCGAAGGAATACATAATCAACATAAACTTCGCAACTTAACTTCTAATGCGCTATTAGCAACCTTGATAATCAACTTTATGCTTGCTGGAACAATCATTCTTTTGTCTAAGCCTATCTTATATTTGTTTGGCAATGATTATGCAGCTAACGGTGAAAATTTGCTAAAATACCTTGCTTTATCTGTAATACCCGCGGGCATTTTGAATGTAAAAATAGCAAATCTACGAATACAGGAGGCTATTGGTAAGGTTGTTTTAGCTTATTTCATAATATGCTTTGTTAGTATAGGATTGGGAAATTGGTCATTTACAAATGCTCGATTAGAATCGTTTGGTTTGATTTGGATATTAGCACAATCCTGCTCATTATTATTTGTAATATTTTCAAATACGCAAAAGAGAGAATATAATGCCCAAAATCGTTCTAGTACATCCCTTTGACCCATATCATCCTGATCAGGGTGGAGGGATTCGATATATGCAAAATTTGTTAAAAATAGCCATGAAACGTGGATATGAGACTATTGTTATTGGCATCGAGAAAGAAAGTCATTCATCAACTGAAGGCGGCATTCGTTTCATTCCACTAGTAAATATTCAGAACTATCGATTAGAAAGAATAATTCCTCTTTGGTTATTTTTCTTAATTAAACTTTACATTTCTATTGTGTTTTTAGATTTACCTAAAGATGCTATCGTTATTTCTCATCGTATGGATTGCTTGTTAGCCTTTGTGATATTCAAAAATAAAAATCCGAAATTCTTAATCTCCGCTGCTCCTGGATATTATTTGCGAACCAAATACCCTGTTTTTTATCGTTATTTTGGATGGCTATATCAACTTGTTGAAACAATATGCATAAAGAATACAAAATGCATATTTCCTACAGATTTTAGGACAAAGTCATATTATCTAAAGAAATATCCTAAAGCCAACATTACGGAACCCATCCCGTCGCCAATTGATCTTGAATTATTTCGTCCAATTCCCAGACATCTAGCGAAAGAAAAAGTCGGTTTACCCCTGCATAATCAAATACTTTTATTTGTAGGAAGAATGGTTGAAGTCAAGAATTTACCAATACTTCTGGATGCCTTTAGGAAAATAGAAAAATTCTCAGATAGAATTATATTGGTGTTGATTGGTCATGGGGAGGATTACTTTAAAATCAAAGAGTTAGCGGATAGAACTTGTAGAAATACACTCTTTTTAGGAGCGATATCTCCAGATCAAATGCCATATTATTACTCAGCAGCGAATGCATTAGTACTGTGTTCAAAAGAAGAAGGAAGCCCTACTGTAGTAAAAGAGGCTTTGGCATGTGGAATACCAGTCATAAGCACGGATGTTGGCGATGTAAATAGAATTATTTCATCACCGATTCTAGGAAAAATTGTAGAAAATGATTCAGATTCGCTAAAAGAAGGAATACTATCCGTCCTAACTTTTGACGAAAATATTGAACAATCCAATTTTCGGCGTAAATCGGTTGAAAAGTACAATGTTGAAATTATTGGGGAGACATTGTTCGAGAAGATTAATAAATCACTTCTTGCTCTTGAATGACAGAAAATATCTAGAATGATGCATAATCTTACTTTGAAACAATTACTTTTTGTAGTCACTGCCTGGATCTTGACGCTTGTCCTGGGATTTCTTCTAATCAATCTAAAAACGACGAATGTTTATCAGTTATCTCCATACGAGGGGTTAGATACTCCGTTTTGGGTTTTATTTACCACGTCTGTTTTATTACATTCTTATTATCCAATAAAGGATTCTTTAGCGATTCGTAAAAATGAGCCGTCTATATATGCATATTTGGGTGTATTAGGCATTGCAATTAATGTAACGCTTATCATCTTATTACCTTTCAGTCGCGGCTATTTTTCATTACGAGCTGATATCGGCGTTCATATACGAGTTTCTCAAGATATTGTTATAAACGAAATCATAAATAAAGATAATTTCTATCCAGCTTTATATGGATTTTTTCATTTCATTCAAGCATATACAGGAGTAAAAGTTCGCGATATCTGGTTGCTTGGCAGTGTTGTTTCTTATTTTTTTTACATTGGAAGCGCTTATATTATTGGCAGTCGGTTTTTCAAAATACGACGTTACGGAATCTGGTTAAGTTTATGTGCTGCAACGCCGGCTGCCGGGGGATACTGGACACCTTTATCTCCGTCGAGTTTTTCAGTCCATTTGTTCTTTTTTTTATTTTTTATTTACATGTCCAGCCGAGAAAGTACATCCATTAACTACCGGATTATCCTGTTAATGCTCGTAATTTTATATCCTTACATTCACCCGCTAACCTCTATCATTTGTGTTGTATTTATTACGCTTTTTGAAACTTTTAGATGGATCTTGAAAACTAAATTATTCAATGAAATTGACTATCTGAACTTTTCGCCCAGTCTATTGCTAATCATTTCGTGGTTTCTATGGTTCACTAATTTTTCTGTATTCGCATTTTCTGTCATGTATATGTCAAATTGGTTTGTGGGGGAGGCAACTAATCAATTAGGTCAAATTACCTCATTGATTGAAAAAACCTCTTACTCAATTTACGAAAGCGCCTTATTAATTTTCAAACAAGCGAATGGAGTATTGATATACCTCCTAATCTCACTGTCAAGTTCATTGGTTTTATTATTTATATGGAATCGCAAAAAGACCGGCAATATACCTATCATCATTGTTGGTTCAATCACCTTAGCGATCATAGCATCAAGCATAAGTGTACTCGTCAGTTTGGTAGGTCCATTTGGCAACTTAGATTTCTATCGCTTCACAAGGTATCTATTGCCCTGGTCCACACTAGGATTAATTTCGGTCCCACTACTGCTCGTCCATCATGGCAAGAATAACAATTTTTCGATATTTTTGCTCATGACGGCTAATTCTTTTTTAGTAGCGCTAGGCAGCCTGGCAATGCATCCTTCCCCTTATGTTCTAAACATGAATGATCAACTTACCGAGCAAGAAGTCCAGTGCATGAGATGGGTATTCCAACAACCCTCAAATAGGGATATCGTAGGAATTTCTCAATTGTTCAATCTGGCACTAATATCTGAAGGTCCCAGTGTTGCCAGGATGACCAGTGGTTTACGAGTAAGAATTCCAGATCACTTTGGTTTCCCATTTTATACAAAAATAGCTGATAGTTATCCAAATCCATTTTTTCTTTTAATTACAGAACATAATAAAAAGATGTATCTTGAGTTGTACTCGATGGCTGGCAGATTTAATCCACAAGATTTCATTCGATTGGAAAACGATTTATCTGTTATGGCGATTTATTCAAATAATCAATGCTCAATTTGGTCAACGGCTATGAAAGCAAAAAATAACAGAAGATAAAATCATGAAAATTGCCATCTCATCCTTAACTGTTAAATTATATCGATTAGAGGTAAAGAATATCAGATTACGAGCTTAGTAATCATGGTAAACAATTCGCCTCGCAATTTACGCGAGAAAAAATGATCTCAAGTACTATGAATTTTGATCAGACCATAGTAAATAATTGAAGTCTATGAATAAAAAAACCAGTTATCTTGATCTGTTTCTATTTATACTTATTTTGGGTTTACATTTCTCATCTTCAATTCTTGATATCAAAGCGCTAAAAATATTACTGGGTTTATTCATCGTAATGTTCTTACCGGGTTATATCTTCGTCAAGCTAATTTTTGATAAGCTGAGAATTAGTGAAATTGTCATTTTTAGCTTTACTGTAAGCTTTTTATTAATATCTATAATAAGCATACTTCTCAATAATATTCCTCATGGTCTTTCAGAAAAATTCATCTATCTATCAGGTTATGGACTATGTTTCATTCTTTTTATAATTTATCGGTTATTTAAACCCTATTCATATCTCTTTCCACAATTAAATACAATTAAGAATTCAATCAGGATATGGCTATTGATTCCCATTACTTCTGTGATTTTATTGGGTTTCGTTATCACCGAAAAACAGGATCCTAATGAATATATAGAATTTTTTCTTGTCGGTAATCCCACTTACGATGCTTTTTCTTCTCCAACAACTCTAAACTTTCAAATCAAAGTGGTAAATCACTATCAGCGTCAAAAGGAATTTCAGATTAATACAATTGTTGACGAAAAAGACATCGTCAAGGAAGATAAACTTCTCGTACAGAAACTAGATGAAATTTTATACCAAATCAAAATTGACACTGACACAATAAAACATCACTCTAAAATTTTTCTTGCTCTAATTGATCTTGAAACCGGAGAAGAAATTGGCAGACTTTCATACCCGATAAAGTAAATGGTGAGCCAGACGCTTTCAAATTGCTCATGGAATTCCAATCATCGAATATTATCAGTGAAATGAGGCTACTTGCCTTACTCTCATCACCAAGACTTGATATTGAACATATCTATAATCTTCTGGCTGATTTTAAACCCGATATACAAACTCTTTATGAATTAATCCTCCATCATGAATTACTTTTATTGGTATATCCCCGTCTGAAACACATTACTGAATTCATAGAAATTCCAGATATAGGAAAATGGCGAGAAACTTTTCTAAGACGGTCTCGAAATAACCTGGAACAATTGAGCTTTTATCTTTTCTGTTCAGATGTTTTGACGAAAAATAGGGTACCTTTCATTTCTTACAAGGGACCTGTCTTATCTGTTCAGGCGTATAATAATGACTCTTTTCGCTCATTCACAGATATTGATTTATTGATCCAGCCCGATGATTTTCCTCGTGTTTATGACATTTTGATAAAAGAAGGATTTACACCTGAATTCTTGCTCTCTCAAAGACAAATATTGTTTCTTGTAAAAGGCAATTCAGAATTCAAGTTTTTGAGAAAGGGTTTCTGTTTGGAAATTCACTGGTCAGTGGATGAACGGGAATATATTTATCCTATTCCTTCAAATTACTTCTGGAATAATGCCAACACAACTCTTCTGTTTAACCGAACTCTATTAACCCTTTCTATTGAAGATACTTTCCTTTTTTTATGCATTCACGGCAGCAAACATAGATGGAGTTCTATGAAGTGGGCTGTTGATCTTGCTCACTTAAGTTACAGCCTCAGCGGTAATCAATGGCAAAACTTATATGAGTTAGGGAAGAAATGGGGTTTCTTATATAACCTCTCGATAGGCGGAATACTAGCTAATGCCTTAGGTGGTCGTGCCTTCAGCAATTATCCATTAGTTCAACAACCGGACCATTCACTTTCAAAACTTGTTGATGTTGTAATTGAGGCTTGGCAAAGTATGCAACCTATTGAAAGTTATTGGACAAATGTTATCTTCTATCTTCGGAGTCGAGAACGATTCAAACATCGCTTACTATACTTACTCATGAAAGCTGTAAACTTCAAGAAAGAAGACTGGTTGGCTTTCCCTTTGCCCTATCAACTGAAATTTTTATATGCTATTTATCGTCCAATTCGCATTCTTGCTATTTTTGGTCTTCCGTTTTTCAGAAAAAGCTGATTGGACAGGGGCACAAGAACAATATGAGTGCTAATTCATGAAAAACGGATATCCGCAAATCCCCCTCTCGCATTTGATATAATCACTCCATGCCCTGCCTCGATTCGCAGCGCCTGCAGCGATACCGCCTCGCCGCCTTCTGCACACAGCCCGGTCAGCGCCTCCACAGCAAAGAAGAGGCAATCGCCTGGGTGAACCGGCTGGGCTTCGTCTTCTTTTGGCCAATCAAGAACGTCTTGCTGCCCAGCCTGTGGGAAGCCGTGGCAGGCGACCGCCCCGTCGCCGACGCCCATGATGACCCGGGGCATATCACCTGGGGATGGAAGGATGAACTGCTCGGCAAGCGCGCCTGGTATTACGCCAAGGTGCTCCGCAAGCGCGCGACCATGATCTCCTTCGAACTGGCGCCGTACTTCTACGCCCTTTCGGAAAACTATGGCTCGCCGGAGGAGGACTACCTCACCCTCTACGAACAGGGCAGGCTCACGCTGGAGGCAAAGCAGGTGTACGAAGCCGTCCTCGACCATGGTCCCCTAGATACCATCGCCCTGCGCAAGGCAGCCCGCATGACCAGCCAGGAGAGCGACGCCCGCTTCAACAAGGCGCTCACCGACCTGCAGGCAGACTTCAAAATCGTCCCCATCGGCGTCGCCCAGGTGGGCGCCTGGAACTACGCCTTTATCTACGACATTGCCCTGCGCTACTACCCCGAACTGCTCGACCTGGAACACACCATCAGCGAACGGCAAGCCCGCCAGCGGCTGGCGCGCGCCTACTTGCACATCGTGGGCGCCGCCCAGCGCGCCGATGTCGCCAAGCTGTTCGGCTGGCGTCCGCAGCAGGTCGAGACGGCGCTCAAAAGCCTAGTCAGCGAAGGCAGCCTGGTTGGCGGTCTGGAGCTGGAAGGCAAGCCGGGGGAATGGTTTGCCATCCCAGAATTGACCTGAACCTATCCCGCTCATGAACATTGCCGCCAACTACCCGCACCTCGCCCTGGTCGCCGCCGCCGATTGGAGCTGCAACCCCAAGAAACGCTGGCTGGCGCTGGCGACGCGGCAGGAAGATGGAAAATGGCAGGCGGCTGCGCCTGTTCAGGTCACCGAACCCCGTTCGCTGCTGGCTGATCTGGCTTCGCTCACCCCGCAGCCTGGCGCGTGGCTGCTTGGTTTTGACTTTCCCATCGGCATCCCAGCCCGCTACGCTGAGCGCGCCGGCGTGTGTTCCTTTCTGGAATGGCTGCTTCATCTAGGTCAGGGAGTATGGAGCGACTTCTTTCAGCCTGCCAGGCATCCCGGCGAAGTCTCGCTGCGCCGACCCTTCTACCCCGCCCGCCATGGAGCCAGCCAACGCAGCCACCTGACTTCCGGGCTGGGGCTGGCTTGGGAGGACCTTTATCGCCAATGCGACCTGGGCAAGGGCAAGCGTCCAACGGCAGCGGCGCTCTTTTGGACGCTGGGCGCCAGGCAGGTGGGCAAGGCGGCAATGCACGGCTGGCAGCACGTCATCCAGCCAGGGCTGCGCTGCCAGGCGCCGGCGGTGACGCTTTGGCCCTTTTCCGGCGCGCTGCACAACCTGCTTCAGCCCGCAACAGGGGTCATTGCTGAGATTTACCCGGCAGAATACTACCGCATGCTGGGCGTTGCCGCAGGCAAGCGGAAAATCGAGCGGCGCAGATTGAATGCAGCCAGGCTCTTTAGCTATGCGCAAAAGCTGGAACTGGCGCTGGATGCCTCGCTTGGCGATCAGATTGAGCGCGGGTTTCCCGATCATCAGGGCGGCGATGACGCCTTCGATGCCATTATCGGGCTGTTCGGGATGCTGGCGGCGCTCAGACAGGAACCTGCTTTGCCAGAACCAGAGGATAAGCTCATCAGGGAGATCGAGGGTTGGATTTTAGGACAAGAGATTTGAGAACAACGAGCGGCAAACGAGGCAACATGACAACCGACAAAACTGCGTTGATCACCGGAGCATCCAGCGGCTTGGGCGAGGCGTTTGCCCGCCGGTTGGCTGCCGAAGGCTACCACCTCATCCTGACCGCCCGCCGGAGCAACCGCCTGGCTGCCCTGGCAGATGAGTTGACCCGGCAGCACGGCGTTGCCTGCCAGGTGATCGCCGCAGATCTCGCCCAAGAAGAGCAACTCGCCCGCCTCGAAAGCCTGGTTGCGCAAGGTCCGCCGTTGAGTTTGCTGATTAATAACGCCGGTTTTGGAATCAAAAACAGGTTTTCCGATGGCGACCTGTCAAAACACCTGGCGATGATTCAGTTGCACGTGACCGCCGCGGTGCGCCTGACGCATGCCGCTCTGCCTGCCATGCTTGCCCGCCGTCAGGGCGCGGTCATCAACGTCGCCTCGATGGCGGCTTTCGTCCCTTTCCACAGCACCACCTACGCCGCCACCAAGGCTTACCTGGTCGCCTTTTCAGAGGGTCTTGCCAGCGAAGTCATGCCGGCTGGCGTGACAGTTCAGGCGCTCTGCCCGGGGTTCTTCTACTCCGAGTTTCACGAAACGCCAGAGATGACCGGTTTCAAGCGTTCGGTCATCCCATCGCTGCTCTGGCTGAAACCTGAGGCTATCGTGCACGAATCGCTGCGAGCGCTAGAACGACGGCGTGTGATCTGCATCCCTGGTGTACAATATAAATTAATTGCAGTGTTTGCTCAGAGTCCGCTCACCCGCAGCCTGATAGCGCATTTTGCCCGCGCCAGATTTTTCCGCAAGTTCTAGGTGTCACCAGGAAGATGTTTGCCCCGTTACACGACCATGACCGTATCATCACCATCGAGCGCCACATTCTCGAGGCGCAGCGTCTTCACCCCGAAGCCACCGGCGTGCTGACCAGCCTGCTTTATGACCTTGCGCTGGCAGGCAAGTTCATCGCCAGCCGAACCACGCGGGCGGGGCTGGCAGAGATTCTCGGCAGCGCTCAGGAAACCAACATCCAGGGTGAGGAGGTGATGCGCCTCGACCGCCTGGCGGACCGCACCATTTACCGCCTGAACGACCATACTGGTCGTCTGGCTGTGATGGCGTCTGAAGAACATGCCCACCCCTTGCCCATCCCGGAGAAGTACCCCACCGGTCGCTACGTCCTCCTTTTTGATCCATTAGATGGCTCATCCAACATCGACTACAATGCCTCTATTGGCACCATTTTCTCGATTTACCGCCGCAAAACCGCTTCTGGTCCAGGTACTTTGGAAGATTGCCTTCAGCCTGGCAGAGATCAAGTTGCCGCTGGTTACCTCATCTACGGCTCTTCAACCATGCTGGTGTACACCACTGGAGATGGCGTTCACGGCTTTACGCTGGACACCACGATTGGTGAATTCTTGCTGTCTCATCCAAACATCCGCATCCCAGATCCCCCTCGTTATTACAGCATCAACCAGGGCTACGAGCAATATTGGAGCCGCGGTGTACGCCGATTCATCCACGAGCTGCAAGGGCTCGAACCACCCGGCAAGCCGCTTTCTTTGCGCTATATTGGCTCGTTGGTGGGCGATTTTCACCGTAATCTGCTGGCTGGCGGCATCTATTGCTATCCGGCGGATCATCGCCATCCATCCCAGGCAGGCGGCAAGCTGCGCCTGCTGTATGAAGCCGCCCCATTGGCTTTCATTGCCGAGCAGGCGGGAGGCTACGCTTCGGATGGACGCCGCCGTATTTTGGATATTACGCCTACTTCCTTGCACCAGCGGACCCCGCTGTTCATCGGCAACCGAAGCCTGGTCGAAAGAGCGGAAGCCTGCCTGCGCTGGGAACAAGAGGGAGAAACAGCATGAGAGAGAACCTGATCGAATTAGTGACCTTGTTGAGCATTCCCTTCCTGGTCATCGTTGCCCTGGTTGTGTGGGTGCTCACCTTTTTGGCTTTTAGAAAACGCCTTAAGAATGCGGCAGGCAACAGAACCCTGACCCTGGCTGAGACGCTCAAATATGCCTTGGCGCCGCTGCTAGCGATTGGAATTGGCGTTTTTGAGCTGCTCTACGCCATCTTTCGAAAGTTTGCGTTCATCTTTATCATCCTCCTCTTTCCTGTTTGGGGTTTTCTGCTGGTTTTGTTCTTACTCTGGCTGGTTTTGCCTGAACTCATCGACCGGTTGATCAGGAACATGGGCGTTTGGGGAGAAAAGATCATGAGTTCCATCGAACACTTTCCCGAGCGCACCCGCCAACGCCTGGCAGCTTCGCGGGCGCTCTTGCTGGGAGACATGATGATCTTCCTGACCAACTCGCCCTTGAACCGACTGATCACCTCCCGCAAAGCCATCCAGGGACTGGAAATCCTTGGCTTGCAGCCCAAGGCAGTGTCAATCCTGAAGAGCGCCGCCCTTGACCCAACCAAACCGCTTCAAGTTCGCCAGAATGCCATCACCAGCCTGGGGCGCATGGGCTGTAAAGATGACCTGCTCGATATCGCCCGAAACCACCAGATCGAACCCTCCATTGCCTATGCCATCCCTGCCTGGCTCAAGGACAACCACCATATCCCTGAATATCTGACAGCTTGGCGTCTTATTGGACGGAACAAAGACCCAAGAGTGCGCCTGGAAGCCGCCCGCAAGCTCCATCTGGAAGGCATTACCCCTGAAGCCTACCGCATCCTGATCAGCCTGGCGCAGGACCAGACAATCGAAGAAGCGGTCCGCATCCAGGCAGTGGATGAACTGGGGTACATTTCCCAGGCGACTGGCGACACCAGGGAACTCAGCGCCATGCTGCTGCCGGGCACGCCTCCCCGCCTGCAAATTGCGGCGGCTGAGGCGTTTGCCAGGATGAGGGGACAACCCGCGGATATGGATAGAATTCTCGCCTTCATCGATACCAACCAGCCTATACCGGTCAGGCAGCATGCCATCCAGGCGCTGGGGAGGCTGAGTCAACGATACCCGCTGACGATGATCAGCAAGAACCGCAACCTGACGCCAGACGAACGCCTGGAAGCCTGCCTGGCATTGGAGAATGGCGGACTAGATTTGCCTGCCTTCGTTTCCCTCTGGAAACTGGCTCTTTCTGAAGATTTACCACTGCCCGCCAGGATAAAGGCATTCGCAGAACTCGGCGAGTATGGTTCCGCTTTGTTCAGCCAGGGGACTTTCTCATCTTTCCAAAGGAGGCGCAGCGTATTGGTAAGCCTGGCAGAAAATGAGTCGACCCCGGTTGAAGTTCGCCTGGCGATTGCCCGCACACTCGAAAAGTGGCAATGTGAAAAAGATGCCGGCACCATCTATACCTTACTGGCTAATTCCAGGGATATTGCTCATGGGATCCGCAGCCAGGCGAAGAATGCTTTGAAAAAACTAGAAACCATTTCTACTGATACAATATAAGCGTATGATCGATCATTTCTTCGAACCAAAATCCGTTGCGGTGATTGGCGCCTCAGCTAATCCCGTCAAACTGGGACATGCTGTCGTCCGTAATCTGGTCGAATGTGGTTACGCCAGCCGCGCTCGCGTGTACCCGATCAACCCTGCTTCCGGCGAAATCCTGGGGCTGACCACCTTCCCCAGCGTGTTAGCCGTGCCAGGAGAGATCGACCTGGCGGTTATCGTCATCCCTTACACCCAAGTTCCTGAGGCGCTGCGCGAGTGCGGTCAAAAGGGCATCCCTGCGGTCATCGTGATCAGCGCCGGTTTTCGCGAGGCTGGTTCTGAAGGTTTGGAGCGTGAATTAGAGCTGGTGCAGTTGGCGCGACAGTATCACCTGCGTCTCATTGGTCCTAACTGCCTGGGCGTGATCGATACCCACACCCCCCTCAATGCATCCTTCGCCGCCGGCACCCCCCCCACCGGTCCAATGGCGTTCATGTCCCAATCCGGCGCTCTGGGCACAGCCGTTCTGGATATTGCTCTGGCGGGTCGGCTGGGACTCTCAAAGTTCGTCAGCCTGGGCAATAAAGCCGACGTCAGCGAAGTTGACTTGTTGCGCCATTGGATGAAGGATGAGCACACCCGGGTGATCATGATCTACAGCGAGGGTCTGCCAAACGGGCAGGAATTCATTCAGACAGCCCGCCAGGTCACCCGTGGTAAACCCGTCGTTGCCATCAAATCTGGCGTCACCCAGGCTGGCTCGCGCGCAGTTTCTTCGCACACGGGCTCGCTGGCAGGTTCGGAGCAGGCTTACCAGGCTGCTTTCCAACAAGCAGGAATAGTGCGCGCCGAGTCGATGCAGGAACTATTCGATGTCGCTACGGCGCTCGGTTACCAGCCACCATTGAAGGACGACCGTATCGCGATTATTACCAATGCCGGCGGTCCTGGCATTTTGGCAACCGACGCGCTGGAACGGGCAGGATTGTCGCTGGCGCGCTTCGAGCTGGAAACCATTTATGCCCTGGAAGAGTACCTCCCCGATGCCGCCTCCGCCGCCAATCCAGTTGACGTGTTGGGCGACGCCCGGGCTGACCGCTACCGCTTTGCCCTTGAAAAAGTTGCCGCTGATCCCAATGTGGATGGCTTAATGGTACTACTCACGCCGCAGGCGATGACTGAGATAGAGGAAACCGCCCAGGTGATCAGCGATCTTAACCGAAAGATTGACAAACCTTTGCTGGCATGTTTCATGGGCGAGGCGCGCGTCCAGGTTGGAATTGACTTACTCACTCAAAACGGCATTCCCAATTATCCCTTCCCGGAACGGGCAGCTCAGGCTTTCAAAGCGATGTCCACCTACCGTCAGGTGCGCAGCCGCCCAATTCCCGAATTCACCCGCTTCGAAGTTGACCAGGAGACAGTCCGCCAGATACTGGATCGCGTGCGCAGTGAAGGGCGTCTTGCCATCGGAGATTCCGAAGCGCGCCAGATTCTGCAGGCATACGGCATGCGCATCCCCCGCTCTGACATTGCTACCTCCCCCGATGAGGCAGTGGAGCTTGCCCGCCAGATCGGCTACCCGGTGGTGCTTAAGATTGCCTCTCCCGATATCCTGCACAAGACGGATGTCGGCGGCGTCAAAGTCGGGTTGCGCAACGCGGGCGAAGTGCGTGATGCTTTCGAATTGATGACCTTCCGCGCGCAACGTTACCTGCCCGAAGCGCGGTTGTGGGGCTGCCTGGTTCAAGAGATGGCGCCCCCAGGCGGCATCGAAGTGTTGGTCGGCATGAACCGCGACCCACAATTTGGACCTTTGATCACCTTCGGATTGGGCGGCATCTTTGTTGAAGCGCTGAAAGATGTGACCTTTCGCATCGCGCCTTTCTCAGCCCATGAAGCCGCCGAGATGCTTTCAGAAATTCGCGCACATGCATTACTGGACGGCATCCGCGGACAACCGCCGGCTGATAAAGAGGTAATCATCGACACCCTGCTGCGCGTCGGACAGCTCGTCCAGGATTTTCCGGAGATTGTCGAGCTGGACATCAACCCATTAATGGTTTACCAGCAGGGACAGGGCGGCGTTGCAATCGATATGCGCCTGATCCTATCCGGGGAGCATCCCCACCAACCCTTTTCTTCCCATCAGGAGGAATAACCGATGAAATCGTTATACATCACCTCAGTCGAACGCTATTCCGGCAAGACCGCCACCTGCCTGGCAATAGGTTTACATTTCCAAGCCAACGGCTACAAGATTGGGTATTTGAAGCCGCTCAGCTTGCAGCCCTGGCGAGCGCCTGGACCAGAAGGAATCCAGCGCATCGCCGATGAAGATGCTGCCTTTATCAAGGAAATCCTGAATCTCTCGGAGGATGTGTGGGATTTATCCACCGTTGTACTCACTCCTGAGCTGTTGATCGAAACCCTCAAAAAAGGCGCTCCTCAAGACCTCATTCAACAGGTGAAAACCGCGTACGAGAAAATGGCAGCCGATAAAGATCTCCTGCTGCTCGAGGGGGGCGGCAGCCTCCGAGAGGGTTACTCTGCCGGGTTGCCCACGCCGGCTGTTGCCCGCGCAGTCGCTACCCAGGTGCTGGTCATTGTTCGCTATCGCAGTGAAGTGCAACTGATTGACGATGTCCTGGCAGCCCAAGCCCGTCTGGAAAATACCCTGTGCGGCGTCATCCTCAACCGCGTTCCAGCGGATGCCATGCGCTTTGTCACCGAAACAGCCTCGCCTTTCATCGAACAAAGGGGCATCCCGGTCTTTGGCGTCCTGCCAGAAGTGCGCAGTCTTTCCGCTCTGACGGTCGAAGAGATCATCAAAGTACTGGATGCTGAAGTCCTGACCCATAAGCTACGACCTCAAACGTTGGTCGAGAACCTGACGGTAGGCGCGATGACCGCCGAAGCCGCCCTCAGCCGCTTCCGCAAGTATTCGAACAAAGCCGTCATCACCGGCGGCGACCGCACCGATATCCAGCTTGCTGCCCTGGAAACATCCACTTCTTGCCTGATTTTGACCGGCAACCTTCGCCCCAGCCCGCTGGTGGTGAAACAAGCAGACGAATTTGGCGTTGCCATGTTGTTGGTGCGAGCCAACACCATGGAGACCATCGAAGCCTTGGAGCGCGTCTTTGGCAAAACCCGCCTGGGTGATAAAACCAAGCTGAAACAATACCAGGCGTTGATGGAAGAACATTGTGATTATAAGCGCCTTAACCAGGTGATTGGATTGAAATAACCGCAATCATCTCACCTTGCCCGCGCCTGCACTGGCGAGGAGACATTATACGGATGGTTTTCCCTTTTCAATCAGGCTGAGTACTTCGGCGCGATAAGGCATTGCCTCTTGCGCGCCCCTTTTGGTCACCGCCAAGGCGCCTGCTGCCATTCCCCACTGCACCGCCTGATCGTATGACCTGCCCTCGCTCAAAGCCGCTGCCAACGCGCCGTTGAAAGCATCGCCCGCTGCTACCGTATCCACGACATCCACCAGATAAGGGGAGAAAACCGCGCTTCCAGCATCGGTGTAGGAAAAGGCTCCTTTGCCTCCCATTTTAATGATCACCCTGGGAGTTCCGCGTCGACGAAGCTCCTGGGCTGCTTGCTCGGCGCCTTCGATAGTATCGGCTGGAAAGCCAACCAGACTACCCGCCTCGCTGGTATTCGGAGTCAGGATATCCACCTGCCGATAAAGCTCCTCGGGCAAGGTTTGCGCCGGCGCTGGATCCAGGATAACCGTCAGCCCATGCGTGTGTCCCAGCCTCGCAGCCTCCACAACGGCAGACATCGGAACTTCGAGCTGTAAAAGTAACACCTTTACGCTGGCGATGTGCCCACGCAGGTAATCCAAATCAACTTCACCAACCATGCCGTTTGCGCCGGGGATGACGATAATTTCGTTTTCACCGCTTTGGCTGACTGCAATAACAGCCACACCTGAAGGCGCCCCCCTGGCAATGCCAACACCCTCTACGATTACCCCCTCCTGGCTAAGATGTGTGCGCAGACTTTCACCGAAAACATCATCGCCTACCCGCCCAATCATCTCCGTACGAGCCCCCAGACGTGCGCAGGCAACAGCCTGGTTTGCACCCTTGCCGCCTGGTACGGTCGAAAAAGAATGACCCGTCAATGTTTCGCCCGGGACGGGTAATCGCGGAACGCGCGCAACCAGGTCCATGTTGATGCTGCCAAACACAATGATTGACATATTAGCCTCGATGAAATAGCCTAGAAACCTTTTTTGAGATTACAATTATAAACGGAACCGATTCCGGCTAAGATGATTGATCACACTCTTTATGTTTAGTTTATCAGATTTTGCCCAGCTCCCTCAGCTCAAGCCCCTCATTGGTCAGATTGTCTCCGATGGGCAGCCTGGGGTTACCATTGTTGCAGGGATAGAAGCTCATCCCCAATCATCTCCAGATAATGATAGAGTCTTCTTACCCAGTGGTCACAATACGTTTTTTGAGACCCTCTACCAGCATATCATGACCGTGAATCCATCGTGTAAAGCCACTGTGGTTTTACCTGGAAAGAGTCATCCCCGCCTGCCCCGCGAATTGCGCCACCGAATCAAAGTCTTCTCAGGCGACCTGGCTGGCGCGTTCCCGAGACAGCTCGCTGAAGCGATCAATCAAAAACCCAACTTGCTCATCGTTGACCGGCTAGACCACGAAAGCCTGCCCTACATCTTCAGAGCTGCCAGCCAGGGGGTGCGGGTAATTACTTTGTTCGAGACGGCGTTATGGGGGTACGAAGTAGTCCGCCATTTGCAGGATTTAGGCATAGAAGCAGAAAATCTTCCTCACCTGCGCTGGATTCTCACCTTGCGCCGTCTGCCAGCCTTATGCCGCCAATGCCTGCGCCCTGCCCTGCCCAATCCTGCTCTGCTTGCCCGCTTCCGCATGCACAACCCCCACTTGTACGACGCCATCAATGATGAAAACATGGTCTTTTACCAGTCCATTGGCTGCGCAGGATGCAGGGGAAAGGGTCGCGCCGGCGATGTGCTCGCTTTCGATGTGTATTCCGCGCACCCGCCTGGCAAATCTGAGTTGGAACAGGGCAGCCTGTTACCATTGAAATTCTACATGTTGCAGCTAGCTGCACAAGGTTATCTCTCCTTAGAGGATGTGGCATTTTTTGAAGCTGACCAACGGAAGCGCCTCTATCAGGCTTACGCCTATAGCAGACGAACATTACATGAAGTGGATTCCAGCCTCAAACGCAAGCTGGCAGAATTGGAGGCAGCAAATCAGGTACTGCTCAAGCGCACTGAAGTGCTCATCTCACTGCAAGACACCGTTCAGCTCCTTGCCAGCACTGCCAGCCTGGAGGAACTGGCAGAACGGGTTTGCGCCCGCGCCAGGGACATGTGCGGCGCTGAGCGCGCCATCTTGTACTATCTGCACCCCTCCGACCTCCTGGATCATCAAGCCCGTGTCCTGGCGGTCGCCGGTTGGGATAAATCACTGGTCAATCAGAGGGTTCCTGCCAGCCTGGTTACGAATCCTGCCCTGGGTACACAGCCATCGGCATGTAACCTCATGCCACCAGGTGGTCTCCCTGCCGAATACCAGCAGGAAATGGCGCACCTTCAGTCAGGCATCCAGGTGCCATTGTTGGCACAAGATCAACGGATTGGATTGATGATCATTCATACCACGCGGCAGAGAAGCTTTACCCCTGGCGATACTGCCTTGCTGCAGACTTTTGCCAACCAGGCTGCGTTTGCTATTCAACGCGCCGGCTTGATTGCCGAGTTACAGCAGAAAATTATCCAGCTCGAAGCTGCCCAAAAGGATTTGGTGGCAAAGGAAAGCCTGGAAAGGGAATTGGAACTGGCTCGCCAGGTGCAGCAAAGCGTTTTGCCCAGTGTCTTCCCGTCTATCCCAGGTTTCTCGTTTGCTGCTAAAAATGCGCCAGCCCGGCAAGTTGGCGGCGATTTTTACGACGTCTTCTTACTGGATGACGACCATTTTGGCATCGTGATCGCCGATGTATCTGACAAAGGCATGCCTGCGGCGCTGTACATGGCGCTAACCCGCAGCCTGTTGTTGGCAGAGGCGCGCCGTTCACTGTCGCCCAAAGAGGTCCTCACCCAGGTCAACCAGCTACTATTGGAATTGGGCGGCGCCAGCCAGTTTGTCTCGGTCTTCTTCGGCGTGATTGAACTTTCATCTAAGGTTCTTCATTACACCCGCGCTGGTCATGACCGCCCTCTGTTGGTGCGCGAGAAAATCATCTATTCCCTGAAGGGTGATGGCGCAGTGCTGGGCGTTTTGCCTGAATCAGATCTAAACCTGACGCAGGAACACATCCCCCTGCTGCCAGGCGACCGTTTGGTTCTGTATACAGATGGATTAATCGACGCCTTGAGCGAACAAGGGCAGAGCTTTGGCTTAGGGCGACTCCACGAGGCGCTCCAGCAGCTTTCTCTAGACAGCCCCTCGGAAATTTGCGCCAGCCTGTTCGCCCAGATCGCTTCACACAGCCGGGATACCGAGCGGTATGATGACACCACGCTGCTGGTCATTGGTGTAGATTGATACGCACACAATTCTGATATTTCTGGTAGAATTTTGCCGTTTCGAGGCAATTATCCCATGTCAACAACCTTTGAATGTCCCGCTTGCGGCGCTCCATTAGACATTGACCCGGGAGCCGATCCGGTCATTCGGTGCCCTTACTGTCGCCGAGGTGTGATTGTCCCGCAGAGCTTGCGCACCGCGCCCCAACCAGAGGTTGTTTCGCGCGACTTTCCTGCCGTTGACCAGCAAATTACGGTGATCTCACTACAACCAGAAATCACCAAGGCAGCCGTTGGCAAAGCGGCAGCCGTGGGGACAGGAGTCAGTTGTACCGTCATAGGCTTTATCAGCTTTATTATCCTGGTTACCCTCCTTCCGATGTTGATTGCCTTCATTCAGCCCAATGGTCCTTTGGCGGAACCATGGTCGCGGATTAACCCCTTTGGCTTTGCCCGCCTTGAGCTCGCTTTCGGCGAGGAAGGCACCGGCGCCGGCAGGTTCAGCGATGTTCGCCAAATCGCCATTGACCCCAACACCGGCAATATCTTCGTTGGAGAGTTCAGCCAGGGGCGTCTGCAAGTGTTCGACCCGAAAGGGAAATCCTTATCACAATGGAATTTTGGCAGTAATGATGAAACCTACCTGTCAAGCCTCGCAGTCGACCGCAAGGGAAATGCCTTTTTAGTGTACGAGGGGAATATCCACCGCTATGATCTGTCCACCGGGAAAGAGATTGGCGTCATCGAAAGAGACCCAGCCGGGCGTGATTATTTTGATAACCTGGCGCTGACTCCAGACGGCGGTTTGGTGGCTGTCTTTTCCAGTGAAAACATCATCCGTTTCGATTCAGATTTCCAGCCTAACCTGGTGATTACAGATGCCATCTCAACCGTCAGCCAGGATTCGGAGCTTGATGTCAAGCTGGCGGTAGATGGGCTGGGTAATATCTATGCGCTGGGGACGTTCAACGAAGCCGTATTCAAGTTCGACCCGCAAGGGCGCTTTATCAGCCGCTTTGGCAGCGAGGGCGATGAACCAGGGCAATTCACCGCCCCAGGCGCCATCGCAATCGACCCACAGGGCAGAGTCTATGTATCCGACATAAAAGGTGTACAGGTGTTCGATTCCGACGGTCGCTTTTTAGACCGCATCCCGATCTCAGGTTACGCCTATAGCATCACGATCAGCGATCAGAATGAAATGTTTGTCGTAACCAGTCAAAAACGAGTGCAAAAGTTTATCTTGCGGGAGCGTTGATAAGTCCGGCTTATCTTTCAGCGCCCTGGCTGTTCATCCAACGCTGGGCTGCCTCAGCCAACGCTTCTCGGTTTTCCAGCACCTTGCGCAATGCCGCGACGACATCATCAATTCCCTTTTGACCAGCGCGGAAAACGCTCTCATCCAGCCAGACCGATTCACGCAAGCCGCCGCGCTCCGCTTCGGGCAGGCTAAGTTTCGTATAATCGAAACGCTCCGGGAAAGCGCTGGGCACAGCCAGTTTCGAAAGCCGCGGCTGGAACAGGTCATACTTGTTCATAGGCGGGTAACCCGTTTCGCAGGGGATGCCCTCAGCGTTGAGCGCCGCAACCACGGCGTCATGCGTTACCTTAAAAACATCGGGATCGATGGCAAATCCAAAAATGTAGATCGCGCGGCTGGTGTGGCGTGGATCACGCTTGAGCAGGCGGACCCCCTCGATCTCGCTCAAGCATTCCTCCAGGTAATTGGCTGCCTCGGCGCGCTGTTGCATCTGTTCAGGGAAACGTTCCAGCGCAACACAACCCAGCGCTGCTTGAAATTCGCCTAGCCGGTAATTAGCGCCCATGGTATACAGCCTGCCTTCGGGGTCTGCCGGTCTACCGCAATTGATGATGCTCTCCACTTTGTACTGGAGTTCCCTCGTTCGGCATAATAGAATGCCCCCCTCGCCGGTGGTCAGAATTTTCGAAGACTGTAAACTAAAAGAGCCAAAATGACCGATCGTCCCGGCGCCGCGCCCGCGCCACTTTGCGCCGTGAGCATGTGCACAGTCCTCCACTACCACCAGATTATACTTCTCAGCAATCGCCATGATGGCGTCCATATCCGCCATTTGGGCGCCCAGATGAACCGGAATTACTGCCTTTGTTCGCGGGGTAATTGCTTTCTCCACTGCCTTAGGGTCAATACAGTACGTCTCCGGATCCACATCCACGATAACTGGGATGGCGCCGGCAGCCATCGGCGCTGCTGCTGTCGCCTGGAAGGTCAAGGCTGGCACGATCACTTCATCGCCCCAGCCGATCTCAGCCGCGCGCAGGGCGACTTCCATGGTCACCGTGCCATTTGCCATCAAGACGCCGTAGCCGCCCCCCTGCATCTGGCTAAACCCCTCCAGGAAGCGGGTGGTTTGCGGTCCTGGATAGGGAAAGCCCCCCCACCGTCCCGACTTGACCACAGCGGTCACAGCCTCCAGGTCACGTTCATCCCAGACAGGCCACTGAGGATAAGGCTCTTGGCGAGTTCTTTCGCCGCCGAGGATAGCCAGTTGAGACATGTTTACATCTCCTTGATTCGTGATAAAATGAAAGCGCTTTCACAACGGTCGATAGTGTACCCAGGTTTCCTTTACCTGTCAACGATTTGGTGAGAATAGCCCATGGGCAAAGCCGGCTTGCGAAAACGTTCAACGATCAGCGATGTCGCCGCGTTGGCTGGATTATCGGCTGCTACAGTGAGCCGCTTCATCAATAAATCTGCCCCCATCTCGCCAGAAAAAGCGGCGCGCATTGCCGCTGCCATCCGCGAATTGCACTACCTGCCCCATTCTGCCGCACAAGGCTTAGCGCGCAATAAAACGCACACCATTGGCTTGCTGTTGCCTATGATCAGCGGTCAATTCTTCGCACCGCTGCTCCGCGGCGTCGAGCAAGCTGCCACCGAGAAGGGCTACCCCTTGCTGGTGCATTCGACGCAAATCCGCCCTCAGGGACCCTTCAAGAAAGTTCTGGCTGAGAACAACACCGATGGGCTCCTGGTCTTTGCAGCCAGCCTGGATCACGCTGAACTGAGCCGGTTACATGCCATCGGCTTTCCAGTCGTACTGCTGCATCAATCTTCTCCCGCTGGATTGTCGCTGCCTTACATCACAGTGGACAATTTACATGGCGCGCGCTGCCTGGTCGATCATTTGATAAAAGTGCATGGCTGTAAACGCATCCTCCACTTGCGTGGTCCTGAAGATCACGAGGATGCTCACTGGCGTGAAATGGGTTATCGCGAAGCCTTACAAGCAAACCGCATCCCTTTCGATCCCGAATTAATTGCACCAGGCGGCTTCAACACCGAAATCTCACGCCACACCATGCGCGCCATCATTCAACGAGGAATCTCGTTTGATGCTATCTTTGCAGGAGATGATGAATCGGCATCCGGCGCTATGATGGAATTGCGCCAGGCGGGCTTTCGCATCCCAGAGGCGGTCGCAGTCGTCGGTTTTGACGACCTGGATTTAGCCAGCCACCTCAACCCGCCGCTCACCACCGTGCATTCCCCCATCGAACAAGTGGCATTCCAGGCGGTTCTTCAGTTGATCAGCCTGATCGAAAAGGGTCAGGCAGAGACAGCCACTATACTACCCACCAAACTGGTCATCCGAAAATCATGCGGTTGTCAATTTGAAGGAGGTGATTAAAAAATTCATAATAAGTCCGATCATTCCCACCAAAGCAAAATATAGTAACTCAAGAGAGGAGATACCCATGAAAGGAAAAGTTGTTTACCTCCATTTCTTAATCATATTTAGCCTGCTCCTGGCAGCCTGCCAGGCTGCGCCCAAGGCGACCGAGTCAGCCGCAGAAGAAAAGCCTGCTGCCCAAAAGGTGCTGCGGGTTTGGATCACCTGGGGCGACAACCCTGCCCAGATTCAGGCGTTATTCGATAAATATGGCGCTGCCAACAACGTCAAAGTAGAAGTCACAGCGCCGGTGGATGAGGAAAAAATCCTGCCCGCCTTGACCAGCTCGGACCCTCCTGACATCCTGGTACTGGGCGGAGGCGACCTGGTCAAATCCTATGCAAAAGAAGGCTTGGTCATGGAGCTTAGCGATGCCATCGCTACGGGCGGAATCGATTTGGATGACATGTTCCCGGCGCCCATCCTGCAATGCAAACAAGGCGGCAGCCTCTACTGCCTGCCCTGGGGATCGGACCTGTATGCACTCTTTTGGAACAAAGACCTGTTCGAAGAAGCTGGTTTAGATCCAGAACAGCCGCCAAAGACCATGGAAGAACTGGTTGCCTTTGCCGATAAGCTGACCAAGGTTGACGAAAACGGTAAGCTCATCCAGATTGGCTTCATTCCCGACCTTTCCTGGAGCCATACCGACCTGTACGTGCGCATGTTCGGTGGATTTTGGTACAACGATGACGGCACTGAACTGACCGCCAACAGCCAGCCAATGGTGGATGCCCTGCTCTGGCAGCAGCAGTTCTACACCAAGTATGGCATCGATAATGTGCTTTCCTTTGCTTCCGGCTTTGGCGAATACAGCTCACCAGATCACCCCTTCTATGCCGGCAAAGTTGCCATGATGGTCGAAGGAGAATGGCAAACCGGACCGAATTTCATCCAAAATTTCAAGCCAGAGTTGAATTATGGCGTTGCGCCTTTCCCGCCGCCGGCTGCCCACCCTGAACGAGCTAACACGGTGGTCGCCCAGGGAACGGTAGCGCTGATTCCCTCTGGCGCCAAAGATAAGGATGCTTCGGCGAAACTGCTCGCCTGGATGCTTTCTCCTGAGATCGTCGCCGAAGAGATGGTCGCGAACGCCAACCTGCCAACCAGCAAAAAGGCTGCCCAGGATCCGCGCTTTTCGGAGAACCCAAAATTCAAAGTCTTTCTGGACTTGATGAGCAGCCCCAATGCTTATGCCATTCTCACCACGCCGCTGTCGCTGGAAATCAATGACGCTTTGGGTCAGGTGGAAGAGCAAGTGCTGCACACCGGCGCAGACCCCAAGCCGCTGCTGGATAAAGTGCAAGAGGAATTTGCGCCAAAGCTAAAGGAAGCCCTGGCGCCATAATTCTCACACATTTCTCAATCCTGGCTGATTCTCTAACCAGGTAGAGATCAATGGTCAATATTGTTGCGGCTTCAGCCGCCCTGCTCAAAATTAGCGGAATAGGCTGAAGCCGCAACAAAGGAATCCTTATTGTTACGCATTTCTTCAGGAGGCAGCAATGGCTTCGATGAAACGAGGCAATCAAGGTGATACCTCCATCCTGTTCTGGAAGCGCTGGTCGCCCCAAGACCGGGAACGCTTCCGCACAGCCATGTTATTCATCTCGCCCTGGATTATCGGCTTTCTGGCTTTCACGCTTTACCCTATGGCGGCTTCATTGGTGTACAGCTTTGCCATTTACCATCCCAAGCGCCCCTTTGAGTGGATTGGGCTGGCAAATTACGCAAACCTGCTGAAAGACGACTTATATTGGAAATCGCTTTCCAATACCATGTACATGGTCATCATCGGCGTGCCCATGAGCCTGTTTGCCTCCTTTTGCTGCGCGGTGTTGTTGAACCTGAAAATCCGCGGGCAATCGTTTTACCGCATGGTCTATTTCCTGCCATCGATTGTGCCTACGGTTGCCAGCACTATCCTCTGGCTGTGGATCCTTAATCCCCAGGTGGGCATTTTGAACACACTCCTGGCGAAAATTGGAATCGATGGACCTAACTGGCTGCGAGACCCAAACTGGTCGAAGCCTTCGTTGATACTGCTGGGCATTTGGGGCATCGGCGGCACCATCGTCATTTACCTTTCTGGCTTGCAAGATGTCCCATCCAGCCTGGTCGAAGCTGCAGAGTTGGATGGCGCATCGTGGCTGCAGCGCCTCTACCACATTACCATTCCAATGGTCTCGCCCATCACGCTGTTCAACCTGGTCACCGGCGTGATTGGCATGTTCCAATATTTTGCCCAGGCTTATGTCTTCGGCTCTTCGACCGGGTTGGGGTCGCCGTTAAACTCTACCTTGTTCTACAGCGTTTATCTCTTCCAGGTGGGGTTTCAATTTCTAAAGATGGGGTATGCCTCCGCCATGGCATGGATTCTATTCTTGATCATTCTAGGCTGTACGGTGTTGATTCTCAAGATCAGCGACCGTTACACCTATTACGCCGGGTAGCGCCATGAATACTCCTGCAACACCGGTTTCAGGGTTCATCATGACTGCAGAAGAAACCTCCGCCCGACGCAGGCGGCATTTGAGGCGAAACCTGCGGCTGGGCTTGCTTCACCTGTTCGGGCATTCTGCCGTGATCGGCATCGGCTTATTCTTCTTTATTCCATTCCTATGGATGCTGCTGACCGCCTTCAAGTCTGACCAGGATGTCTTCCATACGCCGCCGCGCTGGCTACCCTACGACAACGTGCGCATCGAGGTAAACGGGCAAAAGCTTGCCCTGTATGATGTTCAGACCGACGAGGGCATCAAACGCCTGGCGTTAATCAAAATCGCTGAAGGCAAGGGGGCTTTCGTAGATCCCGAAAACCCTGAAGTTATCAGTGAATACAAGATGAGGCTGGCGCAAGCGGTAATGCATGTCAGCTTCCGCTGGCAAAATTTCCCCGATGCGATGAACCGCGGCTCGCGACCCGGCGTTGGCGCAAGCTTTTGGGTCTACCTGCGCAACAGCCTGATCATTGCCTTTTTCGCCATCATTGGCACCCTGGTCTCCAACACGCCTGTGGCATACGCCTTTGCCCGCATCAAGTTTCCAGGGCGCGACCTGATCTTTGTGCTGGTGCTGGCGACCATGATGCTGCCGTTCCAGGTGGTGATGATTCCACTTTACCTGATGTTCAACGATTACCTGCGCTGGGGAGATACCTTCCTGCCGCTCATCGTGCCCACCTTCTTTGCCAACGCCTGGGATGTCTTCTTGCTCCGCCAGTTCTTCAAGACGATTCCCGAGGAAATGTGCGATGCCGCCCGGGTCGATGGCGCTTCAGAGTGGGACATCTTCACCCGCATCATGCTGCCCCTATCAGTCCCGGTGCTTGCCACAATCACCGTCTTCACTTTCCTGTGGGCGTGGAATGATTTCCAGGGACCGCTACTTTTCCTGCACAGCCCGCGCAATTTCACCATGGCGCTGGGGCTGCAAGACTTCCAGGGTCAACACACGATGGTTTGGAATCAAATGATGGCTGCCGCCACCGTTTTCACTATCCCCATCATCATCTCATTCTTCTTTGCCCAAAAGACGTTCATCCATGGCATTAAACTAACCGGATTGAAGGAATAAATGGGAGGGCACAATGGACTATCTAAAAGTAAAAGATAATTTGATCGTAAACGAAAGCGGGAATCCGGTACGCTTACGCGGCTTCAACATCGGCGGATGGATGAACATGGAGGATTTCATCGACGGTTTCACTGGCGCCGAACACAACCTGCGCCAGACTTTTGCCCGCGTCCTGGGAGTTGAAAAAGCGCGGTTCTTCTTCGACCGGATGCTGGATTACTTCTTCAGCGAAGAAGATGTCGCTCACATGCAGTCGCTGGGCGCTAACGCGTTGCGCATACCGATCAATTACCGCCATTTCGAGCGCGATGAAGCGCCTTTCGAATACCTCGAAGAAGGCTTCCGCCGCCTTGACCAGGCAGTGTCATGGTGCGCACAGCACGGCATCTACGCCATCATTGACTTGCATGCCGTACCCGGCTGGCACAACCCTGATTGGCACAGCGACAATGCTCACGTTCACATCCTGGTGTACCGCCACAAATTGTTCCAGGACCGGGTAGTCGCCTTGTGGAAAGCGCTGGCAGAGCATTATCGCGAAGAACCGGCAGTGGCTGGTTATGACCTGATGAACGAACCTTGCACCCGGCTGGAATACGAGCGGTATGACCCGTCTTATTACGATTGGAATGGCTTGAACAGCCTGCATCGCCGTATCGCCCAGGCGATTCGCAGCGTTGATACCAAACACATCCTGTTCGTCGAAGGAGATAACTTCGCCACGCAGTATGATGGCTTGGAAACCGAATTCGATGCGAACCTGGTGCTCAGCACCCATAACTATACCAGCCCGACCATCGGTCCGGGCGCTTACCCGGGTGAAATCCATGGGCAGTACTGGAACCGGGACATCCTGGCAGCCGAATTTGGCATGCACTCTGGCGTCCGCCTGGCTTTTCAGCGCCGCCTGCCTTTACTGGCGGGTGAGTTTGGCGTTTGGTACGCCGCGCGCCCCGAAGAACTCCATCATCGGGTGGCTGCCCTGGACGATCAGCTTGGAGTATTCAATTCTGCAGCCGTCCATTGGACAATCTGGACCTATAAGGACATTGGCGCGATGGGTGCAATGAATGTCTCGCCCCAATCGGATTACCTGCAACTGATCAGACCCGTCCTTCAAGCCAAGCAGCAACTGGCGGATTGGGAGGGAGAGATACCTGCCTCCACCGTTGCCCGCAACATGAAATCGCTGGCAGACTCGATTGATGCTGCCCTGCTTGAGTTGGGGTTACCTTTCCCAATCGAGCGGCGGCGCTTTGCGCAGTTCTCACTGTTTGGCTACCTGGCGCAATTCCTCCAGGTGCCTTACGCGCACCTTTTCAAAGGCCTGAGCGAAACTGAAATCGACCGCCTGCTGCAAGCCTTCTCCTTCAAAAACTGCATCCCCAACCAGCCCCTTTTGGATGTTTTGAAGAAAAACATGGCTTAGTCATCGCCGCTATGCAGACGCTTTGGAATTTGCCGCGAATCGAGTTGATGCCGTTTGCTGAAATCAATGAACGGCGCCCGGTGCTGCTGGTTACCAGCTCGCCCGCCTGGCAGGCAGTCAAAGATGCCCTTCACTTATCGGTGAATTGGCGTATCGATGTATCTGAAGCCACACTAACATGCTGGCAAGCGTTGTTGGAGAACCTGAGGCATGAAATCATACAGGTCGAGTCCGCCGTTCTATATGCAATAGGCGGAGGCTTAGTGGCAGATGCGGCAAAGTTCTTTGCTAAATCGCTTGACCTGCCATTGATCTGCCTGCCAACTGCGCTGACCGTGGATGCCTTCTTCACCTGGGCTTCGGGCGTCCGCCAGGATGGCTGCGTTAAGTACATCGAAACAAAACCTCCCGAAAAGCTGGTTATCGATTTCGCCGTACTGGCTTCAGCCCCGCAAAGGCTGCGCGCCGCCGGCATTTGCGATGTGCTTTCCATCGCCACGGGGAGCTGGGATTGGCGCTTCGCCGAGGAGCGCGGTCAAAACCCGCCAGGAATGCACTATCTTCCCTGGGCAGATGAAGCGGCATTCGCGCTGCTCCAGGCTGCGTTGGATTGCGCCGAAGCCGCCGGAAGCGGCGACCCTGCGGGGTTGAAACAACTGCTGGACTGCCTGGCATTGGAAGTACAGCTTTGCAACCAGCTTGGTCATTCACGCCCTGAAGAAGGCTCTGAGCACTACTTTGCCTATGCTGCCGAAAATTACGCTGGCTCAGGCTTGCCCCATGGCAATCTGGTAGGTCCGGGCATCCTGTGGACAGCCCGCCTGCAGGGTCAAGATACCAGCCAGCTAGAAAAGTCGCTGCATGACTGTAACGTGCCGCTGGACGGCTTGTCGGCTTCTGTCATCAAGCAAACGCTGCTCGAGCTACCCGCCTATTGCCAACGGCACAGCCTGCCGTTTGGCATTGCTCACACGCTTACCCAGGCGCAAATCGAGACATTGTCGCTTGTTTGACCCGCCTGGGTCCAATCTTGAACGAAAAGGAGATCAATGGACAACCACAACTACTTCCTTGGTGTAGATATCGGTGGAACAAAGTCACACGCCCTGATTGCCGATGAAACCGGCGCTGCTCTCGGCTTTGGACAGGGCGGTCCTGGCAATTGGGAAGGGGTCGGCTACGATGGCTTTACTCAAACCCTCAAAGAAATTACCCTGCAAGCGCTCAATATGGCAGGAATTGCCATAAACCAGTTGACCGGCGCCGGCATGGGCATTGGCGGATTCGATTGGCCTTTCCAGCGCCACCTTCACCTGGAGGCAATCCGTCGGGCTGGATTGACCTGCCCGGTTGAGATCGGCAACGACGCGTCTATCGGCATCCTGGCTGGTTCAGAGCAGGGCTGGGGCATTTCCGTTGTCGCCGGCACGGGCAGCAACTGCCGCGGTTGGAGCAAGGATCACAAGCGAGAAGGGCGCGGCATAGGGGGAGCAGGCGAGTGGTCCGGTGAACCCCAGGGCGGGTATGGGCTGGTCATGCGCGCCATGCAGGCAGTCAGCTTCGAATGGAATTGCCGCGGACCTAAGACCGCCCTGACCCAGGCGTTTATCGAACATTTTGGCGCAAAGGACATCGCTGACCTGGTAGAAGGGGTTTATCTGGGTCGCTATTACTTCCACTCCATGGATGCTTTACTCGTCTTCCAGGTGGCGGCGCAGGGCGACGAAGCAGCCCTCGAAGCTATCCGCTGGGAAGGCGCTGGATTGGGTGATATGGCAAATGGCGCCATCCGACAACTTGGCATCCAGGATGAAGCCTTCGATGTCGTCTTGATTGGCAGCCTGTGGGATGGTCACCCACTGATGACCGAAAGCCTGCTCGCCACGGTTCACCAGCTTGCGCCGCGCGCCCGCGCCGTACGGCTGGATGTCCCGCCAGTAGTAGGCGGCACACTGCTTGGGATGGAAGCTGCCGGGCATCCTTACGACCAATCTGTGCGCGCCCGGCTGATCGAGACGACTCGCCGCATACTAGCAGCTTTTGATAAGGCGCAACCATGACACTGCAAGTTGGCTACGCTCAAACGATCATCACACCCAGCCTGGAGAAACCCGTCTTCCTGGCTGGCTTTGATCAAAACCGCCGCGCGACTTCGGTTCATGATGACCTCTTTGCCCGCGCCATGGCGTTACGCTCGGAACGGACGACCGTCATCCTGGTCGCTGTAGATCTCATCGGGTTCTTCCGCCCCGACGTACAAGATGTCATCCAGCGCGTCCATCGGCAGGCGCCTGACGCAGAGATGATCATCGCCGCCACTCACACGCACCATGGTCCCGATACCCTGGGACTATGGGGTCCAGACAGCCGTCATTCTGGCGTCGATCCAGAATACCTGGCACTGGTCAAAGACAAGATCAGCCAGGCAGCCCTGGATTCCCTGCAAAACCTGCATCCAGCCAGGCTCAAAAGCAGTTCACTGCACATCCACGGCTTGGTGAAGAATGCCCGCAACCCTGAGATCATCGACGATGAATTGACCCTGGCTCAGTTTATCCATCCCCAAAGCGGAATGCCGCTTGCCAGCTTGTTTATTTTTCCTTGCCATCCCGAGGTGCTCTGGAGGGGCAATACCCACATAACTGCCGATTACCCGGGATACCTGCGCCATGCCGTAGAAGAGGCAAGTCAAGCGCCGTGTATCTTTTTTACGGGAGCCTTGGGCGGCATGATGACACCTGACGTCAAGGACCATTCCTTCGAAGAAGCCGAAGCCATGGGCAGAACGCTGGCAGAAAGCGGCTTGTCTGCCCTGGCGCAAGCGCCGGTTATAGACGATCTTCCTGTTCTTCAGGTACGCAAGCGCGAGTTCACCGCCAAAATGACGAACCCTCTCTTCAAGCTGGCGATTCGGCGTAAGCTCATCCCTGACGTACGCAATACAAAGGGCGAAATTACCACAGAAGTCAACCTCATTAAATTGGGTACATTGTGGCTGGCGGCAGTACCGGGCGAGCTGCTGCCTAAGCTGGGGTTAGGTATCAAGGCTGTAATGCGCCAGAATGGCGCAGACGCTCCAGGAATCATTGGCTTGGCAAACGATGAACTTGGCTACCTGTTGCCCAGGGAAGATTTCCGCTATCCATTCAATCCTTTCCGACCAGGCAAACACTACGAAGAAACCATGTCCATCAGCAGGGACATTGGCTCGAAGGTGACAGAGGCGGTTTTAGGATTGCTTCAACCGTAAACCTTCACCCTGGCAACATCGCAGGGTTATTCCTGAGCCTGTGGATGCCCAACCGGTATCAGGTACAACGGCTGTTCTTCGCCGGGTAGCCCCATAATCTCATTGACCCTGTCATCATCGAAAGCGCCGATAGGGACTGCGCCCAACTCTAAAGCCGTTGCCTGCAGCAACAAATTTTGGGCAGCATGTCCGGCTTCCAGGTGCACATAGCGAGGGCTACGCGCCTCGCCGTATTTCTTAACCGTCCGTTCATACACCGCGGTAATCACAAAGACGGCAGGGGCGTCCTGCACAGCACTCTGCGATAGCGCCGCCTCGTATAGTTCTGTTCGCACATTTCCTTCTTTTTGAAGCGTGATTTGATGATCTGATGGTAAATAGCGGAAAACCCCATCATCAGTTACCACATAAATCTCCAAAGGGTACAGCGCCCCTGCCGAGGGCGCCGTGCGAAAACCTTGCGGCGAAGTCACCCCTTGAGCAGCCCATAATAACTGACCCACTTCTTCCATGGTCAGTGGTTGATCGCTAAAATTGCGCACCGAACGCCGCTTCACCAGCGTTTCCTCCAGAGAAACCGTCCCTTGCAACCTTGGCGGCGGCAATTTTTCGGAGGGTAAGATCGCTGCTGGGGTGATTGAAACTTCTGCGCTGGATTGCATCAACATATCTTGCTGACAGGCAGCCAGAATAAAAATCATTATCAGACAGTTTCTCCGCATCCACATCAAGAAACAATGAAAAGAGTGTTTGGGAACTTTCATCAGATAGATCCTTTCTCTAAGCCTTAAATCGCCCGCGACCGTTTACTAGGCGATTTCTTCTTGAAACCGTTGTGACAGGCAGGTCTCATCTCCCTGCCGCAGAATTATGTACTTGGGCTGGCTAACCTGCTCGCGTTACTCCAGACTCAGCCTTCAGCCACTTTATAAACCAGGTCTCCAGCGCGCACCGGCTCATCCACTTTCAGCGCCACCTCCTGACCTGCGCCGACGGCTTGCTGTTTTTTATGCTCGATTTCCATCGAAAAGACTTTCTGAGTGAATTCTGTTGTCTTCCCCAGGATTGTGATCGTATCGCCGACTTTGAGTTCGCCGGTGAGCTCTATCACCGCCACGCCAATCCGGTTGTAATAATGCGTCACACGACCAATGCGAATATCCATACACACCTGCCTTGTCCAGATCAGCCAGACATAACCGAAATTTTTATCGCATTTGAAACTATCTTGGTTCTCAACCAGGATCCTTTTGATTTAATTATCGCGCCAAATCTCAAAGTAATCAAACACGTGTTAGAAGATAAGGTAACTTTGCTATAATGGATGTATTGTTTGATTAAGGATAACGATATGAACGTTTCTGAAGCCATACGCCTCAAGCGAGCCGTGCGCAAGTTCGCTGACCAACCTCTCCCGCAGGAAATCACCCTTGCGATTATCAACTCCGGGCGACGGGCGCAGTCATCCAAGAACACTCAGCCATGGCGCTTCATTGCAGTGACCGACAAAGCCATCCTCCAGCAGCTTTCCGAGTGCGGTGAATGGGCTGGACACCTGGCAGGAGCTGCACTGGGGGTTGCCATCGTTCATCCAGACCCTCAAGAACGCTTCCAAATTTTGTTTGATATTGGACAGGCTGCTGCCTATATGCAGCTTGCCGCCTGGGAGTTGGGCGTCGGGTCCTGCCTGGCAACCATCTACGATATCCACCGCGCCCGTCAGGTGCTGGACTTCCCCGAAGACTGGCACCTTCGGTTTGCCATCTCCTTCGGGTATCCGGTTGAAGCTGAGCTCCTGGCATTGCCACCCCGGCGCGGCGGTCGTAAACCGCTCGAGGAAATTGTCCATTGGAATCGATGGCGCACTGAATAGCGCAACTTTTTCCCTCCTGTTGCGTAAATTATCATAGAAAGACGACCGCCAACCAGTTTCAGCGTTCCTGGCGACAGCGGTGATACTCACGAACAGGAGTAAAACAATGAATGCCTCAACCCGAGTCTTGCGGCGCTCCCGCCGAAACCGTATATTTGCCGGCGTTTGCGGCGGGCTGGGTGAATTCTTTGGTCTCAGCCCCTTCTGGTTCCGCCTGGCATTCCTGATCGCTCTGATTCCAGGCGGCGTTCCCGGCTTCCTGGTTTACCTGATCGCTTGGATCATCATCCCCAGCGAATAAGTCCAGAAGTTTTTTCCAATCAACGAGCCTGGTATTGTGCTTCATTCAGTACCAGGTTCGTTTCTCTTCATAGGCTGGGTTTCCAGTTTTTCGCCTTTTCGATGCGCTCTCCAAGCGGGGGATGGTCATAGAACAACCAGACGACCCATCGCTCAGGATCGATTTCACCCAGGTTCTGGTTTGCAGCCCGCGTCAAGGCGCTGGCTTTCGCCAGGTTCTTACCGGTCAATTGCAAAGCAAAGTCATCGGCTTTGGTCTCGCGCCAGCGGGAAAAGGCATTTTCAATCGGCATAGAAAACAGGCTATAGCCTCCCAACACCAGCATCAGCGCCGGCAATCCGGCAATATCGGCAACTCCGTTCAATCCTAAGACCTTAACCAGCCAATTCATGACCAGCGAGGCAATGTACAGTCCCACAGTGGTTACCAAAGCCTGGAATCCGATCAAGATGGGAATATCGTGGTGAACATGATGCGCCAACTCATGCGCCAGAATCACCTCGATCTCATCGGGAGTGAACTCATTGATCAAGGTATCGCCCAGCACAATGCGGCGTGTATTGCCAATGCCGGTCAGCGCTCCATTTGCCGCCTTGGTCCTGCGGGACATATCGAACTTGTAAACGCCGCGCACATTGGTTTTCGTCTTTTTTGCCAGCTCGACCAACCGCTCCGCCAGGTTGGCATGCTCCTCGCCCAGCGGAACGAATTTATTGAAAAGCGGCATGAGCAGCACAGGCGCCAGGTTCGTCAGCAACACCTGAAAGATCAACAATCCCCCGGCTGCCCACAGCCACCACCATGAGCCGGACACACGCAGCGCCAGATAGAGCAGTTCCAGCAGTATCAAACCAAGAGGCGCGCCAATCAACACGCCGATCACCTGATCAACCAGCCACCCCTTGAACGTCTGGTTCGATTGCCCAAAGGCGTGCGGCAGCACATACCCGCCATAATACCCCAGCGGCAGCGTCAAGAAGGAGAATATGCCCACAAAAATCGCCGCGAAAACCGCAACCAGAAGCCACTCGTTTGAGATCCACCCCGTCAACCAGGTTCGCAGGCTCAGAGACCAGCCTGAAACCAGCCAGGCTATGGCATAAAATGCAGAAATGAGCATATCGATTAACCACAGTCGGCGGCGAATGCGCGCATACTGGCGGGCTTTCACCTGGCGCGCCTCATCCAGCTGAACATCAGCAGAGACCAAAGACCCAGTAGCCTCTATCACGGGCAATATTCCACGATCACATCATCCACATGCATCGAGGTGACGCCATCTGTGCCATTGTTATAGGTGCCAAATTCGACCTTAATGGAGCGTCCAGCATAGCTCTTCAAATCAATGACATGGTAAGTCCAGGTGCGGCTGTTGCTTCGATTGGCGAAAATGGTATCCAGATAATTATTATTGGCATCGGTGATGACGACGTACTGGGTATCATATAAATTCTGCGCGTACGTAAACGTCAGATGCTTTGGATAGAAAATGAGCGGCAACAGCGGGGATTCGCCCGTCATCGGGTAGTAATAGAAACTCAGCTTCACGCTCGCTGCCCCTGCCGGGATGGTAATCAACTGCCGGGTCGATGAAAAGCTCAAGATGTTCTGCGACAGGTTCAAAATGCCGGTACGGGCAGATCGCAGCCCAGTGCGTGCAAATTCTGTGGAATAGCCGGCAGTGAATTGTGTTACAGGGAACTCCCAATCACCGTTATTTTCGAAGCCGCCGTTCTTGATCAGATTGGAACAGGGTATCGGCGTCTTGGTTAATGTGATCGTGGGGGTACGAGTATGCGTCGGAGTCAGCGACTGCGTCGGCGTCAGTGTTGTCGTTCGTGTAGAAGTCTGGGTAGGCGTCAGGCTCCTGGTGGGCGTGACAGTCGCCGTGGGAGTCCTGGAGCTGGTCGGGGTCATGGTCACCGTAGGCGAAGGCTCATGGCGGAGCAGCGGGAAAAAGAAGAATTTATCCCTGGGCAGCGTCGCTGTGATAGTCGGCGTGCGGGAACTGGTTGCCGTCGCCGTGCGCGTTGCCGTTGGGGTGTTGGTGCGCGTCCCTGTTACCGTCGGGGTCGAGGGAGTGATTCGCACCGAACCATTCTGAGTGGTGCCGGGAACGCTCTGCCCTTCTGTATTGCCGAATGACGCCGGCGCGCTGGTGGTGGAAAAATTGACCGCAGCATCGATCACCACGCCCGGATTCCCGGTCTGGAATTGAATCTGCGCCAGCGTGCCCGAAGGCAGCGCGTTCAACGGGATGCTGATGTCAAAAACCACGCAATCCAGTTCGCCATCGGTTTCCAGGGGACGCAGCATACAACTACCGGTGAAGCCAGCCGGGTAAAAGAGTGTCACAGCGTCTGGCGTGCCGTCGCTGTTTGCATCCGTCGGATCGATTGTTAACCAGGTTTGGTCATAATCGATTGAGAACACAACACTGGAGATGTTATTCCCATTGGCGCTAAAAGTGACCGGGACAATGACACTGCTCAAAGCTGAAGCTGGCACCTGGGACGGCACGTAAAGCGACGGAGACGCATCTACGGCTGCCAAGCTGATCGGGATCAGCCTGGCAGAATAATCAATGCCTGCCATACAAATAACCACGACAATCACAATGATGCTCAAGCTGATCAGTTTTTTATGCATCATATTTACTCCCAAGACGCTGATACCTATGACCAGCCAAGAGTAAGGTTAACCCTTACTCTTGGCTTTCCAAAGGTTTGTCTACGGTTGATAAAGATCCTGCCACCGATCAGCGGACAAGCAACGGTAGCAGCATTCGGTAAGGTGTTTCGGCAATGAAGGCTGAGCCGGCATCGAGCTCGCTGAACAGGCTTTGCCCGTTAGCGCTGCCAAACGAAGCCCACGGATTCAAACCAAAATCGACTTTTGCCAGGGTTGGTTCAGAGGGTGTACCCGTCTTCAGGTAAACCTGGAGGATAGTACCATCCGCCAGCTTCAAGGACGGATTCAGGCTGTACACCACCACATCCAGCTCTCCATCAGCATCCTGTGGATCGAAGGCAACCGAAGCAACAAAGCCTTTGGGGAGATCCAGGGTGATCGAGTCAGGGATACCATCTACATCCGAATCAGCAGGATTGAGCGCCAGCCATTGCCCGTCATAATCAATGGAGAAGATGGCGCTGTTGATGGCTTGACCGCCGGTATCCAACATTACTGGTATGGCGATCTCTGTATCTGGCTTGGCAGGAATGCGGTCTGGGATGACCAGTTTGATCGTCCCAAATGCCACGTTGTTGCCAAAGATCTGCGTCTGAGCCGAAAGCATGGTCATGGTCCCCGTGCAAGCTGCCCCACTGCCATGGATAATCAAGATAGTGCAGGAGAGATCTCCGGCATCCACCACAAAATCCTGGTTGGGGTTGCAGCCAACCGGATTCCCCGGGAAGGTGCCGCCAGGAGTGCGGTCAGGATCAGAACTATCGCCGTCAAAGATCTCCAGCACCAGCGCCGACAGGTCGCCTGCGTCCACCCTGCCATCACCGTTGCAGTCGCCCAATTCTCCCTGGAGAATGCGCACATAACCATCGGCAGTGCCGCCAGGGATGCTTTGCCCAAAGTAGCCAAAGGATGCCTTGGGGTCATCGGAGAACCCGACCCTGGCATGGTTGCTATATCCGGGGGCAGCCTGGCAGGTTGCCTTGACCGTAAACTGGATCGTGGCAAGCGTCCCGCTCGCCAGAGGCGCCCGCGGCGGAATCCAATCATAGATCGAGAAGTCCAGCTCGCCATCCAGGTCGCCGGCGTTATAACGGACGGTTGTAATGAAATCACTGGAAACAGAGAAGGTAATGGCATCAGGAATGCCGTCCAGGTTGCCATCAGCCGGGTTGAACGCCAGACAATTCTGATCGAAATCAACCGAGAAGGTGGTCGTATCGATGCTTTGACCCTGGTTGTTGAAGATGACCGGCATGGTGACCAGTTGCCCGGGTCTGGCGGGGACGTTACCCGGAATGCTCAAGAAGATGGGCACATCCTGCAAGCCGTTATAGACGAACACATCCCACTTGCTATTCGTGTCATTGTTGACCAGGTCGGTGGCTTCAGAGACGAAGGCAACATAACCGCCATCGGCAGCAATGACCGGCGCAAAGGACCACTCGTTGGGTTCGCCTCCCAGGTAATCCAGTGTGATACGCTGGCTGAATCCGGTATCGCGGTCATACAAGAAGATATCCCGTTTGTTGTTCAAGTCCTGCGGCGCCAGGTCGATGTTGTTCGCATCTGAGGCAAACGCCACGAACCGCCCGTTCCTGGAGACTGATGGCGAGTAAGAATTACCATTGGCGACGCCGCCAAAATATCCCGTTGAGATGCGTATAACCGGCAACGGCAAAGTAGTGACGCGCCACTCTCTCCAGAAGATGTCCGCAAAACCAAGGGTATCCACGACCGTGTCGATATTGGTGGCAAGCGAGGTAAATACCAGGTAATTGCCATCCCCAGAGATATAAGGCATGTTGGTCTCAAAATTGGGCAAGCCGCCTGCCTGAGTGACCCCGCCGAGCACCGTCTGGGTCAACGCCGGGTTCACCAGGTCAATCTCACGGATATACACATCCGAAGTGGTGTCATTGTCTATGAACGCCGGGTCGAGGTTTGGCGCCCGGGAAGCAAAGGCAATGACGATGGTCTTGACAGGCGATATCCGTTCAAAATCAGCGTCGCTGATGGTCGGCGTATAGGAATCGGCATTCACTGGCGTCGCGCCAGCCCTCAAGACAGAGACCAACTGCGTACTCATCTGCCCGGGTTCATCGAAAATGCCGTCTTCGTCAGTATCTCGGTCGCGCAGGTAGATATTCGAACCAAAATTCTGCAGTACACTCGTCACCAGGTCTCTGGCAAATGAGCGAAAGACAACGAACCTGCCATTGGCGCTGATCGACGGCTGGTCCGACCTGCCCGCGCCGACCAACCCGGAGGGCGTCAAGGAAACACAGGTGATATTCCCCACCTCCTGGTCATAAACGAATACATCGCTGGTCGTATTCGTGTCTCCAAGGATAAGGTTATCGGCTTCTGAAGCGAAGGCGATGTAACGCCCATTGCCCGATACCGATACCTCCCAGGAATTCCCCCTGGCAGGCAAGCCTCCCAAGCCTCGAGAGATCAATATTGTGCTGACTTGACCGGCTTCATCATAAATACCATCTTGGTCAACATCGCGGTCGCGCAGGAAAACATCTCGCAGGTTGTTCACATCGCCGTTGACCAAATTCGTCGCCTCTGAAGAAAAGGCAACATAGCGCCCATTGGCAGAAATTCCCACGCTATACATCTCGAAATCCATACCGGAAGACAGGTTCCCCTGGGTGCCGTTGGTGTGCAACGATACACGCACCAGCCCTCCCTGACGGCAGTTGGCAAAGCTGAACACGCCTATTTGCGTCTGCCAGTCTACTGTATTCCCGGCAAGGTAGTACATGTTGGTATACCAGAACAAACATTCGTCCGCCGGATCGACGCTCATCTGGCTTTGCCGACCCCAGCGACCATCTGGTAGACCATTACCATTATCATGGAAGCCGGAAGCATTGACCATAGCTGTCTCGTTGCCTGTTATCGTCCCTAAAGGTTCTGTCTTGAGCCTCCCAGTGTAGTAGATCGAGGGGTTCATGTTCGATCGAGACACGCTATAGCCAATTGCCATGTTCCCCGCCAGGTCAACTGCCAGGCTGCCCAGCCAGCGGTATCGGCTGTCTGGCTGGTAGGTGCCCTGCTGATAGACAAAAGGCGCTCCCGAAATATCCTTGTGGAATTCATACCACCGCAACCCGGTCACGCCATTGCTTAAAATCGTGTGATTGACCCAGTAGGTATAAATACCATCCACGATTCGGAACTGCATGGGAGTCATCAGGCGCTCACCCAGGGCTTCCAGCTTTTCAGTAGCGCTTGGCTCTTCGATGATATAACCAGTCGCCCACTTGGAAACCGTATCGGTATTCATCGTGTAATTAGGCTCGAGCGCATTGCCAAAGGTCGAAAGGTTCAATGAGAGCCAATTGACCGAAAATTCCCAGAAGTGCATCTTCCCTGGCTGGATAGAAGCGAACAGGTTTGGCGTGCCCAAAGAGGGCGGCGTTCCAATCAGGTTGGTCGGCACCAGGTGCTCATACCCCATTTGCTCAGGCAGATCGAAACTCACCATACGGTAATCAACCAACCTGCCATTTTGCAAATCGTCCTTGTTAAAGGCATACACCTTTGCGCCGCGCGGTGTGCGGTTCAGACCGTTGTTATAGATATCCACCAGGTCAATGGAAAGATAATACCCATCCGTCCACAACCCCAGCTTGGGCGAATCAGGATAGAACCTGATGTTGCTAAAGTTCTGGCGGACATCGATGGCATAGTAATACCAGAAAGCTGGCGCAAAATAAGGCGGCGCGGCGGGGAAAGGCACATTTCTGGAAACCGCCAGGCACAGGTAATAGGGTCCATCGTTGATTAAACCTGCCTGGAAAGCCACATCTACAACCACCCAGCGCCTCTGAATGTGATCATACAACAGGTTGGGCTGCCCCTGGTGGTTGGCGCCATCACAGGCTGTGCCGGTGCCGGCGCCTGTCCAAAATTGATCGAAGGTCACTTGCTCAAACAGGACGCCGTCTTTCCTATAAATCGCAATGCTGCGATTGACCGCCTGCATGTAATGGGTATGCCCGACAGCCCCCGTGGTATCGGGAAACGCATCTGGAGACGCTGCGCCAGCGCGGTTGATACCCGGGAATTGTAGCAACGGCGGCGGCATGGTTGCCGTTGGGCTATCAGGCGATGAAGTGACTCTTTGCACAGGGACAATTGCCGTAGAAACCAGGAAAATAAACGCAAGGATTAGGTTAACAATCGTGTGCTTTTTCATAACTAGACCTCCTGACTGTTCCTTATAAGAAAATTTCCTGCAACTAACAAAACGCTCTCAAAAGTTATATATCCCCTGATTAATTCCACAATCAAATAAGATTATCGCATAAAAAAGATTAGATAGCAAGCACCTTTAAAAACATATTGATTCCGATTTTTTTGTTCGCTATAATGTAATCAGTCAATGTGATTCCCAAGAGTCCATTGCAGTGAGCCTAAAACCCAATGCAATGGCAAAATCAGCGGACCTCCATCCAGCTTCATCGTAAACAGGTTCGATATCCAGTAATCATCACCTTACAGGAGGTTTTGTATGACCCAGACAACCGGTCCATGTCGTGTTCTCTTGGGCATCGATGGTTCTGAACACTCCTTTGCTGCAGCGGCTTTGCTGGCAGATTTACCGCTTCCGCCGGAATGCCAGGTCACTGCGCTGGGAGTCTTTTTACCGCGAGAAGCTTCCTTTCATGCCCGTCTTCTGCCTCCGCTCGCAAAGGTGAAAAATGACCTCGAAGTCCGCAACATAAAGGTTACGACCGAAACAATCGCCGGCAATCCAGCCGAGGTACTTTCAGAATTTGCAGAAAAGAATGACGTTGATTTAATTGTCCTGGGGGCAAAAGGATTGCGCGCCACCCTGGGCATATTCCTGGGCGGAGTGGCTCAACAGCTCATTGAATACTCCAATCGCCCCGTTCTGGTTGTGAGAGCCCCTTACACTGGATTAGAACATGTCCTGTTAGTAACCGATGGTTCATCCTACAGCGACCAGGCAATTACATACCTCAGCCGTTTTCCACTTCCAAGCAAAAGCCGTCTCACAGTGTTGCATGTTTTGCCTCCCTATCCTTTCACCGATGTAACGCCCGTCTTATCCACCTGGACGCCACGGCATACAAACGCATTGCTCCTTGAACCAATGCCTGGCGTTGAGTTCAAAGACATAGCCGATGAAGAGGAAAAAAAGGGGAAGGCGTTAATCGAAAGAACAATCCTCCAAATCCAACAAGCACTCCCCGAATCATGCAAAGAGCTCTCGATCACAGGCGCTCTCAGGCGCGGCGACGCTGCTACAGAAATTATCCATTATGTCGCCGATCACCAAGTCAACCTGGTCATAGCAGGCTCACGCGGGCTCAGCCAGGTGCAGAGCTGGCTACTTGGCTCGGTCTCGCGCAAGCTGGTGCACTACGCCAATTGTTCAGTGCTCATCGTGCGCCATCAGCCGCCAGGCGAGCGATAAGCCCTTTCACTAAAGGGTTCTATTCGAAAAAGTCCTGATCCTCAGCGCTGAGGTATTTCTTTGCCTTGGGAATATCAAACGCAATTCCTAAGCCGGGGCGGTCCCATACATCAATCAAGCTGTTTTTGACGATCGGATCGGGCAATCCGGTGATGATCTCGTACCACCATTCGGGGCGCGCAACTGGATACTCAAAGGCTATGTAATTCTGAGGCAATGTTGCGCATACTTGTACCAAGGCAGCCAATCCGATCAAGCCATCGAAAATGCCATGCGGCGCCATGAGGATGCCATGCAAATCGGCATACTCCGCAACCCATTTCAACTCAGCCAAACCGCCAATGTCTGCCGGGTCTGGACCGATTATGCGGACTGCATGGCGCTCGATCAACTCTCGAAAGTTCTGCCGCAGATAGATCTGTTCCCCAGTGTGTATGGGCGTTGTGGTGCTTTGGGTCAATTCACGATAGACATCCGCCAGCACATAAGGGGTGTAATCGCCGGTGAGCAAATCTTCCAGCCACATCACGTTCAGCGGTTCCAATGCTTTCGCCAGTCGAATGGCGTCAGTCAGCATCCAACCTGGACCGCAATCTAATGCCAATCCCACTTCATCTCCCGTGACCGCTTTCATCGCCTCCACACAGGCGATGATATGCTTCAGCCCCCGCTCGGTGAGAGGACCCCGGTTAGGATGAGGCGCCCCAGAGGAAATATCGCCATAAAAGAAATCCGGCACCTGCCAGGGCATCTGACTGTGAAATCCTATGCCCTGCTTGATGATCGAAAAGCCTTCTTTCGCCTCCTTCATCAGGGCGACGTTCTCGGCATAATCTTGAGGCGACGACCCCTTCATTTTGAACCTCACGCCGCCATTGTAAACTCGAACCTTGTCTCTAACTTTACCGCCCAGCAGCTTATAGACCGGCACGCCGGCTGCTTTACCAGCAATATCCCATAAAGCCATCTCGATTGCGCTGACCGCGCTGCCCCAAGGCTTGAAACTCCCCAGCCGTCGAATCTTAAGCATCACCCGTTCGACATTCGTGGGGTCCTCTCCAAGGAGATAAGGCTGGTAAAACAGAATGTGAGGCTTGAGGTAAGTCTTTGTATTTTCTGCCTCTCCATAACCGTCAATTCCTTCATCGGTTACGATGCGGACTACCGGATTTTCACCAATGATGGCGCATTTCAAATGAGTAATTTTCATTTCGGTCTCCTGTGGTTCTCTGGATATGGTCTGATCTATCGCTCATCGATGATTACTTTTTCCCAAAGCGCTTTATTTGCCTCTACACTGCTGACAACGCCTCCTGCCTGAAGTTGCCTGAATAGATTAGATGAAGCTTTGGCAGCGGTCTAAAAGTGAAAAGCCAACATCGTTTCATCTAAAATACCTTTGGCGTTATTTTTGATAAAATCGTGAAATTTAAAAATGAGGCGCGCGGCGCTCATTGGGGACTATTAAGCCGGGTTTCCATATTTGACGAGTATCCCTGCGGCGTTTATACTTATTGTCTGAATCAGTAAAGCAGGTGGAAACTTGCCTGCCATATCTCATGATTATAACAGCTTGCGATTCTTTTCTTGGAGAATGTGATTCATGACGAAAAATAGACCGAAACGCATGGGTGTTTTGACCAGCGGAGGTGATGCCCAGGGAATGAATGCCGCCGTCCGTGCCATCGTCCGCACGGGAATTGAACGCGGCTTGGAGGTCTATGCAATTTATGAGGGACTTCAGGGGCTGGTTGAAGGCGGCGCACGGGTTGTCAAAATGGATTGGGACTCTGTGGGGGGCATCCTGCAAAAGGGCGGCACGATCATCGGCTCAGCCCGCAGCCAGGAGTTCCGCACGCGTGAAGGGAGATTGAAAGCGGCGCGTAACCTCCTCGAACATGAAATCGACTCCCTGGTGATCATCGGCGGCGATGGCAGCCTGACCGGCGCGCACATATTCCGGCAGGAATGGTCATCCTTGCTGGAGGAGCTTGTCCAAACCAAACAAGTCTCGAAAGAGGCTGCCAGCCGACATCCCCACCTTTTCATTGTGGGGCTGGTTGGTTCGATCGACAACGACTTCTATGGCACCGATATGACCATTGGCGCCGATACTGCGCTTCACCGCATCACCGAAGCAGTGGATGCTATCACCTCAACTGCTGCCAGCCACCAGCGTACCTTTGTTGTCAAAGTGATGGGTCGCAATTGTGGTTACCTGGCAGTGATGGGGGCGCTGGCGACCGGCGCCGATTGGGTGCTCATCCCCGAAAGCCCCCCCGATACCGACGACTGGCAAGAGTTGATGTGCGAGCGCCTGCGCGCCGGGCGAAAAGCAGGACGTCGGGACAGCATCGTCATCATGGCAGAAGGCGCCCACGACCGCCACGGAAATTACATCGGCAGCTCCGATGTCCAGAAGGTGCTGGAGGAGAAATTAGGCGAGGAAGTGCGGGTCACCGTATTAGGACATGTCCAGCGCGGCGGGCGCCCCAGCGCATTTGACCGCAACCTGGGCACCCTGACCGGATATGCAGCCGTCGAAGCCATCCTGAAAGCCAGCCCTCAGGATGAACCGGTCGTCATCGGGATAAAAGGCAACCGCATCACCTCCTTTCCGCTGATGTATTGCGTCGAACAGACTCATGCAGTCGCCGAGGCGATTGCCGCCAAGGACTTTGAAAAAGCGATGGAGTTGCGAACGCCCAGCTTCCGCGAGTCGTATCGGACATTACGGACATTCGTGCGCGCGCTGCCGCACCCGCCTGCGCCAGGGCAGGTTCGCTTGAGGTTAGCTGTGTTAAACGCAGGAGCGCCTGCGCCGGGCATGAACACCGCTACCCGTTCTGCTGTGCGCCTGGCGCTGGACAAGGGACACCATATCCTGGGCATCCACGATGGATTTGCCGGATTTGCGGACGGCGATATCGAAGAAATGAACTGGATGAGCGTCAATGGCTGGGCTTCTCAAGGCGGCTCGAACCTGGGCACCAGCCGCAAAGTGCCCAAGGGCGCCGATTTATATGCCATTGCCCGCAACATTGAAAAGTACGAAATCCAGGGATTGTTAGTCGTGGGCGGTTGGTCTGCATATGAAGCCGTTTACAAGTTGATGTCCGAAAGGAATAATTTCCCGGCTTTCAACATCCCCATCATTTGCCTGCCAGCTTCGATTAACAACAATTTGCCCGGCTCTGAACTGGCAGTCGGTGCAGACACTGCCCTGAACAACATCATCGAAGCTGTTGACAAAATCAAGCAATCTGCCTTTGCCACCGGGCGCTGCTTTGTGGTTGAAGTGATGGGACACTACTGCGGTTATCTGGCGACCATGGCAGGCTTGGCGACTGGCGCTGAGCGAGTGTATTTACACGAAGAAGGCATCACGATCAAAGATTTGGAAGCCGATGTCAATAAACTCAGGCGCGGCTTTCAGGAGGGCAAGCGGCTGGGGCTGATCATTCGCAATGAAGAAGCCAACAAGGTGTACACAACCGAATTCATTGCTGCCTTGTTTGAAGAAGAGGGCGGAGAAATTTTCGATGTGCGCCAGGCAATCCTGGGACACTTGCAGCAAGGCGGCGATCCCTCGCCTTTCGACCGCATCATGGCGATTCGGCTGGCGCGCAGTTGCATCGACTTTCTGATTGAGAAAGCAACGCATTCAGGAACAGATTGCGCCTTTATCGGTCTCGAAGAGGGCAGCACGAGAATTCACAGCATGGAAGATTTCCCCAGGATGGTGGACATGGAACATCAACGACCCAAGAACCAATGGTGGTTGAGTCTGCGACCTATCGCGCAACTGCTCTCACAATGGCAGCCAAGCTGGCAAGATTGATAGCTGACCCATGTTCAAACGATCTCTCCTCTTTACTCTCATCTCCGCCCTCACCGTGACAGCATCCTTTTTTGCTGGTTACTTCACCCATGCCCGCTTCACCCCCTCCCAGCCTTTGCCCGTTTTGCATCAGGCTTATGACATCCTGCTCAAAAACGCTTACCAGGTTCCAGAGCCAGGTTCGAAGCTGGAATATGGCATGATTCGGGGGATGCTGCAAGCCTATGGAGATCCCTTCTCGTCATTTTCCGAACCCCCGCAGGCAGAGTTGACCAGCAACACTTTACAAGGCAGCTTCGGCGGCATAGGCGCAACCATCGAGAAGGACCCGCAAGGATTCTACGTCCTGTTCCCAATCAAAGACAGTCCTGCCGCCAAGGCGGGAATCCTGGACGGCGACAGGCTGATTCAGGTTGATCAACTGGCAATTCTATCAGAAACGCCAATCGAAGACATTCTGGCAGCCGTGCGCGGTCCAGTAGGCACCAGGGTCAAGATTGTCGTCTTGCGCCTCCCTGATGAAACAGAGTACACCTTTGAAATCAAACGGGAGGAAATCGCCCTGCCGTCAGTTACCTGGCGGCTGGATTTATCTGAACCACGCTTGGGGCTGATCAAAGTCAATGTCATCGCCTCCAGCACGCCCGATGAGATCATAACCGCCGCCGCAGAGTTGTCTGAGCTGGGCGCGACGGCTTTTGTCCTTGACCTGCGTGATAACTTTGGTGGTTTACTGGATAGCGGTATCGACGTGGCGCGCCTGTTTCTCAAGGAAGGTCTGGTTATTCAACAACAATACCGAGACAAGCCTGTGGAGAGCTTCCGCGTCACAAAGGCAGGTGAACTGGCTGACCTGCCAATCGTCATCCTGATCAACCAAAACACCGCCAGCGCGGCAGAAATTGTTGCCGGCGCATTGCAAGGTCAAAAGCGCGCCCAATTGATTGGCACTCCCACTTACGGCAAGAACACCATTCAGCTTGTCTTCGAGCTGCAGGATAAGTCCAGCCTGAGCGTCACGGCAGCGCAGTGGTGGGTGCCAAACCTGGAAATTATCAAGCCAGGGCAAGGATTGCAGCCAGACATTTTGTTGACAGAAACATCGGGCAATCCAGACCCAGCATTACAGGCAGCCATCCAGGTCTTCTTTTCGAAGCCATAAACGCCTGTCAGACCGTACTAAATTCTCTTTTCGTTCGTTATAATCAAACCATGGAACACATCAAGGTGGTCGCCACCAACCGCAAAGCCCGGCATGAGTATTTTTTGCTGGAAACATTCGAGGCTGGCTTGGAACTTAAGGGCAGCGAAATTAAATCGATTCGTCTGGGACAGATCAGCCTGGCGCAGGCTTACGTCAGGCTGGATGGACAACAGGCATGGCTGGTGGATGCCCATATTGCGCCATATGAACAAGCCAACATTTACAATCATGACCCACTGCGACCACGCCGCTTATTGCTCCACAAGTCAGAAATTCGCAAGTTATGGGACATGGTGCGCCAGAAGGGCGTCACAGTCATTCCATTGCGCGTTTACTTGAGTAAAGGCATAGCCAAGGTGGAAATTGCTGTCGCCAAAGGGAAAAAGCTTTATGATAAGCGCCACGATATTGCCCGGCGTGATGTAGAGAGAGAACTTCAACGTGAGCTGCGCGGCAAGTATTGATTCCAGGCGTAAACCCCATCTCTTCATGCAAGGAGAAGAATAAAGACATTGCTACACAACAACTTTTTAGCCTTGCTGTTGACCTTTGCCATTGCAATTGCCTGGCTGCGGTTGAACGATCATGCGGCGCAACGCGGCTGGATCAGCAGCCAGCTAAGTCGTAAAATCATCCACATTGGGACGGGACCGGTCTTTGTCCTTTGCTGGTTATTGTTCGATGAAGCCCCCAGCGCGCGCTTGCTGGCAGCTTTGATCCCTTTCCTCATCACTGCCCAGTTTGTCCTGGTCGGCGCCGGATTGATTCACGACCCGGCGGCAGTCAAAGCCATGTCTCGCACGGGCGACCGACGGGAAATTCTGCGCGGACCGCTTCTCTACGGGATCGCCTTTGTTACTCTGACCCTTATCTATTGGAAAGAAAGCCCCATTGGAATCGTCGCCCTAATGCTGCTGTGCGGCGGCGATGGCTTGGCGGATATCCTGGGCAGGCGTTACGGGACAAGCCGCTTGCCATGGAATAAAAATAAATCTTGGGTAGGTTCAGCCAGTGTGTTCTTCGGTGGCTTTACCCTGGCAGTGCTGGTTTTATGGGCTTTTCTCCTGGGAGGTGTTTTTTCCGGAGAAATGACCGATTATCTGCTACCCATAGCACTGGTTTGCCTGGTGGGCACACTCATCGAAACAGCTCCCTTGCACGATATTGATAACCTGACCGTTACACTGGCGGCTGTGCTGGCAGGGCACCTTGTTTTTTAATCAACCATCTCTCCAGCCAGGCAGGTAAAACGGCGATTAAATTGCGCATGATGGCTTCTGCGCTTTGCTGAAAGACCTCCATGTTGCCGTCATATGCCTCGCCGCCTTCAGAACTCACAAGGTCCGAAACGCCCCGCAGGATCAAAAGCGGTATCTGGTTGCGAGCAGCCACACGCGCAATCGCCCCTGATTCCCAATCTCCAGCGACAGCGCCATACATCTCATGTAACCTGGGAAGTTCCTGGGGTCGTAAATCGCGGTCTGCCGAAATCAGCAAAGCTCGCTGCACCGGTGATGGATAAGGCTCATCCAACCACGACAGGTCTATCTTGGTGGTGTAATGAGCGATATGAGCTGCCTGATCGCCCATTTGCTCCTCGATATCATAAACGAGGGTTCGTTCGACCAATATCACAACGCCGCGGCTCACCTGACCATCAAATCCACCGCAGGTGCCCAGGTTGACCAGCAAATCGGATTTCCAGTGGTCGATGATATATTGTGTCGAACCGGCAGCATCGATCTTTCCCCAGCCGCCATGAAAAAATAGCAACCGATGATAAGCTCCTGTTAACTTTAGGGTTGTCTCAAACCACTCACCATAAGGATAAGTTTTGACGGGGATGCCCTGAAACAAGGCGCGGGCTGCACGCCATTCTGCGTTGGCTGAGATGAGAACAACAAAGGTGGCGCTCACCTTTACCCTGACCGCTCTGCCTGATTTTCGAAAATTCTCCGCGTGCTTTCGACATCCAATCGGATTTGCTCCACCAAAGCCTGAATGGATGGAAAACGCACTTCGCCGCGCAGATATTCAATGAACTCGAGCATCAATTCCTGACCGTATAGATTCCCCTTGAAGTCAAGCAAATACGCCTCGACATGCACCGCATTCCCTTGCCCGTCAAACGTCGGGCGGACCCCGATATTGATCGCAGCAGCCCAGGCTGCTTCACCCAAGCGCGCCCGGCAAGCATAAACGCCATTTGCAGGCACCAGCTTGCCTTCGGGTATGCGCAAGTTGGCGGTCGGAAAACCAATCGTCCTGCCGCGCTGATCGCCGGGAATCACCTCGCCAGACAGGCGATAGGGTCTGCCTAACAGCGCGGCAGCCCGGGACACATTTCCAGCCTCCAACAATGCCCTGATCTGGCTCGAGGAGATTACTCCCTCGCTAAAGCGTATCGAATCGATCACCTGGACATCGAAAGCCATTTCAGCGCCTAATTGTCGCAGCACCGGCAGGTTGCCTTCACGACCACGACCGAGGGCGAAATCAGGACCGACGCACAACATTTTCATTCTCAGATGCTTTTTCAGGCGGGCGACAAAATCGCGCGCCGAAGTCGCTGCCATATCTTGATCGAAAGGCAAGACAAAGACGCCATCCACGCCCAACTCACCCAGCAATTGAACGCGCTCTTCAGGAAGGGTAAGGTAAATCGTGCCTGTCTTGCCGCGCAAGACAACCGCAGGATGCGGGTGGAAAGTGATGACCAGGGTTGAAAGATGCCTGGGGCGACTGACTTCAAGCATGCGTTGAATGATCGCCTGGTGACCCAGGTGGACGCCATCGAACATGCCGATGGTAACGCAAGAAGACTTGAACGCTCCTTGCTCAAGAGAAGTAAAATACTGCGCCAAGGTCAAGAGGTAAAAAAGACTTTACGCGGCTGCCACTCCATGGTGGCTTCGTCCACTTCGAGCAGCGCGACCAGATCGCCCTGTTCGCTCACGCCCCGCGCCCAGCCAGATGAGCCGGGTCGAGCCGGGATACGATGCCCATGCCGAATTAACTCTACCTGGTCGGCATCGAGTTCGACCATCTGCCAATCTCCGAGAGCTTCTGCAGCCGGTATCAAATGCCGGTACCAATTATTGGTCAAGAAGGACTCCTGCAACCTCCGCAGCGGTACAGCGTCCCGCAGGGTAAATTTGCCGCTTTTCGTACGGCGCAGTCCCACCAGATGAGCGCCGCAGCCTAAAGCAGTCCCCAAATCGTTTGCCAGAGACCGGACGTAGGTTCCGGATGAGCAAAAAACATCGACCACCACTTCAGGCGGATCCCATTCCAAAACATCCAGGCTATAAACCTTGATTTTTCGCGGAGTCAGCTCGACTTCCTCACCTTCCCGCGCAAGCTCATAGGCTTTTCGCCCTTGAACCTTGACAGCCGAATAAGGCGGAGGGGTTTGCTCGATTTCACCGATAAATTGTTCCAGGGTCTTGGTGAATTGCTCGAGGGTAATATTTTCGACCGGCATGGAAGAAGTAACGACTCCCTCCGAATCATACGTATCCGTGCTGCTGCCCAATCGAATAGTCGCCTGATATCTTTTATCAGAAGCTGACACATACTCGCTCAGCCGAACAGCCGGACCGATCAATACAACCAAAACGCCCGATGCCCGAGGATCCAGCGTCCCGGTATGTCCTGCTCGTCGAATTCCTGTCCCCCGTCGGATGATTTGCACGACATCGTGGGAAGTCATCCCGATAGGCTTATCAACCACCAGGACGCCTGATACCGTGCTTTGCATGGACTCGTTATTTCTCATGGATTGTTATGCCTCCCTTTCAAACAGCGTGCGCGTGGCATCCAGCACTAGGCTTTGAACCTCAGTCAATTCGCCTGTTATTTCTGCTCCAGCAGCCGCGCGATGACCACCGCCGCCAAAGCGCACCGCAATTTGAGATACATCTTTATCATCAGATTGTGCTCTCCAGCTTACCTTGACCTTTCCTTCTGGTTGTTCATTAAAGACAATGGCGACATCAGCGCCGTTTAAAAATGAAAGCAGATTGATCAAATCGGCATCGTCCCGACCGACGTATTCAGCCCTGGCGCGGTCTTCCAATGACAATGTAGTCCAGATTATACTTCCTTCCCGCTGTAATTTCGAAAGACCACTGCCCCACAACTTGACAGCATTCATTGACTTCTGTAACAAAGCTTTTTTATATAGATGCGCGAGTTTACTGCCTGCATCCATCAGATCTGCAACAAGGCGCAGCGTCTTTGGCTTTACATTGGCGGTGCGGAAGCCTATCGTATCCATCAAGATACCGGTGAGCAAGGCATCAGCGCATTCGGTCGTTACCGGCAGACCCCATCTTGGCAGGTAATACGCCAGCATCTCAGAAGTTGCTGTTGCCGTTGCATCCACCAGATTGATGCGGGCAAAGTGTTCATTGGTAATGTGATGATCAATATTGATATCTGGCTGACCCAAGTGCTTCACCACCGACCCGACTCTCTCAAAATCTGAGCAGTCCAGGACAACCGTCAGGTCTGCAGCGCCAGAAGGCTGATAAAGGATTTTCTCATTCCCAGGAAGGAAACGCAGGGCTTGCGGAACGCCATCTGCCAGCACCATCTGTACTTCCTTGCCGGCTTCCAGTAACGATAATCCCAAGCCCAAAAGCGACCCAACCGCGTCGCCGTCCGGACGGACATGCGAAATGACCAGAACGCGCTCCGCAGTGAGTAATTCCTGGCGGACCTGATCGGCTGTGTCAGTCATTGCCGTCAGCCTCATCAAGGTCACTGTCCTGCTCCTGATAAGATGAAGTCGATTCATCTCGAGCCAGTGACGCCAGTATGCGCTCGATGGCTTCAGCATTTTCTGGGGTCGGGTCCCAGCGAAAGCGCAGGCGTGGGAAATGTCTCAATTCAATCTGGCGCGCCAGTTCGGTGCGCAGGAATCCTTGAGCATGCTCCAACCCAGCCAGAATTTCGGCAGAGCGCACAGAACCTTCCACGGCAGAAACAAAAATTGTGGCAAACGCCAGCTCCCGGTCGACTTCGACGCCGGTTATGGTAATGCCAACCAGGCGAGGGTCATGAACTCGCCTGATCAGCAACTCAGCCAGATCGTCCCGGATGCGCTCGGCAATCCGAATGGCTCGCGACTTTGATACCACTCCCCAAACTCCAATTCTAAAATGATACTACGCCACCTGGACTTTCTCCAGGATGTAGCATTCCAGTATATCGCCTTCCATAACATCGTTAAAATTCTTAAGACCTACGCCGCACTCGAAACCAGCTCGCACTTCCCGCACATCATCCTGCAAATGCTTGAGTGAAGCCAATTCGCCGTCATACACCAGAGCGCCTTTGCGGGTCAAGCGCACCCTGGCATTGCGCCTGATTTCACCGTCCAATACGCGGCAGCCAGCTACATTGCCTACTTTGGAAATGCGAAATACCGCCCGTACTTCGGCGTGACCGATGACCGTCTCTTTTTCCTCCGGCGCTAACATCCCTTTTAGCGCCTTTTCGATATCTTCCAGCAATCGGTAAATGATATTATACAGCCTGATAGAAACGCCTTCTGCTTCAGCCAGCTTACGTGCAGCAAGGTCCGCTTGCACATTGAAGCCGATGACAATCGCTTTAGAAGCTGCTGCCAACATGACATCATTTTCACCGATGTTGCCAATCTCTTGATGCAGGATATTGATTTTGATTTCATCCTGACTCAGCTCATTGAGCGAGTTGATAATCGGCTCGATCGAACCCTGAACATCTGCTTTGACGATCAGGCGCAACTCTTTGACCTCGCCAGCTTGAAAGCGATCGAAAAGCTGTTCCAGAGTCACGCCGGTCTTTTGTACTACGCTGGCTTTTTCTTGCGCTTGCTGCCGTTCCATCACGATGGCTCGCGCCTCCCGCTCCGAAGGCACCACCTGGAACAGATCTCCTGCGGTGGGAACTTCATTCAGTCCCATCACTGAAACCGGCGTTGAAGGTCCTGCACGGCGCAAACGCCGACCCCGATAATCGAACATCGCTTTGACTTTACCGAAAGAAGTACCCGCCACGACCATGTCGCCAAGGTTCAAACTTCCGTTTTGAATCAACAAGGTTGCCATCACACCCGTGGAACGATCCAACTTCGCTTCGATTACTGTGCCAATCGTTTTTCCGTCGGGATTCGCCTTGATATCCATATTATCGGCAACCAGCAGAATGGCTTCCAGAAGGTCCTCCAGCCCTGTGCGCTGTTTGGCGGAAAGCGGCACCACGATCGTATCGCCATCCCACTCATCCGGCACCAACCCAATCTCTGCCAGTTGCTGTTTGATGCGGTCTGGGTCAGCATTGGGCTTGTCGATTTTGTTCATGGCAACAATGATCGGGACATGCGCCGCCTTGGCGTGAGCAACCGCTTCGCGGGTTTGCGGCATGACGCCGTCATCGGCAGCCACCACCAGCACCACGATATCCGCCCCTTGTGCGCCGCGAGCGCGCATGGCAGTGAACGCAGCGTGACCGGGCGTATCCAGGAAGGTGATCAACCGCCCGTTGAGTTCAGCCTGGTAAGCGCCAATGTGCTGGGTGATGCCCCCTGCCTCTCCTCCCGCCACGTTGGTATGCCGGATAGCGTCCAGCAGCGATGTCTTGCCATGATCAACATGACCCAGGATCGCCACGACCGGCGGGCGTGGCACTAATTTGTCGCTGCGCTCTTCGGCGATAACTCGCCTCCAAAGCGGTATCTCCCCTTCGTCCTTCTCCTCAACCTGCTGCTTTTCGGGTACCGCCTCATATCCAAATTCCGACACCACCACAGCCGCCGTATCGAAGTCAACTTGCTGATTGATATTTGCCATGACGCCGACCGACATCAGATTGCGGATGACATCGATCGGGCTGATTTTGATTTTTTGCGCCAGCTCACGCACCGTAATGCTGACGGGCAATTCGATGATTTTTGTGTTTCCATTATCGCTCATAAGACACCTTTCCTTATCTAACAACCAGTGCCCCATGAGCTGCTGCAGGTTTTCTACATACTCTCCTCAGGCAGGCTTGCCATATACGCAAGCAACCGCTCACGATCTTCTTCGGTCAGCTCCCCTTTCAAGGCATGCGCCAGGGAGCCTTTTAAGCCTTTTTCCCAACACGACCGCCGATCATGGAGATAAGCTCCTCTGCCAGCCAGCTTACCCGTTGGGTCTACCTGGACGGCATCGTCATGTTTGACGATGCGGATCAGGGAGCGCTTGGGCAGAACTTCACGGCAGCCGACACACGTGCGTTGGGGAATATGCTTCCGCCGACCTTTTTTTCGGGGCACTTTTGTTTCCCTATTCACCTATTAAGAGTCCCAGTCATCCTCCCACTCGCCGCCACGCTTACGCTTATGCTTGACCAGCATGATGTCGCGATCGGGATCATACTCGACCTCCGTAAACCGACGCTTCTTCTTCTTTGCCTTCTTTCCCTTCTTCGGCAAAGCGCTCTCTTCTTCCCCTTCTTCTTCCTCTGCTTCAATCCCGGCGAACACATCCGGGCGCAGCGTAAACAAGGAATCGAGGGATGGCTCTTCTTCGATTGGTTCAGCAACACCCTCTGCCGGCTCGATCGGTTCACCACCGAGCTCTGGCAACGCAGCGACCATCTCAGGCTCACTCACGGGTTGAGAAGGTTCTGATGCAGCCAGCGCTGCTTCCACGCCGGCAGTCAGATCAACCGCAATGGGAGCTTCTTCAATAGCCTCTTCTTCAGGCTGGGCAATAGCGGTAACCGCTTCTGGCTCGACCTGCGGAGCGAGCACAGGCGGCTCCTCCTCAACCGGGAACTTCACCGAGGCTATTATGGACTTGATCTCATCAAGAGCTTTCGGACCCATCCCGCTCAGCTTCAGGATTTCATCCGAATCCAGCTCCATTTGAAGCATCAGATTACCCAGCGAGTCGTAACCTGCCTCACTGAGCACATTGTAAATGCGCGGCGAGAAGGGCAAGTCTTCCAAAAAGATCGAAAAAGCTTTCTCAGGAATAGACTCACGTACAGCCTTATACCGCTCATCCGCCTCGGTTTTCACAGTATGGCGACGGCGAATGATGCCGCGCTCTACCCGGTCAACGAACTGCGCCAGCACCTGGTATTCTTCGGGCGTAACCGGTCGACTTTCGGCTTTCTTCGCCAGGATTGCCTCCACCTGAGGGATGATGGGCGCCTCCGACTCCTGCAGGAAGGCGTACTCAGGGTCTTTTTGCAGCTTGTTGAGAGCGTCAGAAGCAGCTTCGGGCAGGCTCTTGATATCAATCCGCCAGGAGGTCAGTTTTGCTGCCAGGCGGGCATTCTGACCATCGCGGCCAATTGCCAGGCTAAGCTGATCTTCTGGCACAACGACCGTAGCAGTCTTGGCGCCGCGACCAACGTCGTTCAAATAGACGCCGGTGACGCGCGCCGGGCTGAGCGCTTTGGCGATGTACACAGCAGGATCAGCATTCCACTCGATTACATCGATCTTTTCATCGTTCAATTCGCGCACAATTGCCTGGATGCGCACGCCTCGAATCCCGACACACGCACCCACTGGGTCCACTGCGGGCTGTAAAGCGAAGACCGCCACTTTCGAGCGCTGCCCCGGTTCACGAGCAATCGAGCGAATTTCCACCAAGCCGTGATAGATTTCGGGCACTTCATTTTCCAGCAAACGGCGGAGGAAGTTGCGGTGAGAACGGGAAAGGATGATTTGGGGACCGCGGGGGGTCTCTTTAACCTCAACAAGCAACGCCTGGATGCGGTCGTGGACGCGGAAGCGCTCGCCCGGCACCATGTGATTGCGAGGCAAAATACCTTCGGCTTTCATATCCAAGCCCAGGGTCAACCCCTGCGGCGTGACAGCTTGAACGACGCCGCTGACGATCTCGCCAACCTGCTTCCCATAGAAGCTCATTTGCGTATTGCGCTCGGCTTCACGGATACGCTGCTGGATGACCTGGCGAGCCGTTTGCGCTGCCACGCGCCCAAAGTCGCGCGGCGTTGATTCAACAATAACCATGCTGCCTAACTGCGCATTCGGATCAACACGCCGGGCTTCTTCCAGGGTTACTTCAGTGCGATCATCCTGAACCGATTCGACCACCTCTTTCTCAGCGCGAATAGTCACTTTTCCGGTTTCAGGATCGATGGAGGCTTCGACATGCTGCGCGTTAGAAGCATTGACCGCCCGGCGATAGGCAGAGACCATCGCCGCCTCCAGAGCCTGCAAGATCACCTCACGGGGCAGTTGCTTATCTTCCAACACCTCATTGAAAGCCAGGGTAAACTCGTTCTTCATTCCTTTCCTACCTCAATAAACAAATCGAACCAATCCTATTATGCACGAAAAGTGGGGGCTGCCCACTTTTCGATGAACTCCGCTATTGAAAACCCTCAAAACCTGAGTAATTCTAGCATAATTTATGGGTTATGACAAGCCCAAAAATTTTAAATCTAGGGCATTTAATCTTTCCCCAGGATTTTCTCCATCCGCCAGGCAGGCTCGTGAACTTCGTGCCGCTGCCCTAGGTGATCGATATAAGACCAGTTGCCCGGTTCAGGGGCAACAACACGATAACCTAACCGCTCGTATAACTTACGCGCTGAATAGTTATCACGGGCAACGTTTAGAGTCGCGCTGTAAAAGCCGCGTCGAACCAAGTCCGCCTCTACCCAGCGCATTAAGTAGGCGCCCACCCCGCGGCTGCGATAGGGTGGTTTGACGCGGAAGCCGTAAATATATGCACGGCGTTTTCCATCTGCAAGCTCAGAGCGCCTGCTGACCAGGGATACAAATACCTGTCCAATAATGCCGTCACCCTCCAACTGTACAAGCCACATCACAGCATTGCCCTGCAACGCCTGGGCATAGACATCTTGATATAAAAGGCGGAAATGGGTAAATTCACCATCCCATTCGAGAGCCGGCAAATCTTCAGCTCCTACAGTTCGAATCTTCAATCGGGAAAGCAATATCGGATCATCCACGCGCCCCTTCCAAAAGCCTTTCCAAAAATGCAATCTCTTCTACTTCTGTCTTGATCTCGCCATCCAGCCAGGCAGCCCGTAAAGTTCCCAGGATTTCCTTATAGACAGGTCCCTGGGGCACCCCGCGTGATTTGAGAAAATCTCCAGTGATGGTTGGGGTAACCTTGCGCCAGCGGGTAAGGTAATTCTCGAGCTGGCGCGCCAATGGCGCTTCAGGGGCTGCCAGCCACACCGCATAAACTGCCAAAAGGGGGAGTTCCTCCAGGCGACGGACGACCTGGCTGGGCTTAGCTGAAGAAAGCGAATGTAAATCTTGCCACAGGGTGGCAGCCGCCAGGATGTCGTTGACCAGCCGCTGAGGGTGCTTCAATCTCAGCGCAGCAGCCTTTGCTTGATGCAGCGGTAACCTAAGCAGCCAAAGGATGTACACCAACATTTTACGCTGTTGCTGCCAGGAGGCGTACTGGCGCACGCCTGGCTCTCCCAGCCCCCAGCTCGGGTGCGGCGGCTGGGTGGGCAATCCCGAAAGGCGTTCCCGTAACCATTCATCCCATTGCAATCCAGGATGAATCGAACGCAGCAAGCCCAGCTCATTGAGCCTGGCAAGCATATTGATAAAATTCGGCTCTTCAAGGATATGGTCTAACTCATGGCGGATGCGGTCGCCGGATACCCGGCTCATCAAGGCAAGCGCTTCCTGCATGAGGTCCAGCGTACGCTGTTCGATTTGAAAGCCAAAGCGCTGTTCGAAGCGCACGGCTCTGAGCATGCGCGTGGGATCATCCACGAAAGACAAAGAATGAAGCACCCTGACCAACCCCTGGCGCAGGTCGCTCAAACCTCCCCAAAAATCGAGTAATTCACCGTAATGATGACCATCCAGGCGCAGCGCCAGGGTGTTGATGGTGAAATCACGGCGGTGCAGATCCAGCTTGATGCTGCCGCTTTCCACCGTGGGAAGAGCGGTTGGATAATTGTAGAATTCAGTGCGTGCTGTAATCAAATCTAAGAACTGAGGAAAGTCATCCTGCCTGGCGCCTGCCGGCTGATTCTCTAGCAGCGCAAGTTTACCATCCTGAATAGTCAGGCGCGGACTCAGGTACCACTTTGCCGTACCGAATTGAACGTGAGTGGTCAGGCGACCGCCGTACTGCTTGACTAATTCCTGCGCCAGACTAATGGCATCGCCTTCCACCACCAGGTCAAAATCCAGGCTGGGCTTTTCCAGCAATAAATCGCGCACAAATCCACCAACGATATACACCGCAAGCCGCCTGTCAAAAGCCGTTTGGGCTACCGCCTTGAGCAAAGCCAGACGGCTGGGCGGAAGCGCCTTGTTCAACTTATCAGCCAGGTTATGCCGCTGCGTCGCTAATGAGCCTGAAGTCAACGTCTTCAGCAGATCGGTTCGCGTGACAATACCAATCACCTCGCCGCTCTGAGAGTCCACCACCGGAACCTGTCCCCAGCCAGTATCCGCCATCACCCGCTGCAGGTGTTCGATCGAATCCTCCGGGTAGATATACACGTTGCCGGCGTCCATCAAGCTGGCAGCGGTCAGGTTCAGCTTGTGAGCAAGGGCGCGGTCAACCGCTCGACGGGTGAGCAGTCCGACTACAACGCCATCCTTAACAACCGGGTAACCCTCATAACCGAAGCGCTGCATACGCTGAGCGGCTTCTAAAACCGGCGTCTCTGGCGCAAGGAGCTGCGCTCCGCGCGACATGATGCTCGCTACCGTCACTGCAGGACGAATGCGCTCCGGCAAGATGCGCACGAGTTCCGCCGCGATCTCTTGAATTGAGCGATCCCTGATCAAGCTGGCGGCTGCGCGGTCATGCCCGCCGCCGCCAAAATAGGCTGCAATTTCAGCGACATCAACAAAATCGGATGTCGAACGGGCAATCAACTGAACACCGTTACGGGTGGCAACCAGGACAAAGAGCGCATCGGGGTCGAGCAAATCGCGCAGCTTGTGAACGACGCTGGAAAGCTCTTCATCCATACCGCGGGCATCACCTTGTGCAATAATAATTTGGTGCCCGTGAATTCGATACGTTTCCACTGCCGCGCGCAATTCATCATATAACCGCTGTTGTTCTTGAGAAAGAGGGTGGTTCAAGAAATCAGCCGCAATGCGCAGGCTGGCGCCGCATTCCAGCAAGTAAGCAGCCGCGCGCAGATCGCGGACGGTTGTTCGGCTGTAGGTCAATGAGCCAGTGTCCTCGTAAATTCCCAGCAGTAACAAAGTCGCCTGCACCACGCTCAAATGACCATCCCATTCCTGCAGCCTTTCGACCAGAAGCGTCGTCGTCGCACCAATTTCATCGCAAGTAACCTGCCAGTCGGCTGGCAAGCCTTCTCGGCGGGGATGATGATCAACCACGTGGACTCTGGTGGCTGAATTGATGCCCCGCACAGTGACCATGGATTGGGCATCGACAATGCACACCGCCTCGACAGGTTCTGATGGCAGGTCGCGCTGCTCCACAAAAGGCAGTTCTGCGCCATAGATGGTGACAAAAGCGCGCACATTCCGGTTCATGCGGTGAGGCAGCACCGGCAATGCGCCCTCGTCGATCAATGAGCCAGCCAGCAACGAAGCCAGCGCGTCGAAATCTGCTTGTTCATGCGTGAGGATGATGCGCATGTAATAATTGTAATGGATATAAATGATTTTGAACTATTGAATTCTAATGAAAGATGTGCTATATAGGAAACAACTTCCACATGAAATGGACAATTCGGAAAGGTAAACCATGTTGAATCAGAAACCCATGCGCTTCAAATGGGCAGGAATTATCGTGTTAGCACTATTTGCGGCATTCAACCTGCTCTTTGTATTTGGCGAGATCGCCGACGACCCGGTGAGCGGCATCATGCACCTGTTGCCAATCCTGCTGATGGCAATCCTGGCTTACCTGGCTTGGAAGTATCCGCGGGGAGGGGGCATCTTCTTGATCCTGGTAGGAACGATCCTGGTTGCCAAATTCATTACCTCGATGGAGAAGTGGCAGGACGAACTGCTTGGTTCACTGATGTTCGCTGCGCCATTGATCCTTGGCGGAATGCTTTTCATTGCGGCAAGTTGGGAGATTAAAAAAATAAGATTATAATAATGCCAAATGGATCTCCAGCAGCTCACCCAGGAAATGCATCGGTTCGTTGCCGCCAAAGGCTGGTATGAACCGAACAGCCCCAAACCCCAAACGCTGCGTAACTTGGCTGTCTCGCTATGTCTGGAAGCCGCTGAAGTGCTTGAGCATTTTCAGTGGCGTGAAACCAGTGATGATTCCGAGGCGCTTGCCGGTGAATTAGCCGATGTTGCCCTCTACCTGCTGCAATTAGCCAGCCTGGCGGAGATCGACCTGGAACAAGCGATCTTGCATAAACTTGAGCGGAATTACCAGCGCACCTGGAACGACTTACCGTCGGACACCCCTTCCTCGAAGTAGCCTGTTTGCCCGGAGATAATACCTGATGACTTTCACCTATCCCATCCTGGAGACTCGCCCCTGGGCTTTCAGCCTCTCCGAGTTGACCGCCGGGCTGCGCCAGTTTACCGGTGAGCCTTCGATCAATGTGGTTGAGGTGCAGGAGCATGGCATTCCCTACCAGCGCCCCGGAAGGGGTCGTATTCGCGGTTTTCGGGCGATATGCGAATCAGACGATGGACCTCGATATTTCGAGATGGTGGTCAAGGAGCCTCGCGGCGTCACCCGCGCCGGAACCGCGAGCGCTGGCTGGCGGGAGGTTTCGTTTTACCGCACTCTGGTAGACCAGATTCCCATTACCGTTCCAGATCTGGTTGCTGCGGAGCCGGCAGGAGAATGGATGGTGTTGGATCTGGTGCCAGGCTGGCTGTTGCCCGAACAGTGGACTGATCACGAATATAAGCTGGCTATAGACCAACTGGTGTGCTTGCACGACCGCTTTTGGGGGCTTGCTGAAGACTTATCCACGTACATCTGGCTTTCGAGACCTTTGGATGCCGATTTCGAAGTATACCGATTGGCGGCTGAGATCGGCTTGCAGCGCCTGAAAATATACAACCCCGACAGCCTCTTGAACCGTGAACCGGAATTGATCAGCAATCTGGAAAGGCTGGTCAAACGGGCTGGCAAGGTGGCTGCCGCTTTGCGCACCGAAAAAGCCACTTTACTCCACGGCGATTACTGGCCTGGGAATATCATCATCAATCCGACAGGCAAACTGTACACCATCGACTGGCAGCGCACGGCGATCGGACCGGCTATTTTAGACCTGGTGAATTTCATCAAACTCAGTCAATGGTTTTTCGAAACACTGCCCATATCGGTCGAAGAGTTGGTGCAGCGCTATCGCCAGGGCATGGCAAAAGCCGTTAATGTTCAGTGGCGTGATGATACCTGGGAAGTATTATGGGATTATGCTCTGTTGTGGATCTTCCTGGCAGACTGGTCTGATTTGCTGGCAAACATTCCGAATTCTCTGCTCAGCACACAACGCCAGCTCCTGGAAACCGTATGGTTCGAACCAGTTGAAGCTGCTGTCGAGCGGCGATTGAAGGATATCGCCTGATGAGCAAGCATCACTTGACAGGTCGGCGCATCGCAGTGTTTGGAGGGTCTGCACCGCGCCCAGGAGAACCGGCTTATGAGGAAGCATTGACGCTGGGAAAACTGCTTGGGTCAGCCGGTTGCACCGTCTTGAACGGCGGTTACATCGGCACGATGGAAGCCGTCTCGCGCGGCGCAGCCGAAGCCGGCGGACATGTCATTGGGGTGACATGCGATGAAATTGAATGCTGGCGTCCGGTGAAACCAAATCGCTGGATCCACGAGGAATGGCGCTACCCCACACTGCGCCAGCGACTGCTGGCAATGATCGATGCCTGTGAAGGCGCAATTGCCCTGCCAGGAGGCGTGGGCACTTTGACCGAGATCGCCATGACCTGGAATCTTCTGCTCACCGAGGCGATACCATCCAAACCCCTGGTGCTGGTCGGACCTGGTTGGAAAGAGGTGATTCTGCAGTTCTTCGCCCAAATGGACGGACAGGTGCCCGAAAACCAGCGCAAATGGGTGGCTTTTGCGCCTGACGTACATGCAGCCCTGGCGCTGTTATAACCTGGCAATTTGGCGGTTGTCAGATTGATGCACTGGTGGTAAATTACACCCCTGATTACGAAATTCAAGGTCAAACATGAGCATAGATAAACTTCCTACGCGCGCGGAAAATTTTGCCGAATGGTACAACCAGCTCGTTCTGAAAGCCGAGCTGGCAGATTACGCTCCGGTACGAGGCTGCATGGTGGTGCGCCCTTACGGCTGGACGTTATGGGAAAACATCCAGCAAGCGCTGGACCGGCGCTTCAAAGCTACCGGACATGTGAATGCAGCATTTCCCCTTTTTATACCAATGTCTTTCCTTGAAAAGGAGAAAGAACACGTCGAGGGGTTTTCTCCTGAATTGGCAATTGTGACGATTGGCGGCGGCGAAAAGCTGGAAGAACCGCTGGTCGTGCGCCCGACCTCTGAGACCGTTATCGGCGCCATGTACAGCAAATGGATCAAATCCTACCGAGACTTGCCAGTTTTGATCAACCAATGGGGCAACGTCGTTCGCTGGGAAATGCGCACCAAGCTTTTCCTGCGCACGCTTGAATTCTACTGGCAGGAAGGGCATACCGCTCACGCAACTGCCGAGGAAGCGGAGGAAGAAACCCGCCGTATGCTGGATGTCTATACCGATTTTGCCGTCAACGATGCCGCAGTGCCGGTCGTTCCCGGGCGCAAGAGCGATACTGAGAAATTTGCCGGCGCAGTGCGCTCCTATACGATTGAGGCAATGATGCAGGATAAACGAGCGCTGCAATCAGGAACCTCGCATTTCTTGGGTCAAAACTTTGCCAAAGCCTTCGACATTCAGTACCTGGATAAGAACAACCAGCTCCAATACGTCTGGACGACCTCTTGGGGACTTTCGACGCGCTTTATTGGCGCCATCATCATGACCCATGGCGATGACCAGGGGCTGATATTGCCGCCCAAGCTTGCGCCCGTACAGGTGGTCATTATACCCATCTACAAGAACGACGCCGAAAAAGCCAGTGTCATGCCGGTCGTCCAGCAGGTCAGTCAAGAGCTGGCTAATGTCCGACACCAGATCGACGCGCGGGAAGAGCTGACGCCTGGTTTCAAGTTCAATGAGTGGGAATTGAAGGGCGTCCCGCTGCGCATCGAAATCGGTCCGAGAGATGTAGAAAAAGGGATGGTGACACTTGCTCGACGTGACCTGCCGGGCAAAGCTGGGAAATCTTTCGTTGCGCGCAACAACCTGGAAGCACAAGTATCTGAGATGCTCCAAACGATTCAGACCTCACTTTATGAGAGCGCCCTGGCTTTCCGCCAACAAAATACATTCGAACCAAAAGACAGCAATGAGCTTGCCAATATCGTCCAAGATGGTTGGGCGCTATCCTGGTGGTGCGGGGAGGCTGCGTGCGAAACAAAGGTAAAAGAAGAAACCAAAGCTTCGACTCGTTGCATTCCCCTGGAACAGGCTGGCGGCAGCGGAAACTGCATCGTTTGCGGTAAACCGGCGAAGGGAAAAGTCATCTTTGCCCGTTCTTATTGAGCCAATTTTCCTCTGGTCTTCAGGCGCAAAACATTGTTATGCCAGCCATTTATCCTGCCCGGCTCAAGCAACAAACAGCCAGGGTCGCAGAATCCTTTGACGAACCAGCGCTTCTGGTGCGCCGCCTGATAAGTTTGCTGGAAACGTATGCTGACTATACGCATCGCCCCGGCTTAGTCAGCCCAACGCCAACATTGTTGAAAACCTTTCATACCCCGTTGCCGGTCTTGCGTCAGGCGCTGGCAGCCTTTAAGGATAAGGCGCGCCAAAAACCTGGTTCAGCCCTGGCAGTCTGTGATGCATTCTGGTCCGAGGACATATTTGAATGCCGCTGGCTGGCGGTTCACCTGTTGAGTCAGTTGCCTCTCGAACTCGCTCAAGCAAGCGTTCAGCGACTGCACACCTGGATCACTGAAATGCCGGATGAAAGCCTGTGGAGAGCTCTGGAAGACGCCGATTTTTCACAATTGAGACGGACAGCTTCAGCAGCGCTAACCGGTTACGCGCGTGAGTGGCTGCAAAAGCGGGATCAGCAAGAGATCAAACGCGGTATGCAGCTGATTAAATTCCTTCTAACCGGCGACGAGTTCCAGGATTTACCTTCGATCTTCCGCCTAATAGCGCCCTTCCTCCGACAGGCGCCAGCGCCACTTCGTCCGGACATCCTTGACATCTTGACCATGCTGGCACGCCAGTCGCCGCATGAAACCATGCAATCTCTCCTGCAAGCGCTGAATTCCATTGACAACCCTGATACCCCCTGGCTCATCCGCCAGATACTATCCGAATTTCCCCCTGAGAGTCAGCGGACGTTACGGCTGGCTCTCAAAAGTTCCTGAGAATTCACCTTCCCCCAAGCGCGTTTTAATCTTTGATTTCTGATTCGGCGTATAATTAAATAAAAAGGTTCGTTAACAAACATTTTTTGCGGAGGTGATTATGTATGCTGCAAAACAAGTGGCTGACTTAGTTACCTTTTCGCGTGGATTGTCCTGCTTTTTGCTTGTCTACCTGGGCATCAGCCAGGGAGCGAAAGCCTTGTCCATTGCTGCAATCGTCATGCTGCTGGCTTGGATGAGTGATTTTCTGGATGGTCCTATCGCCCGGCGCAGCCCGATCCCCAAGGAGACCTGGATTGGCAATCACGACCTCGAAGTGGACATGCTGGTCTCTTTAGGACTGCTCGGTTACATGCTGGCTTCCGACTATGTCAGCTTGCCGCTGGCAGGGGCTTACCTGCTGATCTGGGCACTGGTTTTCTTGAGGTGGGGAATCCAAAGGTCACCGGGTATGCTTTTCCAAACGCCAATTTACGCCTGGTTCCTCTGGATTACGCTGCGCGATGCCCGCTCTTATGGCTTGGCGCTGATCGGATGGATTTTAACGATCATTATCGTGACCTGGCCTCGTTTCCCAAAGCAAGTGATTCCAGGCTTCCTGGCTGGCTTTAAGCTCCCAGGCAAGCCTCCCCGTTCGTCGTAAGAAAAAGAAAGGGGGAGTACATATTAAGGAGTTTTTTTGTCTGACAACACCACAATTTTTCGACAAGCTCAGGTGGACTCCATGCCGCCTGGGTTGTCGCGCCTGCGTAAAATTGCCGCCAAGGTTCTCAGGTTACCGCTTTTCAACAAACTGATGCCGTTTGCCAGGAAGGTGAACGCAGTAGCAGAACCGCCTGGTTGGATGCACTTGCACCGACCGATCATCAAGCCGCCCCACCAGGAGTGCAGACCGATAACCATCCTGAGCGCAAACCTGTGGCACGATTTTCCTCGCCATCGAGATATGCTGGAGCGGCTGGAAGCTTTTTCCAGTTTAGTCGAAAGCCTGGATGTGGATATCCTGCTATTACAAGAAGTTGCCCGTACGAACTGGTTGCTGGTAGACCGTTGGCTGGCAGAAAAGCTGGATATGACCGCCGTCTATACACGCGCCAATGGGCACAATACAGCCATCGGGTTTGAAGAAGGGTTGGCAGTGCTCAGCCGCTTTCCATTGGTCAACCACCATTTGCGTCAGCTAAGCACCCAGTGCAATCCATTCGTCCGCCGGATGGCGCTTGGCGTTGAGATTCTCTCTCCCTGCGGCATCCTGCTGGCTTTTTCAGTTCACCTTGGGCTGCCTTCCAGCCAAAACGCGCGGCAAATCCACCGCTTGCGCCAGTGGGTCAATGAAACTGCAGGGGTAAAGACTGCCCTGGTTGGCGGCGATTTCAACGTTCATGAAACCGCGCCGCGCATTCAGCCGATGCGCACGAGCTGGCTGGATACCTTCCGGCACCTGCATCCTCATTCGGATGGCACCACGCACACCTTGCGCTTGCCTTGGGGCAAGTTGCTAAAAAAGCACCGTCTGGATTATATTTTTATGCGATCGGGCAGCACGCCCTGGAAGGTGTTGGAAACGCTTCACCTCCAAACTGCTGGCATCCTTCATTCTGACCATCATGCAGTGCTGACCCGGCTGGAACCGGCTGGTTAGGCTCTTGATGCTCGCACCGCCAAACCGGCAGTGACGCTGGAAAATACATCCGACGCGACCAATCTTTCTTTCCCGAAATGCCGTATGAGCATTCTTTGGAAAGCAGGGATACTGGAGGAGCCTCCCGTGGTGACCACGGCATCAATCTCACCAGCTTCGAAACCTGACCTGGCAAGGGTATCCAGCAGCACTCCTTCGATGCGCGCCTGGTACTCGCGAATATCCTTCTCGAACTGTAATCGAGTATAAAGCTCCCACAAGTCCAGGTGTTTATTTTGCATGGCTAGCACCACGGCATCTTGCGCGGAGAGATCGATTTTTGCATTTTCAACCATGTTATAGAACGAAAAAGCCAGGTCATTGAAGATAAGCATTTCCAACGCCTTCAATTGAACTGGCGCTTGACCACCTAAAATAGCCGCTTGCAGCTTGGCGCGTACCTGCGGCGTACTCAATTCAGGCAAAACCATCCAATCCGCCACCGCTTCGATCAGATCACGAATATCGGCATCCAGCTCCTGACGACCCCAGCCGAAATGAGGCACCATGCGATTACGGATAATTGCTCGATCGAAATCGCTGCCGGCGATGCCAATTCCTCCACTGGCAAACACCTGTCTGCCGGCGGGATCTCCCAGGCGCATGATGGTAATATCCAGCGTGCCGCCGCCGAAATCGAAAATCAGCGCCGTCTGAGGGCGAGAAATGCTCAGCTCGTAATAACAGGCGGCTGCCACCGGCTCAAGTTCAAGTTCAACCTGTTGGAAGCCCGCCAGCATGGCAGCCTGGCGCAACTGAGCCTCTGCCCGTTGATCAACCTCCTGCATTGGAGAAAATTGCACCGGTCGCCCCAGGACAACGCTTTCGATCTTGTCCCCCAATTCCGCCTCAGCTCGTCGCTTGAGTTCTCCCAGGTAGATCGCCAAAATTTCGACCAGGGTGTAATACCGATCGAACACCTGGGTGCCTTCATATCGTTCGGAGCGCAAAGCCGTTTTGATATATTGCAACAGCCTGCCCGGCATGAGTTCATCGACATAGGTAAAAATATCGCGCACGTAATGCATGTCTGCGCCCCGGTAATCGATTTCCCCCACCCATTTCTTGACGTACCGGCGCAGGCGATTGACATTCTGACGATAGTATTGTTCGACCGCCTCTTGACCAATCGTAAACCGATGGTCTCTGGTGATGTAAAGAATGGATTTCACCACTTCGGGCATCACATTCTTGCGATCGAGCGGCAGTACATGCACCCTGTCACCATCGTAGTAGGCAGCGCCCGAATTAGAGGTGCCAAAATCTATGCCTATCCGATAGCGCATGAACACATCTCCAGGTCAGAAGCAGAACGAAACATCATGGAACCTTGTCATAAACACAATTGTGGCACAGCATCGATCATTTCATGGACTGTCCGCCAGTGAAAACGGCAATGTCAACAATCTCAGAAGTTACTTCTGGTAAGGCGCCAGCCGCCAGTAATTCGGCTACGCGAAAGACGTGTAATTGACCCGTCCTGTCCAGCGCAATACCCCAATCTGGCTCATTCACTGCGGCTGCCCCGATAACCTTGACGCCTGTCTCTAGGCGGTTTTTGGAAAGGATGGACTGCGCCTGAACCTTCAACGATGCTGCCGGTTCCAGCCAGCTCGCTTCTCGAAAGAGAGCTTTCCCGTTCGAGGTGATGAACAACAGGGATTCCCTGGCAGTAGCGTTGAAAGCAGAAACGATATGGTCGAGGGGACCTATATTGACTGCCTCCTCGATCGTAAAGGGGAGCGAACCGGCTTTCAGGCAGCGCACGGTTCCATAGCGGCTGACCAGAACGATCAGATCATCCTGCTTCGCCAGAACCAGGCTGCAAGTTTGATCGTTTGGCAGCTTGACGCCAGTTCCAATATAACCTTTGCGAACGCAGCTTTCGAAGAATGCTTCTTGCAACTTCTTCACACAGCCTCGCCGACTGACTTGAATGCACAACTCGAACAATGACATGCGGGCAACAGGCAGCGCAGTTGATAATTCCTCGATGCCATTCAAATCAACCTGAAAAGCATGCTGCCAATTAACCACGTTATGCTCAGCCAAAGGAATGGACTGCACCGGTAACGCCTGCGCTCTTCCAGAGCTGAAGACAAAGAGCAGCTCTTCGCGGCTTGAAGCTGCTAACAGTCGTATCCGCGACAAGGAAGTCTCAGGCAGGTTTTCAAGCAGCAACGAAAGCCGCTCCCCTGCCCCAAACATCTCCTCTGTCGCTACCAGGCGCAGCACTTCGCCGGTCGGCTGATATACCAGCAGGCAGGGGACTGCCTCCAGCCCAGGACTTGCCTCAGTCTTTTCCGGCAATGGCGACAAACCGCCCAACTGGCGTTTGAGCAGGTCTATCTGGTATTCCAAATCAGCAATGCGGTTTTCGTACTCTTCCACCTTGTGCTCCAGCCGCAACGCAATGTTCTCAGCCAGCAGCGCTTCGTTCCGGCGGGTCAGGTCAACCAGCCGCCTGGCGATAAATTCAATCATCACCGGCGCGGAGGCAGGATTTTCCTCAACCTGGCGTATCCAGGCATCGATCATTTCCGGAGTTATCAAGCTAACCTTCCTGTACCATTGGGACAAACGATGAGCATGAAAGGACTTTTACAAGCAAGCAAGGATAGAAAGCAAAAAATCAGGAAAATTATCATACCAGATTTTCCTATTGGTGGTATAATCTCGTGTCGCTGACTAGACCAGCAGGCGGCGAGAAATGAACCGCTGCCCGCCAGGAGACCTGCGAAAAAAAACTACAAGGAGATGCAGACGTCATGACAACGGATAAGGAATCCAAAACAAAAATTATCGAGGTGTACGCCCGGCATAAGGGCGACACAGGCTCACCGGAAGTCCAGGTAGCCCTTCTCACCAACCGCATAACGCAGCTCACCGAGCACTTGCGCGCTCATAAAAATGATGAATCCTCGCGAAGAGGACTGCTCAAGATGGTCGGTCAACGGAGACGTTTGCTGGCTTACATCCGGCGCAAAGAGTACCAGCGCTACATGGCGCTCACTGAAAAACTCAACATCCGCCGGAAATAATCCGAATAAAAGAGTAGGTGGCGGCAGGACTATCGCCATCTACTCATTTTTTAGAAAACCCACTGGTTGGGAATTGAAGGATAGCGAAGACAGACTCTCAGGCGAAAGCAGTCGCCGCTAACTCTCAGTTTCTGACCTGGTGGGTGGAAACAAATTGGAGGTCAAATGAAACCCGAATCATATCAATTCACCGCGCAAGTTGGTGAAAAAACGTTTATTTTTGAAACTGGCGCGCTGGCGAAGCAGGCTGGCGCAGCCGTCACCGTCAGGCTTGGAGATACGATGATGTTCGCCGCTGCTACGATGAGCAACGAGGTGCGCACGGGCATCGACTATTTCCCCCTGACCGTGGATTACGAGGAGCGCATGTACGCTGGGGGACGCATCCCTGGTTCGTTCTTCCGGCGAGAGGGTCGCCCCACGGAAGAAGCCATCCTCACCGCACGCCTGACTGACCGCCCGTTGCGCCCGCTTTTCCCCAAGGACCTGCGCAACGATGTCCAGGTGATTCTGTATTCGTTCTCGATCGATGGCGAGAATCCGATTGACATTCTGGGCATCACGGCGGCATCCGCCGCGCTGACGATCTCGGATATCCCCTGGGACGGACCCGTGGGGGCGGTACGAGTCGGGCGCGTCGATGGTCGTTTCATCGCCAATCCCACTTTTGCAGAGCAAGAACAATCCGACCTGGACCTGCGCATTGCCGGCACGCGCGACGCCATCTTGATGGTCGAATGCGGCGCTAACGAAGTGGATGAAGCCAGCATGATCGCCGCGCTGGAATTTGGACATCAGGCGCTCAAACCGTTGATCGATGTCCAACTTGAAATGGCTGCCAAAATTGGCAGACCAAAACGGTCGTATGTCCCATTTTCGGTCGCCGATTCACTCAAAGCCGCTGTCAGCGAACGCATTGCTGCCAGGCTGGAGGAAATTTTCAGCCAGGGTTATTTGAAAGCCGAGCGGTCAACAGCGCTGGATGAATTGAAAACCGCTATCGTTGCCGAACTGGCGGGCGACGACGAAGAACAAAAGGCACAGGCAGCGGCAGCTTTCGACGATGCCCTGCGGACCGCGGTGCGCCAGCGCATCTTGGAACGCGGTGTACGACCGGATGGGCGCAGCCTGACCGAAATCCGCCCTATCTGGTGCGATGTCGGAACCAGCCCGCGCGCTCACGGATCGGGGCTCTTTACCCGCGGTGAAACCCAGGTGCTTACCCTGGCGACCCTGGGCACCCCGCGCGACGCCCAGGAGTTGGATTCGCTGGAAGGCATCGAGAACAAGCGCTACATGCATCATTACAATTTCCCGCCCTTCTCTACCGGCGAAGTTCGCCCCTTGCGGGGAGCCTCACGCCGCGATGTGGGTCATGGGGCATTGGCAGAGCGCGCCTTGCTGCCGGTCATCCCGCCGGAAGAAGAATTTCCCTACACGCTCCGCCTGGTCTCAGAGGTGTTGAGCTCAAATGGTTCCTCCTCGATGGCTTCAGTGTGCGGTTCTACGCTGGCTTTGATGGACACCGGTGTACCCATCAAAGCCCCCGTCGCCGGCGTTGCTATGGGATTGATCAAGGAGGGCGACCGCTATGCCATCTTGACCGACATCTTGGGCGCTGAAGACCACCTGGGCGATATGGATTTCAAAGTCGCCGGCACCCGCAAGGGCATCACAGCGCTGCAAATGGATATCAAAATCAGGGGCATCACATCCCAGATTATGGCACAGGCTCTGGAACAGGCACGCGCTGCTCGGCTGTTCATCATGGACAAAATGCTGGAAGTTCTCCCCGAGCCGCGCCCCAGCCTCAAGCCGCATGCTCCGCGCATCATCACGGTCAAGATCCCGGTGGATAAGATCGGGGCAGTCATCGGTCCTGGCGGAAAGGTTATCCGCAGCATCCAGGAGCAGACCGGCACCAAGATTGACATAGAGGAAGACGGCACCGTGTACATTGCCGCCACGAACGGCGAAAGCGCTCAGCAAGCGCGCGAAATGGTCGAAAACCTGACCGACTCGCCTGTATTGGGGCGCATTTACACCGGAAAAGTGGTGCGCATTGCAGACTTCGGCGCCTTTGTAGAAATCTTGCCCAACGTCGATGGCATGGTTCACATCTCACAGCTCGATAGTGACCGGGTCAACAAGGTCGAAGATGTGGTCAACATGGGCGATGAGATCACCGTGATGGTGACTGGCATCGACCCAACCGGAAAAGTACGCCTTTCGCGCCAGGCAGTGCTGGAAGGCTGGACTTTGGAAGAAGCTGCTGCCCGTGACCGCGGCGCGAAATCTGGCGGAAACCGCTCTGGCGGCGGTCGTCCGGGCGATCGCAACCGCGGAGACCGCAACGATCGCGAGCGGGGCGGGCGCCCCGGCGGCGGAAAACCAAACCGCAGATAAATGACCAATGAAATCCTACCGTAAAGAACTCTGGTTCAATATCCCTTCGCGTCGAGGCTTCGTCAACATAACCCATCAAGTCGAAGACTGCCTGCGGGAATCGGGCATCCGCGAGGGGCTGGTATTGGTCAACGCCATGCACATCACCGCTTCGGTGTTCATCAACGATGACGAGGCGGGTCTGCACCACGATTACGAAGTCTGGTTGGAAGGGCTGGCGCCCCACGAACCGACCAGCCAATACTGGCACAACCGAACCGGCGAGGATAACGCCGACGCCCACCTGAAAAGGCAGGTGATGGGGCGTGAGGTGGTCGTGGCAGTGACCAATGGGAAGCTAGACTTTGGTCCCTGGGAACAGATTTTCTACGGTGAGTTCGATGGGCGGCGCAGGAAGCGAGTGCTGGTCAAAATTATCGGAGAATGAGCTGCCCGCAATCAGCTTCGATCTAACACATGATAGAGGACAATGCCGGCAGCCACCGCCAGATTGAGCGAGGTGACCCGACCAGCCATCGGCAGCCTGATTAAATAATCGCATTGCGCCGATTGTTCAACAGATAACCCCTCACGTTCACTGCCAAACAGGATGATGAGGGGTTTTTCATACCGCGCGACCTGGCGGTAATCCAGGCTGGCATGCGCTGAAGTGCCCACCAGGTGGTAATGATGCCCTTTGACCCAGGTGATGAATTCGTCAAAAGAAATTTGAGCGATTGGAAGCCAAAATAACGCCCCCATGCTGGCGCGCACTGCGCTGGGATGATAGGGATCAACGCTGTTGTCCAGCAAAAGCAAGCCGCTGGCGCCCACCGCATCGATGGTGCGCAAGATAGCGCCGATATTTCCCGGGTCCTGCGGCGCAACCAGCGCCACGCCCCAGGGGAAATTGCCAGTATTCAAATCCTGTAACAGGACGGACTTTTGTTTTACAACCGCCAGAATGCTCTGCGGATTGTCTTTCTCGGTCAGGGAGGCGAAGGTTTCCCCATCCACTGCCAGGCAGGGAACGCCGGCAGCCTGCTGTTTGGCAATCAAATCGCGGGCAAAGGCAGAGTCCAACTGCTCAGGCGCATAACATAAATACGCCAGCTCAGCGCCAGCCGCGACCGCCTCGCCCACATGCCGGATGCCTTCAACCAAAAAAAGCCCCGTCTCCTGGCGCACCTTGCGCTGGCGCAGACGTCGAATCAGCTTCAGCTTTGGATTGTTCCGGCTGGTGTAACCGCCCATGCCTTAGATTTCACCGCTGCGGCGCAGCGGCACCCAGGCAAGTACCGTCGTGCCCTTGCCCGGCTCGGAGGTGATTTCGATATCGCCGCCAACTTTGCGGGCGCGGGTGTGCATGTTGGAGAGTCCATGCCCAAGCGTCACGCTCATCTTGCTTAAGTCAAAACCCTGACCGTTATCCGAGATTTCGAGCAAGGCGCGTTCGGGAGCCTTCCAAAGCTGCAGCGTGGTATGGGTGGCGTGGGCATGCTTGGCAACGTTTGCCAGCGCCTCCTGACAGATGTGGAACAACGCAGTTGCCTGAGCGGCAGATAACTGGATTTGACCATCTTCGGGACCGATCAGGCTGACCTCGCTCAAGGTGTTGGCGCGAAATTCTTCCACCAGACGCTTCAGCCCCTCCATCAAGTCCTCCCCGCGGAACTGCCGTGGACGAAGGTCTAGAATATAAGAACGAATGTCCCGGATGGTGCTGTTGAGCCCCTCGATTGCCTGGGCAATCTTCTCTTCAGCCAGCTCAGCATCCTCATCTAGTGACATGCGGGCGTATTCCAGCGCCAGCCCAACGGCGTAAATCGACTGGATAATGCCGTCATGCAGGTCCATGCCAATCCGCTCGCGCTCTTCTAACACAGCCAGGCGGCGGGATTGTTGGTTGAGACGGGCGTTTTCGATTGCCATCCCTGCCAGCTTGCCAATCGAGTTCAGCAGGCTCAATTCACGGTTATCCAGGTGGCGTTCCCGCCGCGTGGCAACGCTCATCACGCCGACAATTTGACCGCGCGCAGTGAGGGGAATACAGGCAATGCAGTTAAAACCCGCTTCAGCAACGGCACGCCGCAGGAAACGCAAATCAGTTTGGAGCGATGAACTGACCATCGGTTTCCCACTCAATGCAACATTGCCAATATAACCTTCTCCTAAGGCAAAACGGTCCTTGGTCCAAAAAGCTTCCGGCGCCTCGCCACGGTGCAATGCCAGCACCATATCGCTGCCATCTTCTTCGCGCAAAAAGACCTCGCCGGCTTCGACATTCAAGTATTCCATCACACGGTCAACTGTTTGTTCAAGGATGGCTGAAATATCAGAAGAGCCAGCCAGCGAGGTTGCCACATCATTCAAAAGCGCCAGGTCGTTATTTCGCTGCGTCAGCGCGTAATCGCGGGCAAGCATCGCTTCATACATGCGGGCATTGGAAATGGCGACGGCAGCATACGCCGCCAGCGTCTCGATCACCTGGGCGTCATCTTCGGTGAATTCGGGGTAACCAATCTTATCGGTCAGGTAAATTTGACCAAACAGGCGGTCGCCAAGCATGATCGGAACGCCCAGGAAAGACCGCATTTCTGGATGGAAACGGGGGAATCCAACGCTGCGCGGATCCGCTGAAATATCTGCAATACGAATCGTCTGGCGCTCCTGCTGGATGGCGCCAATCAACCCCAGGCCGCGTGGATGATGCTCCATTCTTTGGACTTCCTCATCCGACATGCCCACTTGAATAAAGCGCACCAAATTTCCATGGTCATCGATCACACCCAGCGCGGCATACCTGGCGCCGGCTTGCTCTCGCGCCAGGTTAACGATGCGCTCTAATAACGTATCGGGAGACAGGTCGCTGACCAGCTCCAGGCTTGCCCGATGGAGGGCGCCTAACCGTTCTTCAATTTGTTCTCGACTTAGCACCACCATTTTTGTCTCACCACACCTGTATTTTACCAAAATGTAACGGGTTTGGGCAACCTGATAGCTTTTGCCAGCGCCGCTCAGCTATATTGCAAACCTGTAACACGACTGCTGGAGCTGGTTATGGCTGGACAAGACATCACTTCACGCATCCCAGGCTTTTATAACTTGAGCCTGGATGAACGCCGGAAGATATTGGCGAGTATCAGCCAGTTATCTTCGGAAGAAATGGCGATTCTGAGCGGCAGCGCCAGCCTGACCGTTGACCAGGCAGATACCATGATCGAAAACGTCATCGGGCTGCACAGCCTGCCCCTGGGACTTGCTCTGAATTTCCTGATCAACGGTCGCGAAGTTTTGGTTCCGATGGCAATCGAAGAGCCTTCGGTCGTGGCTGGCGCTTCTTTTATGGCGAAACTGGCGCGGGAAGGGGGCGGTTTTTTTGCCACGACCAGCGCCCCGGAGATGATCGGTCAGATTCAACTACTCGACTGCCCCCACCCTGCCACGGCGCGCTTGAAGATTCTCGAGCACAAGGAAGCATTGCTTGCAGAAGCCGATCAAATCGATCCGGTGTTGCAACGGCTAGGCGGCGGCGCGCGTGACCTGGACGTGCGCCTGATCGAAGTATCGCCTATTGGACAGTTCCTGGTCGTACACCTGATTTATGACGTACGCGATGCGATGGGCGCCAACGCGGTCAACACTGCCTGTGAACGGCTTTCTCCACGACTGGAAAGCCTGAGCGGCGGGCGGGCGCACCTCAAGATCCTCTCCAACCTTGCAGACCGGCGGCTGGCGCGTGCTCGCTGCACCATTCCCCTTTCTGCGCTCAGGTTCGACCCCCGCCCCGGCAATCCCGAAAGTCAACCCTATTCCGGTGAAGCGGTGCGCGATGGCATCCTGGCAGCCTGGGCTTTTGCCGCCGCCGATCCTTACCGGGCTGCCACCCATAACAAGGGCATCATGAATGGGGTAGACGCCGTGGTCATCGCCACCGGAAACGATTGGCGCGCTGTCGAAGCCGGCGCACACGCCTATGCTGCCCGCTCGGGACGTTACACCTCCCTGAGCGCCTGGGGAAAGGACGAAGCCGGCAACCTGGTTGGCGCGCTGGAGATGCCCCTGGCGGTGGGAATGGTTGGCGGCGCAACCCGCGTTCACCCCAGCGCCCGGCTGGCGTTGAAAATCCTGGGCGTCGCAAGCGCCAGGGAATTGGCTGAGGTCATCGTCTCGGTTGGGCTGGCGCAAAACCTGGCAGCGCTGCGAGCGTTGGCGACCGAAGGCATCCAACGTGGTCACATGAGCCTGCATGCTCGCCAGGTTGCCATGGCTGCCGGAGCTCAGCCCGAAGAAATTGCACGCCTGGCTGAACAACTCATCTTGGAAAAAACTATACGCCTTGACCGCGCTGAAGAGATTCTGAAATCCTGGAGGCAATCTCCAAATCACCCAAAAGCGGAGAAGCAAAATTAACTATGAATGCTGATGTCAAACTATTGAAACCAAGCCACCCGGTTGGCATCGTCGGGTATGGCGCTTATGTGCCGCGCTATCGGCTGCCAGCCAAAGAAGTTGCCCGCGTTTGGGGCGCTGGCGAAGGTGGTCTACCCATCAAGGAAAAATCAGTCCCTGGTCTGGATGAAGACGTGGTCACCATGTCGATCGAAGCCGCCCGCAACGCGCTAAAACGAGGGGCAATCCCCGCCCAAGAGATTCGGGCTGTTTGGGTCGGTTCTGAATCGCATCCCTATGCCGTCAAGCCCACCTCCACGCTGGTAGCCGAGGCGATCGGCGCTGTCCCTCATGTCCAGGCAGCCGACTGGGAATTCGCCTGCAAAGCCGGCACCGAAGCCATGGTGGCAGCCATGGGGTTCGTTGGCTCGAACATGGCAGATTACGCCCTGGCAATCGGCATGGACACCGCCCAGGGACGCCCCGGCGACGCGCTGGAATACACTGCTGGCGCCGGCGGCGCTGCCTTCCTGCTGGGACCTGCCGAAAAGAGCCTGGCGGAAATCCTGTGCTCCTATTCGTATGTGACCGATACGCCAGACTTCTGGCGGCGGGAATACCAGCGCTACCCTGAGCATGGTCAGCGTTTCACCGGAGAACCTGCTTACTTCAAACACATCAGCGAAGCTGCCAAAGCGTTGCTGGAAGCCACGGGAACCAAGCCCTCCGATTACCGCTACGCTGTCTTTCACCAGCCCAACACCAAGTTTCCCCAGCGGGTCGGCGCGCAGCTTGGCTTCAGCAAGGAGCAGATCGCCCCAGGACTGCTGGTGCCGGTAATCGGTAATACGTACGCTGGCGCAGCCATGATTGGCTTGACGGCTGTGCTGGATATCGCTCAGCCTGGCGATCAAGTTCTGATGGTTTCCTTCGGCTCTGGCGCCGGTTCGGATGCCTTTGCCATCCGGGTAACCGAGGCGATTCTTGAGCGCCGCAACCTGGCACCGTTCACCCAGGACTATATCACCCGCCGCACGGAAATCGATTATGGCGCCTATGTGCGCCTGCGCGGGAAACTGGCTGTGAAGTAAAGGACTTTCGATTTATGGATGAAATTGTCATCGCAGCCGTGGGGCAAACGCCGGTCGGCGAGCATTGGAGTCTTTCATTGCGCGACCTGGCGCAGCGCGCCTATGACGCCCTGCGCGCTGATGTCGGTGGAATCCCAGCCAGCCTGACGCCGCAGGCGCTTTACGTGGGAAACATGCTGGCGCCGGAGCTTTCCAACCAGGCGCACGTGGGAGTATTGTTATCTGACCACCTCGGCTTGAAGCACATCGAAGCCGCTGCGGTTGAAGCCGGAAACGCCTCCGGCGGCGCGGCGCTGCGATTGGGTGTGATGGCAGTGGCTGCCGGCAGCGCCGATTCGGTCCTGGTGCTGGGCGTCGAAAAGATGACCGATAAGATCGGTCCCAAAGCCGAGTCGGCGCTGGCAACCAACCTGGACAACGATTTCGAAGCAGTGCCCGGATTGACACCCACTGCCCAGGCGGCTCTGTTGATGCGCCGCTACCTGCACATTTACCAGGCGCCCCGCTCTGCTTTTGGCGGCTTCGCGGTCAACGCGCACGCAAATGGCGCCAGAAATCCAAATGCGATGTTTCGCAACCCGATCACAGCGGAAGCGTATGACAAAGCTTCGCCGGTCAGCGACCCGCTGAACCTGTTCGATGTCGCGCCTAACGCTGACGGCGCCGCCGCTTTGCTGATTACGCGCCGCGCGCGGGTGCCCGCCGGCTGGCAGCATCCCCTGGTGCGCATCGCTGGCTCAGCCATGGCAAACGACCGGCTGGCATTGCACGACCGCTCTGACCTGTTGAGCCTGCCTGCCGTGCGCATCTCGCTCCAAAAAGCCTGCCAACAAGCGGGCATGCGAGCCGGCGAAATGAACCTGTATGAATTACACGATGCCTATTCGATCCTGACCGTCTTGTCGCTCGAAGCTGGCGGATTGGCTGAGGCAGGCAAGGGATGGCTGCTCGCCCAGGAGGGCAAGATAGGCTTGGACGGGCTCGTCCCACTGAGCACCTTTGGCGGGTTGAAAGCGCGCGGTAATCCGGGCGGCGCAACCGGCGTTTATCAGGCAGTCGAGGCTGTGCTGCAGTTGCGCGGCGAAGCAGGTCCTAACCAGGTGCCAGGCGCCAACCGCGCCCTCATTCAGTGCCTGGGCGGCATGGGAGCGACAGCGATTACCCATATTCTCGAAAAGGTAACATAACCGTTGCTGCCTGAGTGACAATGAGACTCCTTGAACCGTAGCGGCAAAGCTGTCAAAAACTATCAGCCGCTCATCAAGAATGTCAGGCAGAAACCCTGATAGTTATTGATAGTTTGGCTTGAATACACTACGCTCGCAAGCTCGATAGAGACGCTTACAGGAGAGTCATTTTATGGAAATTCCACGCCATTGGCGATTGAAAAAACAACGCTACAGCCTGATTGGCGAAGTGTGCCCACACTGCGATGCCAAGATCTTTCCGCCGCGCGATATCTGCCCGGAATGCGGCAAAGAAGCCAAGACCGAGTTTGCTTTCAGCGGGCGTGGCGAGGTATTCTCATATACAACCATTTTTGATGCTCCGGCTGGTTTCGAAGCCACCACCCCCTACATGGTCGCTCTGGTCAAGCTGGAAGAAGGTCCGGTCGTCACTGCCCAGCTCACCGACCTGGGTGATGAACCCGTAGAAATTGGCATGCCGGTTGAAATGGTCACCCGCCGGCTGCGCTCAGACGGCGATGAGCGCGGCTTGCTCGTTTACGGCTATAAATTCAGGCCGGTGCTTGCCGGTCCCCGCTAAGCAATTCAACATAAAGAACACAGAGAGCGTTCTCCTACTCAGGGGAACGCTTTTTTGTATCATTCTCTGTAGACCAGTGGGCTGCGTACCGCTGTAGGAACGCGATTGAGCACATGGGCATCGATCATCGTCGTCTTGACATCCTTGCATCCAGCTAATCCCTGCGCGGCGCGAATGTCATACCCTGCTTCCAATAAATGGGCGGCAAAGCAATGCTGAAAGGTATGCGGCTGACGGGCTTGCCTATTCCCATCTATTTCGCCGCTGCCTTGACGGCACTCATGCCAGGAAATATCGATCCGATTGCCCCTTTCAGTAAATCCTGGCTTGCGCTGGCAGGCTTTGTGAAGGTATAATTTGTTCATGTCCGCCGATTGGATGGCGGTTTTGACCTGCCAGTGTGCCTTAAATTCCAAATAGCCCGGCAACTGGGCAAGGGCAGCTTCATTCAACTCAGATTGATGCAGCGTCTGAGTGCAGCTGGACGGCGCGTTAAACTGAGCGCAGCAGTAATCTGCTGACAGAATTGGCTCTGCTCGCCACATTAATCCTTAATCGTTGGGTGCTAGTAGAATCTATAAACAAGGAAAAACTTATGAAAAACCGTGCAGTAAAGTTTTTTGCTTTTGTGCTTATTGCTTATTATTTACCTGTCATACTAATTTGGATTAATGTAATCCCATTTGATCTGCGTTTTCATATTCTTGTGATAATGGCTGTATTACTGGCAATATATTCTTTTTTGGTAAAGCATTCTTCGAAAGATTTGGGATTGCGTAATGATACTCTTAAGACTTCTCTAATATGGAACGGTGGATTATCTGTTTTTTTTGTTGCTCTAATGTACGGTCTTTATGTTGCAGGATTAATTCGTGAGCCAACTGTACCATCGTGGACGCTATTTTACTTGTTTTATGTATTCATTTCTAGCCCTGCACAAGAGTTTATTTACAGGAGCGTAATGTTTGCTGAATTAGAAAAAGCAAACATAAAGCAGCCCTTGTTACAAATTGCAATATCGGCGATTACCTTTTCTTTTTTGCATGTTATTTACAACGATTGGATTACCTTAGCAGTCACACTCTTGATGGGCGTAATTTGGGGATTTATTTACAACAGATATCCGAATTTCTGGGGTGTCACTATTTCGCACGCGATACTGGGGGTTGTGTCCATTGCTACAGGTCTGATTTAAAGTAATGACTAAATCACGGGCACAAAGTCGTTTTTACCATAGTTGGGTAGATATAGTGCTTACTGTTGTAAGTATTATTCAAGGTCTTGTATTCAATGATCTTGTAGTCAGACTACCCAGCATTTACGAGTATACAATTTCCAGAAATGACTTGCAGTTAATGACAAGTTTTATTTTCTCATTTGTTATTTTAATTAGACTTTTTCAAACTTATGTGACGGCAGCACTAGATTACGACGAGTGGTCTGTTAGTTTTTTTGACATATTCTTGGTTTTTATTATTGGAGCAGTAGAGTACTTTGTATTCTCTGCTCTCACCACTGACCAGTTTGATGTGCGCGTTTTCCATACTCGCGTCAGCATTATTTCAATTCTAGGAATTATTGGGTATCTTGGCGCGATACTTCGAATAAAGGAAGAATTGTTTCCATCATACTTCGATTATCGAAAAGAAATTCAATTACAATCCGCCAATATAATCGGAGTAATACTTGTACAAACAATATCAACTTACATAATATTTGCTCCAACTCAGCCAGAATGGGTGTACACAACGGGCGGGCTACTCTCAGCCGCCATTCTTTCGTTTAACATTTACTATTCCTTAAAAGTCACCTTCTCGCCAAGCATTCACGTTAATTTGATTGAGCAGACAAATGAAAGTACCCATAGAAGCGAACACGAAACGTATCGAGAAATAATCATTAAGCCAGCAAGCAGAGATAATTTATTAGCCCTACTTGACTTATTGATTGATAATTTCGGTTATGTTTATGAATCTATATTTGATACAAGCCCCAGATTAACAAAAGCCATACTAAAAGACGTGCTTCAAATAAACAATGGCGAACATGCTTTTGGTTTCAAGTCATTCTATGTAACTATTGATAAAACCACAGGCTCTTGCGTTGGCGTAATGATGTTCAATTCTGATAAAACGAAAAAATCTCCAAGAATTTTATTTACTTTTATAACAACATTGTTAATAGTATTTAAGCATTTAGGCTTTTGGGGGGTATTCAGATCATTACGTAACGTGCGGGCAGCAAGTACAGCAATACCAATTGACGTTCCCAATGAACTACATATAACTTATTTTGCAGTTGCAAAAGAATTTCAGCATATGGGTATTGGACATCAGATGATGGAATATGCAAAAGGAATAGCAAGGAGCGAAGGAAAAAAAGCAATATCCCTTGACACGAGAGAAAGTAATTTATCTGCCCAACAATTTTTCAAAAGTCAAGGCTTTTTTGCAGATTCAATAATTAATAGCGATTCTGATAAGGCTTTTGGACATGGTGCTAGAATCCACATGAAGTTCATTCTTTGATAAAACGCACCCAACATTGCATGCACGGGACAGGTAGGGCGGTATGTCAAGAGTTGTGTAAATTCTCTGGCAGGCTGGCAACCTGAGCAGGCACCGAAATTCTTCTGAGTTTGAGACTGCGGATGACCGCATAGAACATTAACATACAGCTATTTTCATTCCGGAATGCGGCAGCCATCTTGTGACTGCGTTTCTTCACTTCACCGAACAGGCGCTCAATGATATTGGTGGTGCGGATGAACTTCCAATGCTTCTCAGGAAAGCTGTAGAAGGTCAGGCAGGCCTCGAGATCCCGTTGGAGACACTGAACTGCACTGGGGTAGATTTTCTCGTACTTGGTCACAAAGGCCACCAGTTCCTGGTCAGCTTTTTCCCGGCTGGTCTGGTAAAAAATGGCTTTGAGCTCCGGTCGTACCTGATCCTGCTGCTTTTCCGGAATGTACCCCCGCACATTTTCCATCTTGTGTTTGACGCAGCGTTGGCGTTTTGAGGTCGAGAACTTGATCTCCAAAGCATTGAGCATAGCTTTGTGACCATCTGTGCACCACAGATCGATCTGCTCCACACCGCGCTCCCTGAGTTGATCAAACAGGTCTTCCCAGGCAGCCTGGTTTTCACGCTCACCAACGCAAAAAGCCAAGACGTCACGTTTGCCTTCTATATCGATCCCAACCACGGCCAAAATCGGCATTTTGACGCCTTCATGGTCATAAATCACGGTGAAATAGGTGCCATCTGCGAAGGCATACAAGTAATGTGACTTCAAGGGACGATTTTTCCAGGCCTCAAACTCCCCTTCCAGCGTATGAAATATTCGCGAAACGGTGGATGCGCTTGGATGGGTTCCTGTCAACGCCTCGACCACATCGCCAACCCTGGCTGTGCTTACGCCTTGCACAAACATGTTGCAGATGGCTTCGTCCAGCTCTTCCTGGCGACGTTGATAGCGCTCAAAAAGCTGCGTCCGAAATCCTTCCCGCGTCCTGGGCACCGGCAGGTTTTCGATCTCGCCCGAGGTGGTCACCAAATCTCGCTCGTAATAACCGTTGCGATAATCCCGCCGCTCGGGGGTCCTTTGGTAAAGTGCTGCTTGGATAAATCCGTTCACCTCCTCTTCCAAGACTGTGATGAATGTGCGCCGAATAGCCAGACGCATTTGTTCTTGGAGTAATTCATGAATTGTTGCTTGACGTTCTGCGTTACTGAGAGTATTCTTTTGTCGGGGTGTCATGGCTTTTCCTTTCGTGGTGTGGTTACCTGTAAGGTTACCATGACATCCCATTCTAATTTACACAATTTTCAGTATACCGCCCCCTCAGGTAGGGGCGCTGCCCTACCCAAAGGGATTAGCCCTGAAAAGCGTTTTCTACCTTTGGTTCTTTCCCACCAAATCCCCCGCCTGCCGCTAAAACAAACCGTCCAGCGGAAAGCCGCGGCTTTTTATGCGTTACATTCAACCAAGCGGTGTTTCTTTATCGCCCGGGACATTGCCCGCCATGAGCTGTTTGCCTTTCCGTATCTGCTTCTGCGCTGGAGGCTGGCTTTGGCGCCTGCGCCCCTACTTCCACTCGCCTCATACCAGTAATTATCGATCCGATTGTCCCTTTCAGTGAATTCCTGGCTTGCGCTGGCAGGCTTTTTGGAGGTAAAATTTGTTCATGTCCGCCGATTGGAAGGCGGTTTTAGCATGCCAGTGTGCCTTAAATTCCAAATAGCCCGGCAACTGGATCCGGGCGGCTTCGTTCACTTCGGATTGATGCAGCGGCTGAGTACAGCGAGGCGGCATGTTGAACTGAGCGCAGCAGTAATTTGCTGACGGCATTGGCTTTGCCCGCCACATCAATCCTTAAATTATTGGGCTGCTCATGACTTGAGTCATACCAAGTTAGCACCTTGCACATATAGGCTACAGCATGATAAGGTGTTTTTTCTGCGGTGAAACGCTTCCTGACAAAACGGAGATCTGCCCTTGGTGTGGTAGACGACAACAAAGCTCGCCTCAGCCGCATCAATCGGAGTCAAGTCATGAATCGAGGAGCGAAAAGGGGAATGTAAATGCCGAAAGCTCCAAAGGAGTTGGCAAAATGCAGAAATGGGAATACGCAAAATTACTGGTTTTCGACCATAAAGTTTTAGAAGTTAATGGCCAGCAAGTTGGGGACATCAGTTTTTTCAGTGGCGCAAAGGGTCCACCCTTGTATGAATATCTCAATCATATGGGGAAAGAAGGATGGGAAGTAGTTGGCCTTTCACCCGCTACCAGCACTGGTGAAGCGCGTGGAAGCGTTGAGATCATTGTTATCCTAAAACGTCCTTTACCGTGAAATGCGAAATCAATTGTCAAACCCAAAACGCTGTCCAACGCGTTTGCACCTGACGCCGCTCCGCTGCGCTCGGTTCGCCACAGGTGATACGCAGGTCGTTAGGCGCACATACACAATCAACAGGACAAACAAAATGCAAGAGAGTGAATGGGTTCGCTTTATCATTGGAGAGATTGTTGGTCGTTTAGCATCAAGTGATAACCATTTGCAGGTGATCGCAGGCAGGAAATTGCTATATGCCTACGAAGTGCGGCACTATCAGGACAATGGTGAGCGCGAGTCTGTTTTTATGGACTATGAGACAGATATGCTAGTGATAGAGTCTGCCGATAATCGCTGGAAACCGCGTGTGGTCATTGAAACCAAGTTGGAACGGGTAACCACCCACGACGCTATAACCTACAGCCAAAAAGCCGCGACTCATAAACAAGTGCATCCTTATCTACGGTATGGAATGTTACTTGGTAATAGAGGACACTATCCGCTACCAGGTAGGCTGTTCCGGCATGGCTCACACTTTGACTTTATGATGTCCTGGGTTGCAGAGCAACCCACTTTAGAAGAATTGAATCATTTTGTCCAGTTGTTGCTTGAAGAAGTTGATGCGTCGCGGTTACTGGAAGAGATAATTTACCAAAGCCACAGTCCGCACCGAAATCGGTACACGTTGCTACACAAAAAGTTGGTTGTACATTAGCGGTAGTGCGCCTAACAAGCAGTTCCAGCCGACAACGTCTTCGGCTATGCGGCTCAGCTTTACCGTTAGCCCGCGCAGAAGAATATTCTAGGAAAATTCAACGAACATGAAACCTGTCAAACAAGTCCAAAGCATTTCCAGCGCAGATGTGCCATATCCGCCAAGTTTTATTGATCGATTAATATCCCTCACTCAGCGTCTGCCGCTTCCCTATTGGCAAATTTATTTATTATTTTTTATCATTCAAAGCCTCATCATTTACTTAATAGCCTGGATTGACGGCTCCATTTCATTGTTATCATCCCCAAGGATTTTATTGCTTTTCCCTGCGTGGCAATGGATTCCTTTCTTGATTGTGACATTCTTGAATAAGACTGCCAGGTCAACCATCCATAGTTTTTCCCGCCTTTTGGGTCACCCGGATGACGAACTCGAAAAACTGAAATATGAATTCACAACGATGCCGCCGCGAGATGTCATTATCAGTAGCACAACCTGGGTCGCCTTTTATGTGATTGCGACGTATTTTTTCTTCTACCTCTATCAAGACTTAGGATTTGGAAATTTATTACGAAGCATAGTGATCTTGGAAGGGCTGTTCTGCTTTGCGACGGGAGGTGTGATCTACTATCATTCTCTGCGCCAATTATGGTTAGTCAACCGCACCGTAAAGACACTCAAACGATACAACTTGTTCAACCTTGATCCTGTCTATTCTTTCTCGCGCCTTACCGCGTGGACTGGTATTTCATGGGTTTTGATGCTCATGCTCAACTTATTGCTGTTCCCCTTTGGCGCGGCGTTGGAATTGATCTTATTCATAGCAGTTATCCAAGTGGCATTTGCACTTGCGGCTTTTATCCTTCCTTTGCAATTCGTAAATAATCGGCTCGTTGCTGAGAAGCGGAGGCTATTGGCAGAAAACCGGCAGCGTGTCGAAGCCACATTGAACCGATTACATGAACAGATTGACCAAAATCAATTGAATGAAGTTGAACATCTCAATAGTGTTATATCTGGATTAAGCGCCGAACGTGATATGTTGGAAAAAATCCCGACTTTACCGTGGAGAACAGAAACGCTAACAGGCTTTCTTTCTGCCACTATTCTTCCAATCATACTTTTGATCATACAATTGATCATTGAGAGATGGATAAACTGATGATCTGTTGCTGGCTAACAAAGCGTACACCAGACGCTGGGGATTCTGCGTCATTTTCGGGCTTTTTCTACGCCCGAACAGAATCCAGCTCGCGAAGCGAATCCACGCCCGCCTGCCAATAATGCTTGCCGTTGATCAAAGATAAAAGCCGAATATCACGAACATAAGATGAGCGCCCGCCAACGTTGGAAGGCGCTTTCTTTGCTTTAGAAAGCTTACTTTGAATTCAGCAAGCTGCCCTTCAGACGTTAGATAGAACGATTATCTTTACAACCACATAAGCGCCTGCATCCATCCTTTTAGGTTGGGGCAAAGCCTGCAGTGGAACCAACTCTGGAACCACTGCGACGGCAGATGTCAGCAAGATTTGTACTGCAATATTCACCACCCTATCGAACCAACCGACTTGCTGTTGAGGGGTAATAGCATTATCATAAATACATGGTAATTTTGCCTGAAGCGTCATCCTCAGGAGGTTACGATGCGCAAATTTTTCATTTTACTTGCCTTATGTGCCTTCGCTGCGATCGCTTGCCGGCTGTCGTCTGTTGAGTCGACAGATACACCCCCAACTGCCGTTCCAACGCCAACAACCGATTTTCAAGCTACGCCCGTCCTTAGTTTGACTCTGACCCCCACCTCAGCTATCGGCGGCGGCAACCCTCCGGCAACCGAACAGCCTCCGCAAGGGACAGGATATATCCTCCAATTCAGCCAACAAGCTTCCAGTGGAATGTCCACCCTGAGCGGCGACATCCTGACCTGTTCTGGCGTGCGCGGACCATGGAGCGGTGAACTGAAACTGGATTTTTCCACCACGCAAATGGCTTTCGCAGGAGCGGGACCGATTCAATTCAGCGTACCCGAAGGGAGCCAACAAGCCGAAGGCGAAATCATACTGACGGCAAGCGGCGCTGCTGGAAACCAAACTTGTATCTTACAAGTGGCTGATCCACTTAAGTTCGAAATCACATTCAGCCAGGATTGGCAAAGCGCTCAACTCATTGTTGGTAGCACAGGAGCCGGCGCGGTCACCATCCTCTGTCCAGAAAGCCCGCCAGTGACCATTCCCTTCGCTGCTTTCTGGGGTCCTGAGCCTGTGATTCTGCCAGTGGAGAGTTATGGAGGTTGTTTTTGATGTTATACTATTTTTACGATGGGGAAACGTGGCAGTTGATCGCTTACCACAACGTTTTTGTGAAAAGCTGACCGGCGCTTCTGAAATACTATTCTGGTGACAGAACGCATCGAAAACATGGCTGAATACCATGTTAAACCCACCACTTCACCCCTGGAACCTCGCTCCTAAAGAAGCCGCCCAGCTACAACAACAACTGCGATTACATCTAAAGCTCACCTGGGATGAGCGCCCGGTCAGGTTCGTCGGCGGTAGCGATGTCAGCTTCTATGGCAGCCTGGCGCATGCCGTCATCGTCGTGATGAGCTTTCCACAACTCGAGGTGGTCGATTATAGCCGTGCGGATTCGCCGGTCGCTTTCCCTTACATTCCTGGCTTACTGGCTTTTCGTGAGGGTCCTGCTGTTATCGCTGCCTGGGAGCGGTTGACCATCAAGCCAGATTTATGGCTAATGGATGGTCAGGGCATTGCCCACCCGCGTGCCTTTGGACTTGCTGCGCACCTGGGATTATGGTTGAACATTCCAACGATTGGCATCGCAAAGACACGTCTTTTTGGACATCACGAACCAGTCGGCGATCTCTCGTCCATCCTTGGTCATCTACTCAGCATCGTTCCTATGCCCAGCAAATCTGCCAGGTTCGCGCGCGGGTCGATCACCGGCTCAATCAGCGGCGAGGCGCAGGTCATAATGGTCGTCACGCCCGGTCCATGCCCTGCCAGCATACAATCGCTGTGGACAATCACACCGATGGAAACTGCTCCCTTACGGTAATCTCTGCCGAAGCGGTTGTCATGATCCAGCAATGCCACAAAATCGCCAAAACGCAGTTTATCCAAGCCATATTCTTTGACCGTCTCTGAATCGCCGGTCATCACGTCATAATCACCTGTTGCAACGTGAGAAGAACCAATGCCCGATCCCATGCACGCCGCCGGCACGAGCGTCGTCACCGGAACCTGTAATTTGCCATCAACCTCTCTGATGTTCATTTTCTTTAACAAATCAGGATCCAGGTTGAACAAAGCGATCTCAGGGAAATCGAGCAATCGAAGTCCCTGCCCCCTGCCAAAGACGATGATCTTATCGTCATAGGTAAGTTTTTCTTTGACGTTGCGCGGGAAGTCGATGATGACATGTTCCGAACCGCCATGATGCCCCAGGACATAACCTTCGGCGCCCTTGGCTTCGCCCGAAATGACCTTCGCCTTGTTGCCCACGCAGGAATAGAACTGGAAGGAATTATTGGGATGCTCATACGGTTTCTGCGTGTCCACCGTACAGCTCACGCCTGGTTCGAGGTGATCGCCAGCCCAACCAAAAGCAGGGTCGCCAACCTGCAGGTTGAGGGTAATGCCGCCAATCCCCGGCAGGATAAAGGGCTTGCCGCTGCGGTCAACGTTCCACTGCACGCGAGAGCGTGGATAACCTGGCTGGCATTGAAGGATAAATTCGACGATCGTGGCTTCATTTGTTTTTAGCATCTTAGCTCCATGAACTTGAGGGTGATACACAGGGATTTATAGAAAATACCTCATCATTGTAACCCAATTCAGGGAGTGAGGGCTAAAAACGGATACGAAATTTACAGTCAGAGCTGTAAATCGTCCTTCTTCCTGAACACTACTTATAACGCAGCCCGATAGAACCCCCCATTTTTAATCTTTCCAATCGAAATTATCTGACTGCCATCCAGACGGCAGCCAGGGCTTGCAGCGCCGTCAAACGGTGACGTTCCAAACCCTCATCGCTCAGGTAAATCTCGCCCAGGTGTTCTTCTCCTGCTTTCACACCCACACCGTGATTGGGTAAATCGAGGGTTGCTGCCCAAAAGTTCCACAGGGGGATGTTATATTCGACGGCAAGCTGCGCCATTTCCAGGTTAAGCCGTTCATCAAGCTCTCGGTTATCGGCTTTGGTCGACAGGATAGGAAGAACGCCGCGGTCGATGAGCTGATCAATGATTTTACGCAGATAGTTGATATTGCGTGTTTCGTAGTGGGTGCCCAGGTTGATGATGACAATAGAGGGATTATGCAAACGCAGCTCACACGCCAGGGGCGTCTCAATCGCTGAGCAGGTGTATTGATTCTCATGCCATTCCGCCCATAGGATGGCGCCAGCCGTTGTTCCGCCCTTGACAGTTGGGCTGAGGCGGTTGAACGAGCCAGAAAAGTTTCGCACGGTTGCCTGTAAATCAGCGGACAACTGGGCAACGCTCATCGGGTCGGTATCATACACTCCCATGAACGTTTCCGGCAGGCTTTGACAGTCTCCCAGCACCGAGAAAGCATGCGGATTATTGCCCATGGCTAAGCCCCGCTGGTAAATTTCTCGCGCAGTGACTGGCACCTGGGGGATAACCTGCCATTCCTTCCAATCCTCGGCGCTGAGTTGGTGGGCTGGAGCCAGAGCGTCAGTTGGAGTAGGTTCAAGAACAACCGCTGGCTCACTCTGTGTCGTTGGCTGCAGCGCAGTACTGGCGACTACAGCCGAAGAAGCAGGCATTGACGTTTTTGTTGGACTCGCTTCGACCATTGAAACGACAGTAGGCTGCCTGGTCGGCAAGACCTCTGCCGAGGCAGTCGGTTGAACCGACTGCGAGGGCAAAGGAGACCCCGCAGAAACTACCTGACAGGCAGTCATAAAGACTGCCAGCAAACAAAACTGCCAGACGAAGCTGCACTGTGCAATCGAGCGGTTCGATTGGTGATTCAATAGCCGCAAACTAACCACTCTCCGCTGCGCTTGATGACCTGGTAAGTGCGATTATTGAGCTCGATAGTCTGATCTTCTGAGCCGTAAGTGGCAATAATTTGCCCCTGGCAAACTACTTTTGCCTGATCGCCTTCTTGCTCCACTAATTTACAGTCCAGACCTTCCAGACGGGTCTTGACCAGGCTGAAGGAATCGTACTCCATCAATGCTTCTTCTTCAAATTCAGGGCAGGTATAGGTCAAAAGATGCGCTTCATCCCTCTCAACCAGCGCCTGGAGGAGCGCTTCGACGCTCTTTGCTGCAGGGTGTTTACCGGACGAGCAAGCTGTCAGGACACCAGCTATGAAAAAAACGATAAGCCATCGTCTCAGTTTTTTGTACATATCCCTTTGCCTATTGCATACTCTATTAGTAGTCTCCTGCCAGCGAAATCTCAGGCAGTTGCATCAATTTTACTCGTAAATCCATATGCTCAAGAAGAGCATAATCCTACCAAAGAATTGCTATTATACCCAAAACCTCCCTGAAAAAGTCCGATTTTCTCATCCTACGGTTATAATCGAGGTGATAAGGAGGTGTCTCATGGCGATTATCCGTAATGAACCCTACAGCAATGCGTACTTCAGGGTCGAAATTCCCATCATCCCCGATTCACTTAGCTTCGATGAAGTCCTGCTGCCAGACCTGCTGCTCGAAGTCGAAGAATATCGTGAAGGGAGCGATCCTTCACGCGTCAGCCGAAAACTGCCTGGAATGAGAAAATTCACCAATCTGGTGCTGCGTCGCGGTTTTGACGGCAGGCTGGAACTGTACCAGTGGTGGAAGATGACTGCCGAAGGTAGAAGCTCAGATTATCGCCTGACGGTCATTGTCAGCCTGTTGAACGAGGAGCACACTCCGGCTGTGCGCTGGATCCTGCGGAACGCCTTCCCGGTCAGCTACACCTTTACTCCGCTCGACAGCCTGGATGGCAGCCCGATCATCGAAACGCTGGAGGTCTGCTGTGAGTCGGTTGAGATGGAGTAAAGCTGCAATTCCCACACCCCCAAGCCAGCCCAAGCTCAGCAAGGCGCCCAGGGAAAAAAGAACCACCCATCAACAACATCACGAACAGCTCCTGGAAGAACGCCGTCTGTTGATCTTTCAGTTGACATGGCAAGCGGAACAGAAGACTGCAGCACAAAAACGTGCTTTGTCAGTTTTGGCGCTGGTGGACAGCTTGATGATCATCGGTCTGGGGCTGTTGGTTACCATCAGCAAGGTGCTGCTGGGGGCTGCCGGGGCAGATTGGCGTTTCCTGTTTAGCGCAGCCGCTATCCTCTCGGCGCTTCTGCTCATCCTTTCACTTTACCTGAGCCTGGCAAGCCAGCTCACCTGGCGGGCAGGCTCATTTACTGGCAACCTGACGAGCGAGAAGCTGCTCACGGTTCCACGCGAGATGCTGGTGAAGAATGCACTGGTCAAGTTAGAGGCACAAGAACAAACCATGCTGGGATTAAGAAAGAGCTTTCGGCAAGCGCTTTTTCTGCTATCCTTTGCGCTGGGATTATTCCTGCTGTTGATCATCCTGTTGGCAGCATGACCAAAGGCATGATCAGCGCGCCTCCAGGATGACCGCTGAGCGCGGTTGCACTACATATCTCTGCACTCCCTCAGCCAGAGGCTCGCCAGGATCGCAAAAATCTTCCGGCGAGGGCAGGCTGGTATCCACGACCCGCAACCATTTTTCATCCGGCAATAGTTTCGGCAGTTCGAAGGTCAAAGACTCCCAAAAGGCGTTCAGCGCAATATAGAGATGCTCCCCTTTTTCTGGGTAAGTCAATTCATAAGCCAGGCTATGAGACTCGTAACTCCAATCCGGCTGGTTCAGATGAACGCCATGCCAGATAATTTCTGGTCCTCCAGGTTCGGTCCAAAACTTTTCCTCCTGGAAAAGATGATGATTGCGGGAAAAGCTGATGAGTAAACGCGTAAAGCGCAGCACGCCGGCATGCTGCTGAAGGTTATCCCAATCGAACCAACTGATAGGGTTATCCTGGCAATAACCGTTGTTATTGCCCTGCTGAGTGCGGCGCACTTCATCGCCCATCAACATCATCGGCGTGCCTTGCGAGGTGAACAAGATGACTAAAAAGTTCTTGATTTGCTTGAGACGCAAAGCTTCTACCTCGCCGCCCGCCGGACCTTCCACACCGCAATTCCAGCTATAGTTTGAGTCCAGCCCATCCTGGTTGCCTTGCAGGTTTGCCTGGTTGTGTTTTTGATTATACGAAACCAGGTCATTGAGCGTAAAGCCATCATGGCAGGTGACGAAGTTGATGCTCCGGTTGGGCTCTCGGTCTGGCTGAGGGTAAAGGTCGCGGCTGCCAGCAATCCGCCGGGCAACGAGGGCTGAGGTGCCCAGGTCGCTCTTGACAAAGCGACGCACATCATCACGAAATTGACCATTCCATTCAGCCCAGCGATGTCCAATGAAAGAACCTACCTGGTACAATCCGGCAGCATCCCAGGCTTCGGCGATGATCTTCGTCCCTGCCAGCACCGGCTCCGATTCAATTTCCCACAGGATGGGCGGATCGCGCAGCGGGGCACCGCGCTCATCACGCGCCATCACCGATGCCAGGTCAAAGCGAAAGCCGTCCACGTGCATCTCCTGCACCCAGTAACGCAGACAGTCCATAATCATACGGCGGACGATCGAATGATTGGCATTGACGGTATTGCCACAGCCGCTGTAATTGGCGTAATATGCCGGCTGATTGGAATCGGGAATGTAGTAAGCGCGGTTTTCCAAGCCGCGAAATGACAGCGTTGGACCGGTGTGGTCACCTTCAGCGGTGTGGTTGAACACCACGTCCAGGATGACCTCGATATCCGCCCGATGAAGCGCCTTGATCAGGTCACGGAACTCATCCACCGGACCAAGCGGGTCCAGCCGCGAACTGTACCCTCGGTGAGGGGCAAAAAACACGACCGGGTTATATCCCCAATAATTGGTCAATCCCTTGGGAGCTTCCTGGGCATCGAATTGCTGCACCGGCAGCAGCTCCACTGCCGTGATGCCCAGCTCCTTAAGATAAGGGATTTTTTCGATCATCCCGGCATAGGTCCCTCGCAGACGGGCAGGCACTCCTGAATTGGGATGTTTGGTAAAACCGCCAATGTGCATTTCATAGATCACCGTTCCCGAAAAGGGATGCTGAAGCGGCAGGTCGCCTTCCCAATCATACTCGGTCAGATTCACGACCACACTTTTCATAGCAAAAGCGCAATTATCCCCCGGGCGCGTGGCAGCGGCGCGGTCATAGCGGTCATTGTAATACACTGCCCGGGCATAAGGGTCTAGCAGCACTTTCTGACTGTCGAAGCGTAATCCTTTCTCTGGCGCAAAAGGTCCTGCAGCTCGATAAGCATAGGTCTGCCCTGCTTGTAATCCCTTGATTTGGATGTGCCAGTAATAAAATGTACGATTACGCTGAGGATCTAGCCGGATGACATGACTGGGCGCCACATCATCGGGATGCTCGAAAAGGAGCAATTCCATTGAAGTGCAGTTTCGCGAGAAAACGCAGAAATTTACCCCGTTCTCTCCGAATGTTGCGCCCAAAGGGTAAGATTTTCCAGGTAAAAGTTCCATAATTGCTGTGGACTCCAAAGGGATTTTAGGGCTGTGAATGACAAAGACGACTACCTGAGCCGAGGCGGACCGCGCCGAATGCGGTCTACTACTTGCTCTTCGGTGTACTCCCACATGCCCTCGATCCACCAGGTAGCGCCCGCCTCCTGCCATAGGTGCACCTGTTCGCCTGCTTCTGCTGGATCTAAGCCATTTGTACTCCCCTGAGCCACGATGTCAAACGGTGTAGTCAGCGTGCGGTTAGCTTCAACGTATTTTTTGATTTCCGCCATATCCTGAGGCGACAGGTCACGAAACTGCCCATCGTCCGTCCTGGCTTCCGGGAAAATGCCATCGCATTTGAGGACGCGTTGCATAGATTTCTTGCGGTTCCAGATGCCCACCACCCACAGCGGGATGCGCGGCTGTTGTACCGGTTTCGGCGGGTAATGGCGTTCATCCACCAGGGTCAGCTTCACATGATAATGCTTGCCGTCATAATCGAACTGCTTACGCTGGTAAAGCAAGGAGAGGATATCGATGGTTTCATCCAGCATCTCGGCGCGGGCTTTGGTATCCGTCACTTCATCTGGAAAACCCTGCCAGCCCATCCAAACCGCGCCGGCGCCCAAGCCCAAAATCAGGCGACCATCAGACAGCCGATCCAGCGCCACCGATTCGCTGGCAATCTTCCAGGGCTTGCGCAGCGGCGCGGGGATGATCATCGTCCCAAGGCGTATGCGGCTGGTGGACATGGCGGCTGCCGCCAACGAGATCATCGGATCTTCACACCAGATCGCATCGCCAACGAATAAGCCATCCCAGCCATTGTCTTCTGCCATGCTGGCAAAGTGAGCCGCCAGGCGCGCGCCATTATATGGAATGGCAATACCAAATTTTAGGGGGGACATACATTCTCCTGTCAGGAACGGCGCTAAATGAACGAAATGGTTTAGTCAAGATGGACAGTGTATACACTCAAATTATAGTCTCTAAAAGCAAAATGCGCTCATTTCCATGTATAATAGGTCAACCCGAGGGAAAAGACCAACTTCAGCACAAGGCAAGGAGGACCCACATGGCTTTTACACTGCAAATCGGCGAGAGCGCTCCGGATTTCGAATTGCCCGCAACCGATGGGAAAACCTACCGGCTGTCTGACTTTGCCGACGCCCGAGTTTTGGTGGTTTTCTTCACCTGTAACCACTGCCCTTACGTCAAAGGATCAGATGAAGTGACCCGGCAGACAGCAGAAAGGTTTGCCCCGTTGGGGGTCAAGTTCGTCGGAATCAACTCTAACAGCAAAAATACTTACCCCGAAGATGATTTCGAGCACATGGTGGCGCGCATGGCGGAATATAAATTCCCGTGGGTTTACTTATACGACGAGAGCCAGCAGGTAGCGCTGGCTTATGGCGCGCTGCGAACGCCCCATTTTTATGTTTTCGATGAAAATCGCAAGTTGATCTACACCGGCAGGGGTGTTGACAACCCCCGCGATACGAGCAAAATGACCGTAAACGATCTGGCAAATGCCCTGGAAGAGCACCTGGCAGGAAAACCGGTAAGCAAGCCGCTGACGAACCCGATTGGCTGCAACATCAAGTGGGAGGGGAAGGATGCCCATTGGATGCCAGCCGAAGCCTGCGACCTAGTGTTCGAATAAAAGGAGTGAAGAAGATGGGTGATAGGGGAAGCAGAGATAAAGCTAAAAAAGAGCCGCGGAAGAAACCAAAGCTGAATCCAAAGGAAAAGCGGAAATTAAAACAGGAAAAGAAGAAGCAGACCAGCCTGGGCTCTTCTTCTTGAAGTTGTTTGCTCGGCTCAAGAACCGAAGCTTGAATTGACCGGCTTCGGATGATGGCACGCGGCTTACGGCTTTCGGGCTGCGATTTTGGCGCTATAGACCGCCCGAACAACGCAGCGATAAACTCAACCGCCTCCATTGCGCCAACGACACACCCCGCCCAGGCGCTGATGCTCTGTTTGATAATCTCAGGCAAGGGTCCATCGGTAACAATATCTTTTGACTTGACAGGGCATTTACGCGGGCTAAATTTTCTTAATAAACAAGCGTTAAAATGCCCTCAATTATTGTTCAGTACGATATTAAGAAACCTGTCCTTACAACCCAAGAAAGCTCTAATTTCACTTTAATAGCTGAGGTCGATAGACTTCCAGGTCTTCGGCAGGTTGCGGGTACGCCAGCTTCAAGCTGTCCAACGTATCCACTAAGGCGGCTGAGATGACCAGGTCACGATACCACTTGCGGTTGGCAGGCACCAAGACCCAGGGCGCCCAGGCTGTGCTGGTCTTTTCCAATACAGCCTCATACGCCTTTTGGTACTCAGCCCACAAGGCGCGCTCCTTCAGGTCCCCAGGATTGAATTTCCAGCGTTTTTCCGGCGTATCCAATCGCTCCAGCAAGCGCTGGCGCTGCTCTTCCTGGTCAATGTGCAGGTAGAATTTCAATATCGTCGTGCCTTCCTCTGTCAAGAGCCGCTCGAAGGCATTGATCTGGTCATAACGCTTCGTCCATCGCTCTGGCGGGACCAGGTTATGCACCCGCACGACTAACACATCTTCATAATGACTGCGGTTGAAGATTACAATTTCGCCGTTAGCAGGTGTTTGTTGATGAACGCGCCACAGGTAATCATGCGCCAGCTCCAACGGCGTGGGCACCTTAAAGGCTGCCACGCGCACGCCCTGCGGGTTGACTCCCTCGAAAACCCGGCGGATAACGCCGTCCTTCCCGCTGGTATCCATCCCCTGTAAAATCACCAATACCTTGTGGCGACCCTGGGCATAAAGCATTTCCTGCAGCATTTCCAGCGATTCATTCAGCTTTGCGAGCTGCAGGACAGCCTCATCCTTGTCGCCGTCCCAGGCTTTGGTTTCCTGATGATTCCATTCCGACAGATCGACTTTTTGACCTGGCTTGATCTGGTAACGCTTCCAATCGACTTGTGACATTCGGGGGGATCCTTTCTTGCGAGTGATGTATAAAGTCATACCAATTGTAACACTTTGACCAGTTACCTTAGTCATTGCCAAAAATGGCATTTCGAAGCACAATATAGGAAATCCAACGGATAGGTGCAGCCCATCATGATCAAGCATGTCAAACTCTTTACTCCAGGTCCCGGCGATGTCTCAGAAGATGTGCTGGAAGCCCTGGCAACGCCGGTCTTGCGGCATTACGGTCCTGAGTGGATGGACATTTACAATGAAACTATTTCGCTTTTACGCCAGTTCTACAACACCAGTAATGACCTGTTCATCGTCCCCGGACCAGCATCCGCGCTGGTAGATATGGCGCTGGGCAGCCTGGTTGAGAGCGGAGGGCAGGTTCTGATTGGCGCTAATGGCTTCTTCGGGGACCGGATGGTCGAAATTGCCCAGGGTTACGGCATCGATGTGGTACCCCTCACTGCACCACTGGGCAGCCCCCTCGACCCAGAGCTGCTGCGCAAGGCGTTGCGTGAAAATCCCCAAGTACAGGTGGTAGGATTTGTGCACCATGAGACGGGTACCACAGTAATGAATCCGCTGCGTGAGCTGGCTGCTGTCGCTCAAGAAGCTGGTAAGGTAGTCGTAGCCGACGCGGTATCTTCGCTGGGCGGGGTCGAAATCCAGACAGATGACTGGGGAATTGACGTGTGTATCACTTCCGCCAATAAATGCCTGGAGGCAATACCGGGCATCAGTTTTCTAAGTGTCAGCCCCCGCGCCTGGGAACTGGTAGAACGCAACCCTCATAAGCGCCACGGCTGGTATTTAAGCCTGGCAACCTGGCGGAAATACGCTACCGAATGGGGGAGCTGGCACCCATCTCCCGTCACCGTCTCGTCCAATGCCGTGCTGGCAGTGCTGACCAGCATGCGGCAAATCGTCAAAGGCGGCATAACAGCGCACTTTGCCAAATATGCACGCGCCAGCCAGATTGTGCGCAGAGGGCTGGAAGAATTAGGCTTCGATATGTTCGTACCGGAGCCATACGCTTCTCCCATCGTCACAGGTGTCAGGACACGCCCAGAATTTTCGGCAAACGAGTTAGGCGCCTGGCTGGTAGAAGAGCGTGGGCTGGCAATTGGCGGCGCCTTTGGTCCTTTAGCTGGCAAAATTTTCCGCGTGGGTCACTTGGGAAAAGCTGCAGAGGACGAGTACCTGGATGAGTTATTACAAGCAGTCAGGGAATATCTACAAATTAAGAGAGTCGCTTTTTGAATGAAAAATCCTTGACAAGGACTCGTTTACTCATTAATATGCCATTAACTTTTAGTGGGGAATTTGACTTATTCTTTTCGTTCAATCAAATCAGGAGACACATCATGACCGCACCGATTCGATCTAGCTACCCAGGCATTCAAACCTGTCTCAGGCTATTTGCCAGGCTTGCGCTTGGCATTTTCATCATTTTCGCCTTATTTTTTCTTGCTTTTCAGCCAGGAGATTCACATGTCTGGGACAACCCTAAAGACGAACTAGATAAACAGGCTGAAGTTCAACGTCTGGTTCAGTTCACCAGAACGATCGTTGACGAAGGCTTCGAGGGCAGCTTTCCGCCGGATGGATGGACAGCCACCGGGCATTGGGGTCAGACGTCTTGTGAAAAGAAAACCGGTTCATACAGCGCCTGGGTAGAAGGCAGCAGTGGTTTGCCATGTGATAGCGTCTACCACGCCAACGAAACCTCGCTCCTCACCTACGGTCCCTTCGACCTGAGCGACGCCTTGACTGCCCGCCTGGATTTCCAATTGTGGTTATGGTCAAGCACAGGAGATACTTTCGCCTGGCAGGCTTCATCAGATGGCGTTAATTTCTTTGGCTCATCCCTTACGAACTCTTTTACCCCTAGCTTCAATCCCCAGACATTAGACCTGGCAGCCGTGCCCGGCTTAGGCAGCTTGATTGGCGACGATTCGGTCTGGATAAGGTTCCGATGGCAAACCGATGGTTTTGCCCAATCCTTCGAAGGCGCTTATGTGGACGATGTCAAGGTCATTAAAACCGTAGCGCCGAAAGAATCGACTTACATCCCTTTCCTGTATAGGGCGTGCCCGGCGCCAGGGTCGCTGTTCTACTCGACGCTTTCTCTGGGGGCGAGCAGCAGTGCAGCCGTGCCGGATAACACCTCGCTGGACTTAGGCGTCAACGCAACAGACGACTTTACCGTCGAAGGCTTTTTCTATGTACCTGATGAAAACGCCAATTCGACCGCCTCATTTTTCTATAAAAATTATTCCTATTGGCTGTATATTATCTTTCACAATGATCAGCCAGACCGGTTAATTTATCGTATTTGGTTGCAGCCGACCACCAATTACGTCTATATCTATTATGATACAGAGCTGAACAAAGGCTGGCATCATGTTGCGATCACCTTCGACAATGAATTCACCAGCAGTTGGGATTTGATGGGACTTTTCCTGGATGGAGAGCAGGCGCGCAGCTCTGTCTCCACGGAATGGACCCCTGGAATCAATAACTCATCGTCGTCAACGGTGATTGGCGGTTCTTTCGCCGGTAATATTGAAGAAGTGCGCATCTCAAACACTGTGCGTTACTCCGGATTGACCTATACGATTCCATCAACGCCATTTATCAGTGACGCCTCGACCGTAGCATTGTGGCACTTCGACGAAGCATCTGGTTCTTTTGTGTTCAACGATAGCTCGCCATACGGAAACACGTTAACTGGAGCTGGAGGCGCAGTTGCCTCAGCTTGTGTCAATCCTTGATAAAAACAAGACCATCAAAACCACGCAATTTAAGTAGGATATACTAGGGGTGGATTTCCCCCCAACATAATATCCACCTTCGGGAGCAGATACACTTATGTCGAATTTAATGGTGCAACTCTGTGAAGCCCCCAGCGGACAGGCAGAAGTCATGCAAGGAAATATTGCCTTTGCCGTAGGCTGTGTGCGCGGCGGTATCCATGCCGCCGATGGCTACCCTGGCACGCCCAGCTCAGAGGTCATTGACCGCGGGCTGGCGCAGGTGCAAGACCGCATCAAAGTAGGCTGGTCGGTCAACGAGGCAGTTGCCGCTGCGGTTGGTCATGGGCATACCCTGGCAGGGCGCGACTGCGTGGTGACGATGAAAATCCCCGGCTTGTATCAGGCAGGCGATATCTTCACCAGCGGCGCGTTGTTCGTGCAGGAACGCGGCGCGCTGATCTATTACATCGCCAGTGATTTCACACCCAGCTCGACGCAGCACACGCTGGACCCGCGCTACCTGTTCAAGAGCTGTTTCACGCCGGTCATCGAGCCGCGCAACCACCAGGAGCTGCACGAATCGGCTGCCCTGGCTGCTGAGATTTCGAGGGCTTACCGCACCCAGGTGGTGATCATGCCCAACGGCAATCTGTGCCATAGCGAAGGGCTGGTACGCTTGATGCCCATTCAAAAGCGCGAGCCGATCAAAATGCCCCCGGATATGAAATCCTTCAACGTGCTGCCAGCGATCGCCCGCAAGAATTATGACCAGGTGCTGACCCAAAGATTGCCGGCGCTGGTGGAGATGGTCGAGAACAGCCCGTTGAACCTCTGGGAAAATGGAAATAGCAAAATTGGAGTCATCACCTATGGCATTGGTGACATGTACGTGCGCGAAGTCAAATTATTGCTTGGCGCCGAGTTCAACCTGCTCTCGCTGGGATTTACCAACCCGCTGCCGCTGAAGTTGATTCGCCAGTTCTGCGAATCGATTGATGGACCAATATTCGTCATCGAAGATGGCTACCGCTATCTGCAGGAGACAATTGAAAACCTGGGATTCGAGGTGAAAGGAAAAGACCCTTTCAGCCCGCTGACCGAATGGACGCCAGCGCTGGTTGCAGAAGCGCTAGGAGTAGCCAAAAAAGTCAAAGGTGACCGCATGAGTCCAGCGCGACCTCAGCCGCTCCCCCGCCCGCCGGTCATCTGTGCAGGGTGTCCTTACCGCTTGTTCACCCAGGAAGTTGCCCTGCTCAAGAAGAAAAAGATGATCGACGTCGTTTTCGGCGATATTGGCTGTAACACCTTGCTCTACTTCATGAACGCGCTGGACACCGGGCTGGCAATGGGCGCCAGCGAAGGCGAACGGCTGGGATACGTGCTCTCGCGACCCGAGCAGGCAGGGCGTTGCATCAGCGTCATTGGCGACGGCACAGAATGTCACAGCGGGATGGATGCCACGCGCAATACCGCCTACCGCAATATCCCTGGCGTTAAAGTGATTCTGGATAACGCCTGGACAGGGATGACTGGCGGGCAGCCCTCGCCCACTTCCCCCCGCAACCTGGCAGGTGAGCCCATCCGCTTCAACCTGGCTGAAGCGCTGGCTGCGCAGGGAACCAAAGCGGTGGCAGTTGGCGCGTATGACAAGATGGGCTTACGTCAGGCGCTCAAAACTGCCCTGGCTGAGGCTGCCCAGGGCGTCTTCACCACGCTGGTGGTCACAGATGGCTCCTGCGTACAAAAAGTCACACCCAGTACCCAACGAGTGTACGTCGAGCCTGATGAATGTAAACATTGCAATGCTTGTCTGATTTGCCCGGCTCTTGAGCTTGACGAAAGCGGCGTACCGGTGGTCAATCACCTGTGCACCGGCTGCGGTGGGGCAACGCCTGCTTGCGTGCAGATGTGCCCGACCCACGTGCTCAAGGCAGTTGACATTCGCGATCTCAACCTGCCGGCGCCGCCAATATTACCCGACCCTCCTGATGTGATTACTTTACCGCCGCTCGATTCGGCAGGCTACCCCGGCAGGCTGGCGCTGGCGATCCGCGGCGTGGGGGGACAGGGCAACCTGTTCTTTGGCAGCGTGCTATCTCAGCTAGCATTCCTGGCTGGCTATGGCGAGAAGAACATCATCAAGGGCGAGACGCATGGGATGGCGCAGATGGGTGGACCGGTGATCAGCACCTTTGCTTGCGGTAAGGCGATCAGCCCGGTGTTCCTGCCGGGAACAGCGGACTGCCTGATTGCCATGGAACAAAGCGAAGTCCTGCGCCCGGGCTTCCTGGAGCTGCTCAAACCGGACGGATTGGTCTTGCTGGCAAAAACCTGTATCCTGCCCGCAGGCATTGACGACAGCCAATATCCAAGCCAGGAACTGATCGAGCACAGCCTGGAAGGTTATCATGTGATTGCGGTAGATGTGTTGGACAAGGCGCTGGCATTGGGCGACCGCAGCGGGCGGGTTGCCAATGTCGTGATGATGGGCATTCTCAGCCTGATTCCACCCTTCAATGCCTTTCCAGCGGAATTATGGCTCCAGGCGTTGAAGCGGGCAAATTCCCGCCAGTCGGTGTGGAAAGTAAACTATGCCGCCTTCACGGTTGGACGGCAGTATGCCCATGATTTAGGAGCAGACCTGGAGTCCGCGAAGGTATCAGCGAAACATGTTTTATGATCTATAGGGTTGAAGAACATTTTCTCGGACATCTGAGTATCAATCTACTTGGGAAAGGAAAATATATGTCGCCACGCCATTTTATAGACACTCAGGACTTCTCCAAGCAAGAGCTGCTCGACATCATCGAGTTGACGCGCCTGATCAAGGCTGCCGACAAACAGGGCTGCACGCCTCACCTTTTGAAAGACGCCTCGCTGGCGATGATCTTCGAAGAGCCATCCACCCGCACGCGCGTCTCATTTGAGGTTGCCATGACTGAATTGGGCGGTCACGCCCTCTATCTTAAGCCAGGTGAGATTCACCTGGGCGTGCGTGAATCGATGTATGATACCGCCAAGGTCCTCTCGCGCATGTGCGACGCCATATTTGCCCGCACGCTCAAACACGAGACCATCACCAGCCTGGCAGCCTACGCCGAAGTGCCGGTGATCAACGGTTTGACCGACTACAACCATCCCACCCAGGCGGTCTGCGACGTGATCACCATGATCGAGCATGTGCCCGCCGGCAAGCAGCTCGAAGATCTGAGGGTGGCTTTCATCGGCGATGCCACCAATGTTCTCTCTTCTTTGATGTCCGTCTGCACCAAGATGGGCATGCATTTCATCCACGCTGCGCCTCAGAAATATCAGGCGCCTGCTGAGTGGCAGGCTTGGGCGTTGGAAAACTGCCGTGTATCGGGAGGCTCCGTACTAATCACGGACGATCCCGCTGCCGCCGTGCAGGATGCCGATTTCATCTACACGGATCTATGGTGGTGGGTCGGACAGGAAGATCAAATTCCTGAGCGGCGCGCCGCCTTCATGCCTACCTACCAGGTCAACAAGGAGCTGTTCGCAAAAGCGCCTGCCCACTGCAAGTTCATGCACTGCTTGCCAGCCTCGCGCGGCGTCGAAGCCACTGATGATGTCATGGATCACCCACGCTCGATCATCTTCGACCAGTCCGAAAACCGCCTGCACACCGAAAAAGGCTTGCTTGTCTACTTTATTTACCACCATCTACAACATCCCTCTGATGAATTGAGGGCTTTCCATAAGGGTCGCATCGAAAATTTCCTCAACGCAGTTTTGCGGGACAGCCGTTGAGCGGCTGTCCTTTTTTATTCCTTTTCACAATGTTCTTCTGAGGAGAGATCGAAAATGGCGCTTCAACTCACCTCCACTCCCCGCACGGATGGCTTTTATATGCCCGCCGAATGGGCGCCTCATGCCCGCACCTGGATGCTGTTTCCTCAGAGACCAGACAACTGGCGCCAGGCAGCTCGTCCAGCTCAGGAAGCCTTTGCCCGGGTTGCCAATGTCATTTGCCAGTTTGAGCCGGTCACCATGGGGGTCAACCGCGACCAGCTCGATCGAGCCCGCCAGGTGATCCCCTCACAAGTGCAGGTGATTGAGCTTCCTAACAACGACGCCTGGATGCGCGATTGCGGACCAACCTTCCTGGTAAACGACTCAGGGGAAGTCCGTCTGGTAAACTGGCGTTTCAACGCCTGGGGGGGATTGTATGCCGATTGGAGTCTGGATGACGCCGTACCGCTGAAAGTAGCCGAAATCGAAGGTTTGAATTACTACAACGCCCCGCTCATCCTGGAAGGGGGTTCGATTCATGTGGACGGCGAAGGGACCTTACTGACCACCGAGCAATGTCTGCTCAACCCGAATCGAAACCCAAATTTGAGCCGTGAACAGATCGAGGTTTACCTGCGAGATTACACCGGCGCAGACAAAATCCTTTGGCTGGGGGAAGGCGTCTTCAACGATGAGACCGCCGGTCATGTCGATAACCTCGCCTGTTTCCTGCGTCCGGGTTGGGTGGCGCTGACCTGGACCGATGATCACAATGACCCCCAATATGCCATCTCGAAGGATGCCCTGGATAGGTTGAACAGGTTCACCGATGCCAAAGGCAGGAAACTCGAGGTGCTCAAAATTCACCAGCCGAATCCGGTTTACCTCACCGCAGAAGAAGCCGTTGGCGTCTTACCGGTAGATGGCACTTATCCCCGCCGGGCTGGCGACCGCATGGCAGCGTCTTACATCAATTTTTACCTGTGTAATGGCGGCGTCATCGTACCCACCTTTGATGACCCTCATGATCAACCAGCGCTGGATGCCCTGAAAAGCGCATTTCCGAATCGGGAGGTCAACGGAATACCCGCGCGCGAGATTCTGCTTGGAGGCGGCAATATCCATTGCATCACCCAGCAACAGCCGCTTGGCAGCCTGACGAATCCCTTCACTCAGTAAATTAAGTCCATTGTTGTTAAATATTGCCTGAAATATACATCTGGCAATTATATATTTGCCGAAAAATTCAAAATCATATATACTTGTGTATGAAAACGACATGAGTTGTTTTCGCGGCGGGGGATATTCTGGGCACTTTAGAAAAGGAGGAATTTATGGAAAAAAGCTTGAATCACGCTGAAGAATATGCCAAGAAGTGGATTGAAATCATCCACCAGGAGAAAGTACCGGAAGATGTCGGCAAGTGGGTGATCGAAGAGTCGATTCATAACTTTGCTGAGCACTTCAACCGCGGCTGGTTGGAATACCGCAAATCCGTCACTGAAGCTGGCGATTGGGCGATGACCGAATGGACTGGCCGCGGGGCGATTTTCGAAGATGTGCTGGGAAGGAAGTTCATCGACTTTTTGGGCGGTTACGGTATGATGGATCATGGCTGGAGTCATCCCGACGTGGTTGCCACCGTAGCAGCCCAGCTGCGCCGTACTCCAATGCCCAGCCAGGAGTTAATTGACCCGCTGCGCGGAGTGTTGGCTCGCCTGATTGCCTCGATTGCTCCTGGTGACATCAAGTATTCCTTCTTCTGCGCCAGCGGCACCGAGGCGGTCGAAGGAGCGATCAAACTGGCTAAGATGTATACCCAAAAGCCGGCTTTTATCGTCGCGCTCAAGGCGTTCCATGGCAAGACGATGGGCTCCCTTTCGATGATTGGCAAATCCGATTACCGGGTACCCCCGGGAATTCTTTACGGCGGACCGGTTTACCATGTTCCGTTTGGAGACGCGGATGCCGTCGAGCGCCAGCTCGATATATGCGAAAAGGTCGGGGTCGGCGTGGCTGCTGTATTGATGGAGCCGATTCAGGGAGAAGCTGGCGGCATCGTCCCGCCGGACGATTTCTGGCCGCGCATTCGCGAAGCCACCCGTCGCTACGGCGCCCTGCTCATTGCAGACGAGGTGCAGACCGGCTTGGGACGCACCGGAAAGCTCTGGGGAGTGGATCATTGGGATGTGAAACCGGATATTATCGCTGTGGCAAAATCGCTGGGGGGCGGCGTAATGCCAATCAGCACCTTCTGCTCGACCGAAGAGATTTGGCAGTGCATGATGTACCCCAACCCGTTTATCCATACCACCACGACAGGCGGCGGCGCTTTGGCTTGTTCAGCAGCAATCGCCGGAATCTACGTGATTCTGCGGGATAGATTGTGGGAGGCTGCGGCGGAAAAAGGCGCTTACATCATCCCCAAGGTGAAAGCGCTGGCGGAAAAGTATCCGCAGGTTTACCGGGATGTTACCGGCAGAGGATTGCTGATCGGGCAGCATTTTCATACGCCGGAAATTGGTTATAAGGTTGCCGCTGGATTGTTCAAGCGCGGCGTGCTGGTTGCTGGAACATTGACCAACGCCTACACCATTCGTATTGAGCCGCCTCTGGTCATCACCTATGAAGAGATCGATGAGGGACTCAACCGCCTCGAGGAAACCGTGGCTGAAGTCGCAAAAACGCTATAACAGGAGGATATCATGGAACTTGAAGGCTACCGCTATGTTTGGCTGATCGTCACATTCATCATTGGCTTCTTTGCCGTCCGCATGGCGGTGGGTATTTGGGCTTCGAAAAAAGTAGCCAATGCCACCGATTATATTGTCGCCGGCCGCAAGCTTCCCATTTACATGGTGGGCGCTTCGGTGATGGCGACCTGGTTTGCCGCCGAGACGCTGATGGGAGCCTCCTCCACAGCCTATCAGTATGGCTTCCAGGGGGTGATCTTTGACCCCTTCGGCGCCTCCGCCTGCCTTTTCTTATCGGGCTTTTTCTTCACCCGGGTGATGCGCCGTGCCCGTTATCTCACCCTGGTTGATTTCTTCGAGCGCCGCTTTGGTAAAGGTATGACCGTTCTGGCATCCATCCTCCAGTTGATGACCTATTTTGTCTGGACGGGTGCACAGATGGTTGCCGCCGGTACAATCGTCCACGTCCTGTTTCCCACGGTCCCTATCGAAATTGGCATGATTCTGGTAGCCATCTGGGTAACCGGTTATACCATGCTGGGCGGTATGCTGGCTGATACCACCCTGGATTTCATCCAGATGTTCTTTACTGCGGGCGGCGTGTTGATGATCTTCCTGTTCGTCCTCAACCAGGTGGGAGGCTGGTCCGCTATGACCAGCATCAATGAAACCTTGTACAACCCGAAACCCTTCACGTTGCTGCCCGATGCAGAAGCCGGCTATCTGGGCTACTTCGGCAGCATGGGCTGGATGTATTGGATTGCTGCCTGGATGGCGATAGGACTGGGCTCGGTACCTACTCAGGACTTGTTCCAGCGGTCGATGTCGGCGCGCAACGAATCAACCGCCGTCTGGGGCACCTACATGGCAGGAGCGCTCTATCTGTTCTTTGGCATCATGTCGCCCGTGATTGGAATCATGATGTTCAAACTCTCTCCTGGTTTGGAGAACTCCGATTTCGTCTTGGTCAAGGCAGCCATGGATTACATGCCGCCGGTTCTGACCGCGATTTTCATGGCTGCGCTTGCCTCTGCCCTGATGAGCACTGCAGACAGTTCGCTGCTCGCTGGCGCTTCGGTGGTGACACAGAACCTTTTCCCGCTTTTTGGCAAAAAGCTCGATTCTAAAGCGGAGGTCAAGTGGACGCGCATCATGGTCGGCGTCAGCGGCGCCGTAGGGATCGTGATTGCCATCTCGGCTGCCGTGATTTATGAATTGGGCGTGGTCGCCTGGTCACTGCTGTTAGTTGGCTTATTCTCTCCCTTTGCCCTGGGAATGTATTGGAAGAAAACCAACCAGTGGGGAGCTGTGGCAGGTTACCTGGGCGGATTCATCACCTGGGCAATATTCATTGTGATTGCCTATAACGTAGGCTTGGGAGGGGATTCGACCCTGACGGTTTGCGCGGGCGACACCGACTGCGCCTTTTGGGATGCGACTTACGTGGCATCTTTCCCGGCATTCTTTACCTCGCTGGGATTGGTGGTTCTGGTATCGCTGTTGACACAGAAAAAGGATCCGGCAAAGCCGATCACAGACATTGACGGCAATCTGATGGATGTCAACCCGCTCCACCATCTGGGCATTACGCCAATCAAAGACGCACTGCGTAAGCTGCGCAAAGAAGAGTACGACCGGTAAGGATTTTCCTGTTACCGGCATTCTGTTAATTTATAGACAACCTGTCGCTCTGCTTATTCAGCCAAGCCGTTATCGGCAATGACGTGGCTGTACCAACGCGCGCTGAGTTTAGGCGTCCGCTTCTGCGTTGCATAATCCACCCGCACAATGCCAAAGCGCGGGCGGTAGCCTGAAGCCCACTCGAAATTATCGAGCAAACTCCAGATGAAGTACCCTTGCACATTCACACCCTCCTGGATTGCTCGGTGCAATTCGAGTAAGTGCAGGCGCAAGTAATGGAGGCGCTGGCGGTCTTCAACAAAGCCGTTTTCATCTGGCTCATCCGGCAAGGCGCAGCCGTTTTCGGTAATGTAGATTGGCAAATCGCCTGCCACCTCTTTGACACGGTGCAAGACGCTGCGCATTCCTGAGGGATAAATGCCCCAGCCTACATCGGTGTACCCCATGCCGGGCAGAGTTTTCATGCTCATCGCATATTTCAACAGACCACCATGTGCAGAATGGCTGACCTGATTAGTAAAATAATAGTTCATGCCCAGGAAGTCCACAGGCTGGTGAATGATTTCGAGATCGCCTGGCTGCACCCTGGGAGCAGTGGCGCCCAGCCATTCCATCAAGTAAGCCGGGTAACGCCCCAAGAAGATAGGCTCCAAGAAGACGCCTTGGGCGCTTTCTAACGCCCGCTGGCAGGCAAGTCGATCAGCCTCGCCTTCCGATGCAGGCACGTGATGGTGCAAATCGAGCACAATGCCGATCTTCCCTTTGTAACCTCCCTGGCGAAAAACCCGCACTGCTTTGCCATGCGCCAGGTTCAAGTGGTGCACCACCTGATAAGCAAGCGACATGTCCGAAAGCCCCGGAGCAAAAACGCCATAGCCATATCCCGCCATCGCCGGCACCTGCGGTTCGTTGTGGGTCGCCCACAATGCAACGCGGTCCCCGAGCCGGTCGAACATCACCTGGGCGTATTCGGCAAACCAATCCGAACTATCGCGATGCGCCCAACCGCCGCGCGCCTGCAGCGCCTGGGGGAAATCCCAATGGTGCAGGGTGACATTGGCAAGGATGCCAGCGTTCCCCAGTTCATCTACCAGGCGGTCGTAAAAATCCAACCCCTTGGGGTTCACCTTTCCAATGCCATCAGGCAGCACACGCGTCCATGAAATAGAAAATCGGTATCCTTTCAGTCCCAAAGACTTCATCAAGGCAACATCGTCAGGCATGCGATGGTAATGATCACAGGCAACATCGCCAGTATCGCCATTCTCGACGCGACCGGCTAAGTGACAGAAGCGATCCCACACGCTCTCGCCCTTGCCGTCTTCATTCCAGGCGCCCTCGACCTGGTAAGCAGCGGTGGCAGCGCCCCAAACAAAGCCATCTGGAAAAATCCTCTTGATCATATTTACGCCTCGTCAAAAATGCAGGATTGAATGGTTCCTAGAACCCGTAAAACGGGAGGAGACAAACACCTACACTATATCACAAAGAGTTCAACCAGGCGCTCAGTTACAAGGTAAAATTATGAGGAATTTTCACCTAATAATAAAGGGAGTTCTATGGACAACATCATTCTCGATGGGGGGTTTGACGCCTCAAACCTGCCTCCTGCCCTGTCATGGTTTTGTGCGCCAAAACGCTGGTCGCTGGCGAACTCACGGTTGATTGTGGAACCGGAGTCAAAGACAGACTTCTGGCAAAAGACACATTACGGTTTTTCGGCAGACAATGGACATTTTCTTCATACCACGATAGAAGGCGATTTCGTACTTTCGACGCGGGTGCGCTTCTACCCCAGGCACCAGTATGACCAAGCCGGGCTGATGGTGCGCTTCGACGCCGACCATTGGCTAAAGACGTCCGTCGAATATGAGCTGGAAATTCCCAGCCAGCTAGGGGCTGTCGTGACCAACCGGGGATATTCCGACTGGTCAACGCAGCCCTTTCCCCCAGGGGTGAACGAGATCGAACTGCGCATTACCCGCCGCGGAGACGATTACCTGGTGCAATATCGCTTGCCAGAAGCCGCTCCCGACTGGACGCAAATTCGGCTGGCGCGGCTGCATAATCCTCATGGCGGTGCAATCCAGGCGGGACTGTACGCTTGCTCCCCGGTCAAAGCCGGATACAAGGCGGAATTTGACTATTTGAGGCTGGAAAGGGCTGAAGCTACCGCCTAGGTCAGGTTGACCCTCCTGTAATAAAACCAATAGAAAGAGAATCACGATTCACAATGCAGAACTGGTTAGAGATTATCTTGATTGCGCTGGCTGGCATCGCCGGCGGGGCTGTGAACGCGCTGGCGGGGGGAGGTACTTTGATCACGTTTCCGATGCTGACTGCAATCGGCATTCCGGCTGTCGCTGCCAACGTGACCAACACAGTGGCGCTGGTGCCCGGCTACCTGGGCGCAACGCTGGCGCAATCGAAGGATTTGCAGGGGCAGAAACGCAGACTATGGCTGTTCATCCCAGCAGGAATTATCGGCGGGTTAGCCGGGGGTGTTCTGTTGCTGATCACAGGCGAAAGGACTTTCCGCATCCTGGTACCGTTTCTAATCCTGTTGGCATCAGGCTTGCTGGCTGCGATGAAGCCCTTGCGCGGCTGGCTCCAGCGCAGGTCAGGGCAAAATTCAAGCAACCCAGAAATGACAGCCTGGGCGGCGCCGCTGGTTTGCCTGGCGGCTGTCTATGGCGGCTACTTTGGCGCCGGTTTGAGCGTCATCATTTTGGCGGTGTTAGGATTGCTTGTTAGCGACAATTTTACCCGCCTGAATGCCTTGAAGCAGTTTATTGCCTTCAGCGTCAACGTGGCTGCAGCCGTCTTCTTCTTGTTTTCGGGAAAAGTGGTCTGGCTGGCAGCCCTGATAACCGCTGCTGGCGCATTGCTGGGGGGCGCGCTGGGAGGTCGGCTGGCAGGGCGCATCCACCCAGACTCCTTACGCCGGGTTGTGGTCATCATTGGCGTGATTGTGTCAGTCATCTATTTTCTAAGGCTGTAACCGAGCGGAATAAATCAATTTGGCTTGTCGATTGACCTGACCATCTATCCAGATCCTTGTTCATTGCTGCCAGCCAGTCGCTGGTTGAGAAAAACAGCGTGAGCTTTTAGCCGCTGCATTGCACCTTCAACAAGGTTTCCTTACCTTTGTGTTTTCTAATCAAAGTATTAATTGCATTGAAATCGAGGCTGGTAGAATTGCAGACTTGAATGAAAATCAATCATTCACTTTTTCAAAAAACAACCTGACAACACGGTAAAAGAAAGGCGATTTCTCACCCAGAAATCCAAAAAAGGATGAAAACATGCTAAAGGATTTATTCACCATCAATAAGCGCTTCCTGGGAAAGACCGACATTGCCGTGACCCCCATTGGGCTTGGAGTCATGCAGATGTCGGGCGGCGCCGGATTTTTCGGCAGGGCATTTCCGGTTTTGTCGCAGGCAGAAAAAACCGAACTGGTGAAAGCCGCCCTGGAAGGAGGAATCAACTGGTTCGACACGGCTGAAGTGTATGGCTTTGGGCTTTCAGAACGCAGTTTGGCGCAGGCTCTCCAAACGCTTGACAAGAAACCTGGTGAAGTGGTCATCGCCACCAAATGGTGGCCCATGTTCCGCACCGCCAGGAATATCCCCCGTAGTATCGGCATTCGGTTGCAAAACCTGCACCCTTATCCCATTGACCTTTATTACATCCACCAGCCGTTCAGCTTCTCCTCTCCAGAAGCGGAAATGAATGCCATGGCTGCGCTGGTCGAAGGCGGTAAGATCCGTTCCATAGGGGTCAGCAATTTCAATGCAAAACGCATGCGGCGCGCATACCAGGCGCTGGCTGAGCGCGGCTTGAAACTGGCTGCCAACCAGGTAGAATACAGCCTGGTTCACCGCCAGATCGAAAGCGATGGCACCCTGGAGACCGCCCAAGAGCTTGGGGTAACTATTGTCGCTTATACTCCTCTGGGATACGGATTGCTCACCGGCGTTTTTCACAAAGACCCCAGCCGCCTGAAGGAGAAAAACCCATTTTTCCGGCGAGGTATCGAACGCCGGCTGGAAGCCAGCCGAAACCTGGTTGAAACGATGGAAGCCATTGGGCAGCGCTATGGCGCTACACCTGGACAGGTGGCGCTCAACTGGCTGATCAACCGTCATGGGGACAGCGTTGTTGCCATCCCGGGCGCAACGAAAGTCAGCCAGGTGCAGCAAGCAGCTGGCACCATGCAATTTACCCTCGATGCAGGCGAATTAGAGGAAATCGACCGGCTGTCGCAGCAATTTCGTTAGTCATCTGCTGGCGGTCAGGCTTTCCCTGGCTTCATCGCATTCCTCATCCACTCCATAAGGGTGCAGGAATATGGTTTCGTCCAGGTGGAGATGCTCAAGAACGACGTTTACAATATCCCTGGAACGCGCCAGGAGCGCTTCAGCGTAGCCAACCCTGCCGCGGCGCTGCAACCCTTTGGCTTCTAGCCACTGCCCTACCAGGGTGAAATTCTGGCAGCAGTGATCAATTTCAGCATAATCAAAGCGAACTGAAACGCCTGCTTTGAGTATCGTCAGGTACTTTTTGCGCCGATAACGCACTCCTGCCATGTTTTCAGCCAGGTGAATAGTTGTATTTGAGGTATGACCAACGCCCAGCAACAACACCTGCCCATCCATCTCGTAGACGCGCCCAACCGGGCTATCTATGCCATGCGGCACGTCGATGGGATGCTCTGCTGTGATATGACCTGCGGCAGGTCCGCATGCGGCAAACGAATGCGGATTATTGCTGCGCAGCACACCTGGCAACTGCCAGAATGTGTTGGCTACAACCCCCATGCCTAAGCAGGGGGTGCTGGCAGGGTCAAAAGGATGCTGATCCTCATCGGTCATCGCCGGCATGACCAGCGTACCCTGCGGACCCACAGCAGTTTGCAGCGCTGTGATCAACCCCTGCGGACCGCCTTCTACCGGTTTAACTTTCGAGAAAGCGGTATGTACCAACAGGACACTACCTTGGGGAACCCCCAGGTTACGGAGCTGTTGAACCAGTTGAGCAATGGAAATTGGCAACGAGGGATTGATCATAAGATTATTCGAGCCTTTTTAACCTACTGTGCTGAGGATTGGTTTCATTCCATCGAGCGAATAAGCATCCAGTTGTGCGAGCTTTTATCAGCCTTAGCCACTATAAACTCGGAATACTTTTTAATTTGACTCTCGAAAAATGAGGTGTATATTAATAAATATCGAATATGCCTCACCCCATTCGATGCTATCCAACAAGATAGCCGGGTTCGCCCGTTAGCGCGAGGAGGGGATGCTATGAAATCCAGATTTCTAATACTCTGCCTGACCGTTGCTCTTGCGATGGTGCTTATGCTCATCTCCGTCAATATCATGGCTGCCAAAGCCACCCTTTCAGCCAGGGTACCCATCGTCTGGTTTGTGGGTTATGGAACCGGCACCACACCTGACCAGGTCGCTGCGCAGCAACAAGTGGTCGACAACTTCAATGCCTCACAATCCACGATTCAACTGACTCTAATTGTAACTGATTATTCTCACGCACGTTCTTACCTGCAAAATGCAATTGTCTCAGGAAATGCACCTGATGTTGTCGGACCAATAGGCATACGCGGGGCGTCAGAATTCCATGACTACTGGCTCGACTTATCTCCCTGGATAACCGCTACCGGCTATGATCTCAGCGACTTCGATCTTGTGTTGCTCCAGACTTTCCTGGCTGAGGGCGGGGGAATGAGTGGCTTGCCTATCTGCGTTTACCCATCATTCATCTATTATTTGAAGGACGCTTTTGACCAAGCTGGTCTGGCTTATCCGCCACACCAGTATGGACAACCTTACACCGACACCGTTCATGGCGGCGCTTGGACGATTGAAAAGCTTGAAGAGGTTGCTAAACTCCTGACGCTGGATAACGCTGGAAGAAACGCCAATCACGCCTTTTTCGATAAGGATAATATCATCCAGTTTGGTTTTGTTTTCCAATGGTTAGGTGGCTGGAGCATGGCAACGCTTTTTGGCGCAGACCGTTTTATCGATGCGAATGGAAATGCCCAAATACCGTCAAACTGGAGAGCTGCTTACCAATGGTACTACGCCGGCATGTGGAACAAGTTCTTTATTCCCAACGGACCCTACCGCAATACAGACTGGTTTGGCAACGGTAACGAATTTGCCTCTGGACACATCGCCATGGCGCTTGCCCATTCCTGGTATTTGGGTAATTTCAGCCTGTCCAATTGGGATATCGCTGCCACGCCTTCATATAACGGCGTCACGACTGCGCAAATGGACCTGGACAGCTTCCGCATCCTGAAGACAACTAAACATCCCGCCGAGGCATTCCAGGTTGTTGCCTACTTAACCCGGGAAGCTGCACAGGCGCTAAACGACACATACCATGGCTTTCCGGCGCGCCAAAGCCTGCAGACGGCAGCCGTGAATAATCTAAAATTGCAGTATCCCGGCGTTGACTGGCAGGTGTTGGTTGACAGCATAACATACGCGGACATTCCTAACCATGAGGGTTATCTCCCCAATGCGTTCAAATCTTTCCAACGCCTAGAGGAATTTGGCGGGCAATTACAGTACACCCAAAATTTGAATGTGAACGAGGCAATGAATCAGCTTTTGGCTGACCTTCAGTGGTTATTCCACGAAAAATTCACTTACCTGCCTTTACTATGGAGATAATCCAAATTACTTTCTCGAGCAATTGGTTTCCGTCCTAACAATCTTAAAAAGTTCAACTGCCCAATGGCTGAGAAAACAAAAAGATTCGATTCTAAAAAGAGGGATATACAGGATGGGCAGGTTGTAGTAAGATTCGGCGGTCTTCGCCTCCTCAATCAGAGAGGCGGGGTCGTAAATTGATCATCGCAAAATAACGCAAAGGCGCCAAGGCGCAATGTAAGCTCGACCCTTCGCGGCTTTGCGTTTTTACGTTAAATCTCGATATTTTAGAGTTTTTGAATTGTCCAGAAGGATTTATGAGCACGATACGAACCGATTTACGTAATATCGCCATCATCGCCCATGTCGATCACGGCAAAACCACTTTAGTAGATGGGCTGCTAAAACAAGCGCGCGTCTTTCGAGAAAATCAGCAAGTCGCGGAGCGGGTGATGGATTCGAATGACCTTGAGCGAGAGCGCGGCATCACCATCCTGGCTAAGAACACTGCCATCCGCATCTGGGACGCCGAAACCCGTCAGCAGGTGAAGATCAACATCGTAGATACCCCCGGGCACGCCGACTTTGGCGGCGAGGTGGAGCGCGTCATGAACATGGTGGACGGCGTGTTGCTGATGGTGGATGCCGCTGAAGGTCCCATGCCGCAAACGCGCTTCGTACTCAAGAAGGCGCTGGAGATGGGTCACAAGGCAATCGTGGTGATCAACAAAGTGGACCGCAAGGATGCCGAGCCGCAGCGCGTGCTCAACCAGACCTTTGACCTGTTCATCGAGTTGGGCGCCAGTGACGAGCAGGCGGATTTTCCCATCATCTACACCAATGCAGTGACCGGTCAGGCGGGATTAACCCCAGCGCTAAGCCCTGATTTGCAGCCTCTTTTTCAGGCAATCCTTCGCCACATCCCACCTCCGAAAGTTGACCCAGATGCTCCCCTGCAGATGCTGGTGACCACGCTGGGATATGACGACTACCGCGGTGTGACGGCGGTGGGACGGCTCTTTGCCGGCAAGATCGAAGCCGGGCAGCGGCTCACGCGGCTGACACTCGACGGGCAAATTTTACCAGAGCAAGCGCGCTATTTATATGTACACCAGGGGCTGGAACGGATTGAGGTGGATCATGCCGAAGCTGGCGAAATTGTTGCTCTTGCTGGGCTGGAGGGCATCGCCATTGGCGAAACGCTCAGCGAGGCTGATAATCCAATAGCCTTGCCGCCGATCCGCGTGGAAGCGCCCACTGTGCGCATGACCTTTGGGGTGAACACTTCACCCTTTTCTGGTCGGGAAGGAAAATGGAGCACATCGCGCAACCTTCGTGAACGCCTGTATAACGAGCTGCGCAATAATGTGGCATTGCGGGTGGAAGACACCGACACCGCTGATAGCTTTTTAGTGTCTGGTCGGGGTGAATTGCACCTGGCAATCTTGATCGAAACGATGCGCCGGGAAGGTTATGAATTTCAAGTTTCTCGACCAGAAGTGATTCTGCGAACAGGCGAGGCAGGAGAAACCCTGGAACCTTTCGAAGAGGTGCATGTCGAAATTCCAGCCGAAGCGGTAGGGGTTGTCGTCGAAATGCTGGGAGCGCGCCGTGGTCAGATGCTGGATATGCAGGACACATCGGATAGGAGCGTCCACCTCACCTACCTGGCGCCCACTCGCGGTTTGCTGGGATTCCGTTACCAATTCCTGACCGCCACGCGTGGCGCTGGTGTGATTCATACCCTGTTCCACGATTACCTGCCGCTGGCAGGCGCCATGCAAGGGCGCGAGCAAGGGTCGCTGGTCGCCTGGGAGCCCGGCGTCACCACCACTTATGGCTTGCGCAGCGCAGAGGAGCGCGGTACGCTCTTCTATGGACCAGGTGTGGAGGTGTACGAGGGCATGGTTATCGGCGAGCATCAACGCCCAGGCGATTTGACGATCAATGTGTGCAAACAAAAGCATCTGACCAATGTGCGCGCCGCGCGCGCCGATGCGACCGTGCGCCTGACCCCGCCGCGCCAGATGAGCCTGGACGAAGCAATCGAGTTTCTGGCAGAGGACGAATTGCTGGAAGTCACCCCGCAAAACTACCGCATCCGTAAGCGTGTCCTCGATACCCATGAACGCGGCAGATTGCGCAAGCTGGCAGTGCTTGAGCTAAACGGATAGTCCTAACTGCCAGAAGAGCGCCCTCTTCAGTTCTTGATATTTCCATCACGCCCATAAAGCATCTCATTAGGTGCTGGCAGCAAAATGTTTGGATGACAACCAGAGATAATCTGCCGCAATAATCAAGAGAATTGTCCAGAACCTTGACAAGAACAAAGAAAAAGCATAGAATAATATTCAAAATATCGAATATGAAAACCAGGACAATCGTCGACCGTCTCTATCATCCAAAAGCTCAGATATTCAAAGTTCTGATGCACCCTACCCGCTTAGCCATCTTGGAGATGCTACGTGAAGATGAGCAATGTGTTTGCCATATGGAAGCAGTGCTTGGCATGAAACAAGCTCATATCTCTCAGCACTTGATGGTCTTGCGGGAAGCCGGGCTGGTGAAAGACCGCCGCGAAGGTTGGAACATTTTTTATCGTGTCATAAAACCGGAAATTTATCAAGTTATTGACGCAGCTCACCTCTTGTTAGGTGACTCATCTCAACAGGTTTCACCGCTTATCGCTGGCACAGGTCAATCCGCCTGTCCTTGCCCGAAATGTAAAGCGGATGATTCGCTTAAGCCCCGTGAAGAATTTTCTATCTTGACATGAGAAGATCAGGAAGCCAGCTTCATCAAGCTACAAGGCTTACCATTATCTTTTGATTAATTATATTCAATTTTTTGAATTTGATAAATATGCCAACAGGAATTTGATGAAAAAAGGAAAGAACATGACTGAAACTAAAAGTAACAATACATGGCATGGTATTCCACGCCAGGAAATTAATAGGCACCACAAAAAACCGATGTAAGATTTCGCGCTCCAAAATAGTGACAAGTATCACTATTGACGATCATCCAATCGACAGATAAAATTTATTCGAAAATTCGAATATCCTATCATTGAAGAACTACTGGAGAAACTAATGGATATTGCCTCTTTTGCTCTAAAGCTCATTCAAGGAGGTTTAGGTAACCTGGCAGCTTACCTGGCTGCTCATGTGTTGTTGTGCCTTGTTCCGGCTTTCTACATCGCAGGCGCTATGACGGCTCTGATCCCAAAAGAATCGGTCACACGCTTTCTCGGGCGTAATACTCCCAAGTACATTTCATATCCGGCAGCCGCGCTGGCTGGTTCGGTGCTGGCAGTATGCTCATGCACGATCGTGCCGCTCTTCGCAGGGATTTACAAAAAAGGGGCTGGCTTGGGTCCCGCAATTACCTTTCTTTTCTTCGCTCCGGCTGCGAACATCCTGGCGCTGGTTTACACTGGCGGCGTCATCGGCGCAGACCTGGCATTCGCCAGGCTATTCCTCTCGCTGGCTTTCGGCATTGGCATTGGTTTGATCATGGCGCTGATCTTTAGCCGTTCGGATATCGCCCATGATAAAGCGACAGATGAAATGTTCGCAACCCAGAGTCAAAAAGGCATGAGTCGAGTAGCGTTGGCTTTCCTGCTCATTTTGGTAGCTCTACTCCTTTCTGGAACGCTCAAAATTGGTTTGCTGACCAATTCTTATGCCTCTATCGCATTACCCATCCCTGGTGTGGACCGTTTTCAAGAATATCTCTTCCAATTGGTGCCTTTTGACCCATCCAAAGGCGAGGAAGGCGTCACCGCACAGGGGGTTCTTCTGATCGGGATGCTGTCTTTGATTGGCGTTTCTTCCTGGAAAGGCATGGAGAATATCCATGATGGTTTCAACCGCTGGACCTGGTTGGCGATGATATTGGTTGGCATCACCCTGCTGGCTACTGCTCTTGGGATGAAACCTCACGCCGGATACCTGGAATTAACGTTCACCGGCAGGTTCTTCGGTGTACTTTTGATGTTATCAATCCTCACCTGGCTGCTACGCAAACATTTGAGCGTAGAGGAACAACGCGATTTCTTGTGGGAATCCTGGCGTTTCATCAAACAAATCTTCCCGCTCCTGATCGTTGGCGTTTTCACCGTCGGCGTTATCCGTGTGCTGATTCGACCAGAATGGATAGAGGCATTAGCTGGAGAAAATACGCTCGTGGGTAACCTTGCAGGCGTGATCTTCGGCGTTTTCATGTATTTCCCAACCCTGGTTGAAGTGCCAATCGCCAACATGTTCCTCAACCTGGGCATGCACCGTGGACCGCTACTTGCTTATTTGATGGCTGATCCAGAATTGAGCCTGCAAAGCATCCTGATTACCGCCACCATCATTGGACGGCTTAAAGCCTGGGTCTATGTATTTTGGGTGGCGCTGTTCAGCACTTTGGCTGGTTTGATTTATGGTTCCTGGATCGATGGCGCCAGCATTGGAACGATTGGACTCTCCCTGACATTGTTCCTGGCTGCCCTGGCAGGCGTGTTATGGTGGATGAATCAACGCAACCTGAAGCGCATCGCGAGTCAGAGCGCCTCAAATATCTAGACATCAACAGGCTTTCTCAGCCTGAAATTGGATGATATTCTTACAAGGAGATAAAAGTTATGTTGAAGATTAAAGTACTGGGTTCTGGGTGCCCCAATTGTAAGAAAGTTGAAGCCATCGCGCGACAGGCTGCAAGTACACTGGGCTTGGAAGCTGAATTCATCAAGGTCACCGATTACAACCAAATCATGGAATATAACATCATGGCAACGCCTGGGCTGGTCATAAACGAGAAGTTGGTCTGCGCCGGGCGCATTCCCACCCCGGCTGAAGTGACCACCTGGCTTACGAATGCGGTGATGCAGGCTTCCTCAAAGTTATAAGCTCCATTGCGCACAGGTATTAACCATGTATGAAATCATCCAGGTCGAGGGTCTGACGAAAATCTTCCCGGCTGAAAAAAACCGATTGCCGTTACGCGCCGTGGATGAAATCAACTTTTTAGTAAAAGAAGGCGAAGTCTTTGGCTTTCTGGGACCCAATGGCGCAGGCAAGACAACAACCATCCGGATGTTAACCGGGCTTTCGCGCCCGACATCTGGTCAAGCCCGCTTGCTGAACCTGGATTTGACCAGCGAACTTGCCCGAATCAAGAAGCAAATCGGCGTGGTCCCCGAAACCTCAAATTTGTATGATGAGCTTACCGCCCTCGATAACCTCATCTTTAGCATGCAGCTTTATGGCGTACCGCGCAGCGAACGCAAGCAACGAGCTGAAAGTTTACTGGAGCGCTTCCGCTTGAGCAATAAATGCAACACGCCCTTTGTGAAACTTTCTCGCGGCATGAAACGCTCATTGACAATCGCTGCTGCGCTGGCACACCGTCCGCCTTTAATTTTCCTTGATGAGCCTACCACAGGGCTGGATGTCATGAGCGCCCGCAGCCTGCGCCAGATGATTGCCAGCTTGCGAGCAGATGGCGTGACCATTTTTCTAACCACGCACTACCTCGAAGAAGCTGAACGTTTGTGTGATCGCATTGCCATCATTGTCAACGGAAAAATTGTGGCATTGGATACGGTGGACGGATTGAAATCCAGCATTCAGCAAAAGTGCATCGTGGAAATTACGCTGGCTGGTGAAAACGGTCAGCTCGAAAAAAGAAGACTCGATTGCGCCTCAGGCATCGAAGCCGCGATCCAGCAAGTTTTGAACGACGGCAGCAGAGGCAATATTGTTTCAATAAACACGATACGCCCATCGCTAGAAGATGTATTCGTTCATCTGACCGGATTGAACGTCGAGGTGATGTTGGCTGAAAAAGCCGGCAAAGGAGGCAGTAATGCTGGCGGATGATCTGCGCGGCATGTTCTACATCGCTTTGAAAGACTTGAAGGCGTATTACTTCAAACCACCCAATATTAGCTGGGGTATCCTGTTTCCATTTGCCTTCATCCTGGCATTTGCCATCCGCAACCCTGGCGACTTGCGCTCCTTGGTGCCAGGATTGCTGGCGTTAACCATCTTGTTTGGCACCAGTTCAATGGAAGCCATTGTGATTGTCTTCGAACGGCGGATTGGCTCCCTGGAGCGTTTGTTGCTGTCTCCAGTTCGACTGCCTGCCTTGTTAGCAGGTAAACTTCTGGGCGGCATGACCTTTGGGTTAACCGTGACATTAGTAATTTTAGCGATTTCCCTGGCTATCTTCGGCACATCTCACCTTAACTGGTTTTTACTGATGCTCACATTATTACTCTCCGCTACAGCATTTTCGGCAATGGGTGCTTTCGTTTCGGTAGCGGTCAGGGAGGTTTTTGAAGCTCAAACATTGGCGAATTTCATCCGCTTCCCGATGATATTCTTGGGCGGTGTATTTGTGCCGCTGGAAACAATGCCCGGCTGGCTCCAAACTGTCGCCCGCCTGCTGCCGTTGACGTATTCTGTTGAGGCATTGCGTGTTTCATTTTCAGGTAAACCTGGAACAGCCGCCCTGATAGACCTGTGTGCACTTCTAGGTTTCAGTATCGTCCTTTTTTCGATGGCGGTTCACACCTTGTCAAAGCGACTTTCATAGGATGCTGGAGTCATGTTAATCGAAACTTATGACCTTGAAGTCTTTACCCCGCCCTGCGAGCCCGGGGCAGAACGCTTTGCAGCGCGAGCGCATTTGACCATCGATATCTCAGAAGTCCTGCCATTGCTGAATGCTACACTGCGCGGAGCTTATTACTTACCAGAGGCTAAGGCGCTGCTCTGGAAAAAAGGCGGACATAACATCGCCTTCCATGCTTATGAGATAGCAACCAGCAACGTGGAAGACCGCGCTGCTGCAGAGAAGGAACTCAAAGGGCTAATCGAACTGGTCAATAAAACCTGGGAGCGGCGTGCTGAGATCACCCCTGATACTTCTACCCGCCAGCGTCCAACACCACTGGCTATCTTTAAGTTACTGCCGCAGACCAACTGCAAGCAATGCGGCGAGCCTACCTGCTTTACATTTGCCCTCAAACTGGCTGCCTCGCAAAGAAAACTGGCAGATTGCCTGCCGCTCAGCGACCCGCAGTATGCTGAAAAGCGCGCTGCGCTGGAAGAAATTATCATTTTAAAGCGCCTCCAGCTTAGCCAGCTTCGTGGGAAACTATTTCTTAAATACCGAACAAAACCTAAGGAACAGGTCATGCAATGAATTCGAAGAAAAAAGTATTGTTCCTTTGCACCGGCAATTCTTGCCGGTCGCAAATGGCAGAAGCCATCGTCAACGCCCGCCTGGGCAACCGCTGGGAAGCGGTCAGCGCAGGCACAAAACCTGCCGGTTATGTGCATCCTAAGGCGCTGGCGGTTCTGGAAGAAATAGGAATTCACCACGACGGGCGCTCAAAGCTGGCAGATGAATTTCGCGGCGTCGCATTCGATCTGGTGGTAACGGTGTGCGATTCGGCGGCTGAAGAATGCCCGGTTTGGCTTGGTAAAGGTCAGCGTGTCCACCATAGTTTTCCTGATCCCGCCAAAACAGACCATATTGAAGATTTTCGCTCCGTTCGGGATGACATTGCCCGCATCATCCCTGCTCTCTTGGAGGCTTATGAAAATTGACCTGTTATACTTCGATGGTTGCCCTTCCTGGCAGCAAGGGTTGGAGAACTTAAAAAAAGCTCTTGCTGAAGAAGGCATCCAGGCAACTATTAATTTGATCAAATTGGAAGATAATGCCCAGGCAGAGCGGTTTAAATTTCTTGGGTCGCCATCGTTCCGAATCAATGGCAAGGACCTGTGGCACGAAGAACGCCTCGATTACGCTCTGAGCTGCAGGGTCTATATGACGCCAGAGGGAATGAGAGGCGCTCCGACAGTGGACATGCTCCGTCAAAAATTGCGCCTGATCAGCCAAAACTCATCCTGACGGATTCGATTCCCGTTTTATCAATTCTAACTATCAACTTACTTGGAGGTTAAATCTCATGTTTGAGGCTGCACTCACCAAAGCCCCGGCGCAAAGCCTGGTCAAAAAGCTCTCCTTCCTCGATCGTTACCTGACGCTTTGGATCTTCCTGGCAATGGCGGTGGGGGTAGGCATCGGCTATCTGTTTCCCGAAGGCGTCAAGCAGGTCAATGACGCCGTCTCAGTGGGAACAACCAACATTCCCATTGCAATTGGATTGATTTTAATGATGTACCCGCCCTTCACGAAGGTGAAGTATGAGGAGCTCGGAGATGTCTTCCGCAACCGTAAAGTGCTGACGCTTTCACTCATCCAGAACTGGATTATTGGACCTGTTTTGATGTTTGCGCTGGCAATTATTTTCTTGCGAGGTTACCCGGAATACATGGCAGGTCTGATCATGATCGGACTGGCGCGCTGTATTGCCATGGTCATCGTTTGGAATGAACTGGCGCATGGCGACACCGAATACGCCGCCGGGCTGGTGGCGTTCAATAGCATTTTTCAGGTGTTGTTTTACAGCGTGTACGCTTACATTTTTATCACCCTCTTGCCCACCTGGTTTGGACTGCGCGGCTCAGTTGTCGAAATTACTATCGGGGAGATAGCCCAGAGTGTATTTATCTACCTGGGAATTCCTTTCCTGGCAGGCTTTCTCACCCGCCTGATCCTGGTGCGGTTGAAGGGCAAGGAATGGTACCACAAGAATTTCGTACCCAAGATCAGTCCGCTGACCTTGATTGCCCTGTTATTCACCATTGTCGTCATGTTCAGCCTGAAGGGGAACTTGATCGTCACCATCCCGCTGGATGTCGTGAGAATCGCTGTTCCGTTGTTAATTTACTTTGTCGCCATGTTTCTGATCAGCTTTTATATGGGGCATCGCCTGGGAGCAGATTACACTAAAACAACAACGCTATCCTTCACTGCCGCCAGCAACAATTTCGAACTGGCGATTGCCGTTGCCGTGGCTGTATTTGGCTTGAATTCTGGAGCTGCCTTCGCGGCGGTCATCGGTCCTCTGGTTGAAGTTCCCGTGATGGTCGGTCTGGTCAACGTCGCGTTTTTATTCCAACGGCGTTTTTACGGCGGCGCAGTCTCAGACAGCCCGGCATTAGCGGCGGCTGCTTCCGAAGCCTGCCCGCCTTCTGAAGCATTGATGAAGAAATAGATAGCGTGCGGTCATTGAACGAAAAATATTACCTCGGCATCGACACTGGCGGGTGCTTGCCTCGAGCAAGATGCCATCGGTGAATATACGCCTTGGGATATCGAAGCTGCTACACTCGCGGTAAGTGCAGCATCACGCCTGTGGGATGAGGACAACGCGGCGTTCACCCAGCGAGTCAAAACGGCTATAACCCGCCTGATCACCGCGGAAATCATCCAGTTTCTTTCCAGCGCATCTTTCTCAGACGCGCAACCGGCAAAGAATGGGAGAAGCCTGGATAAGTGGCTCTTTGAAGAAAATATAGTGAAAGGTCATCCTTACCTGGGCTGCACCATTAAGCTCAAGATTCCCATTATCGGAATAGGCGCGCCAGCCAAAGCATTCCTGCCAGGCGTCGCTCAGGCGCTCGCTACTGAGATCATCTTCCCGCCGTATTACGATGTCGCCAATGCTGTTGGCGCTGTGGTCGGTAACGTGGTCGCTCTACAAACAGGACAGGTCTTTCCCTGCGTAGAAGGCGCGCTGATTACCGGCTATTATGCCCGCGCGGCGCATGCTCAGAAGAAGTTCGCATCTTACCAGGAAGCATTGACTTATGCCAAAGAAGAATTGAGTCGGCTGGCGCGCAGGGAAGTTCTCGCGGCAGGCGCATCAGATTCGCAATTGGATTGCCAGGTAAAGGATATTTGGGAAGGCATGGCAGAAGTCATCGTGACGGCAATTGGCAAGCCTGGAAAGGCTTAAGTCATTTCCGTTGCTGGCGCTCCAAACTGCTGGCTTTTTTCGTCCAGCACCAGCACCCAGTCAGGACCGCTAATGGGAGAGGTGAACTCAACAACGCTTCTGTTGAATTCTCCTGCCGGGTACACCTGACCGTCGCGCGGATCATACCACCAGGCTTTAACCGCCCCAGCCAGGTGGTTTAAATCTACCTCAAGGGTTTGCCCAGCTAGAGGAAAATAGATCATCGCATAGGAACCCCCTGCACAACGCGTGGCGCGGGGATGTGCAGCGCGTACGGGATTATAGCGATCTGCTTCCAGGTCGCCTACCGCTGGCGTAGGAGCGATCTTCGGCAACAAAGACTGATCGGGAATACGGGTAAAATAAGGGCGCGAAAGCATCAGATTTTTGAGGTGAACCAATTGCGCCGAGCCAGGTCCATAAATTGCCTCATCCCAGGGCGGCATGGCGTGGTTGACCGGCTGACGCTCGCGGGACCACATCTGCCAGATGGAATGGCTGCCATAAGTGTGCCCACAGGCTCCTGAAAAGACCGAGCGGTAAGCAGCTTTACGCACGTCATAGTCGGTATAGCGCCCAAATTCCGGCTGCCAGACGCGCAGATAAGGGTCAACCGGGTGGTGCTCATAATTGGGTTCGCCATCCAGCACCGGTTTGGTTGGCGTGCGCTGGTAATCTGCTGTGATCATCTCCCAATTGGGGGCGTCCTTCAGGACATGACCCGATTGCAGCATGTTCATGTCCAGCCACTCAGCGTCATGCAACCAGGCAGAAGAACTGAAACCGCCCATGGGATGATAAGTACAGAAGGGACGCCGCCCCAACCCTTCGGCGATGCCGGCAGCAAGCGCCGCCCAAAGCTCCTGGTAACCTTCAGCGGGACGGTCGCCGCCAAGAATCCACAAGATGTTGGCGTCTTCTCGGTAGCGCTGACCAAGAAATTTGCCATAGGCATGGGCATTATTCACGTTGAAGATAACAGGACCGGCGCCCCAAAGCCCGCCGTGAACTTTATCGCCCCAGGTGGGCAGCAGACCGATGTAAATGCCCTTCTCTGCCGCCAGACGGATGACGTCATCTACAAAGCGGAAGTAGAGCTCGTTGGGACGGGTGGGATCATCTCCTAACAAAGGAACATGCCCGTTGGCGTTGGGCGTGTGTAAGCCATCCAGCTCAGCCAGAACAACTGCCTGGACGACGTTGAAACCTTGCTTGCGGCGCGTCTCAAGATAATATTCAACCTGCGAGCGGTTCAACCTGTGGAACAACTCCCAGGCAGTGTCCGCCAACCAAAAGAAAGGTTTGCCGCTCTGCGTGGCAAGAAAACGGCGGTTTGAACTGACGGCAACGGGTTCGAGTGTCATCTTTATTCTCCTTGAGGTTGTAAAAATCAATCTTCCCACCCAAACTCTCGAATCAGCTCGCGGCCAACCTGGCTCCATTGGTCGAAGCGTTCTGGGTGAAATTCAACCGTATGAGTGTCTTTGAGTATCATCTCCAGCACACAACCATGCTCCTGGCAAATTTCCAGCGTACGGCGAAGGTAATTGCGCACCGCCTGGGGGTCAAATTCTCCCACCAGGTGAGTTGGCGAGGGTTTCCACGAAAAGATGTAATTGCCTTTGAGCTGTTCTGCGCTGCAAGCCACATCTGCAAAGGGGGAAATGGAAATTCGGCGGATATGTGGAATGGTTAAAACATCAGGCAGCTTGCGGGAAAGGTCCTCACAACAGCCATAGCCATTCAAGCCAAAAGGCTCGAGCAGACGTTTTTCATACTGCAAAGCGAACTCTCGATGCATACGCGGCGATATTTGAGCCAGCTCCTGCGACTCAGCCGATGCCCACATGTCACAAGGGCGCACGCGGGCAGGGTCAAAACCTGGGGCGGGCAGTTCATCGGTATAACCATTGCCGCCAGAGCTGTGATAGGTATTATCGTTGTTCAGGCTGAGCAGGTTCGCAGCAATGAGCTGATTCAAGAAGCGCTGGTATCCTTCGGTGATAAAATTCAACACCTCATGCACAAATTGAGGACGGTCGATCAGGTCAATCATCATCTCTTCCAAGCCGCACCAATCAGTGTATTGCGACATGAGGTGATACGAGATGTGCTTGACGCCCGCCCCTGAGACGCGCAGGATATCGCCAAAAAGGTCCTCCATTTGAGCGAGGTTTCGCCTGGAGGCTGCCTCATCATAGAGCAACTCAGGAAAATGGAGGCGCTTTAAATCACTGCTCGATCGAATGACCGGCTCAAAAGCCCATGCGCCGCGCTGCTCTGGGCTGGGGTGACGCTGCACTTCAACGCCCCAACCGGTATGGTCAATCACTGCCAGCTCGATCCATTCTGCCTCGAGCACGGCATCATCCTGGAAGTGGTGGTAGGCATAAAGCCGGGAGCGCAGGTTCCATTCTACGCGGCGGGCAAATTCACCGCGGCAGGTCATGCCCTCTGGCGGCAGCAATTCCTCAAAAGCTCCCTCTGGAAAGATCAGCATCATCGGGCGCTTTGAACGCAGGCTGTTATGTTCAATCCACCTCTGACGGCGGCGCGCCATGACCGGATCGGCAGCAGCTTCCGCCACCTGGCGAGCCAGACTACGCAAGATTCTGCGATCCTGAGGATGTATTTTTCTAAGGTGATTCTGGGTCAAAAGCAAACCTTTCATGACCTTTGCATGGCGTCTGCCAGCTCTTTCTGGACGCCGCTCAACATGGCATTAATATCCGTTGTGATGTTGACGAAGGAGAAGCCCTCTCGCAGCCGCGCTGCCGCCGCTGCGCCATTCGAACAAAAAATGCCCAGCGGCAGGTTGCGCCTCTGCCCCGCCTGGATAATTTGGCGAATTGCCTCCTGGAAGCGCGGATGAGGGTTCTCCAGCACCATTTCCAGCCCCAGCGAGAGTGATAAATCGGCTGGACCTACGAAAGCCAGATCAATCCCCGGGACACTGAAAATGTCATCTAGATGATTCAGGGCGGCAGCGCTCTCAATTTGCACCGCCACCATCACCTGCTGGTTGGCTTCTTTCAGATATTCCAGCATGGAGGCATCGTAAGCCAGACCCATGTAAGGGCTGCCGAAAGACCGTTCCCCCAGCGGCGGATAACGCGACCAGGCAACTAGCTGTTCAGCTTCCAGGCGGGTATTGATCATTGGAGTGATGATGCCATAGGCGCCGTTCTCGAGCGCGCTCTTGACGTTTGACACATTAGCGTGCGCCAGGCGGACGATTGGCGCAGGACCGCGCGCCTCGGCGATGACGGCAATCATCTGCGCCAATGTGGGGGTATCCAGCGGGGTGTGTTCGGCGTCTATTGCCAGCCAATCCAGGGGCAAACGGCTCAACAACCGCGCTGAGTAGGGGCTGGGAAGGCTCAGCCAGGCGCCCAGGCACGGCTGGCGGTTTTGTAATCGAACTTTGAGCAAATTCTGGCGCATTGTTTCTCCTGTGATCTTGAATTTGCAGACACCACGGCATTAGCCATCTCTCGAGAGAGTAAAGAAAAATGCTGCACCTTGTCCAGCCTGCGATTCAGCCCAGACCTTTCCGCCATGACGCTGAATAATGCGCTGCACAATCGCCAAGCCAACGCCGGTGCCCTCGTATTCTTCGGGCAGGTGCAGCCGTTGGAAGACCCCAAACAACTTGGTGGCATATTTCATGTCAAAGCCCACCCCGTTATCGCGCACGCAATAGACGTTGCCATTGTCATGCGGCTCGCCGCTCACCATCACCCAGGCTTGTTTCTGTTGCCGGGTGTACTTGAAGGCGTTTTCGATCAAATTGACAAACACCTGCCTCAGCAGGCTCGCATCAGCCTGGCAGCCTGGCAGGTCCATGATGCGCCAATCGACTGACCGACCAGGTTCTGAAGCCTGAACCAGCGCTACGACTTCCCTCACCATCTGAGAAAGTTCTGCAGATGTGATTCGTTTGACGTTCAATGGCTGCCGGCTGGTGCGCGAAAACAACAGCAAGTCATCGATCAAGTGGCTCATCCGATCGACGCCCTCATGAATTCGTTGCAAGTAGAGCCTGGCATCTTCCCCTAATTCATTCCTGAGATCCTCGCTGAGAATATGAGCATAGCCGTCAATCGTCCTTAGTGGGGCGCGCAGGTCATGCGAAATGGAATAAGTGAATGCTTCCAGCTCCTGGTTGGCGTTTTGCAACTCTGCCGTGCGTTCAACCACTCGCTGCTCCAGCTCCACGTTCAATTGGCGCACCTCCCATTCAATCCGCCGCCGCTCTTCTAATTCGACCTGGAGAGCTTCGTAAAGGCGAGCATTTTCGATTGCAATGGCAGTGGGATAAGAAACCCCAGTCAACAAATCTAGATGTTCTTGAGTGTAATGATTCAAGGTGTAACTTTGCGCCGAGACAATCCCAATTAATTTTTCTCCTGCCAACAGCGGCGCAATCAGAATTGAAGCAGACTTTTTGGTGCGATCTCCGAGCATGGTGGCAGGCTGCGCCTGTTGCATCTCTTCCTGAGTTCGGTTAATCAGCGCGGGCTGCCGCGACCGAACCACAGACTCCAGCCAGGAACCGGGAGGAATGGGCATGGCAGGTTCATCCCATAACTTTCCCGAATCATACAATATCGGAAAGGTCAACGCCATTTTTGATGAGTCCAGCAGGGCAACATAAAAGACATCCAGCGGTAACACCGATCGAACCTGTGCCAGGATGCTTTTCAAGGTGGTTTGTAGATCGGAGAGTTTGGAGACTTCTCGCCCAATCTGGTTGAGGACGGCAAGTTGGGCAGCGCGCTGTTGGATGAGCTCTTGACTGGCATTCAAGGACTCGACAACCTTGCGATATTCATCAATATCCGATGCCACCACGGTCAGGCTGATAACTTGCCCATTGACATCCCTCACCGGTCCTACCGAAACCGAATGCCATCGATCGCCATCGAAACGGATAATTCCCTCGTAATAAGCGCGTTCCCCTGTATCAAATACCCTGTCTATAATTTGCTGGGCTACTTCAGCCTGCTCAGCAGGAATGAAATCGAATACTTTCTTACCGACTAACCGATCCTGATATCTTAGTTTATTGTTGAACAAAATTGTCCCATCACGACCCAGGCTCAAGATCATATTGGGGGCAGTTTCGATCAAAGAACGCCAGCGCATCTCTGAGCTGCGCAGTAATTCAGCCTGATGGACCAGGAACTGGTTAGCCTGCGCCAACGCGGCTTCGTTCCTCCGCGTTTCATTCAACATATCAAGCAGGCTCTTGGAGAGCATGGACGTGATTACCGCTCCTATCAAGATGAGTAGGCTGAGCAGCACAGCATCTGCTAAGTGAGTTCCATGACGAAGCAAGTTATCACGAATCTCCGGAAATAGCCCATACATTTCTCCCAAGACAACCAACAAGATCGAGAGGATTACCGCAATGGTCATCAAGATCACGCCCTTGCGCTGCAAGAGCAAACTCGCTACCACGATGGAGAGAGGATACAAGACAATTGCCCGATCATGGATACCCTCATCGGTAATTAACTCCAGGGTAATGAGGATAATCGAAATTCCTAAAAGAAGATAACTGGCAGCCGTGACATGACCTCGCCGATTGAGCGCATATACGAGCGCCATAAAAAGACTTGCACCAAGCACACGCCAAAAAGTGCCAGCAAAGCCATGCCATGCATTGATCAATCCAATGAGCAGTCCTATACCCACCAAGGTCAATACGATGCTGTGGAGATAACCTGCTGTCAATGTTTTTCTTTTGTCATCGAACGCAGGAGGCGAAAGCCAATGGAAGAATCGCTTCATAACAAAATAAATTATACCCTTACATCCTGCGCAATGCCCGATACTTACAACATCCTCAGGTACACCTGATATAATCGCAAGGCGGAGACCTCTATGCCCACGGATGATTCACTCAAAGCCCTTTACCACCAACTCCGGGCATCCATCCAGGGGGAAATACACACCGATGCACTCACCCGCCGCCTTTACAGTACAGATGCATCCAACTACCGAATCCTGCCCGCAGGCGTGATCATCCCGCGTTGCGCAGATGACATCCAGGCAGCCATTGCGACTGCCGGTCTTTTTGACATTTCCATCACGCCGCGCGGGAGCGGCTCCAGCCTTGCCGGGCAAGCCATCGGGGCTGGTCTGATCATCGACTGCACCCGCTGGCTCGACCAGATATTAACGATCAACCCTGAAGAAAAGTGGGTGTTGGTGGAATCAGGTGTTACACTGGATGCCCTGAACCGTAAACTGCTCCCTGAGGGGTTGATGGTCGGTCCAAATCCTGCCTCCAGCATGGTCGCCACGCTGGGAGGGATGGCTGCCAATAATTCCACCGGTTCACATTCCATCCTTTACGGGCTCATGGTGAACCACGTGTTGGAAATGGAAGTGATTCTGGCAAACGGAGAACGCTGCATCCTGTCGCCAAAATCCAACCAGCAAGCGCTATGGCTGGCGGAACAGCCCACACTGGAAGGCAGTGTATATCGTCACATACCCAATCTGATCAAAGAATATCGGGAAGATATCCGCCAGGGTTACCCGCGCACCTGGCGGAACGTAGCAGGTTATAACTTGAACCGATTGCTTGCCGATGAAGAAGCAGGCTTGCCGCTCAACCTGACGCCGCTGGTTGTCGGTTCAGAAGGGACGCTGGCATTTATCCTGAACCTGAAGATAAACCTGGTGCCCAGACCCCAATTGACCCGCCTGGTTGTGCTCCATTTCGATGAACTGCTGGCTGCAGTAGAGCAGGTGAGCTGGATTTTGGAGCACCAGCCATCCGCAGTTGAACTGCTCGACGATCATATCCTGCGCCAGGCGCGCAGCCACCCGGGTTTCAAAGCCCGGTTGGAACAGTTCGTCAGGGGCGACCCAGCTGCCTTGCTGGTAGTCGAATTTTCCGGAAACGAAGCAGGCGCTTTGGAAAGCCAGGCGCATGCTCTGGCAGCGCACTTCAGGCGTCAAGGCTGCCGCGGCGAGGTGGTGCACTGCACGCTGCCTGCGGCAATCGACGCCGTCTGGAGTGTGCGAAAAGAAGTCAATGGCTTGCTGCTAAGCCAGCCTGGCGATGCCAAGCCAATGCCATTGGTAGATGACGCTGCAGTGCCCATCGAACACTTGCCCGAATTCGTTCGGTCAGTACAGGCTGCCTGCCGCGAAGCCGGCGTGGAGGTCAACTTCGATGCGCATGCCTCCGCCGGATGCCTGCACATGAATCCGCGTTTGAATCCGCGCACCGCTGCCGGTTTGCGCCAGATGCAGCAGGTTTCGCAGGCAGTCATGGAAATTGCCATGCGCCTGCAAGGTACAACCACCGGCGAACATGGCGAAGGGCTAGCGCGCAGTTATTACAATGAGCAACTTTACGGACCACGCCTGCATCAAGCCTTCCGCCAGCTCAAGAACCTGTTTGACCCACAAAACCGCATGAATCCCGGGAAAATCCTGGACGGAACGCCTCCCTGGCAGCCCGAGTTGCTGCGCTTTTCACCCCAATACCGCGCCAGCTATGCCCCTCAGAAAACTTTCTTCGATTACTCGCCCCACGCCGGTTTCGCCGGGCTGGTGGAGATGTGCAACGGACAAGGTATGTGCCGTTCGCTCGAGCCTGGGGTGATGTGCCCTTCCTTCCGCGTCACGCGCCAGGAGATTCACGCCACCCGCGGGCGAGCCAACGCACTGCGCGCAGCCATGTCGGGCGAGCTGGGTCCTCAAGGGATGACCTCCCAAGCGTTATATGAGGCTCTGGACCTTTGCCTCGAATGTAAAGCCTGTAAGCGCGAATGCTCATCGCTGGTGGATATGGCGCGCCTGAAGTCCGAATTCCTGGCGCATTACCAGGCAGACCATGGCATACCCTTGCGCAGCCGCTTATTTGGGAACATCGCGACGCTATTTCGCCTGGGAAGTGTCCTGCCGACAGTGAGCAATGCGTTCATGCGCAGCCAGCCCGTCCGCTGGCTGCTGGATCGTTCGTTGGGCATCGACTCGCGCCGTACCCTTCCCAAGCTGGCTGGTCAGACCTTTCAGCGCTGGTTCAAACAGCGACCAAAACCGCTGCAATCCCCTAAAGGACCGCTGATCTTGTGGGATGACACTTACATCAGCTATACGGACATTGATATCGGCAAAGCTGCCGTTCGAGTGCTGGAAGCGGCTGGCTTCGAGGTGCGATTGGTCAAGGGAAGGGTCTGCTGTGGACGCCCAATGATCTCCAAGGGTCTGCTGGCGCAGGCAAAACGCAACGCTGCACACAACGTTCGGTTGCTCTACCCGTTGGTCGCCCAGGGCATCCCCATCGTTGGATTAGAACCCAGTTGTATTGCCACTTTCCAGGATGAGTATCCTGCGTTATTGAATACGCCCGAAGCCAGGGCTGTCGCCGAAAAAAGCTATTTCGTCGAGGAATTCCTGGCAGATTTGGCTAACCGTCATCAGCTCGAATTGCCGTTCCGAGCGCCTGCCGAGAGACAACGTGTGCTTTGTCATGGTCACTGCTACCAAAAGGCATTGCCCACAACTTCCTCCCTGTTGACGATGCTCCGTTTGCTGCCGAACACAGAAGTCGAAGAGATTCCCAGCGGCTGTTGTGGGATGGCAGGTTCATTCGGTTACGAAAAAGAACATTATGATGTTTCGATAGCATGCGGTGAAGAAATCCTCTTTCCGGCTATCCGTCAAGCGCCCCCGGACGCAATTATCACAGCAGCCGGCGTTTCCTGCCGACAGCAGATCAGGGATGGAACCGGCAGGCGCGCCTTGCACCCAATCGAAGTGCTGGCGCAAGCCCTGAAAAAACGGGGGACTGGCTGGTAATTTCTCTTTACCCCCCTGAAAATTGAGGGAAGGAGCCATCCAAGCCAGTTTATCTATCTGGTAAAGATGGAAAAAGATACTATAATGTCACCCAATTCCTTCTACTCGGACGATCATGTTCCATATCACCTTACCTTATGGCACTGAGAGCCTCGCATTGCGCTTACCCGAAGCATGGGTGGGGTGGGTGGCGCAACCAGGTGAACTGAGCTTTCCTGCAAACGAGGAGGCAGTCATCTCATCCGCCTTACAGGCGCCGATCGATAGCCCGCCTCTTCAGGCGATCGCCAGACCCGGCATGCGCGCTGCCATCCTGGTAGACGATTTCACCCGCAAGACCCCAGCGCAACGCATCCTGCCGCCTATCCTCGAAGCGCTTCATCAGGCAGGCTTGGGTTCGAATGACATTGAAATTGTCATCGCGCTAGGGAGCCATCGCAAAATGACTTTCGATGAAATCGAGAATAAGCTTGGCAGCGCCATCATGGCTGATTACCCTATCATCCAAAGCTCAGCCGGCGATGCCGCTGACATGATGTACCTGGGCTATGCATCCAATGGGCTGCCGTTCTATGTCCACCGGGCAGTAGCTCAGGCTGACCTGCGCATCGGTGTGGGGATGATCACCCCTCACCTGGAAGCCGGATACTCAGGCGGCGCTAAGGTCATCCTGCCAGGGGTGTGCGGCGCTGCCACCCTGGATGCTTTTCACCAGGCATCAGCTTTTATCGACGAGAATCAGCTTGGGCAGCTCAATGCGCCGCTGCGCGTGACACTCGAGCAATGCGTCATGGAAAATACACCGCTTCACTTTATCATCAACCTTGTCCTGACCCCAGAGAACCGCATCTACCAATGCGTCGCCGGGCATGCTGTGTCAGCCCATCGGGCAGGCGCCAAGGCAGCGGCTCAGGTTTATGGCGTGAACTTCGCTCACCGTTACCCGGTTGTGGCGGCAAATTGTTATCCCTACGACCAGGATTTATGGCAAAGCCTGAAAGGAATTTACTGCGGCGATTTGCTGGTCGAAGATGGGGGAACGCTAATTATCGCCACTGCTGCCCTGGAGGGGAGCCTTGCTTACCCGCTCTTGCCAGGATATATCGGTGAAGACCATGATGCACTGTTAGCAAAATTAGAGGCTCGCCTCGTACAGGATCCTAAACAGGCTTCAACCGGCATGATGGTGTCACGCTTACAGCGCCGCATCCGGCTCGCTCTCGTTTCCAAAGGAATTACGCAGGCAGAGGCGCAGACAATGGGGATACCTTGGTTCCAATCCATCGAAGAAGCGGTTGCCGAGGCGGTGAACCGCTTGCCAGCCGAGCGCCGTTCTGGCTGCCTGGCGATCCTGCCGCAAGCAGGGGTTTTGCTGCCGATCCAGGCATGCTGATACGAAAATCTCACAAAGAATCTGGAGGAGAAAATCAAATGAAAAAAGAATACAACTTCAAGGACACACAAACCTGGGCGAACCAGTTGCTCATGCCCAGCTTTGCTCAAGATTGGCCGCTGCTACCGGCAGTCCGCGCCGAAGGGGCATACCTTTACACTGCCGATGGCAAACGCTACCTGGATTTTACGTCCGGGATCGCTGTGACCAACCTGGGGCACGGGCATCCGCGCGTCCTAGCTGCGGCGCGTGAACAAATGGAGAAATTTTCACACAGCGCAGTAGGCATCACGCTCCATGAGCCTCTGCTCAAACTCGCTCAAGCCCTGACAGAAGTCATGCCCGAAGGCATGGAAATGTTTTCATTTAGCAACAGCGGCGCTGAAGCAGTCGAAGGCGCCATCAAACTGGCGCGGTATGTTACTAAGCGCCCTGGCATTATCGTTTTCGAGGGCAGCTTCCATGGTCGCACCTTTGGCGCGGCAACATTTACCACCAGCAAAGCCAAGTACCGCAAGCATTATGAACCGCTCCTGCCGGCAGTTTATTATGCCCCCTTTCCCGATACATTCCGCTGCCCCCTGGGTTCCAATGAGGAAATGGCTCTCAAATGGAGCCTGGAGGGGATACAAACGATCTTCGACCGCCTGATCCTGCCCGAAGAAGTCGCAGCTATCCTGGTTGAGCCTGTCCAGGGGGAGGGAGGCTATGTCGTCCCGCCTGCCCAGTTCCTGCCAGCCTTGCGGAAAATCTGCAATGAGCATGGCATCTTGCTCATCATCGATGAAGTTCAGACCGGTTTTGGCAGGACGGGGGAGATGTTTGCCTCCCAGGTCTTTGGCGTACGCCCTGACATCATGGCAATTGCCAAGGGCATTGCCAATGGCTTCCCACTCAGCGCGACTGTCGCCAGCCGCGCTTTGATGAGCCAATGGCTTCCTGGCGCGCATGGAACGACCTTTGGCGGCAACCCAATTGCCTGCGCCGCCGCGCTGGCTGTGCTGGATGTCATCAAGGAAGAGAATTTACTAGAAAATTGCCGCCAGATGGGGAAACGGTTTTTGGATGGTCTCAAGCGGCTTCAAAAGAAATACCCTGTTATTGGAGAGGCGCGAGGCCTGGGACTGATGCTTGCGGTTGAACTGGTCCACCCCGGTCAGGGCAAGCTCCCCAACGGCGAAGCAGCCATGGCGGTGCTCAACGGCTGCCTGGAACGCGGGCTGCTGGCGTACATGGCTGGTTTGCAAGGACAGGTGGTCCGCTTCATCCCTCCCCTGACAGTCAGCCAGGCGCAGGTGGACGAAGCGCTGGAAATTTTGGACGCCAGTTTTGCCTCCTTGTGAGCATAACTTTTTGACAAATCAAGTGTTGTTACTTTGAAAGTTCGCGCCGGTTACATGCGCGGGCAAACGGCTAGGAGAGCCCTGGATTCCTATCATACCAACCCTTTCAAGTCCATACTAAGGAGGTCAATATGAGCGAGGTGAAAGATAGCTCCAAAAGCATGCGGATTGGAGGCGCCTCAATTGCCTGGATTGCCCTTTACGGGGCGTTATGCGGCGTGACGTCTCTCATTCCTGTTTTCCCCTATGTTGGCGGCGGCGGGTATGTGCCCCTCCAGAACATGTTCTCGGCAATTGCCCCCATCCTGCTGGGTGAGGTGGGAGGCATTGTCGCTGCCACGGTAGGCGGCATCATCGGCATGTTCATCGCCCCGGCTGCATTCCCATTGCAACTGGTGGACGTTGTCCTGACCGGTTTGCTGCCCGCCTTTACAGTCGCCATCATGGTGAATGCTCAAAAGCGCTGGGGAATTTCGATCGTTTGGTGCATCCTGGTTGGGATTTTTGGCTCGCTGTTCCCCTTCTACGTCCCAGGATCATCAGCCGGTTTTGCGCAACCCACGAACGCCCTGGTGTACTTCCTGCTGGTTGCCTATTACTGGGCTATCCCGCTTATTCTCCTGCTGACGCCAGTGGGGAAGAAGCTGGTTCCGCAGTGGGCGCGCAGCGATGAGCGCAAGTACAAGTATGCCGGTTTGACTCTGGCTTACATTATGGGACTGTTCACCTGGTTCCTGCCCTGGAGCCTGCCTTACTGGTACGTGTTCCAATATGAGCCTTCCACAGGGACGGCAACCCTGCTCGGTTACATGTGGTGGGTGCCGTTGTTCTCCCTTGCCATCGCCGTCATCACCGTCCCATTGGTCGAGGCGCTCAAGCGCAGCGGGCTGCCCAAAATACCTGGCGCATTATGGTAAACTTCACCAGGGCTCTCCCCAAGCCTGCCTGGAAGTAATTCTATGGAGCAATCCGGATTCGAACTTGATAATGTCACCTTTACGTATGAAGATGGCGCTCAAGCGCTAAGCAATATCAGCTTAAAAGCCAGACCAGGAGAATTTATTGTCGTCCTGGGCGCTAACGGCGCCGGAAAGTCGACCTTGTGCTTCCTGTTGAGCGGGGTTGTTCCACACATTTACGGCGGTAAACGCAGCGGCAAAGTTCAGGTCAGCGGGCGTGATCCGTGGGACGATCCCATGTACGTCACAGCTCAATATTGCGGCGTTCTGCTGCAAGACCCCGAAGTCCAACTCTTTAACCCATCGGTAATTTCTGAACTGGCATTCGGTCCTTCGAACCTGAAAGTGGATCGCGAGACCATCCTGGAACGCGCCGAACAAGCCATGGAACTGCTCCACCTGAAAGGCTTAGAACGTCGTAATCCACGCGACCTCTCCGGCGGACAAAAACAACGCGTTGCTTTGGGCGCTGTGCTGACCATGCGCCCCCGCCTGCTGGTGCTCGATGAGCCCACCTCCCAGCTTGACCCGGTTGGTCGCTGGGAGGTTGTAGATGCCATTCACCAGCTCAAATCTGCTGGCGAAATGACCATCTTGATGACAACGCATGAAACAGATGACATCCTCGACCTGGCAGATCAGGTTGTGGTGCTTGACCGGGGAGAGATAATCTTATCGGGCAGTCCAGCAGAGGTCTTTTCCCAGCCAGAGACCTTGCGGGCAGCCGGCATCAAGATACCCGATGCGCTGGATATCTTGATTCAGGCAGACCAAGCCGCCGGTCAAAAGACCATTCTCAGCGATGAACAAATCAGGACTATGGGGGCTGATTCAGTTGGCAAGAGCCTGGCAGCACTGATTCAGCAGGGACGCCTGGAAGTCCTCCCCCAGCCCACTCCTGCCCGTCTTTCAGGACGGAATGACCAGCCCTTTGCCCTGGAAGCCCACGAGGTCACTTACCAATACCCCGGATATCCCCCAGTGACGGCGCTACAAAACATCAACCTCGCCGTTCGAACCGGCGAGCTGGTAGGTATTGTAGGGCAAAACGGCAGCGGTAAAAGCACCCTGGTGAAATGTTTCGTTGGCTTGCTTCGCCCAACCAGCGGTGAAATCCGAGTCGAAGGGCAGGATATCCAAAAAGTACCGGTTGGCGAAATGGCGCGCCGTGTGGGTATGGTGCTGCAAAACCCAGATTACCAGCTCTTTACCATCTCGAGCAAAGAAGAAATCTTGTTCGGATTGAACAATATTGGCATCCCCATCGAGGAAGCCGAAAAAAGAGTATTGGAAGTACTCCGCTGGGTCGATCTCGAAAAAGAAATCGAAACCTTCCCCTTCCGCATGTCATTTGGCGACCGGCGAAAGCTGGCAGTCGCTGCAACCGTAGCGCTCGATCCAAAGGTGTTGATTTTCGATGAACCCACAACGGCGCAGGATCACCGCGGCAGATACCAGTTAGCCGAAATTGCCCGCCGTTTCAGAGATGAACAGGGGCGGACGGTTTTGATGATCACCCACGATATGGATCTGATTGCCCGTTACGCGGAGCGCCTGGTTGTGATGTGGAATGGCAAAATCTTACTGGATGGTCCCACCGCCCAGGTATTTTCCGAAAAAGAGGCGCTTGAGCGCTCATTCCTGCACCCGCCGGTAGCTGCTGAGGTCGCTCGCAGCCTGAGCCGTTATGGCGTCCCCGAGACGGTGGTCACACCAGAAGCCTTGCTTGCGTGCCTGCGCGGGAGGGTTGACTGATGCAAATCCCCTTCCGGTACGTTGACCGAAACTCAATTATTCACCGCCTGCACCCGCTGGTGAAGACATTCTATGTCGTTTTGACCTTACTCGTGATCCTGGCGCCGATTACGAATGAACGCTTCCTGGTCGTACCCATCACATGGCTGGTCATGTCCATTATCCTGTGGATATTAGCAAAAATCGAATTCAGCCGCTTTAGCACGCTGATCAAGCTGCTGCTGGGCACTTTTGCCTTCCTCATCCTGGTGCAGGGTTGCACTTACCGGATGGGAACCACTGTGATTATAGAACTATTTGAGCTCCAGTATGGCGAAACTAACATCGGAGCGCTCAAATTGGAAGGCGTGTTGTATGGCGCAATGTTGTGCATACGCATCTTGACCGCAGCCAGCTCTCTGCCCTTGCTGGTCATGACCACCTCCTCGGCTGACCTGGTCAACGCTTTCCGTAAGCTGCGCGTTCCCAAAGTAGCGACGTTCATGATCGTTTCAGCTCTGTCCTTCACGACCTTGATCTTCGAGATGTGGGACAACATCATGAACGCCCAAAAACTGCGCGCTTTTGACATCGACCGCATGAACCTGTTCACCCGGCTGCGTCGGGCGTATGTTCCCATTGTCACGCCGTTGGTGTTGTTGCTATTTCGCAAGGCAAATGACTTTCAAATCGCTTTAGAAACGCGCGCCTTTGGCACACCAGGCGATCCCACCGAGGTTGAACAACGACCATTCACCCGAACCGATGTGGTGATGATCTTAATATTTCTCGTGGTCTTTGCAGCCACGCAAGTGGTTCGGTACTATATCAGCGCCTCACTGGCGGCGACTGGCTAGTGCACCAATAGAACCGGACAGCGGGCATGCGCGGCGACTTTTTGTGATTGGCTACCGATGAAAATCCCTGCCAGGCGGCTTAATCCGCGCGTACCCATCACGATCAAATCAATTTCACGCGTTTCTGCCACAGCCAGGATGGCTTCAGCCGGAGAGCCTTCGAGCACCTCACGCCGCAGCGCGCCAGGAACCTGTCCGATTTGTTCCAAAGCTTCTTTCAAGATCTGGTCTGCTTCGTTCAAGCGTTGTGTTATCGCCTGGTCCAAATAGGGTTGTCCCAGGTACTTGGGGACCGGGTCATAGGCAATGACAACACACAAATTTGCTTGAAACGCCCGCGCCAGGTCGCCTGCCATACGAGCAGCTTTTTGTCCATGTTCCGATCCATCGACAGCAACCAATATATTCTTGAACATCACGTCCTCCTTAGCCCATGTCAGAACTTTCATGACAATCAAGCTGGCAAAGTCATGGACTATTTATAGTATACAGGTTCAGCATCAAAAATCAACCAGTCATTGTTGCCATTGTGTTATGCGCCATGAAATTTTGGAATCTTAACGCGAAGACGCAATGGCGAAAAGAGAAGAGGAAAAGTATATTAGTGACGTACCTGCGCAGGGTAAAATAGGAAATGACGAATTCACATCACTACAAGAAAGGAAATGCTAACATGATCGACTTAAAACAATACGCAGTCTGGTTCGTCACTGGAAGCCAACACCTGTATGGACCAGAAACTTTGGAAAAAGTGGCTGAAAATTCCCAAAAGATTGCACAGGCGCTTTCAGATTCGCCTCAGATACCGGTCAAAGTGACTTTCAAGCCGGTGCTCACTACCCCAGAGGCGATCACCCAATTATGTCTGGAAGCGAACGCTGCCCCTGGCTGCATCGGCTTGATGACCTGGATGCACACCTTCTCCCCAGCCAAGATGTGGATTGCTGGTCTAAATCTACTCAAGAAGCCTTTCCTGCACCTCCACACGCAATTCAACCGTGAGATACCCTGGTCAGGCATCGATATGGACTTCATGAACCTGAATCAATCAGCTCATGGAGACCGCGAGTTTGGTTTCATTGGCAGCCGCATGCACCTCAATCGTAAAGTGGTCGTGGGACATTGGCAGGACGCCGATGTGCAGGCGCGGCTGGCTGCCTGGATGCGCGCCGCCTGCGCCTGGCAGGATGCCCAGGGAGCAAAAGTCGCCCGCTTTGGCGATAACATGCGGGAGGTGGCTGTCACCGAAGGCGATAAGGTCGCCGCGCAGATTCGCCTGGGCTATTCCGTCAATGGTTATGGCGTCGGCGACCTGGTTGCAGCAGTCAACCGGGTGCAGGAAAGCCAGGTCGAGAAAATCCTGGAAGAGTACTTTGATAGCTATGAAGTGATGCCGTCCCTGCGCCGCGGCGGAGAGCACTTTTCGGCGCTGCGCGAGGGCGCACGCATCGAAGCAGGCATGCGCAACTTCCTGTCAGCAGGAGGCTTCAAGGCATTCACCACTACCTTCGAGGATTTGCACGGCTTGGTGCAGCTTCCTGGGCTGGCAGTTCAGCGTTTAATGGCAGATGGCTACGGGTTTGGCGCCGAAGGTGATTGGAAGACGGCAGCATTAGTTCGCGCCATGAAAGTGATGGGCTCCGGGCTGTCGGGCGGCACTTCGTTCATGGAAGATTACACCTACCATTTCGGCGAAGATGGCATGAAAGTGCTCGGCGCGCACATGCTGGAAGTCTGTACCTCCATCGCCGGCAGCAAGCCCTCGCTGGAGATTCATCCGCTGTCCATCGGTGGAAAAGCTGACCCCGTCCGCCTGGTATTCGACGCCCGACCAGGCACGGCAGTGAATGCCACCTTGATCGATATGGGCAACCGCTTCCGCATGATCGTTAACCCGGTGGATGTCGTCACACCAGATAAGCCCCTTCCCTACCTGCCTGTGGCGCGTGCGATGTGGATTCCAAAGCCTGATCTCAAGGTGGCAGCCGCTGCCTGGATCCTGGCAGGCGGTGCGCACCACACCGGATTCAGCCAGAATGTAACTCCAGAAACCCTCGAAGATTTCGCTGATATTGCCGGCATCGAATACTTGCTCATCGATGAATGTACCGACCTTACAGAGTTCAAGAAAGAGCTGCGCTGGAATGAAGTCTATTTCCACCTGGCAAAAGGCTTTTAGACAATCAACACGAATTGAGAATGGCTAATTTACAACTCAAAATCGGGAGAAAAGTATGACGACATCATTCAATGGCTTGGGAATGTCGTTGGGTAACCTGTCCAGGTTATCCAATGCAGTAACCCGTTCGATCAGCGCCGAGAACTTCAACGGCGAGAAGGGAAAGGGGGGTGCAGCAACTGATGGCACCGGCGCTATCCCCGCCGCTGAATTAGGACAGGGCTGGAAGGTCTCACCATCGATCAACATTCCAGGAAACACCACCGCTGTCCTGGCAGATATCGATGGACCCGGCGCCATTCAGCACATCTGGCTGACCGTGTTTCCAGAAGCCTGGCGTAAGCTGGTTTTACGTATGTACTGGGATAACGAGGAAACCCCTTCAGTAGAAACGCCCCTGGGCGACTTCTTTTGTAACGGCTGGTGCGATCGTTCCAACCTGACTTCGCTGGCGGTTGCGGTCAACCCGGCTGGCGGGTTCAACAGCTACTGGGAAATGCCCTTCCGAAAGCATGCCCACATCACCGTGGAAAATCTTGCACCGGATGAGATAAGAGGCTTCTATTACCAGATTACCTATGCCCTTACCGATGTCGAACCAGACAGGGCGTATTTTCACGCCCAATGGCGGCGCAGCAACCCACTGCCGTATAAAACTGTTCATACCCTGCTGGATGGCGTGCGCGGCAGAGGGCATTACGTGGGCACTTACCTGGCGTGGGGTGTGCATAATAACGGCTGGTGGGGGGAGGGCGAGATAAAGTTCTATCTGGATGGCGATGCCGAATTCCCCACCATCTGCGGCACCGGTACCGAAGATTACTTCGGCGGAGCCTGGAACTTCGAATACCCCCGCGGGCAATATGGCGTCTTTTCATCCCCTTATTCCGGATTGCACCAGGTGATCAAGCCGGATGGTCTGTACGTGAGCCAGATGCGCTTCGGTATGTACCGCTGGCACATTATGGATCCCATCCGCTTTACCCAGGATTTACGGGTGACGATTCAGGCTCTGGGCTGGCGCATGCTGCGCGATGGCAAGCCCCGTTACCTGCCTTTGCAGGACGACATTGCCTCAACGGTCTTCTGGTACCAGGAAGAGCCACATGCCCCCTTCCCGATGTTGCCCGAAGCAAATTACCTGGAAGTTATCTAAAGTTCATTACGGGAGATGAATACGGAAAAATCAGACCATTCACCTGCTCTCGTCATCAAGGCTTACAACCATCTCAGCGAAGCTGAAAGACTTTCGCTGGAGGACCTTTACTGTCGCGTTTTTGGCGAATCGGTCACCGATTTTACCTGGTCACAAATTGATTGGGTAATTCTGGTCATTGTTAAAGGTGTCATCGCAGCGCAGGTGGAAATCATTGAGCGTACTGTGCGCGTTGATACCCAAGAGGTCAAGATAGGCGGCGTGGGAGGGGTGGGCACGCTGCCTGAATACCGCAGGAGAGGCTATGCCAGCCTGGCGCTGAAAACAGCAGAATGGTTCATACGCGAGGAGCTGAAAGCCAGCTTTGGACTGCTGATTACCAGCCATGAACTCGTGCCATTTTATCAGCGGCTGGGCTGGCAATTGCTCGAAGGAGAAGTGCTCTTCGACCAACCATCTGGAAAAGTCAAGCTGGAAGGACCGGCGATGTGCCTGTCCTGTGCCGGTCAGGATTGGCTGCCCGGTTCAGTCGATTTATGCGGTTATCCGTGGTGAGCAGCGGGTTGACCTGAAATTGACCAGCCAGGTTCATTTCCTGAACGCCACATAGATATCTGCTTCAATCATCACTTGATCAACGAAGTGGTGAACAAAGTAAACATTGCCTTTAGGGTCTATAGACGGCTCTCCAGCTAACGAGGAGATGATCAATTCCGGCGGTTGCCAGCCTTCAGCAGCTTTCTTAGACCGCCAGATACTATAATTCCTTGTGAACCAGAGCTCATCATTCTGGGGATTGAGAGCAGGTAAAATTTCATCTTCCTGTGTATTGACAGCAACGACATTGATCGGTTCTTGCCAGCTTCCATCGACCCATTTGGATGCCCAAATGTCTAGCCCGCCCTTCCCTCCAAGCCGGTCAGAGGCAAAATACAAAACATCACCCTGACTGGTGATATGCAATTCGCCAACTTTATAATCTGGATTAAAAGCCGCGAGTTGCCATCCCCGCCATTTTCCAGAATTATTTGAAGCGGTAAACCAATTAATCCCTTCGAAGCCTTCACGAACCGAACAAAACCACATCACATTTCCTTGTACAAATGCACAGCCATCCAAAGCCAGCTTGCCAGGGTCTTGCAGGATGACTTTCTCCACATCTTTCCACTCCCCATCGATCGAGCGCGCCCGATAAATCCCTGATACGCCATCCAAAATTTGCTTTTCCGCCGGGATGTTGATGTCTGGCGTAAAAAAGAAGTACAGCCATTCACCATCTGCGGTAACGAAAGGGGAGTCCTCCCCACCTGCGGTATTCACCTCGCCTGGCAGCGGAATAGCTGGTTCAAATTCATCAGACTGAACTTGTGGCGGATGACGATCCATCAAGGGAGTCATCTTAATGGCGCTGGTTGGTATCTTTGATCTACGGTCTATTTGCGGGATAGATGTCAAAGATGGCTTTGGCATACATCCAGAGAGAAAAACCAGAATAAAGATTAGAGTATTGAGGCGCGTCATAAGGTTTGAGCGTCCTTCGGAAGGTCCCTGATCTTTCGAATGAAGGCAGATACATTAATATCCTCTTCGATTGGATAATGATAACCAAATTCGTCTGCTACCGTTTGGGCAATCCTGCGAAACAGATTCCCCATCAGGAATAAGGCATTCCAGTTATTTTCGAGTCGAGCATCTGCATAAGTCTGTTCCAACATCTTCCAATAATCCTCGCCAATTACCTCGCGAAAATGCTTCCCCAGTTTTCCTGGCGGCTTTTGAAAGCCTGTCTTGACTCCAAAATACCAGGTCAGCGCTTTCATCAACTGACCCCGTAAGAGGGTGTCCAGCATATGCCTGGCATAAATCAAATCCCCCCGCCATAAACCTTTGGCGACATAAGGAACCAACCACCAAAACTCAATACAGCAGTCATCGAACAATTTCTCGGTTGGCTTCTCAGGCAGATAGCCGCGCTCGCTGGGTGGGGGTAGATTCTGCACCAGGCAATCTTTATCCAGTAGCACAAGCGAGAGTGTGTCTGCGAGGTGTTGCGACAGCTCACTAACCGGATAAAAGCCCAAATCGATTCGGTTGCCATCCATGAACTGCATCAGGTAACCATAACCACCATCATTTTCGGGAGGCGGATCGACCATATCTTCGGGCATTTCCATGATCATCACCTCCCCGAAGAATTTGGGGATTTCAAGGTTGCGCCGGTAAGGCGCAACATCGCGAACATAGTAAACCACGTCGTAATCCTGAAGGGGGTCTCGCCTGGCATTTGGGTTAACTCGGGAACCATTCATGATGACGACGCGAATATCCTCATGTTGATACGCATAACTGAGGATCAGGTCAAGCATTTCTTTTTCACTACGCAAACTATCTCTCCTCTTGTCATATTAACATTCCAATTCCGATCTCGAAAAATCACTATGAAGACCCTGCCATGCCAAAGATCATAGGGCTAAAATAGGGAATGAGCCAAATTAACCAGACTGCAACACTGAACTTGTGAAAATTCTGGATCATCTTCTCATCTCTTTTGAGCAAAACAACCGTCGCCCATATCGCATGAATGAACATCAAGATAATCGCCAGCAGACCGGTCAAACCATGAATGTCAAAGGTCAAACCCCCAGCCATATCGAACATGAGACCCGTCCCTACGGAATCACAAATAAGTCCCAGCCAAAAGAAGACCAGGTGCCAGGGTTTGAGCCTCCCTTGAAAGCGCTCACTCCACACACCAACTGAATAAAAAAGCAAGGCGAAGTTAATCATGATCACTGCAATGGACATCGTCGTCATCTTAGGTCATCCTTCTTCGTTCGTCTTCTCGATTTTAATCGACACGTCTGCAGGAAGCGCCAGTCCTGCTTCCACCTCGACTGCCTTGATAATGCCAACCGGCACAGGGCAAGCAGCATGCTTGCAGTATTTGACCGCCATCTCCAACGTCTGAGGCATGCGCCGGCGAAATGAAATCTCCCGAAACGGTTCAACGTGAGTCAATTCTGCCGCCATGCGCTGAATGGCATCACACTGGCTATCGATTGATAACTTGCAGACCTCACCATCCATTTCTGCTCGAACCGTGGTCGCGAATCCACAGATCCCGGCAAATATCTCCGCTTTCGACATGTATATCATCCTCCAAATGGATAAATCTGGGAAAAGCTAAGTCTATAACAGGCAGACAATGCCTGTATTATATACCCAGAAAAAGCCTGTAGAATATCCCCAGGGGCTGAATTCACCCAATGTCCCATCCAGGTAAATAGGTATAATCAATGATACAGGAAACCCATTGGTTAAATTAACAATCAGAGCTGCAAAGGAGTCCTCATGTCCCGCTCAGGCGCTGAAACGCTTTACACCGATGATGATCGTCATGGATTGCCCTTTTTGAAAGACTACCGCCTGTTTCAAGTAACCACTCACGGTCACGACCGCCCAATTTCTGCCCTCATCCCCACCTGGAAGGAGTTTGCCGGCGAAATGCACCGCGACAATGTTCCCATCCCGCCGCAAGGAAGCTGGGCATTCGAAGAAATGCCCGGACCAGGGAAGATCGTCAACTTTTGGTTCACCGCCATGCCAGGCATGGACTTCGATCCCGGAGAAGGATTGACTTTGAAGACGATTCGTCGTAACCTGGGCGCGTTCCGCCGCATTCTGGCATTCGACAAGTTTCCAACCTTGCTTCAAAACGTCTGGATCAACATTTTCTATGATGATGAAAGCGACCCTTCTGTTGAAGCGCCATTGGGAGATTTCTTTGGCGTTGGCTATGGTGAATACAAGCCTTATCAATCACGCTACCTGATGATGACGGCTGGGGGATATGTCTGCCAGTTCCACATGCCCTTTCGTAAGAAAGCCCGCCTGGTGATCGTCAACAAGAACGAAAAACTATGGATACCGGCGTTTTATGGGGCGGTCACTTACCTGAGCTACCCGAGTGAAGACCCCCTGGCTAACCAGGCTTACTTTCACGCCAGGTACCGCCAGGAACATCCCTGCACCCGTGGACAACCTTATTTGATCCTGGACACGACTACGATGGGACTGGCACATCGCCCGGGTCATTACGTTGGCGTAACGCTGAACACGGCTGGTGCCAACAAAAAGTCCGGCTTTTATTTTCTGGAAGGAAACACCAAAGTCTATGTCGATGATGAGAAGATGCAAAGCCTGGAATACACCGGCTTAGAAGATTACTACCAGGGCGCCTGGTATTACACTAAAACCAAACACCGTTCGCGCACCGAATTCAGCGCGCCTTACCATGGACTGACGGTCAAGACATTGAACCGCTTCGGGATGCTGGGGAGCATGCTGCTATCCGGGAGCAAGCCCATGCGCTTGAGTCAATACCGCTTCCACCCGGAGGGCATTCCCTTCCAGAAATCGATTCGCATCACTGTCCATCATGGCGAGTTCGACGAAGTAGCGGCGAACTTTTCCTCCGTAGCCTATTGGTATCAGCAGCACTAAGCGTTATCGTCATAAAAGAGATCTGTGCCTATGGCTGAAATCCGCCTAAATTAACCCTTCAGAATCTCAGAGAGTCGGGAAGCGATTATTTCGACTTCGGCATGCTCCAATGTGTGAAAGTTAATCCAAAAAGCCTGCGAGCTGGCATGAACAATCACGGGCGAATCACCCTGGCGCAACTCGTTAACGACATCTGCCACGGTCAGCTTATTGGTTTCTGCGATACGAATCTCCAGGCGGGGGATAATCGGCGGCTGAATGCCCGGTTGAGTTGGAGAAAATCGAGATACGCGTAAACCTGGAAGCCTGGAAAGCGCATTTTCCAGCCAGTTGCAGTTGCGTTCCCATTCCTCAAACCGGGCAGCTTCATCCTCCGCCAGGTAAGCCTCCAACGCAGCAAGGAACCCAATGACCTGTTCCTTGCTGGCTTTGGCTACCCTGCCGGGCGTGTATTCGTTCGGCGCAGCGTGAAACCGCGCGGCATGAACCAGCTTGCTTTTCCCCACGATCAGCCCTGAAGATTGCGGACCGCGAATATCCTTGCCGCCGCTGAAGATAACCAGGTCTGCGCCGCGCTGCGCCAGGCTCCACAAGTGATGGCGAGGAGGTAATTCTGCAGCCGCATCGACGATAACCGGCACACCTTTCCGATGAGCAATGGTGATCACCTCATCCAGGCTGAGCGAAGCGTCCAACATTGCCCCCTGCATAAAAAAAGCCACTGCGGCGGTCGCCTCGTCAATGGCACATTCGAGGTCATAAGGGTGTGTATGAATCATATCCCCGCATTGCACCAGCTCAGCGCCAGGAAGCTGCAGGTTGCGCTCGAAGGGTCCGCGGTGCACGCATTGAATGATGATCTTATAGCGGGCAGGGCGTTCGGGAAGCCGCGCGCTCATCCCTGGATCGTCGCCCACCATGCAGGCTGCCGCGGACTGCATCAAAGCAGCCGCCGCGCCGGCGGTGACACAGGCAGCTTCCACATGAAGCCAGCGGCTGATCAATTCCCCTGCTTTCTGATGAAGCTCTGCCAGGTCAACAAAGCAGTCTGCTGCCGTCGCCATTGCCTGCGCTGCCTCAGGTCGCAGGCGTGAGCCCCCTAAAGAAGTCAATGTACCGGCAGCATTGATCAGCCGGCGCACGCCAAGTTGTTTATAGTAATCGGGGTACATGGAAAACTCTCTGCTGTGATTTCGAGGATTTTCCTATTATCCCTTGCTTATTGCCAATCGGCAAGATAATCAGAAAGCGGTAAAATAAGGCCGGCGGGAAAAATTGCCGAAGTAAATTTCTTCGAAGGAGACTTTAGAACATGGATAAGTTGAGCATAGGCGTCATCGGCTTAGGGATGGGCAGGCATCACATCGCCGGTTACCAGGGACACCCTGCTGCCCAGGTGGTGGCAATTGCCGATATCGATGAAAACCGGTTGCATGAAATTGGCGAGAAATACAACATTCCAGGGCGCTACACAACACCAGAAGAAATGTTAGAAAAGGAAAGCCTGGATGTTGTCAGCGTGGCAACCCCAAATAAGTTTCACATGCCGCTGACGATCGCGGCGCTGGAAGCCGGCTGCCATGTGCTCTGTGAAAAACCGATGGCAATGAGCGCCTCCGAAGCGCGCCAGATGCTGGCGGCTGCCGAAAAAGCCAGCAAGCGCATCATGATTAACTTTTCATACCGCTTTACCGAACAAAGCATGGCGCTCAAGGAGCAGGTGGATGCCGGCATTCTAGGCGAGGTTTACTTTGGACGCACCATCTGGCACCGCCGGCGCGGCTTGCCGGGGTTTGGCGGTTGGTTTGGGCAAAAGGAGCTTTCAGGCGGTGGACCTCTGATCGACCTGGGAGTGCACCGGCTAGACCTGGCGTTGTGGCTGATGGGCTACCCCAAGCCGGTCTGGGTATTGGGCAGCACTTATAACCACATTGGCAGCGAGCTGGCAAAAAAACGTAACGCCAAGTTCGATGTAGAGGACCTGGCGGTGGGCTTGATCAAGTTCGATAATGGCGCTACTCTGGAAGTCGAAGCTTCCTGGGCTGCCAACATCAAGGAAAGCGAACTGATGGAAACGCGCTTGTACGGCACCAAAGCTGGTCTGGTGCAGCGCAATTATGACGAGACGTACAAATTCGAGGCGGAAATTTACCTGGAACAGGCAGGCTCTCACTTCGATTTGAAACTCCACCCGCCCCTGCATCCGGTGACAACCCCAATGTATCACTTCATCGAAAGCATCATAAAAGGGACGCCGCACATTGCTACGGGCGAGGAAGGTTTGCTGGTTATGGAAATCCTCGACGCAATCTACCAGAGTGCTGCCGAAGGGAAACCGGTAAAAGTCCGATAATTGAAACCTCAGCCTTGAATTCATGTGAGGTAATCTTATGGCTAAAAATGGAAAAGTCAGGATAGCGGTCATCGGGATCGGCAATATGGGCAGCAGCCATGTCTATGACTCCGCCCATTTAGACGAGACCGAGCTGGTCGCCGTGTGCGACATCGATCATGCCAGGGCAGACCAGGCAGCCGCCCAATACCAGGTGAAGGCATTTTATGATTACCGCGACCTGCTGTCAGGCGCCGAACTGGATGCTGTCATCATTGCTACGCCGCACTACGATCACACCCCCATCAGCATCGATTGTTTAAAGCGCGGCATTCACGTGTTGGTCGAAAAACCGCTGGCGGTGCATGTCAATGATGGCAATCGCATGATTGCCGCCTATGAAGAAGCCCGGCAGCGTTACCCAAGCCTGGTGTTTGCCATCATGTTTCAGCAGCGCACACAAGGCTTCTGGCGCAAGGTCAAGCAACTCATTGAGCAGGGGGAACTGGGTAGGCTTGCCCGCGCCACCTGGATTATTACCGATTGGTTTCGTACCCAGTTCTATTATGATCACGGCGGCTGGCGCGCCACCTGGAAAGGCGAAGGCGGCGGCGTTTTACTCAACCAGTGCCCTCACAACCTGGATCTATACCAGTGGTTCTTTGGCATGCCCAAACGCATCACCGGTTTTGCTTCGATTGGTAAATATCACCATATCGAAGTCGAGGACGAAGTTACAGCTTTCTTCGAACATGAGAATGGCATGGTGGGACATTTCATCACCACAACAGCCGAATCGCCCGGGACGAACAGGCTTGAAATTGCCGGTGAACTGGGAAAGCTGGTCTTCGAAGATGGACGCTTGAGCTTCTCCAGGAATCGCAGTTCGATGTTCGAATTCATCAAAACTTCCTCCGCCGCTTTTGATCGAGTAGATTTCCAGACAGAGGATATTCCCTATGAAGGGCAAGAGCAGCCCGGTCATACCCAGGTCATCGCCACTTTCGCAAGAGCTATTCTTAAAGGAGAGCCCTTGATTGTCAACGCTGTCGAGGGCATCAACTCCCTTGCCATTGGGAACGGCATCATGCTCTCTCATTTCCTGGGGCGCCCGGTGGAACTTCCCCTGGATGGAGATCGTTACGAAGCTATCCTGCAGGATTTAATTCAAAAATCAACATTCCACAAGGAAGCGCGGGAAGGTACTTTTGGCGACCTGAGCAAATCTTTTGGGATTTACCGCTAAAACTCGAAAAACGAGGAGTTTTCACATGAAAATCAGCTTCATGACCCTGGGGTGTCCCAATTGGGATTTGGCAACAATTTGCCGTAATGGGCGAACGATGGGATTCGATGGGGTGGATTTTCGCGGCTATCTTGATGCCCTGGATATCACCCTGTTACCCGAATTCACCACGCATGTCACCGAAACCCGGCGAATGCTGGATGAAGCCGGGTTGAAAGTGAGCTGTATCAGTTCGAGCATCGCCGTTTGCCTGCGCGAAAGGCTGACAGCTAACCTGGAAGAAGCCCGCCGGACTATTCCAGTTGCTCAGGCTCTAGGCTGCAAGAACGTGCGCATCTTTGGCAACGGCAATCCTGAGCAATATAGCCGGCAGGAATTGGCTGCGATCGGGCGTGACACGATCGAGCAAATCCTGGCTTTAG